>OCVV011349241.1_pt1 | contig 83819 bp, 64 predicted proteins | sample 1539721 | NCBI WGS metagenome assembly OCVV01 (sample SAMN02144230, study PRJEB22623) | gut metagenome | biome: sheep rumen | host: Ovis aries | place: New Zealand
CTCCTAAAGCACTCAAAGCTTTTATCTTCTTTTATTTACATGTCAAAGACCACGTGGGAAAGTTCAGTTATCATATACCTTTCAACTTAGCGCCTCTTTCGCGGGTATTTCGCGGGTATTTCGCGGGTCTTTCGGGATCTCGATCCAAAATTTCAGTGATAAAAGGATAATTTTAACTCTCGATAAAATGACGATTTTGGACAAAAAAGTAAGAAAAAAATCATTTTTTTGTCAAAATATTTGGTCATGTCAAAAAAAAGCAGTACCTTTGCGCGATTTTTCGCGTTTATTGCGAAGAACGTCCTGATTGAAAATAATAATAAAATATATAATACAATGTCAAAGATTTGTCAAATTACAGGCAAGAAAGCCATGGGCGGATGCAACGTTTCGCACTCGAAGCGTCACACCAAACGCAGTTTTGATGTGAACCTTTTCCGCCGCAAGTTCTACTGGGTAGAACAGGATGTATGGATCGAGCTGAACGTGAGTGCAGCTGGTCTGAGAACTATTAACAAGATCGGTCTCGACAACGCGCTGAAACAAGCCGCTGAGAAGGGCTATCTCAATTAAACGAAAGGAGCTGAACTATGGCAAAGAAAACAAAAGAAGCACGCGTTCAAGTTATCCTTGAGTGCACCGAGCAGAAGAACAGCGGAGTTGCTGGTATGAGCCGTTACATCACGACCAAGAACCGCAAAAACACTCCGGACCGTTTGGAACTCATGAAGTACAATCCCTATTTGAAGAAATACACCCTTCACAAAGAGATTAAGTAATTAACCCTAATTAGAAAGGCTTAGAACTATGGCAAAGAAAGCGGTCGCAACCCTTCAAACCGGTAACTCCGGACGTGCGCACTCTAAGTGCATCAAGATGGTGAAGTCGCCTAAGACGGGTGCTTACATCTTCCAGGAGGAAATCGTACTGAACGAGAAAGTAAACGAGTACTTCAAGTAAAAATCATGCTAAAGGCGAATTGCTGATAGCTAATTTCAAAAAAAATCGAGATACATTTGCATATCTCGATTTTTTTTTGTAATTTTGCACCGCAATTCGTACATCGTAAATCGTCAAATCGTAAATCTTATCATGTTAGGCATCATAATTAATCCCAAATCGGGCAAGAAAGCCTTTCGCGCGCAACGCATATACTTATGGAAACTATTGCGCGCGAGACATCTGCCTTTCGCCTATCGTGTCACCAAGTATGCCGGACACGCTATTGAATTAGCGCGGGAGTTAGTCGAAAAAGGCTATGATGAGATACTCATTCTCGGCGGTGACGGTACCCTCTCCGAAGCGATTAATGGCATCATGCGGGCGAATATCGCACCCGAGCAGCGCGCGCAGGTACAAGTAGGCCTCATGCCCCGCGGGACAGGAAACGACTTCGCCCGTTACTGGCTCCTCGACAAACGCTTCAAAGAGAGCCTCCGACGCTTCTTCGAAGGCGAAGGACATCCTATCGACATCGGTTGTGTTACCTATTGGCGAAACGGTATTGAGCATCATCGCTATTTCATCAACTCCGTCGGTTTCGGTGTGGATCCCCTCTGCTGCAAGAAAGCCGAGACCCTCAAGTATTATCTCGGCTCCCACCATGTGAACTATCTCTTCGGACTCATAGCCGCTATTATCGAGCATAAAGCGCAACACATGGTATTGAGCGTGGACGGCAAAGTGGCGGTGGACGACCGGCTCTTCACTATGAACATCGGAAACGGACCTTTCTCAGGAGGTGGCATCAAGCAAAACCCCGAAGCCGACCCTACAGACGGGCTCTTCCACGCGATGTTCGTCAAGAAACCCACACTCAAACAGATCATCAAGGCTTTGCCTAAACTCTATAACGGCAAACTGACGGAACTGCCCTTTATCTATCCCCTTTGCGGCAAAGAGATCGAGATCTCTTATCACAAACACATACTCTTTGAGGCGGATGGTATTTTGGAAAACATCATCGGTCCCTGCAAAGTGACCTGCCTCCACCACGCGCTGCAATTTAAATGCTAATGAATTATGCAAATCGCAAAGCAAGGAAGTAACAGGGTTTATTCGCGCGAGACGGACACGAACGGCCGCTCTGTCATCCGTGTGGAGGGTACGAACCGGGACGAGAATCACGCCTTCATCTACATGGCGCGCCATTTCCATGAATTAGGCCTTCCTGTCCCCGAACTCTATTGGGTCAGCGATGATGAGATGTCTTATACCCAGCAGGATTTGGGCGACCTCCTCCTTTTTGAGGCTATTCAACACGGACGTGAGACCGGCATCTTCTCCGCCGAAGAGCGCACCTTGTTGGAACGCACGATACGCGCGCTCGCACACATACAAGTCGAAGGTGCGCAGAATTTTAATTGGTCCGTCTGTTTCCCTGTTCCCGCAATGGACGAACGGTCTGTTCGATGGGACCTCAATTATTTCAAATACTGTTTCCTCAAAGGCACTAAGATCGAGTTCTCCGAACCTGCTCTTGAAGATGATTTCGACCAAATGGTCAAAAATCTTCTATCAACTTTCAACTTTCAACTTTCAACTTTCTTATACCGCGATTTCCAAAGCCGCAATGTGATGATCAAAGACGGCATGCCGTATTTTATCGATTTCCAAGGCGGCCGACGCGGACCAACGCAGTATGACGTAGCTTCCTTCTTATGGCAGGCGAAGGCGAATATCCCCCAAAACCTCCGCAACGAACTCATAGACGCCTATCTGGACGAATTGAAGAACCTTCAGCCAAGCTTGGCTGAAGCAGATTGGAAAGCCCTCTTGCCGCATTTCGTCCTCTTCCGCACGCTCCAAGTACTCGGCGCGTATGGCTACAGGGGCTATTTCGAGCGCAAAACCCATTTCCTCGAATCAATCCCCAATGCCCTGCGGAACTTATCCGAACTATTCGCCATGCATGGCGAATTACAAACCCAATACCCCTATCTCTATGCTATTAGTAACGATTTACTCATTCTCCTTTAAACGGGGCATTCCTGCTGACGAATCCGGCAATGGTGGCGGCTATGTCTTCGACTGCCGCTCGACCCATAATCCCGGCAAATACGACCAATACAAAGCCCTGACGGGCTTGGATCAGCCGGTGATAGACTTCTTGGAGAAAGATGGCGAAATACTCACCTTCCTGGATTCGGTCTATCGCCTCGTGGATCATCACGTGGAGCGCTTTATCGAACGCGATTTTGCGAATCTTCAAGTCTCTTTCGGTTGTACCGGCGGACAACACCGTTCTGTCTATTGTGCCGAGCATTTGGCGCAACATCTCAAAACGAAATACGACATCCGTATCCGTCTCATCCACCGCGAACGAGGAATAAACGTAACATTATAATTTTCACCCAAGGACGGCCTGTTTATGAAAGCTCTGATTTTTGCTGCTGGTTTAGGTACGCGTCTCAAGCCCCTGACCGACACGATGCCGAAGGCATTGGTCCCCCTCGCCGGGAAAACGCTTCTTCAATGGCAAGTGGAGAAACTGCGGGATGCCGGGATAACCGACATCTTTGTCAACGTACATCATTTCCCCGACCAGATCATCGATACCGTCCGCCAAAACGAAGGGTGGAGTACGTCCGTCACCATTTCCGACGAACGGGATCAACTCCTCGACACCGGCGGTGGACTCAGGAAAATCATCAATGAGCAATTCATGACGCTGAACGAACCTATCCTCGCTTGCAATGTGGATATCCTCTCGAATATAGACATCAAAGCGCTCATCGCCCGTTATGAATCGACAGGCCTCTCCCAATTGGTAGTCTCTGACCGCAATACACAGCGCTACCTGCTCTTTGACGAGACAGGCATGCTCCGGGGATGGACGAATATCAAAACCGGTGAACGGAAACCTCAAAATCTCCCATCACCTATCACCAATTACCGGCAACTCGCTTTCTCCGGCATGCAGATCTTGAGCCCGGAGGTGTTGGCACGTTTGAATGAAATGACGCAGGAAAAATTCTCCCTCATAGATTTCTATCTCCACCTCTGCGAAACAAACTCGCTCACTTCCCCTGAATCAACCTTGCTTGCGTATATTCCCGTCAATTACCGGATGATGGATGTGGGAAAAATTGAACAAATTCAGGAGGCGGAAAACTTTGCCAAATCCTTGTCTTGAAGGACCGAAAAATCACATCAATCGACAAAATAAGTCTCATTATGTCGCACTTTTTGTTGTTTTTTGCGTAAATATGCGTTTTTTTTGAAAAAAAATGCAAAAATATTTGCGTATGTCAAAAAAAAGCAGTACCTTTGCACCCGCTTTTGAGAAGAACGACATTTTTTGGCTCTCCCTCGGGATCATACCAACAAAGTGAAAGCGAGTCTCCCTAGCTCAGTTGGTAGAGCAACTGACTCTTAATCAGTGGGTCGAGGGTTCGAGTCCCTCGGGGGACACAAAAAGCACAAATGATTTTTGAAAGTCTGGTCCATTAGCTCAACTGAATAGAGTACCACACTACGGATGTGGGGGTTGCAGGTTTGAATCCTGCATGGATCACATACAAAAAGAAAACTCATCTGAAAGTTCACTTTCAAGTGAGTTTTTTATTTTGGATGTAGAAATCACCACTTCTCCCCCTCTGAGAGGGGGGCGGGGGGTGTCTCATGCTTAATGATATAGTAAGGAATGCCCAGTGCCTGTATCTCCGCTTCGTACCGGTTGAACAGTTCTAACCGCATTGCCTCATCGCCGTTGTAGCGCGCCGGATCTGGGATCCACGGAAGATCCGGATAAGTCAGCAGATACACATCCATAGGATACGCTTTTATCGCCTCCTCTAACCATTCCGGCACTTTGCCAAAAGCATATTCAAACCACACTTTCGTGACAATCAGCTCCGTATCAAAGAAAGCCACTTCGTTTTCAGACCGGTTCTCTCTCAAGCAGTAAGGTTTCATTTCCTCTATCTGATGCCGCGCTATGCCGCACAGTTCGTCATACGTGACCTCCTGGCTCCCTTTCTGCTCTATATACGTGCGCGCGTACTCGGGCACGTACGTTCCTTTATATCTATTGGCTAAATAAAGAGCCAACGAGCTTTTGCCCGTTGACTCCGGTCCTATGATACCTACTCGATACATCCTAATTCTCAAATCTCAAATATCAAATCTCAAATCTCAAATCTCAATTACCTCGTGAGCATTAACTTGATGTTAATACCGATATTATCCGATTTGACGGGATAACTGGATGAGATGAGAGGAGTTGTCCCCTGGTGGTCGTAGAAGAGCTGTAAATTGATTTTCTGGCTCAATACGTAGTCCGCCGAGATCTTGATGCCTAACACCTTGTTTCCGCTCGATGCCTGTGTGATACCTTCTTCCACTTTGCGGAGCAGCATCTTCACATCCTTATACGATATATCGACTTGCAGTTTGAGGTCATTGCTTACTTTCTTTTGAGCGCCGTCTTTGTTCTTGGTGATGAAACTGAGGTTCTTGATGGTGTAACCGCCGCCGATCACAAACTCGCTCGTGTGGCCTTCTGTCAGTTGTACGCTCGTCACATTGAGTGCCAGGTTACGCTGTTTGCGGTATTCGGCTTTGAGGTTCATCGAGTTCTTCATCGTCATGTTCACACCGATGAGCGGCGAGAATGCCTCGGTGATGGTCACATTGCTGATGTCGAACGCCGAACTCGGACGCGGGGTATCGGTTGTCACGTCGCGTACGAAACCGATCTGGCGGTTAGCCGATTCGGAACCGACCCAAGTGGAGTAGGAGCCGAATGAACCGATGGCGTACTTACAGGTGTAAGCGTGCGTCAGGGTGACGGACTTGAAATGGTCTTTCATCCACGGCAGTTTGCCTAAACCGTCATAGGTCACTGACCAGTTCGGCAGGATGCTCAGGAAGCCCAGGAAGGGGTTGAGGCTCACGCGGTTCGGGTCTCTGCCGGTATAAGCCGCCAGGAACGCCGGTACTAACACATCGGCGGAGTTGCGGTTCACTTTGCCGTGCTTGCTCGGGTCATACACCGTTCCTGCCGGTATATTGCTCATAAAGCCCACTGTCGGCAGTACCGTCCCGGTATATTGCCCTTGTACGCGGTCGGTCAGGATAGCCCTGTTCGCGATGAACGTATTGAAGGCCTCGTTGTTGAAGTTCTCCTCTTGGCGTCCTACGCGCTTGAACATTGTTCCTATTGCCACTTGCGTGATGTTGAACGAACCGGTGATGTTCTCCTGCAAATGGTCGTAGGAATAGATGATCGAGTTCGATTCGGCCATGTAGCGCTTTCCGTTCAGCTGAATCTTCAGACCCGGCAGCGGCTCCATGGTCACCTTAATATCAAAATCGGACGTGTGCGCGCGCGTTGCGGGTTGTACGATAGTGGTGTCCGACGAGAGCCACTGATACCGTTTGGCGCGCTCTAAGATGTCGTTGCGGATGAAGCCGAACGCAAAATCAAAGCCCGGCGCATAAACGCCGTTGGTTTTGCGCTGACCCATGAATCCGGCCTCCGGCATGAAGCCCGGCATCGTCATGGAGTTCGTCTCGCGGTAAGTCACTTGTAACCTTCTGAACATCGTTCCGACGTAAGCGAACATGTCTCCTGCCACTTGTGCCGGTGTCCGCTCGTTCGGGTCGCGCGTCGTGACGGTCACGGTCGCCGAAGCGCAATCGGCTTTCGGGGTCATCGTGATCTTTGTGTTACCCGACGGGCTGAAATGAACTGGAATGCTCTTGCCGGTCGAGTCCGCTACAGTAACCGTCAGCAGTTCGCTGTTGAGCCGGTGGGTGATCTCTACCGCCTCGCCTTTGTGCAAAGCTACGGTCTGCGTGTACGTCTTGGGTCTGAAGTTCCTCCGCGCACCACGGCCGGTGTAACGCTGTGTCATCGACTTCCAGTATTTGGACTTGCCGTACCAGGTCTCAAAATTGATCGTTCCGTCCACTTGCCAGGTCTGCAAACTGGTCACGGTATTACCGCGGTTCACACCATTGGTCGTCGAAGCGGTTCGGGTCCAGTTGTAGTTCGCGTTGTACGATGCGTTCGCGGTCAATGCGTCCAGACCCGGAATACGGTTGAACGGCACGTTCCAGCTGGCGGTGAACACCTGTTGATAGGTGTATGGCGAACCGAATTTGGCTAACGACCGTTGGATCGTATCTTTCCATGCCTCGTATTTGTCGTGGTTGAACTGCTCGTCAAAATAGCCGCTTTTGAGGATCTCCGGCGTGTATTTACCTTCGTCAATGATCGCATTCATCGCGCTCTGGAACGAGAACTTCATGTTCTTCGTCAGGTCGTATTTGATATCCACGTTGCGGTCCCAGGTAAAGTCCTTGCTGAACGTCAGATCCATCGCCTCTGCCGACACACCTGCCAAATCGCGCATCTTCATGTGGCTGAAAGTACGGTGCATGTTCGTGCTGAATGCCCATGATTGCGGCAGATAGTAGAAGTTCATCTCTTTGAGGAATTTCACCTTCTGCACTTTCTCCACTTTGGCAAACGGCTCCCACGGTTTGGGGTTGAAGCTGTACGAATATTGGAACGAACCCTTATGGTCGGTGGTGATGTTCTTTTCCATCTCCGGCGAGTGCTCGTTCTGTTTGTTGTACGACGCGGAGATAGAAAAGTTCGCCGGGTCGTAGAACATGTCTTTCTTCTTCGAGTGGATATTGACCTTCATGTTGCTTACGCTGAACGACGTGGACTCATGCACGGTGTTCGAACGGGTCTTGATCGAGTCTTTCTCGCGTTTGGTGTTAAACGTATTGAGGGTCTCGGCTAACTTGACGTCGGTGTCCAACGGGTCGTAGTCGGGACTGGTGGTCTCGTTGCTGTAGGAAGCGTAGATCGGCAACTGGATCTTCGCCTGCTCCGGGAAGAGACGGCCTGCCTCTATGGCACCGCTGACGCTCAACTGGTAGAAGTTGTCAAGGTTTCGGTCCAGCACGTTCGATTCGATCGAACCATAGCCGGCGGTCTCTAATCGCCCTGCTACATTCACTTGCGCAATGTCGCTCACCGCCAGAGCTGCATTCGCCATCGCGGCAACACCGCCTTGCTCGTTGAACTGGCTCAGACGCAACTCGTTCACCCATATCTCACCGCTGGCGTCGTGCTGGCCGGAGTTGCGTACACCGATCATGATCGTCGTCACTTCCTCCAAGGTCGGGTTACCGAGCACCGTGATCTTGTTCTGCGGCTTGCCCGAGGCCTCGTCGTAGATGACGTAAGGAATAGTGTTGCTCACACCCTCGTTGCCCGCGCGTTTGGCTTTGTTTCGCGCTATCTTCGCGTCCGTCAGCACTTTGAGTGCAAAGTCGAACATGTTCTCTTTCGGCCAAACGATCTCGCGGTCTGCGGCGGAGTTGTTATTGTATTGACCCGGCTGTGTCAGCACAAGCGGGATCTCATATTCGTAGTAGTTGTTGCGCAAGTCGGCTCCCAAACGGATGAAACAGCTCAAATCGCCGTCTTTCAGCTCGGGGTCAATGCTGCTCATCTGCTCCGCGTGGACGAACATCTGCAGGTTTTTGTATTGACGCATGTCGTAGCCGGTGTTCTTGTACATCGCACGTGCATCGCGCGGACTGAGGTTCATCACGCGCAACACCATAGCCTGCTCGTTCTGCGCGATGAGTTGTGCCTGACCCGGGTCGGTCTGACGGCTCACGCCCGGAGGTAACACGTAGTTGATCGGAGTACGGGTGTTGTTCTCCTCTATATTGACGGTCTGTACGTCTATCTGCGCTCCGGTGTTGACGGCTACGCCCACAGGCGCCAAGTCGCGCGTGTACTGACGCCAGTCGCCACGTACCAGATCCATCGTCGCAAAACGAAGGTGCGTCTCTTTCTCAAAGCCTGTCAGGTATATACGCATGAAGCGGATCGACTTCCAGTTGCGGATCGAACCCACACGCTGCATGTTCGCACTGTCGCCGCGGAGAGGTATCTTGAACTGATACCATGTCACTTCCTGCGTCTCGCCGTTACGAAGGGTCACGCGGCGCACTTTCTTTTCCGTGATGTGCTGGCGGCCGACCTCCATCATGTCCGGACGGAGGATCACTTTGTATTGATAGTATTTCTCGTATTCGTTGAGGGTGTTGTCTTGGTTGATATCCTCTATATCCGGGGTCATGGTAGCTGCCGTTCCGTAACTCTCGGTCTGCTGCTCCGATGCCGGCGAGTTGCCTTCCGTTCCGTTGAAGTGCTTGTAGCGGTTCAGAATGCTTACCTGCTCCTGGTCGAAGTCCGTGCCGCGGTAATAGTGGTAGTTATCGCCGGCAGGGTCGTTAAGCGGCGAGAAACGGTCGTTCTCCCATTGTGCGAGTACTGAACTGTTCACTTTGCTCCGCAACTCATCTACATACGTCTTGTATGCCGGCCAGTTCTGCTCTTGCGTCGTACTCAGTCCGTTCAGACCCACATCCTGCAAAGCCCGCGCACCTGCCTCGTTGCTGAACGCCACTACCGTACTGTTCGTACGCGGCGTGTAACCCCATACCGTCGAATCGATGCGGCCTTGGTCTGCGGCGCTCACGGGCAAACCGTGCTCGAAGCTCTTCTTGCCGTCGCGTAAGATATCTTCGCTCACATCACCGAGGTTGAAATACAACTCGCCTTCGTACCCGTCGGGGTTCGTCAGACCCGGATCCATCAACCAGAACTGGATATACTCGATATTCGCTTTTTCGAAGTCCGTGTTGTCCAACTTGCGCATGATACCAGCCCAGCGTTTCTTCGGGTTCGTCAACTGACCCTCGCTGTTGATCTCGCTGGCGCTGACGTTATACTGACCGCGCTCGGTGGGGTAGTATGCTAAGTTCAGTACGGACAGCTTCGTGTCCACGTTGCTGGCTTCCTGACGGTTCGGATAAATCTCTTCCTGATAAACGATACGCGTGCGGTGGTCGCTCAAGGCCGCTAAGTCATTACGGATGTGGTCCGGCGTGTTCGTCTGCGGGAAACCGAAGATAGGATCGACGGCGAACCATGCCATGTGAGCACGGTTCTTGTTGTAACTCGTCTGGTTGATATCTTTGGATTCGGCAAAGACCGTCGGAGTTGCCGCTAAATACCAGTAACTGGGGTAGTGGACGTCGATGTTCGTCGTCGTGGCCTCAAAATCGTCGATATACGCCGTTCCTACTTTGCCCACATCGCCCGTATGGCCCGGAATGAGGTGCGCAAACTCTGCGTTCAAAGAGAACGTGGAAGGAGCGGTGGCGGTGATCCAGGGGATCTTGTCTATCGCGTTCGTTAACCATTGCATCTCCGTCTTCCAACTGCCGTTGAGACCCCATATCGTGTTCGCTAACGGCTCTGAACCCGTGGTCACTTTCGTCGTCAGAGGACGTTCGCGTAAGTGCATGATCGTACCGCCGAGAACAAAGTCTTTGGTGAACTCGTACTCCATATGGGCGCCGAAAAGGGACTTGCGTTGCATCGAGAACGTCGATTGGTTTTCCAATTTCACATCCACGTTCGTTCCTGACTCCAAGATCGAGCTGTTGAGAATGGTCACGGTTCCCATCGTGTAATCGACCGTGTAGTCCACGTTCTCCACGAGGGTCGCACCGCCGGCGGTTACCGTCACAGAACCGCGAGGCACGTTCATCGCACCCAAACGGATCTCGCTTCCGTTCGTGCCTTTGTATTTACCGGTCAGGTGGAATTTGTTCTTCTCGCTCAACTCCTGCGCGATGACCAAAGTCGAGTCGTACAACTCCGGGAAGCAGTATTTGGCTACTAACCGCGGGTCATTGCCTAAACTCTTTGCCAGGTGACTGCCGAATGGCTCCAATACCGGGAAGATGATGCGGCCGTTCGAGGCATACACCGTCAGACCCTCTAACCAGTCGAACCGGCCATCAGGACTCGCGTTGTGCTTCTGGTCCAAACGGTCTAAGTTCATCACGCGGATCAGCTGTTTGCCGTTGATCGGACCTTCGTTCAGGTATTGTACATCCGTTCCCACCGAGTCGTTTCGGTATGTCACGTATAACTCGAATTTCTCTTGATTGATGCTGGTCGCGCCTAACGAATAGATGTTTTTCATCATCAGGTCCCATGTGCCGCGGCCTTTCTTACCCGGCGCGTTGGTCGTGCTTTTCAGCATCTTCAGAGCCAGGGTCGCCGAACGGTTCTGATCTGCCGGAGAGGAATAGAGCGTATCTACCACCTGGTCGGTCGAGAACTCACCCACTTGGTAAACTTGACCGTTGTACGTAAATTCATAGGCTACCGCCAACACCTCGTCTTGGTTCAGCGCGCTCTTCAAAGAAATGTAACCCAACGCGGGATTAAGCGTATATTCGCTGCTGGAGAGCAGACGTGCTGACTCGATCTTGTCGAAATCCACACCGCCTTCCATGCCGTTCAGACCTTCCAATACCGAACTGGTCTGCTGGATGTCGCGGAAGGGAGTGCCTTGAATGACGCCGTAAAGGGTGTTGGCGTTGTTATCGGGGATCACATTCGCCGCGCTGCTCCAGGCGCTGTTCTGTACGTGCTCGCTGTTTTCACCTAAGTCCGCAAAAGCCACGATGTTACGTGCCTGGTCATAGTTACCGCGTTTGTTCGTGATCCACACCTCGATCTTGTTGATCTTCACGCCGCTCGCTACATATGGAACGGAAGCCATCGCCTCTTCGTAATGGTCGCGGAAGAAATGACCGAGGAAGAAGTGCCGGTTCTCGTCGTAACTGTCGCCGCTGATGTCGAAGCGCGTCATCTGTGCACCGCCTTTGCTGCTTACCGTCTGAGCCTCGCTGTTCTGCTGGCTGATCAACGCCTGAATGCGGAATTTGCCGAACTTCAGATTCGTCTTGATACCGAAAAGCGCCTTACTGCCTCGAATCAACGAACTCGGCAAATCCAACGACACGTTTCCGGCTTCGATGCTCTGGATGATGTCGTCCTCTTCACCTTTGTAGTTCAACTTCAGGTTCTGCTGGTCAAACGAGAACGACGCCTCCGTGTTGTACGAAAGGTTGAAATTCAACTTCTGTCCGACCTTACCTTGAATGCTGGCTTGGATCTTCTCGTCAAAATCGAAGATGTTGTTGTTTCTCGCCCGGCGCGTCAGAGAGGGATTGTCGATGTACTGGTGTTTGAAGCCCAATAACAACTCGGCGCTTCCTTGCATCTTCAGTTGTACACCGCCCGGACCGAACACTTTGTCTGCCGGACCGATGTTGAACTTCATGTCCGTGATGTCGAACTTCTTCTCGTTGTTATGCTCCACTTCGCCGATCTTCTGTTGCCAGTACTGATGCATGATCTGCCGCTCCGCGTAGTGGTTGTACTCGTCTTGCGTCAGCATGTACGGCGTCGTGATGTCCGTGTCGCCCATTTTCGTGCGGAGCACATAAGTACCCGTCTCCGGCTGATACTCCACCGTCGTGGTGATGTTGTCCGGATCCCGCAGGTCCATCGAACTCTTCGGACTGCTTAACTCGCCGAAGTTCTGAGCGCCTAATTGTTTCACTTTGGTCGGAGCCCAGTAACTGCTGTCGGTCTCCGTCACGAAATCCGCTGCCTCTTCCGGCGTCAGAGCCGTTGTACTCACGCTGTCTTCGCTGTTAGCCTGTTCATAGGCTCTCTTACGCCGTTCCTCACGCGCTTTGCGGGCTTCCTCTCGCTTCGCCTCTTCCTCCGCCTTACGCGCTTTCTCTGCCTCTTTCGCCGCTTTCTCCGCCTCTTTCTGAGCCTTCTCTTCCGCTATCAGCTCCTTCAGGCTCTTTCCCTTGCTCTGTGCGGCTACACCCGTGGACAACACAGGCATCCACAGCAACAGACTAACCAATATGATATGAAAAAATCTATGTCTCAATTTGTAATTTCTAATTTTTAATTTTTAATTTCTATAGCATCTTCAATGCCTCTCGGATCACGGCCTCTACTTTCATACTCGGGTCGTTCTTCAATATCTTATCTACCGCTTTCGCGCTCGCTGCACTTGCAAATCCAAGCATCGTCAATGCGCTCACGGCCTCGGCTTTGACGCCGCTGTCGGCCTCTACGTCTAACATCGGAATCTCCGTCGGGTCGCCGCCCAAATCAAGTTTGATTGCTTTGTCTTTCAGATCCACGATGATACGTTGGGCGGTCTTCGGACCTAAACCTTTCACTTTCGACATCGCTTTCGCATTGCCCGTTGCAATTAACATCCGCAACTCGTCGGCGTTAAATGCGCTCATGATCATCCGTGCAGTCGATGCCCCCACGCCGCTTACCGTCAGCAGTAACTCAAACAACTGCCTCTCTACTTTCGTCACAAAACCATACACCTCATGCGTATCTTCGCGGATAATTTCCGAGATAAAGAGTTTCGCCTCTTTCTCTTCTTTTCCCACCAACGCGCTGTATGTCGGCAATGTGATCGCTATTCCGTAACCCACACCCGCTGCTTCTATCACAGCTTCCGTCGGGTTCAGTTCTGTCAATATTCCTTTTATATATTCTATCATATATGTTGATGTTCCGTTTATCTGTTGAATTCTTTTTTCACAGATGCTGTCTCATCTGTTGATTTTCTTTTATATTCCTTTTATATATCTTGTCATATATTCTTATTCGTTTTGTATATGTACACAAAAAACGCGCAAAGTTACACTTTTTTTTTCACATACGCAAGCGCACATGTGTTTTTTTTATAAAAAAGTGCTTTTTTCTTAAATTTTACTACTTTTTGACTGCTTATACTCTCTTTTGACTCAATAACTGAACTTTCCCACTTGATCTTTGATCCACGATGCTTTATTTATTTTTCTCGGCTTCTAATCCGCTTGTAATTACGATACATACACGATAGATATACGATAGATACACGATAGATATACGTTAGATAAACGATACATTAAGCGACCCTCATGCTACCATCGTCATGCCATCAGGAACATGTGAACTTTGCTCCAAGGATTTTTTTTGCTTTTTTGGGGGTCTTTTGGGCTTGTTTTGGACGAAAGAAAATTTTGTTTCTTTTGTTCCCTTCGTGAACGAATTAAACCATTTTTGCCTAATTTTTGATAATTTTTGACCAAATAACCAAAAAAATTTGCATATATGCAATTTTTGTTGTATCTTTGTAGCCGAATTGTGCATATACGATTATAAAGCTATGACAGAAATATCCAAATACGGTGAGTTCGGCTTGATTAAGCACCTCACTAAAGACCTCAAAACGGTGCAACCTTCTACCCAGAAATCCATCGGCGACGATTGTGCGGTAATGAATTTCGGGAAAGGACAAAATTCCAAGGAAACGCGTGTGCTGATGACAACAGATATGTTGCTCGAAGGCATCCATTTCAACTTGGAATACGTGCCTCTCAAACACCTCGGCTACAAGGCGGCGGTGGTTAATTTCTCGGACATCTACGCCATGAACGGTACGCCGACGCAGATCACCGTCTCGCTCGGTATCTCCAAGCGTTTCTCCGTAGAAGACATCGAAGCCCTTTACGGCGGTATCCGTCTGGCGTGCGAGCGGTACAACGTAGATTTGGTGGGCGGAGACACATGTGCTTCCATGACCGGTTTGACCATCTCAATCACTTGTCTCGGCGTAGCGAACGACAAAGACATCGTCTATCGTAATGGCGCCAAACTCAATGATCTCATCTGCGTCTCCGGAAACCTCGGAACGGCGTATATGGGGCTCCAACTCTTGGAGCGCGAACGTCTCGCAAATGCGGAGCAACCCGACTTCTCCGGCAAAGAGTATTTGTTGGAGCGCCAACTCAAACCCGAAGCACGCAGAGACATTCTCGAAGCGCTTCACAAAGCCGGTGTCAAACCCACAGCGATGATGGATGTCTCCGACGGACTTTCGTCCGAACTTCTGCATATTTGCACTCAGTCCAACGTGGGTTGCTGTGTGTATGAGGACAAACTGCCAATTGACTACGAAGCAGCGGCACTTGCCGAAGAAATGAACCTCAATATCGTTACTTGCGCCCTCAACGGAGGAGAAGACTACGAACTCCTCTTCACCTGTTCATTGGACGATTACGAGAAACTGATCCCCATTGAGGACCTCTATATTATCGGTCACATCACCAAGCCCGAATACGGCTGTAACCTCATCGGCAGAAACGGCGAAGAACTCGCCCTCAAAGCCCAAGGCTGGAACGCGTTTGAACAATAACCAATTGTAAATTGTGCATTGTGCATTGTGAATTGTATGTATAACCTCGCGGTCATATTAGCAGGAGGAATAGGCAGTCGAGTGGGAGGAGAAAAACCGAAGCAACTCTTGCCGTTGGCGGACGGACGCTCTATCTTGGAGCATTCCGTCGATGCCTTCGAAGACTCGCCCTTCATTGACGAGATAGCGGTTGTCATGCACCCCGATTGGATCAACACCATGGAACAGTTGCGCCAAACCAACACCTGGCATAAACTGTCCCAAATCATCCCCGGTGGCAAAGAGCGTTGGGAAAGCAGCTACAATGCTATCAAAGCATTCTGTTCTCCCTCCCTTGTGGGGAGGGATGGGGTGGGGTTATTGCTCCACGATGCCGCGCGGCCCTTTGTCTCGCAACGTATCATCGCGGATGTCTGCAAAGCCTTGGAAACGCACGAAGCAGTCACGGTTGCAGTTCCGGTTACCGACACCCTCTACGAGGTACTAAACAACGAAGTACAAGCGGTGAAGAATAGGAGCGGATTTATGCGTGCACAGACACCACAGGCGTTTCACTTGGACGTGATAGCCGCCGCTTTTGAGGATGCTATACAGAAAGGCTACATCCGTTCCGTGACGGATGACGTAGCAGTCCTCAAAGCCTATAAACCCGAAATACCGGTTTATATCGTTTCGGGAGACGAGCAGAACCGCAAAATAACCTACAAGGAAGATTTATAGATAAAATGAAGATAGTAATTTTAGGAACAGCATACCCGTATCGCGGTGGTCTCGCTACGTTTAACGAACGCCTTGCGCGGCAGTTCTTGTCCGAAGGACATGAGGTCGAAGTGTGGACCTTCACACTCCAATATCCCTCCTTCCTTTTCCCCGGCAAGACGCAGTACTCGTCTGAGAAAGCGCCCAACGATCTGTTGATCCGCCGTGTACTGAACTCCTGCAATCCTTTCAATTGGTTGCGTGTGGGACATCAGCTCCGTAAGGCGGCTCCGGACATGCTCATCTGCTGTTACTGGATGGCGTTCTTTGCGCCGGCATATGGTCTGATCTCGCGCATTGCTCGCCGGAACGGCAAGACCAAAGCAATCGCACTCGTCCATAACATGATGCCGCACGAACCCTCCATCCTGGATAAACTCTTCGCGCCGTATTTTGTCAAATCCCAGAACGGCTTTGTCGCCCTCTCGGAGAGCGTAAAAGAGGATATTGAGAAAATTGAATCCTCCCTCCCTTGTGGGGAGGGTCGGGGTGGGGTTTCTCCGGTCTCCGTTTCCCCTCATCCCATCTATGACCATTACGGCGAACGGATGACCAAAGAGGAAGCATGTAAGGTATTGGGCTTAGATCCCAAGAAGAACTATATGCTATTCTTCGGACTTGTGCGCGCGTACAAGGGCTTGGACTTGCTGTTAGATGCCTTCGCGCAAATCAAAGACCAACTGCCTTCGCTCCAACTCATCATTGCCGGTGAGTTCTACGAGGACGAAGAGAAATACCGCGTGCAGATAGCGTCGAACGGACTTGACGAACGCGTCATTCTGCGTAATGAGTTCATCCCCGATGCCGATCTGCGGAAGTATTTCGGAGCGGCTGACCTCATCGTGCAACCCTATAAATCCGCTACCCAAAGCGGTGTGACACAAGTGGCATTCCATTTCGAGAAACCGATGTTGGTAACGAATGTCGGCGGTTTGGGAGAGATCGTCCATGACCACCAAATGGGGTATGCCTGTGCGCCGACTGCCGATGCCATAGCCGAGGATGTATTGGATTATTTCACCAATAACCGGCAAGCCGCTTATACGGCGTACCTGCAAAAAGAGAAAACCAAATACGCATGGTCCAAAATAACCGAAGCGTTTATTAAAATCACCAATAACGAATGACCAAACATCAATCACCAATAATAAAGCTCTTCCTGACCGATGTGGACGGCTGTTTGACGGACGGCGGCATGTATTATTCCGCTTCCGGCGAGGAACTGAAACGTTTCTGCGTCTATGACGGGATGGGAATGGTGTGCCTTCAGAAAGCCGGCATTCCTTGCGGTATCCTGACCTCCGAACAATCGCCGATCGTCAAAGCCCGCGCAGAGAAACTGAAGTTGCAGTTCCTTTATTTGGGCGTCGGCTCCAAAGTGAACCCCGACTGCTTGACCAAACTGCAAGCCGCAGAGGAAATCTGTTCCCAATTGGGTATTACGCTCGATGAGGTGTGTTATGTGGGTGATGATATAAACGATTTGGATCTGCTCCGCGCGGTGGGATATCCTTGTTGTCCGCCGAACGCACGCCCCGAAGTGAAAGCCGTTCCCGGCATCAAAGTATTGACTACACCCGGTGGACAAGGTGCTATCCGCGAAATAGCGGACCAACTATTGGATAATTGATAATTCTTATCTCGCTTCGCTCGAACGATTATTTTCGACAAGCGAAAATCTTGACAATTGAGAATGACTAATGACCCTCTAAATATAGAACGCGTTATAGCGCGCGCGAAAGAATGCTTGCAATGCGAGGCTTCGGCGATTGAAGCACTCATCCCACGTTTGGATGAGAATTTCATTGCCGCCGTGAAGGCGATACAAGCCTGCAAAGGCAAGATCGTGGTAACCGGAGTCGGCAAGTCCGGACATATCGGATCGAAAATAGCCGCTACCTTAGCAAGTACCGGCACGCCGGCATTCTTCTTAAATCCCTTGGATGCGTACCATGGTGATTTGGGCATGATAGGTTCGGACGATCTGGTGTTGGCTATCTCGTATTCCGGCGCAACGGATGAACTGCTGAGGTTCTTGCCGCTTATTCAGGCAAAGAAAATCTGCATCATCGGCATGTCCTCCAATCCCGATTCGCCATTAGCCAAGTGTGCGCAGATCCATCTGAACATCGCCGTAGAGACGGAAGCGGATCCGATGAATTTGGTCCCGACCGCTTCTACTACCGCTACGTTGGCGTTAGGCGATGCGTTGGCTTGCGCTTTGGTGGAAGCGAATCATTTTCAACCCACGGACTTTGCGATGCTGCATCCCGGAGGCGACCTCGGGCGCAAACTGTTAGCGAAAGTGGAAGACGTCATGTTCACCGAAAACCTGCCCTTCCTCACGCCCGAAATGCCGATGTCCGAAGCTATCGAGATCGTCACCAAAGGCACATTAGGTATCGGCATTGTAGTGGAACAAATCTCCTCCCTTGAGGGGAGGCCGGGAGGGGTTTCAAAGCTTGAGGGTATCATAACTGATGGAGATATACGTCGTGCGATGCAGCGTTTAGGAGCGGATTTCTTCGCAACGCCTGTCTCAGCGATCATGTCCACAACTCCGAAAACAATCTCCCGCTCTGCCAAGATCGTCGAAGCCGGCGAGAAGATGAATAATCATTCCATCCACACGTTGCTTGTGGTAGATGACCGCGGCTCGGTTGTTGGCGTAGTAGATTCCTTCTCCTGTTTGCCGGGCACACGATTTTATCATTGAGATGACTAAGGTCAGGGTAGGGAAAAGGTAGGGAAAAGTCATTAAACAAAAAGTGTCTCAAGAGTCTCATGCAAAAAAATGCATTGAGAAATGTGAGAATTCTCAGAATTCTTAAAATTCTCAAAGCAAATAAATCAGAAACGGTCAAAAAACAAATATAAAATGAATAAAATCAATTGGAAATCTATCTGGCAGCAGAGTTGGCCGCACATGGTGGCTATTATTGTATTTCTTCTCCTTGTAGTGGTTTATTTTGCACCGCAAGTGTTTGACAATAAACAACTTCCGCAGGGAGATATGATCAGTTTTGCCGGTATGGGACATGATGCCCAAGTATATCGTGCCCAGACGGGAGAAGATTCGCACTGGTCTAATGCTATGTTTAGCGGCATGCCGTATAACGTGACTTCCGGAAACACTACAAAGAATATTTTTCGTCCATTATCCGGTTGGGTAAAAGTAGGCTTAAATGGCAATACAACAGGTATGCTCTGGCTATTGTTAATAGGCTTCTATATTTTTATGCTGTCAGTAGGCTGTAGTCCTTGGTTAAGTTTAGTAGGAGCTGTTGCTTTTGCATTCGGGTCTTATAATCTGATTATTATTGATGCCGGTCACGTAACGAAAGGGTGGGTTTTAGCAACCCTTCCGGCTGTCATAGGTGGATGTTTGCTATGCTATCGCAAGAAATATATTGCAGGATTTATAGTAACGGTTTTGGCAACAGGTCTTAACGTGTATTGGAATCACCAACAAATTTCGTATTATACATTGCTGATGCTGATTCCATTAGCGATAAGTTACTTTATTTATTCGTTACGTGAGAAAGAACAGAAACATTTCTGGGTAGCATCATGTATATTACTGATAGCAGCCGTTATGGCTGTGATGCCTGCTGCTGATAAGTTAGTGACGACATGGGATTATTCGAAGGAGACGATGCGTGGCGGAGTGGCTTTGCATGGCGCAGAGGATAGCGAGGCCGGAAAAACAGGTCTGAACAGAGACTATGCCTTCATGTGGAGTTACGGTAAGGCAGAGACGATGACGTTGCTGATCCCGAATTTCTATGGAGGAAGCAGTAATTATCCGTTGGGAGAAAAGAGCGAGACATATAACACTATTAAGAAATATGCCGGTGCATCGCAAGCCAAACAGTTTGTGAAAGCGGTTCCGACTTATTGGGGCGATCAGCCTTTTACTTCCGGTCCTGTCTATGCGGGAGCGATCATCTGTTTCTTGTTCATTTTAGGTCTGATGGTTGTTCCACAAAAAGAGCGCTGGTGGCTGTTGGCTGCGGCTGTGATAGGAATTGTGTTGTCTTGGGGACGTAATTTCCCGGCTGTGAACAATTGGCTCTTTGATCATTTGCCGTTGTATAACAAGTTCCGTACACCGAGTATGTCGCTTGTGATGACGACTACGGCGATGGCTATGATGGCGATGTTGGCGCTTAAAGAAGTGTTGGAAAGGAATGTTACCTTGAAGCAAGTCAGCATAGCCGGAGGTGTTACAGCCGGAGTATGTCTGCTGTTTGTTGTTTTCCCTGGTTTGGCAGGAAACTTTACAAGCTCGGTGGATGCACAGATGCCGGAATGGTTGACGAATGCTATTATTGCTGATCGTCAACACATGCTTACCGCGGACGCATGGCGTTCTATCTTCTTCATTCTGCTTGCTTGCGCAGGGATAGTTCTTTATCTGAAGATGGAAAAGATGAAGAGTCTGGTGCTTGTGGCTATTATGGGAGTGCTCATTTTGGGCGATTTGTGGGCTGTAGATAAACACTTCCTGAATGACAGCCATTTTGTACCGAAAAAACAACAGTTGATCACCCCAACGGCGGCAGACAAACAGATCCTGGCAGATACAGACCCGGACTATCGTGTGCTGAACTTGGCATCGAATACGTTCAATGAGTCTCGTACCAGTTATTTCCATAAATCGGTCGGTGGATATAGCCCGGCAAAGTTGCGTAGATATCAAGATATTATCGACTATTATCTGTCGGGACGCATCAATATGAATGTGCTCAATATGCTTAATACGCGCTATGTGATCACACAGCAAGGGGTTCAACGTAATCCGGAAGCCTTTGGCAATGCGTGGTTTGTAAAATCTGTTCAGTGGGTGAACACACCGAATGAAGAGATTGAAGCTATCGGCGATGCAGATTTGCAGGAGGTAGCGTTTATTGACACTTGTTGGCAGGGTAAAGTGCAAGGCGCATTAGCAATGACTCAGCCTGCGAAGATTGAACTGACAAGGTATGCTAACCCGGGTAATTTGTTCTATGAGAGCGAGAGTGCCGAGGAGGGTTTGGCGGTATTCTCGGAGGTTTATTATAAGACATGGAAAGCGTTTGTGGACGGCAAAGAAGTGCCTGTTTTACGCGCGAACTACATATTGCGCGCGTTAGAGGTGCCTGCCGGTAAACATACGATCGAGTTCCGATGCCAGGATGAGTTGTTAGTAAAAATGCAGATTGTTTCCTTGGTAGCATCCATTTTGGTGATTTTAGTTATAGTCGGACTAGTTATTCTATCTATTATAAGAGCAAGGAAATGCTGAAAGTTTTATTTGTAAATACGACAATTACTCATTATAACCACCCTTTGTTTAATAAGATAGGTGAGCGAGACATTGATCTTGTAATGCTTATTCCCCAGCATAATTCCCGTACCGTCGGAGCCGGTGTTAAGAGAAATGAGGACCAAAATCAGAAATATCTGGTTATTCTTACTCCGTGTGAAAAAGCATGGTATGGAAAGGACTATTTGCCGGATCTACTACGTACCCTTGAAGTAGAAAAACCGGATATATTGATAATAGGATGGCCCTATATGTTACAATTATTCTTTTATCCAAGAATACTCAAGTACCTAAAAAGCCATGCTATTAAGCTGATTTTGCATGAGATACCCTTTCAAGTGCCGCCTTTTGGTCAACTCGACTATTTCAAAAGTCATCCTGTGTATAATGAGTCTATGCAGTTAATGAGCAAAGGGTTGAAATTTTATGCAAATGCCTTATTATTGATGTGGATTCGTAAGTATCTATATGGTAAGGCAGATGCATCGTTAAACTACTGTTCTCGCGGATATGAGTTGTGGCCGAGTTACGGAGTACCGAAAGAGAAGATATTTGTGAGGTATAATTCCGGAGATACAGAGGCTTTCTTTGACAGGAAAGAGGGCGTGATGAAAGCTCCCGAATTGTTACCGGCATGCTCGAAACGTATCTTACATATCGGGCGTTTGGTAGCGTGGAAACGGGTTGATTTGTTGATAAAGGCATACGAAAAAGTATATTCTCGTTTCCCGGATTCTGAATTGACAATCGTGGGCGATGGCCCTGAATTGGAAAATCTTAAGAAACAGGTGTCACTATCTTTTGCGAAAGATCACATTCGGTTTGTAGGAGGCGTATATGACCCATTTGAGTTAGGGCGTTATATGAAAGAATCGTCGGTGTATGTATTAGCAGGTATGGGAGGACTGTCGATAAATGATGCGATGTGCTATGAAATGCCGGTGATATGTTCTGTATGTGACGGAACAGAGAAGGATCTGGTAGAAAATGGGAAAAACGGCTATTTCTTTAAAGAGGGTGATGCTGAGGATTTGACAGAAAAAATAGAAATTATCCTTACAGATGAGCACACACGGAAACAAATGGGCAAAGAATCATTACGGATAATAGAACAGAGAATTAATATCAATACAGTTGCAGATAATTACCTAAAGGTATTCCATGATGTGATGGATAAATGAAAATAGTTCTTGTAAATACAAAGGCTCCCGGAGGTGCTTATGTGGCATGTCAGCGGCTGTGTGACGCTTTGAAGAAGCAGGGGATAGACGTGTCCTTTGTGGTTATCAAAGCTACCAAATGGAATTTTCTATGGGAACGTTTCTGTATTTGGGTTAATAATCGGTTTTCTCGCAAGAACCTTTTTGCTGTTTCTATCGCGAACACAGGAACGGATATTTCCCAACTGCCTGCTATTCAGCAAGCGGACATAATTCACTTGCATTGGATCAATCAAGGAGGCTTGTCGCTGCGTAACATAGAACAGTTGCAAGCCTTAGGAAAACCCATCGTTTGGACAATGCATGATATGTGGCCTTTTACCGGCATTTGTCACCATGCACATAACTGTGAAAAGTATAAATCGCAATGTTCTGCTTGTCCTCAAATAGCCGGACGGCTTGCCTCGGAGGTCTTTAATAAGAAATTGAATCAGTGGAAAAATATTCATTTTGTGGGATGTAGTCAATGGATATCAAAGTTAGCAGAAAGCAGTCATTTGACTCAAAAAAGTAAAGTCAAATCTATCCCTAATCCAATAGATACCACCTGTTATCGCCCCATAGATAAACAAGATGCACGTAGAAAACTGGGGCTTGATGAAGATAAAAAATACATTCTTTTCGGCGCAATGAATACAACCACGCCAATGAAGGGATTCAGTTATTTATGTGCGGCGGATAAACTGATACAAAAGGATGAAGTACAGTATTTAGTATTTGGTAAGAATAGTGCAGATTTAGCGGCATTACTTACTCATCCAGTAATAAATATGGGGTACGTATCAAGTGATCAACGTAAAGCTTTGATATATAGTGCCGCAGATGTGTTTGTCACCCCGTCCTTAGCAGAAAATCTTCCTAATATGATTATGGAGGCAATGGCTTGTGGAACACCTTGTGTGGGTTTTCATATCGGTGGAATACCCGAGATGATCAATCATATGCAAAATGGCTATGTCGCAGAATATAAGAATGCAGCTGATTTTGCTAAAGGTATAGAGGAAGTGTTTAAGAATGATCTATTTCAGGAAAAAGCATTGGATAAAGTAATTAATCATTATTCCGAGTCTGTTATTGCTCAGCAATATATTCAGCTTTATCAATCTTTGTTAGGCAAATGATTTCTATTATCACCATTACATATAACGCGGCTAAATGGCTTGAGCGGACGATGCGGAGTGTACTTGCGCAGAGTTGCAAGGATTATGAGTATATCATCGTTGATGGCGGTTCGAAAGATGGCACTATCGATATAGTCAAGCGTTTAGAACCGCTGTTTGAGGGGCGATTGTCATGGAAGTCAGAGCCAGACAAAGGACTTTATGACGCGATGAATAAAGGTATTGCGCGTGCGAAAGGCGATTTCCTCTGGTTCGTCAATGCCGGCGATGAGATCTATGCGCCGGATACATTGGGGCATGTAGTAGCTGCGGCTATGGATGATACGGATATCGTTTATGGCAAGGCCTGTATCGTCAATGCGGAAGGCGTTAAGGTGAGCGAGCATCATAAGGTGACACCGCCGGACTTACAACGCAAGCATTTTTTGAACGGCTTGGTGGTAAGCCATCAGGCGATTTTGGTCCGCCGTTCTATTGCTGCGAATTATGATACGCACTATCGCATTTGCGCAGACTATGATTGGTGTGTGCGTGCAGTAACGGCTTCGCGGAAGAATGTGTATCTGGATGAATATGTGTGCAAGTTCCTGACGGAAGGTGTGAGCGCAAAACAAAGAAAACGCGCCTGGAAGGAACGTTTTCATATCATGCGAGCACATTACGGTCTATTACAAACCCTCTGGGCGCATTTCCTTATCGCCCTCAAATACCCGTTCTCGATTAAATATTAGTGTTATTGAATAGGAGGAATGAGTAATTGGAAACAATTGTCTTCCCACACAACGGTATAATTGTTGTCTTGAACGAATCGGGATAGATATTCATTTTTCTCTTTGATAGAGGGATGCCAATCCCAACAATCCAAGATACTATTCCAATTCTTATTTACGGATGTCCACTCCTCTCCATTGGATTTAGAAACTACAATAATAGGAAGTGGTTTCTCTTTTTGTGCATTATCGAAGGCAATTTGATATGTATTAAGATCCATAATGCCTATCCATGGTTGAGTTAAATAAGGCTTAGCCGTTGCTAAGTAATTGATGGCAGGTATAGAAGGATATGCAAGAAGATAAGTGTTATTTGTTAAGTGAGGCTGCAAATGAACAAAAAGCGAATCTATTTGTGCGGCTTTTTCTCGCGTAGTATAAGTCGTTGGTATTATTGTTTGTGTTGGACGATAAGTTTTGAGCAAACGGCTTCCAGTGTCTCTACAAGCTCCCATATATGTAGCACTCAAAACAATAATAATGGTGTATATAAGAAAGACGGTACTATATTTCCTATATGAAGAAAAGTATTGCTTGTCAGAAATATTGGTGTCGTGCCCAAATATTACGCCAATAGAAAGCGGTAATGCTAGATACATGGCATTGCTACCAACATTAAGGATACCACCATCACTGCCTAAGGGGAGTAGAATCATAATTAGCAAAGCCAATAATGAAAGATACGTTTTTTGCTCATTCTCGTAATAAGATAAAACGTTATATCCCAAGGCTAAAGTACAGAATGCAAATATAGAAATAGTGTTTTTCCATGGACCTCCGAATGTCCAAACAAAGAGGGAAACAAGTATTATTTGCAAGGTAATAGACAACCATTTAATAGTTTCCTGTTTGTGTAAATAAACACTTATAAGAGGAAAAGCTAAGAAAACTGCTGCATGTAAACTGATATCACGTATCTGCAATAAGTACTTATTTAGCATGCCGGCTGAATTGTGCGTGGAATCGGATTGTGTAAGATAGGAAGTGGCAATATTGAGCATATCATAAAATGGCTCTTGATGATGGAGTAAATATATCAATCCGACATTTACGCATATTCCAATTATAACTCCTAATACTGCATATCCTAAAAAGGTAAAAGTTTGTTTAGCTGAGCGAGTGTATAAAAAGAAAGGAATTAATGCTGCAATCATTCCGCATAAACATACATTAGGCAAGCGGAAAAAGAAACTAATCCCGACTAAAATTCCAGCAATTAGCATCTTGTATGTTTTTCGTTGTATGCATGCTTGATATATCAATAGGGCAATAATCAATACCAACAAAGCAGAAGTGTAGTCATAATGTAGAACACGTATAAACCGCAAATTAACAATACAAATGCCTACCCCTAAAAATATATACCATCGATTAATGACGTCTTTTAATAATCCATATACTATATAGGCAATAGCGGTTAAACATAGTGCTGAGGCGATGCGGAAAGCAATGATGCCTAAAGAGGGTAGAAGCAGATGAAATAGCCCGCCAACGAGTAGGGTGTTGTAAATTGTAAATATCCCGCTGATGGTAGAGGCATCATTGTATATTTGCGAGAAGCCGGTACTAGCCCAACCTTCGTCTGTCATATCGAAACCTTGGAGCCCAATAAGAATACAATATAGCAATACAGAAAATACATATATTACTATAAATGTCCATTCGGGGAGGTTATTGAGTTTATTGTAGAGTTGCTTCATGATATCACTAATTTTCATTTCTTTGAAACCATATAGAACGAAACACGTATCGAACCATAATAAAATTAATTGGTACTGCTATACAATATACCGGTATCGGTGCAAGCGTTTCGGATAAACCGAGCCACAAGAACAAGTTGAGTAATACCATGTGTAGCACATAGTTGATGCCATGACTCACAGCAAATCCCACTCCTCGTTTAACAGAAGTCTCGCTCTTAAAAGTAAAATGTGCAGACATGTAGAAGTTGCAACACCATGCAATCACATAGCCTATGGTGTAAGCTATATTGACGTTCATTACGAGATTCAGTAGGTAATACAGCCCATAATGAATACCCGTAGATATAACGCCTACGATAACAAAGCGAATAAACTCCTTAAACTTATCCATTTTGCTTAATTTGCATTAACACCTTCGTCTGATTCAGAAACTCCTCTCGCCATTCATTGACATGCGTCTTGTAATTAGCCACAAAATACCGCATCTCTTCCTCGAAATGATTGCATGCCGGCATCGTTTGCTGCGTCGTTCCCTCTTGCGTCTCAATCGTCAACGTTGATTGAAAATCCGGTGGTAACGCATAGGCGCGTTCCAACGATAGCAGTCCCTTACTACCCCAGATCACCTGCTGACTCTTGTACTTATTATTAAATCCCGACACGAGATTTGCTACTCTTCCATTTCCGAAATCCAATAATATCGTAGCGTGCGTCTCTACCTCACGTCCATCCTCTTTACTCAAAACGGCATACACGTTCTCCGGTTCGCAACCGTAGAAATGTCGTGCAGAATGCACAAGGTACGCACAAGAGTCGAGAACACAACCTCCTCCTAGTGCTTTCTTATACCGGAAGTCCGTATCGGCTATCGGAGGAAAACCAAACCAACCCTGGAACAGTTGCGGTTCACCTATTGCTCCATCGGCAATCAGTTGGTTCTTGATCTTATGCTGTGCATGGAACTGGTACATAAATCCCTCAAAGATAGGGATATTATATTCTTTACCTAATTCCGCAATGCGTTCGGCATCTGCCATCGAACCGGCAAGCGGTTTCTCGCAGAGGATATTCTTCCGATACGGAGCCACTTGCTCCACTATCTGCACGTGGATGGCATTAGGAGTGGAGATATACACGGACTCAAAATCATAGGTCTCCAACACATGATGCAGATCCGTCTCAAACGGCAAACCGAATCGTGTTTCGACTATTTCCTGTTTCCGCTCATCTGTATCCACCACGCATACCACTTCCGTCGCACCGCTATTTATCAGTGCCGGTATACTACACCTCTGCGCAATATTCCCGCATCCGATTACGATAAATTTCATCTTTTCCATATCATTGTAAACTAATAGCCGACAATAGACTGCGGGCTGCGATATTCAAATAATTATTATACGTCACGAATGACAACATCTGGTTCAGTGTCATCCAGCAGTAGTTCTCATCGACTTCCAACGGAAACTCATCTCCCACTTCCACAATCATATTTAAATTCTGCTCCTTATAGAATCGTCCTCCTTCCTCACTCTGATAGCAAGTATACCAAATCTTCTCTTTCGGAGCATTAAGTACCTCATCTATATAGGGAATGGTATATTCATTTTCTCCTTTACGATAGTTGCCGGTAAGGCACTGCACTGTGGGAGCCAACTCTACCACGTCAAAATTTCCTGCTTCCAGTTTGGCTTGTACAAGGAAATGATAGATGCCGTTTATCTTCTTTACGATAAATGCCATGATGCCTTCTTGTGCCGAACGCACCATAGGCTGACACCATGTATGCACTTCCCGATTTCCTATTTCGCACCGAACACCAATCACATCAAAGTACTTATTTTTCTCATGATGAATCGTATTTCCATCATAAATCCAGTTACGCGTTTGGGATAGTCCAATCGACTGCACCTCCATCTCGTATTTGAACTTCAGCGCAGTAATCCAATGAATGATCGTCTCTAACTCGTGATAATGATTTTGCTCGCTTAATACCGAATAGATATAGGAATTCTTATGTGTCAGATTCGCCTGAGGATTGAGCGCATTCAGCAAATGCAGCGTCTGCTCCGAATAACTGCCATAACGGATGCATGAGATAACGGTGCGCGTATCCATATTCACTACATTCGGATACCAAAGCAGTTCCTTTATCTGTTTCAAAGAAACCCACACAAAATTCGGCAACATCGGTACGTCCTCATGCTCATCAACCTCTACAATAATATTACGATTGCGTTTATGCAAGAACCGTGCTCCTTGCTCTGATTGTAACTGATCAACTAATACCTGAACCGGTTTTTCCCCATTGAAGTACTCTAAATAATTAGGTCTCGTGCCTCCGTGCACGCGCGTGTAGTTACTGCGTGTAGCTTGCAGCGTCGGAGAAAGTTGTACTACATTCAGGTTTCCCGGTTCAATCTTCGCTTGTGCCAAGAAATGCAGCACGCCATTGAACTTCTTCGTGATAAATCCCAAAAATCCAATCTCCGGCTGATTGATAATAGGTTGATCCCACTCCGGAGTATTACGATAGTTGGTGTGTATGCGAATACCCTCAATCGAAAAGAATTTACCGGAGGCGTGGCATAGCATATCGTTTGCCATGTGCCACCCTTCCAAATCCTTCAACGGAATAGGTTGCACGTTATTCACAACCGTTTCGTTCTGCTCTTGCAACCAGTTCAGTACTTTTTCCGTACTGATAAACCGTCCGTCACTCAAAGCGGATACCAGAAAATCCAATTGGATGTCTTCTATTTTTCGTTGATCTCTCATAGGTCTTTTACAAAATCTCTGAGTCGTTTGTACTCTATCGGTTGGATAGCTGCCCGTATCTTCGTGTCATCAAAATACGTATCTCCACTCTCAATCAGCAGATCTTTCTCCGGCCAATCTACAGTCAATACCTGCACGCCATACTTATCAGATATAATCTGCGCAGCATCATGCAGGGACAAAGTCTCGCCTCCGATATTATATATCTGCTCCTTGTCTCGCTGATTAAATGCCGCATTCACAATCTGATAACATACATCTTCAATATGCGTAAAGGTGCGCTTTATCGTTCCTCCGCCATACAGCGATATGTTCTCTCCGGCTTTAGCTCTGCGAAGGAATGCTCCTACTGTACCAAACGAATAATCTCCCGACAACATATTTCCATACGGCACACAGATGCGACAGATCGTATAAGGTATTTCGTACCGATTTGCATAGGCGTGCAGTAAGTGTTCGCAGGCTATCTTATTGGCTGCATAGATGGTCTTTGCGTCTTTCTCATCGTCCTCTTTCAGCGGTTTATCTACTCCCTTGTATACAAGTCTTGACGAAGGGAAGACAATATGTGGACGATACGGTGATTGACTAATCAAATCTAACAGATTCATCAACCCCACTTCATTCACCATCGTGTATTGTTCATACTTTTCAAACGATGCATGTGTCCCTGTCAATCCTGCAAATACGAACAGGAAGTCCACGTCCAAGTCAATACTTTGCAAAGACTCTTTCTTCGTCAGATCTATCTGTTCTACATCGTAGCATGCCGGTTCGATATGATACACTGTTTGTATGTAATGCACCAAGTGCTTACCTATATAACCGTTATTTCCTATGATTGCACAACGTTTACTCATCTTTCTCAAAATTGATACGTTCGCTTACTATATATGACGGACGACCTTTCGATTGCTCGTAAATCTTTCCGATATAGACACCAACCAATCCCATCAAAGCGATCTGCATACCAAACACAAACCAGATAGAAACGAACAGCGTCAACCATCCGTCTACCGTAATACCGGTACATAGATAATGAATTGCCAATATCAAAGCAGCAAGTATTGACAAAGCAGAAATCCATACACCTACCTTCATCATCAGTCGCAAAGGTTTGTCTGAAAAAGCGATAATTGTCTCTACTGCCAAATTGATACGCTTGCGCAAGGTGTATGACGATGACAATCCATCCGTACGTTCTGCATGCGGAATGGGTTCTACGTACTGACGGAATCCTACCCACTTATTCATCAGCGGATAATATCTCCTGTAGTCTCCCATCGTTTTCATTGCATCCACTACTTTGTGGTTGTACAGAATGAAATTAGCTATCGACTCATCCATCTCAACTTCCGTTAGGTATTTCATCACTTTGTTGAAGGCATGCGACCCCAAACGTTTTATAGCCCCGTCCTGTCGCTGTTGACGACTGGCCAATACGATGTCATAACCTTCTTGAGCCCGGTTGTACATTGTCTGAATGAAAGCCGGTGTGTCTTGCAAATCACAATCCAGGGTCACGATCCACTCCCCTTGAGCCGCATCCAATCCTGCATTCAGCGCATACTGCTGACCAAAATTCTTACTAAGGAACACGCCCTTTACATGCGCGTCTTTTGCACATATCTCGCGGATGATCTGCCTACTATTATCCGGTCCATGGTCCTCCACAAGAATGATCTCGTACTCCTTCGATATCGGTTCCACAGCTTCTTCAATCTGCTTCACTAACTCATGTAAGGTCTTCTCAGCTCTATATACCGGAGAGATGACAGATATATGTATGTTTTTTTTCATCATTTAATCATTTTTCTTATTTCACATAACTCCTCTTTGACGCGGAGGAGGATCTCAAGGGCGGACTGTCGTTCGTCGGAGCGTCTGGTATTTGAGGCTAACTCTTTGCGAATGGCTTCTATGCGCGTGATCTTCAGTTCGTCGCGGATATATTTGATACGTTTGATAAGTTCGTGATTCTCAGGCGTATAATACCGGTTTCCATGGCCGTCCTTACGCGGCACAAGATCATTGAACTGCTTCTCCCAATAACGCAGCGTGGTGGCAGGTACGCCTGTCATCTCCTCCGTCTCGCGTAGCGAGTAATATTGTTTCTCTATCTCTTTCAAGGGTCAGTTATTGGTGTTTCTCGGACCTGATGATTGTCTGTTATTTGCAGATTTTCAGCTTCTTACCATCGCGGATATTGTCGCTGGTCAATCCATTCCATTGTTTGAGTTGTTTGACGGTGCAATGGAATTTCTTAGCAATGCCGCCGAGTGTGTCGCCTTTTTTGATGGTATAATAGGTCACTCCGTTCACACGATACGCGCCGGTGATGGATGTCACCTTCGCCAAATCAATCTCCGCGCGACGGTTATTGATCAAACTATCTGCCTTGTATGCCAGAATGTTGTTTTCCTGCTCAATGAACGCACCTACTTTCTCAGAGGGCAGGCAAAGCGCATATGGTGTTCCTCCGGGCAGAATATCCCGCGAATACTGCGGGTTCAGCCGACGCAGTTCATCCATCGGAATATCCAGATTCTTGCTTACCTGTTGCAAGTGTAGCCGTTGGGTCGTTAAAATAGTGTCCGTCAACATGGTCTTCTCAATCGGCGCCTTGCAAATACCGTGTTCTTCGCCATAGGTCATGGCGTAGTTGGCGGCAATGAAGATAGGCACGTAGTTGCGGGTCTCTTTTGGCAGATACGGATAGATAGACCAGAAATCACGTTTTCCTCCTGCGCGGCGGATGGCTTTGTTGACGTTTCCGCTTCCGCAGTTATAGGCGGCGATGACCAGATTCCAATCGAAATAGATATTGTACATGCTGGACAGGAAGCGGCAGGCAGCGTCGGTCGATTTGACAGGATCCATACGCTCGTCCACTAAGGAATTCACTTCCAAACCGAACAACTTACCCGTTCCCGGCATGAACTGCCAAAGTCCTGCAGCGCCCGCATGCGAACGCGCAATGGGGTTCAAAGCCGACTCGATGATAGGCAAGTATTTGAGTTCGTAGGGCAGGTTATATCGTCCCAAAGCCTCTTCAAATATCGGGAAATAATACTCGCTCATGCGCATCATGCGCGCCACTTGTTTGGGGCTGCGTTTGACATACCTTAATATAAACGCGCGCACGCGTTCGTTGTACGGCAGTTCAATGACGCATGGCAATGCCTGCAAGCGCGCCTTATAAACCGAGTCGGGCAGACTCGCGGTGTCTAATGAAGCTACGCAACCTGTGGTGTCGAGCCATTGGAGACTCCAATCCAGCGTCCGGTATTCGATGTCCGTCAGATCCTGCTCTTTCCACTGTGCGTAGTAGGGTAGAATAGGGATGACGGTGTCTTCGGCGATTTCAATGCTGTCTTGGATGACGAGACTGTCAATACCCAGACTGTCTGCCTCTTGCGCGCATACACATACCGTGGCGCAGAGACCTAATAATATTCCAAAAATCTTTCTCAAAACTGTATAGCTAATTTTAATTCAGCACTCTTTTGTTGCTGTAAATCATAATAAATCTGCGGTTCTATATTCAGCGTCAGGTCAGGTGAGATGTCATAGTCAAATAACTGCGCATCCACGTACGCATCTATCAGACTCAGCGCATACACAATGACGGTCGCTAAAATGGAATAGTCCCGGTATCGGCGATAGATGTTCTGTTGGTTTTTGAGGGTGTTCATCCATGTGCTCTCTCCGCCAACGCGGGCTAATGTGTATCCGTCCGGCAGCACCGCGATATACGTCTTGTCGGCATCTTCCGTCACCGTTCCGGCTTGTACATCTTTGTATAAGTCCAGATAGGCGGTTTTGTAGCCAGAATAGCGGTTTTGCATCTGACTGATGGCATAGCCGCATCCCATGAAAGCGCCATAGACGATCGGCAGTTTCCAATAGGAGCGGTTGTAGATCTGTCCTGCTCCGGGGATGATCACACCGAGCCACACCGCTTTGCGGGCGTCTGGCAGTTTGGTCATGTCGATATAGTACTTATAATCCGCGTCGGAGGTGCTTGTTGTGTCCGGGGTGTAATAGACCTGTCCGCTCTGCGCAGATGCAGAACCGACCCAGAAAAGCAGTACTATAATCCACCATTTTCTCAACCTAACTTGCTGATTATCTGTTGTAATTCTTCTTCGTTGGCAAACGCGATCACCACTTTGCCTTCCTGTATCTTCACTTTCAGTCCGGTACGCTGGCTAAGCTCGTTTTGCAATGCCTCGTATGGGTTTTCGCCTTTGTTTTTGGACTTTTTGCTCTCCACCTCTTTCTCTTCCTGCGCCAGCGCCTCTACTTTGCGGACGGAAAGTCCCTCTTTCAGAATTCGCTGATAGAGTGCCAATTGCCGTTCCGCCGAAGGGGTCGCCAAAATAGCACGGGCATGACCCATATCAATCTTTTTCTCTTTGATACCTACCTGTATCTCTGCCGGCAGTTTGAGCAAACGCAGATAGTTGGCTACCGTTGCGCGTTTCTTGCCCACACGTTCCGACATACGCTCTTGCGTCAGGTTATAGTCGTCCATCAGTCGCTGATAAGCCAAGGCGATCTCGATAGCATCCAAGTCTTCACGCTGGATGTTCTCAATGAGGGCCCATTCCATCACCTGCTCGTCTTTGGCGGTGCGGATATATGCAGGGATGCGATCCAGACCGGCTATCTTGCTGGCTCTGAAACGACGTTCACCGGCGATGATCATATAGGTGCCGTCACTGTTGTCACGCAGCGTGATAGGGGAGATCACACCATGTTCGCGGATCGAGTCTGCCAACTCCTGCAACGCCTCTTCGTCGAACGTACGACGCGGCTGATCCGGGTTCGCTACGATCTGATCCAAAGCAATCTCCGAAATCGAACTGCCGCCGTTGGTATCTACATGCGAGGTGTCGATCAAGGCATCCAACCCTCGTCCAAGTCCTGTCATCTTTTTCATAATTGTCAATTATCAATTTATTTATTTCTCGCAATCAGTTCCTTCGCCAATGATTTGTAGTTCTTGGCACCCTTGGAAGAGGGGTCGTACTCGATCACGGACACGCCATGAGACGGAGCCTCGCTCAGACGCACGTTACGCGCAATCACCGTATTGAAGACCAGATCCCCGAAATGGCGTTTCACCTCTTCATAGACTTGGTTGCTGAGTCTCAGACGGTTGTCGAACATCGTCAGCAGGAAACCCTCAATCTTCAAATCGGGGTTCAGTTTGGATTTGATGATCTTGATCGTATTGAGCAATTTGGCAATGCCCTCCAACGCAAAGAACTCGCATTGCACCGGAATGATCACACTGTCGCTGGCGGTCAGGGCATTGACGGTGATCAGACCCAGAGACGGACTGCAGTCAATCAAGATATAGTCGTATTCGTCCTTCACCTGTGCTAAGATATTTTTGAGCAGCAACTCGCGGCGCTCTAAATTCAGCATCTCTATTTCCGCGCCAACCAGGTCAATATGGCTTGGTAGTACGTCTAAATTCTCCGTTTCGGTATGAATAATTGCTTTATGCGGGTCAATAGCATTGATGAGGCATTCGTAGATAGTGTTGTCCAACTCACGCAACTCTATTCCCAAACCCGACGAAGTGTTCGCCTGCGGGTCTGCGTCAATCAGTAACACATGTTTGCCTTCTTTGGCTAACGATGCGGCTAAGTTGATTGAGGTGGTCGTCTTGCCAACGCCTCCTTTTTGATTCGCTATGGAAATAACTTTACTCATATATGTTGTATTATTGTTTCTGCTTCTATTTCTTTGCAGGCAAAATTAGCGTACCTGCAATGATTTGTTCCGTGGCATGTGCAGGGTCTGCAACGCAAGTCGTGCCGCTGGATGATGTCATTCGGGTTCTGTTTCCATCCGCCGAAACCGATGATAGGGTGAGTTGCACACCAAACGCTGATGGCTCGCAGTCCCACTAAACTGGATAAGTGCTGGTTTGCGCTGTCCATACAGATCATCACGTCCAAATCCCGCATCAGCTCCAGCTCCTCTTCTAATTTCAGTTTGCCGGCTACGCTCTCCGTTCTCGGAAAGACGCTGGCCCATTGGCGTAACATCTCGCACTCCACGGAGCCGGCTCCGAATAGAAAGACACGGGTATGCTTGTCCGCTGTGAGCATCGCGATGATGTCTTTCGTCACGCGGTAAGGTAGCATGTTCGATTTCGATTTGGCGAACGGCGCCAAGCCGATCCATCGTCCCTCTTTCTCGCCGAACATAGTGCGTACGTGTTTGGCGGCTTTCTTGTTCACCGGCAACGCTGTGAACGATTCGTCGGTCTCTAACCCCGCGCGGCGGAACGCATCTTCGTAGCGCTCGAACTCAGTGGGCATTGAACGCCTCATACCGATACCGAAGAGGGTGATCAGATGTTTGCGAAAACGTCCGTAATGAACGCGTGTCACTTTTTTGCCGCTCAGCCATAGTAAGGCATCCAATGCCCTCGTGCGGTTTATGTCTTGCAGGTCAATCACTGCATCCACTTCGCTGCGCAACTCTTTCCATAAATCCCAAACGCCGTTCCAATCCAGCCTATTGTCCACTTCGTGAAAACGCACATTGGGCATCGGGGCGAACATGGCGCTCAGCTCTTTTTTGGCGGCGATGACGAATTGATCATTCGGGTAGCGCTTGCTCAGTGATGCTACAACAGGAACCGTCATGGCTACATTTCCTAAAGTGGCAAAACGAATGATCAGATAAGTCATGGTGATTGGCGATTGGACGATTTACAATTGGATAGCATCAAACCAATCCTGGTCTGTGGCAAACTTTTGCTCCCCGTTGTTCCATTCGCTCCAGCATGCGCCGAAGAAATAGGTTAGGGTATCACCGATGTTGTATGGCCGCACGGCATACAGAATACCGTCTTGGATATTCGTGGAGGCGCCGTTCGGAATGACTACGGCGATGTAGTTCCTGCCTTGCGAGGTGGAGCCGTTATAGTCGTAGTTCATCTTGGCGGCGGTCTTGTCGCTCAGTGCATCTTCCGCGTAAGCGGCAATACCGCAGTGGTCGCAGGTATAGACATTTTCCACGCTGTCATGGATGCAGATACCTCCGCCGAGCCACAGGGTACCTTCGTATGCGTATTCGCCGCTCAACACTACGTCCGCGCGGTTCAGCATCTTACCTGCTTCGGCGGTGATGGTGATGCTCTCTTGCAGTACATGACCGTTGATCTCAAAACTGTCATACTCTAATTTGAACACGATCTTCTCCGGTGTCTGCTCCAAGATTTGCCAGCGGTCATAAGCGCCGCCTACATAGATTTTGTCGGACGGATCGTCATCTATCATCGCCACTAATCCGCCGGCTCCGCAGGTGTGCCCCACTTTATAGCAATCCAACCCCTTGCCGTAATTGATGTGATAAGGCAGACCCAGCACATGTTCGCGGTAGTAGAAACTATCTACCACTAATTCCGGGCTTGCTTTGAGCCACAGATCCACACCGTTGCTGGGGTTTTCAGGACGAAGCGCAGGACCGTACATGCGGAATGCCGCATATTCGTTTTCCCACGCAAAGTCATCCTTTCGCTCCGGTACATAACGCCCGTACACTTTGGGCTGCACTGCCTCTTTGTGGCAGGCTGTCAGACAAAACAGCACTCCTATAAATAATACTATCCTGCGCATACCGTCAATTATCAATTATCAATTGTCAATTATCAATTACTTCAAGTCCGTGATCTTGCTGAAATCTTGGTCTCCGTAATCAAGGTTTTCGCCGCCCATGCCCCATATAAAGGTGTAGTTGTGCGTAGCGGCGGCACTGTGGATCGACCATTCGGGACTCAGCACGGCTTGGTTGCCTTTCATCCAGATATGACGGGTCTCTTCTACCTCGCCCATGAAGTGGCAAACAGCCTGCTCTTCGGGTACTTCGAAATAGAAATACGCTTCCATACGGCGGCTGTGTACGTGAGCCGGCATGGTGTTCCATACGCTTCCGGTGTTCAGTTCCGTCATACCCATTTGCAGTTGGCAGGTCGGTAACACTTGGTTCACAAGCATCTTGTTGATATCGCGTTCGTTGGACATCTCCAGACTGCCCATGTGAGCCACTACCGCATCGGCTTTCGTCACTTTCTTGTCCGGGTACGCGCAATGTGCGGTCGTGGAATTGAAATAGAAGAGTGCAGGCTTGTCTGCATCCATACTCTCAAACTTCACCTCTCTGTCGCCGCGACCGAGGTAAAGCGCCTCTTTGTAATCCAACTCATACACCTTGTCGCCGGCAATGACGCGACCTTTGCCGCCTACGTTGAAGATACCCATCTCACGGCGAGTCAGGAAAAATGGTGCCTTCAGCGGATCTATAGCCTCCAACAGCAATGTCTCGCCTACGGGCATGGCTCCGCCAACGATCATGCGGTCGTACATGGAATAAACCATGTTCACTTCGTTCTTTACAAACACGTTTTCAATCAGGAAATCCTTGCGGAGTCTTGTCGTGTCATAACTCTTCGCGTCAACAGGGTTGGACGCATACCGTACTTCATAATTTGTTTTCATATATTTTTGCAATTATCTATTATCAAAAATTTGTGCAAAGGTACGAAAAAAAAATGACATATGCAAATTTATTTTAAATTTGACATGTTAAACTGAAAATCAACAGATATTTTTGTATGAATCTGTGAGGTGTGTGGAAGATGCCCCGGGCGAATGTGGCGCGGGCGCGAATTATCGTATGGGAAGAAGCCATCCGAGATTGACGCTCAGGTCAAAGGGAGAGGCAAGGCTGTATTTGTCGATGAGCGTAGTGCCGTAAATGCCACCGAAGGAGTAGTTTGCACGGATCTCCAATTGGTATAAGCCGGCTTTCTTGGTCTGGATGTAAAATCCTGTTCCGCCGGCTAAACCCCAATCGAACCGGTGATCAACGGTCTTGGTCTCGTCCTTGACGCAATAACCGATTTGTGGCCCTAAGTTCAAGAACCATTTGCCGACCTCGCCACCGAAATTGAGGTGCATAAGGATCGGCAGTTCGATATAATGAAGGTTGTTATAAGTGTGTCCGGCGGTCTCGGTATAGGTAGCCCAGCCTCTGTGAAGGTAGTTCAGTTCCGTTTGGAAATGGCAGTATTTATGTCCGGCATAGCGGAAGACGAAACCTCCGTTTCCGCCTAACACAGCGGCATTGGTGATAGGCGTCATACCTTCCATAGATGGCCTGAAAAAGACCGTGGAAGCCGTTACGCCGCCATGGAAACCGACGTAGAACTCCGGTCTCTTCAACCGCGGTTGTGCGAACGCTGCCACACAGCATACCACCACGACCACACATCCTATGAATCGTTTAATTATCAATTCTCAATTACCCTCACTTCTTCGTTTTGCCATCCGCCTTCGCCTACTTGTGTCCAGCGGATAATAGACTGTAAACCTTGCGTTTCTTTTTCACCGTTGAGCCATCCGATCATAGCGCGCATAAGGTCATAACCCAAAAGGTCAAAACGCGGTGCATCGGAAGTGTGATTGGTCAGATAATAGTGTTCCCAGAGGTTGTCATACTCTTCGTGGTCGGTCTCTTTGCGGAACACCGAGGTGTACACCTGCGGCAGGTCGAGGTTCTCCTTCTGCCATGCGTACTGGCTGACGAGGCGCACTTTGTAGCCTTTTTCCTGTAAGAGTGACAAATGGGGCAGGAGGATGCGCACATGTTGGAACTTGTCGGAATAGAGAATGAAGAGGTTCTCTTTGGCGCTATCCAAGGCATACTCGATGGAGTCGATCATCAGGTCATGAAGGGGAACGGACGTATATTGGATCTCGCTCCGTTGGAGACGTTTGCGCAGTGCGCGGACAGGCGCCGATAGTTCTGCATCGCGTACATCCACGGTGATGCAATGGGTCGCGCTGTCATGCGCTGCAATCCACGTAAAGAGACTGTCCGCCTCCTGTTCGTCCGTAGAGTTGAATTGCAGCACTTGCTTGCGGTTGGCCAGATCCATATCGTCGCTGAAGGGGAGCAAGAGGGGCACTTGATGGGTCTCGCACCATGCCGCCATACGCTCGATCTGTATCGGATAAACCAAGCCCAAGATCCCTCGTACGCTGTCTAACTCGGTGCTGTCACAGAGGGCGTTGATGCGTCTCTCGCTCCGTTCGGTGTCATAGACGCGCAGACGATATAAAGTGCTGTCATTCTGCATCGTGCGCAAAGCCAACAAAGCGCCTTGATAGAACTCCATCATCCGCTCGGCGTTCGTGCTCTTTTTGGTCTGATGGCTCTCAAAGGGTAGCATAAGGGCTAATTCCACCACCTTGCGCTCAACCGGCTGTACTGAATCGGTCATTACCGAATCCGTCTGTAAGGTATCGACCGATAGAATCGTGTCCGGTTTGATGGGGTCTGTTTGGCCTTTCAAACTATCTACGATCATCTGTAAACTATCCACTTTTTGCTTCAACGGGTTCGCATGCACTTTTTCTATTTCTCGTCCTGTTGGCAGATACAGGGTCTCGCCGAAATGCAGACCTCGTTCGCGTAACTGCGGGTTCAGACGAACAATCTCCGCTTGCGGCACATTGAAATTGACACCGATGCGGTATAGACCGATGCTGCGTTCCACTTGATAGACATATACTTCCTCTCCGTTGATGGTGTCTAACGGATAGTTCAGTAACTCTTGCGCCTGTGTCCAAGCGCAGAAAAAGATGCTCAGCAACAGGGCGGACAGTCGCAGCCCTTTCGACTCAAATCTCTCAACTTTCATATTTCTTTCCTCTCGTACCTGTGTTTTCTTATTCCCCAAACCAATCCGCCGATGAGTGCTAAAATGCCGATAGGCAGACTGATACTGAGTGTTTGTATTTGCGCGCGGTATTGATGCGCACGTTGGTCATTCAATAAGCGCAATGCGACGCTTTTCTCCCGTAGCCCGATGATGCCTTCGCTGTCCGTGAGCCAGAGAATGGCATTGACCGCAAAATCGCGGTTGGAGAACTGCATTCCGCTGTAACGGTCATAACCCATGGGGAGCACTTGTCCTTTCTGGGTCTCGTTCAACAATATACTGCCGCTACCGATCACCACTTGCCGGGTCTTGACGCCCGTTTTGCGGATTGGCTCGTCGGTCTCGATGCCTTTGGGCATCATACGGTGCGCATAAGCGCTGCTGAAAGCTCCTTCCAAAGAAACGGCTATCGGAACGTACTGATAGACGAATGTCTTGGCGTCGGGGTTCATGTCATCCAGGTTCACTTTGCCCGGTGTGGCGGTTACGCGGCTTGCAGTGCTGGTGGCTAAAAGCACACGTTTCTCAATTCCGTCTTCGCCGCCGACAGCATCAACGGGGCTGACAAAAGTACTCATCACTTGCCCCATGTTTCGGGTGATAGGTGACCCTTGGCTGGTTAGCAGTAACGGAGCATAGGTCCACGGCATTGGCTGTAAGTTCGGCTGAGACGGATCGGAACTGACGTTCACCGGTATCGGCAGACATTGGATATCTTGCACCAGGGCGGGGTTGACCCGTACACCGTATCGGAAGAGCATATCCGACAGACCTAATTCCATGGCGATGATGGGGGTGAAACCTTCCTGTTGTAGCACTTGTTCGCTGAACTGAACACCGTTAACCGCCCATAGGACAGCGCCGCCGCGCATGATGTATTGGTCTATCACAAAGCGCTCTGCATCGCTGAATGCCGTAACTGGATTGACGATGATTACCGCCTTGTACCCGTCTAAGATGTGCGCGTTCACATGCTCGTCCGTTATGCTTCCCCGGTCCACTTGGTAGTACTTGCTCAGCGCGCTCATCAGGTCATAGGTGTGTGCCTCATCCGGCTCTCCGTGACCTTCCAGAATCGCCACACGCGGGGTCTCTTTTTGTTGCAACAGATGCAACGCTTCCGCAAATGCGAACTCCAACTGCTCAATGCTGGCGTTGAGGTTCTCTTCGCCGCTCAGGCCGCGGGTGTTCTTGAGCAGACTCACCACAGCGCGTTTGCCTTTGTACTGCATCAACGCATAGGGATAGACGGTGGTCTGTGCGGTCTTGCCGTTCTGTTCTCGCTCATGGATGACGATGGGATTCAAACCTAATGAATCCGCAATCTCAATTGTGCATTGTGCATTGTGAATTGTGAATTGTGCATTGTGCATTGTGAATTTCCCATACACGTTCATTTCGTCGATCGTCTCTTCCGTGGCTTTTTTGAGCCTTCGGAAACCCGAATTAAGGTCGCCGTCTAAGAGTAGCGTGATCTCGATCGCCTCGTCGGTCTGGCGAAGCATGGCCTTGGTCGCTTCGCTCAGACTGTAGTGTTTGTCGTCCGTCATGTCCCAACGAACAGGCAATAAGTATGAGGCCGCGATCATCGCCGCCAACACACCAAGCACTATGATAAACCGCTCAATTCTCAATTCTCAATTCTCAATTATCACTTCTTTATTTTCTCCCACATCTCCTGGTCGATCTCGACGGGGTATTTGGCGCGCAGGGCTTTGATCCACTCGGCCTCTAAGTAATCCTGGTAGTCGGTGGTCACTTTGCCTTTCTCGTCTGTCCAACTCTCCGGCGCTTTCAGCTTCTTGCCCATCATCTCCACTACCGGCATCTCTTCGGATGCGGCGGAAGGCACTTGGTCTAACTCCCAGAGACCGTGCTGTACTTTCACGTAAGTCACGGTATCTTGATTGATGCGGTGGTTGATATAACTCTTGATCGAATCCGGGTGAGCGCTCTTGATGATGGCTTTGGCGGCCTTGGCGCTGTTCTTGTCTTTGGCGTGGATAATATAGCCTTTCCAACGAGGTGCATCCCAGGTGTATTTCTTCTTGTTGGCTTTGAAGAACGCCTCCAAACCTGCGGTGTCTTTGGCGGCTTTGTCCCATACTTCGTTCAGCGAAACCTCAAAGAGCAGGATGCCGTCGTGGTATTCTTGTACCAGATGGCGCAGTTCGGTGTATTTCTCCTCCAAGTGCTCGTCGGCGTAAGCGCGCACCTCTGCATCGCTCATGCTTGCCGGCAGATGGTACTCGGCGCGGGTCTTGCGGATGAAACTCTTGTCCGCCTCTTTCGCACGCTCGTCACGCATCACTTGACGCTTAATTTGAGTGTACATCGAGTCGAGCGGTTGAATACCGCGTTCACCCTCTTTGAGAATAATATGCCAGCCGTATTGGGAACGTACCGGCGCACTGATCTCACCTTCTTTGAGCGCAAAAACAGCATCCTCAAACGGTTTCACCATCATGCCTTTGCCGAACCAGCCTAACTCTCCTCCGCGTGCACTGCTACCACGGTCATCGGACTCGCGGGCGGCTACTTCGGCAAAGTTGTCCTTGGTCAAAGTGGCGGCAATCGAATCAATCAGCGCTTTCTTTGCGCTCTCGGCGGCTGCATCGTCGCGAGGAACCATCTTCATGATGTGGCTCGCTTTCACCTCTATATGGTCGCGCTCCTCTTCTACAAGCACGAAGTGGAAACCGTACTGAGTGCGGAAAATCGGACTGTAAGCGCCTACAGGGGTGTTATAAACTGCCTCCTCCAACGGATAGACATAGCGGAACGGGGTGATCCAGCCTAACTCGCCGCCGGTCTCTTGTACGTTCGGGTCGGTGCTCACTTCGCGGGCTACCATCTCAAACGGGTCGGTCTTGTAGCGAACGGCTTTCGAGCCTCTGGCTTTCACGGGTTTGCCCACGGTCACACGATGGTATGCGTCGGTGATCTTTGCCAATGCTTCTGCTTCGGTGGCGCTGTCGGAGTTCATCGGGCATTGAATCGCGATATGCGCTGCACGGCGGTCTTTCGACATGCGTTGCCAACTCATCCGGATCAGGCTGTCCAGCGCTGCCTCGTCTTGAAGGTACTTAGGCGTAGCTTGTGCGCGGTAGCCTTTCAGCTCTTTCTTGAAACTCTCGGTCGTGTCTATGCCTTGTGCTTCCGCTTCGGCTACTTTGAGCTTGAAATTGATGAACATGTCCAAGTACTCGTCCATGGTCTTGGGATCCACGGCGCCGGCTTGGTTATTCTTCTCATAGATGTACAAAAATTCTTCTGCGCTGATGCCTTTTCCATTGATGGTCATCAGCGGTTTTTCTGCCCATACGGCCATACTCATCGCCGCGATGGTTGCCAATAAAATGCTTTTTTTCATTTCTGTTATGGTTAATTTATTTGATTCATCAAGTAATCGTTCGGGGTTATCCTTTCTCCCCCTTTGAGAGGGGGGCGGGGGGTATTACGTACTTCTTGTACGTCTTTTCAAACAACCCCACGGCTTGCGCCAAGCTTCCGAATAGTTCGCCTCCCGAGGCATTGGCGTGACCGCCGCCGTGAAAGACCTCGCTGGCCCATATGTTCACCGGACGGTCGCCTTGCGAACGGAAGGAAATGCGGATGCGCGGTTTGGGGGTGCCGGGTTTGGGACGTTCCTCACGCATCATCACCGAGTAATAGATATCCGCTATCTGCAACGGCATGTTCACGATGCCCTCGGTGTCGCCCACTTTGTAGTGGTATTGGTCCAACTCGTCAGCACTGAGGGTGATGAGCGCCAAGTGGTATTCGGGGTAGATACGCATCTTGCGGTATAACGCATAACCCGTCATTCGCAAACGGTCTGTCGAGTATTGGTTGAACACGGCGTTGTAGATCGCATCTTTCTGTACGCCCGCGCGTAGCAAAGAAGCGATGATGTCGTACAACTCTGCGTTCGTGGAGTTGTAACTGAAATTGCCGGTGTCGGTCATCAGACCCGTATAAATACATGTCGCAATCTCGTAACTCAACGGATTCCTTTCTCCCTCCCTTGAGGGGAGGGCTGGGGTGGGGTTGACTCCTGCTATCAGCTTGTACACCACTTCACATGCCGAACTGGCGGTGGGGTACGAGTGTACCTCCGTCCATATATCCAAACTGCATTGCGGATCCAACAGGTGGTGGTCAATCATCACTTTGGGGCAGGGGTTTGCTAACATCTTTTCGCCAACGGGACCGATGCGTTTGGGGTCGTTGAAATCCGTGCAGAGCAACAGATTCGCCCCTTCGATGAGTTTGTTGCAAACGGCGGTCTCTTTTTCATACACGCGTATTTGGTCTGCTCCGGGCATCCAGTTGTAGAACGCCGGAAAAGCATTCGGTACAATCACCGTGCATTGTGAATTGTGCATTGTGCATTGTGAATTGCAATAGTGCCACAATGCCAATGCTGAACCCATCGCGTCACCGTCGGGCGCCATGTGCGTAAGTATTATAATATGTCCTGCTTTTGCTATTAATTCGTCCATAAGCATAAAAAAATCGTGCAAAGTTACACTTTTTTTTGCATATATCAAAATTTTTCTGTAATTTTGCAACGAAAAAATGAATATCTATGGATAAAATCAGCAAATCGCAGGTTAAAATGGTGAGAAGTCTCCAGCAAAAAAAGTTCCGGGACGAACTTGGATTGTTTGTGGCTGAGGGGGAAAAATGCGTGTCGGAATTGTTAAAATCTTTCGACCCTGAACTCCTCATCGTCTCAACCGACAAATCTGAATTCTCTTCTCCCCCTTTGAGAGGGGGCGCGGGGGTGTCCTCAATTCTCTCCGCCTCTCCCACTGAGATTGAGCAGATGTCTTCGCTCCGTACGCCCCAAGGCGTCATCGGCGTTTTCCATAAACGCCCCTCTCAATTATCAATTGTCAATTCTCAATTATTAATTGCCCTCGATGGCATTCAGGACCCCGGGAACCTGGGCACGATCATCCGTACTTGCGATTGGTTCGGTGTCCACGATATCGTTTGTTCCCTTGACACCGCAGATTGTTATAACCCAAAGGTGGTACAAGCCACGATGGGCGCGCTTTCGCGCGTACGCGTTCATTATGTTAATCTCCCCGCATGGCTTGAATCCCTCTCCCCCTCTGAGAGGGGGGCGGGGGGTGTCCCCAATATCTTCGGCACGCTCCTTGAGGGAAAAAACATGTACGATGTCTTGGCTGATCTCTCTTCCGCCTATTCCCTGTCGTCCCCCCTTGGGGGGACTGAGGGGGGCTTTTCTTCCATCATCGTCATGGGCAACGAGGGAAATGGTATCTCTCCGGAGGTTCGCTCGCTGGTCACCCATCCTATCCGCATTCCCTCGTTCCCCGAGAATGCCGAGACTTCCGAAAGCCTCAATGTCTCGATTGCTACTGCAATCGTCCTTGCCGAGTTCCGCAGAATTCTTAAAGAAAAATTCGCCTAATTCGCCTAATTCGCCGTCCTATAATTCTTAATTCTTAATTTTTAATTTTTAATTTCCATGAAAAAGTTCCTCCTCCTTTTACCCCTTGTATTAGTAGCTTGTACAGCGCGGCAACCGCAGTTCCGAATAGGCGTGAGCCAGTGTCTGGACGATGCGTGGCGCCAGAAGATGAACTATGAAATGGAGCGCGAACTGCTCCTGCATCCCGATATGCACCTCACCCATCGCATCGCCTATGGAAGCAACGAACTCCAATGTGCACAGATTGACAGTTTTATTCGCGAACGTGTCGATCTGCTCATCGTCAGTCCCAATGAGGCGGAGCAGGTCAAACCCGCTGTCACGCGTGCTTTCCGGGCTGGTATTCCCGTGATCGTGGCGGATAGAAGGGTCACTGGCGATGAGTGGACCGCTTTCATCGGTGGAGACAACTACAAAGTGGGACAACTCATGGCGAAGTGGGTGATCAAGAAATACCAAAACAAACATCACACTTCACACTTTACACCTCACACATCTTTTACCGTCCTCGAGGTCGCCGGACTCCCCGGTTCTACTCCTGCTACGCTGCGCCATAAAGGCTTAATGGAAGGTCTTGCTTCCCTCTCCCCCTCTGAGAGGGGGGTGGGGGGTGTCACGCTCCACTCTGTAATGGGATCTTGGTACAAAGAAGGGGCTTATCAGGTCGTAACGGATTACTTGACTTCGCATCCTCTGCCGGATGTCATCGTCGCGCACAATGACCTTATGGCGATCGGCGCCGCCGAAGCACTTGAAAATTGTCAATTATCAATTCTCAATGATCAATTGTCGATTCCCATCATGGGAGTGGACGGTATCCGGCCGGGATTGCAAGCCATTACTGAAGGTAAGATTGAATGTACCGCCACATATTCCTCACGAGGGGACATGATTATTGATGCCGCCTCGCGGATCTTGCATCATCAGCCTTTTGTGCGAGACACTGTCTTGGAAACCGTCATGCTCGATGTGGAAGCTGCTTACCCGATGCTCAAACAGGACGAAGCCATCGCACGCGATTTGGAAACATTGCATATCGTGCAGGTGCAAACGCAAACCCAATGGAAACAACTCCAAAACGGCCGCATCGTCCTGATCTCTTTTATCGCCGCTTTCTTCGTGCTCCTTATCGTCGTCCTGGCGTTCATCATCCGCACACAGTTTAAACTCCAAACCGAGATCAAGAGCGATATCCTTCCGCAACTGGAGGAGGTACAGGAAGCGATTCAGGTGAGCCGAAAGGATGAAGCCTTTGCGGAGCGAATGAAACAGATTGTGGAGGATCATCTCTCCGACCCGAATTTGAATGTGGAGTACCTGGGCACGATGCTGCAACTGAGCCGCACACAACTCTTCCGGCGTGTCAAATCCGTTACCGGCAAAGGACCGCTCGATTACATCCGCGAGCGCCGACTCATCAAAGCCGACCAACTTCTGCATACCACCGACATGACCATTCAGCAGATTTCCCTTGAACTCTGTTTCTCCAATCCCGGTTACTTCACCAAATGTTACAAGGAGTATTTCGGTCATCTCCCCAGTGATCGTTCCTAATCTCCCCATATCCCCGCACTTTACAACCCCATAACCCCCACTTGACAGCCCCACACCCGCACTTAGCAAACAAAAAAGCGCTTCATTTGCGCTTTTTTGTTGCTTTTAATCCGCTTGTAGTTACGATACATACACGATAGATATACGATAGATACACGATAGATATACGTTAGATAAACGATACATTCAACGCCCCTCGTGCCCCCTCCACCTCCCTTTCTTCCCCCTTTAGGGGGATCGAGGGAGTCTTTCTAAGGGAATCGAGGGGGTCTTTCACTCTTCCCCCTCTAGGGGGATTGAGGGGGTCTTATTCTCTCCCATTCCCCCATTTTCGAAAGATTTCGGTACGTTTCGAAGCGCAAAATGAATAATTTTACGAAAAAATGCACAAAACATTTGCATATTTCAAAAAAAAGTAGTAATTTTGTGCTCGATTTTGTAAAAAACATGTATAAACAGAAAAATTTACAAATTAAAAATATCAAATTATAAATCATTTGATACCATGCAGAAACGAAATTTATCCTTTGCACAGCTCTTCAATTTGAGCTTTGGATTCTTCGGAGTACAGATTGCTTACGCGCTTCAGAGCGCCAACATCTCCCGTATTTTTGCAACTTTAGGCGCTGACCCTCACACGCTCAGTTTCTTTTGGATTCTGCCGCCGTTGATGGGTATGATCGTTCAGCCGCTCGTGGGTAAGTACAGCGATAAGACATGGACTCGTCTCGGTCGCCGTAAACCGTATTTGTTGGTGGGCGCGCTCATTGCCGTTGCTGTGATGCTCCTCCTGCCGAACGCCGGTAACTTCACCTTCACACAATCGCTCTTCCTGGGCTTGAATGCCGCTATGTGGTTCGGGCTCTTCAGCCTTATGTTCTTGGATACCTCCATCAACATCGCTATGCAACCGTTTAAGATGATGGTCGGCGACATGGTGAACGAAGAGCAGAAAGGAACGGCTTATGCTATCCAATCGGCGCTCTGTAACGCCGGTTCGTTAGTGGGGTATGTCTTCCCGATCTTCTTCACATGGATCGGTATCGCCAATACGGCTCCCGAGGGCGTCATACCTGACTCGGTCAAATGGTCCTTCTACGCGGGCGCGCTAATCCTTATTTTATGTTCGCTTTATACCTTTATAACCGTGAAGGAACTTAACCCGCAGGAGTACGCTGAGTTCCACGGTATCAAAGAACAATCTCAAACGACCTCAAACGATGTCAAACCGTCTCAAACAGAGGAGGAAGGTTTCGTAACCTTACTCCGCAAAGCTCCGTCGGCTTTCTGGACAGTGGGTCTTGTGCAGTTCTTCTGCTGGGCGGCTTTCATGTACATGTGGACCTATTCGAACGGAGCTATCGCTTCCAACTGCTTCGGTTGGGATGGTGTGAATGCGGCGGATGGCGCATTCCAGCAAGCCGGTAACTGGGTGGGAGTAGTCTTCGCTATTCAGGCGGTCGGCTCTCTTCTCTGGGCGGCTTTCCTGCCGAAACTTGAGCACTGGACAGGCAACAAGGGGGCATATGCCATCTCCCTGCTGGTCGGCGCAGTTGGCTTTATATCAGTCTATTATGTTACGAACCAATACGTGCTCTTTTGCAGCTACGCCCTCATCGGCGCTGCTTGGGCGGCTATGCTCGCACTTCCGTTCACCATCGTTACCAACGCTATCAAGGGCGGAAATATGGGCTACTACCTCGGTCTCTTCAACTGCACGATCTGCATCCCGCAAATTGTGGCAGCGCTCTGCGGTGGTCTCCTCCTTAAATATATATGCGCGCACGTACAAGCCGGTATGCTCGTCGTTGCCGGTGCACTACTCATACTGGGCGCCGCATCGGTATTCTTAATCAAAGAGAAAGAATAAACCATCATCCATATAGGGTCGATTCCAAAACAGCCATCGACCATATATGGGCGACATAAAAGATATAAACATTTAACATTTAATAACATTATGAAAAACAAATTACTTGTAAGTGCATGCGCAGTAGCGATGATGGCTTCCATGTTTACATCGTGTAAACAGAAGGTGGACTTTGATGCTATTGCGGATGGTGTCTCTAAGGAGACATTGCAGGGCTATTTCTCCGGAGCTGAAGTATTTGGAGACGCTCTTGTGATGAACGTAGTGCAGTACAACTTTGCTGAGGACGGTTCAGTTGAGCGTACAACGATGGAAATCGGTGACGGTGTGTACAAGGCTCCTGCTTCAAAAAAGTACTCGTCATGGAGTTTCGGTGACTATTTTGAGGGTAACAAAGGTCGTTATTTGACCTTGAATGCCGCTGATGGTACAGAGCCTCTCAAACTGAAGTTTTACTTTGGTGGTATTATGGAGGATGCACAGCCCGCTGCATTGGATAAGAATGACAAGATTGCGTCTATCTCTTCTACCAATACTGATGTGCTTGGTAAAAAATGGTATGGTAACGACACAACCTATTACAAGATTGATACTTTAGTCAATGTTCGTAGATTGGATACTATCTATACATATACCCCGAAGAAAGATCCTGAGACCGGAAAATATATGAAAGACTCAACAGGGCATATTATTTATGAACAGACCATTAAGGAAATTAAGGAATCATTCATTCCCACCAAAATGAAATGGCCGATTGCTCCGAAGACAATCGATATCCGTTGTATTGAACTCTATCGCGATTCAACGACGCTGGCTAATACCGGTAAATGGTATATGCTATCCAAAGCTTATGACATGAACGAGAAGCGTATAACAAAACTTACCAAAGATACTACGGCTTCCTATGACTTCCATTGGACATATTATACCTATTCCTCTACCTCTGCTTTCGTGATTGAAGCCGTGCAGGATAATGGTACAGTTGAATTCTTTGAATGTGGATATGATTTCAAGTTGCCATCGGTTACTATTGACAAGCAAGTCTTGAAAGTTAAAGAGTAATAACAGCATAAATACAAGTATATATGAAAAACATTAGTAAAAATGCAATGCGATATGTGCTGACAGTATGCGTGCTGTGTAGCGCAATGCTTGCTTTCGCGCAGACTACCGTTAACGGTACAGTTATTGACGCTGCGAATGGCGAACCGATTATCGGTGCTTCCATTCTCGAAATGGGTACTACAAACGGTACTATCACCGACTGGGATGGTAATTTTACCCTCACGGTGCAACCCGGTGCTAAACTCTCTATCTCCTATATGGGTTACAAAACCCAGGAGTTGGCAGCTGCCCCGAATATGTCCGTCAAACTCGGAGAAGACTCCGAACTCCTTGACGAAGTCGTTGTGGTTGGTTATGGTGTCGTTAAGAAAAACGATGCTACTGGTTCGGTAACGGCAATCAAACCCGATGAGATGAACAAAGCCCTTACCACTACCGCTACCGACATGTTGTCCGGTAAAGTAGCCGGTGTGGTTGTTACATCTGCTGGCGGTGCTCCGGGTAGCGGTGCTACTATCCGTATCCGTGGTGGTTCGTCTCTTTCTGCTTCCAACGACCCGTTGATCGTCATTGATGGACTCGCTATGGATAATGATGGTATCCAAGGTGTGTCTAACCCCCTCTCTATGGTAAACCCTGCGGATATTGAGTCAATGACTGTCCTCAAGGATGCTTCTGCTACCGCTATCTACGGTTCGCGTGCTTCTAACGGTGTCATCATCATTACTACCAAGAAAGGTAAAGCAGGCTCGAAACCGAAAATAAATTATGAAGGTAATGTCTCTGTTTCTACTTTGACTGACCGTATAGAAGTATTGAACGGCAATCAACTGCGCGCATATGCTAACTCGCTTGGTATGGACGCAACAGCAATGAATGTACTTGGCAATGAGAACACAGACTGGCAGGCTGCTATATACCGTCCGGCTGTTTCTACTGACCATAACCTCTCCCTCATGGGTGGTACAAAACATATGCCCTATCGAGCTTCTATTGGATATACGTTGGGAAATGGTATCGTTAAAACTAACCAAATGCAGCGTGTAACTGCCGCAGTTAACCTCTCTCCCTCATTTTTGGAAGACCACCTTAGTTTCAATTTGAATGCAAAAGGTATGTATATCTACAACCGCTATGCGGATGGCGTACAGGGTGCTGCGTTGGATATGGATCCTACACAGCCGATTTATGATCCGAATAATATTGGATTTGGTGGCTATTATCAACGTACAACTCAAGGCTCCTATAAAGACTCTGAGGCTGTAAACCCGGGTGATAAGTGGTACCTTACGAATAACTCACAATCTACTGCTAACCCGGTAGCTTCATTGATGCAGAAGGAAAATAAGGCTAATTCAGGCTCATTTGTTGGTAATCTGGATGGAACCTATAAAATTCATGGCTTTGAGGATTTGATTCTGCATGCAAACTTTGGTGCGGATTATTCCTATGGCAAGCAAACTACCAATGAGTCGCCGGAGTCCTTTTTCTCACATTACTTTGGTAGTTATGGATGGTCCAAACAGATGAAATATAACCTCCTTTTTAACTGCTACGCGCAATATTATAAGGATTTCAACGAAAAACACCATTTTGATGCAATGGTGGGTTATGAGTGGCAGCACTTCTATCGCAAAGGTACTGCGGAATACTATGGACTCTATCCGCAGACAGCTACCGATCCTGCGCTCCGTGGTACGAAATATGAACATAAGACCACAGCCGTTAATGACTATGCTACGGAGAGTTATCTCGTTTCCTTCTTCGGTCGCGTGAATTATTCTGCATTGAACCGGTATATGATTACTGCAACACTCCGTGCGGATGGCTCTTCGCGTTTTGCTCCGGACAAACGTTGGGGTTATTTCCCATCAGCCGCTTTAGGATGGAAAATTAAAGAAGAAGCTTTCCTGCGTGACGTGAACTGGCTCAATGACCTTAAACTCCGTCTCGGTTATGGTATCACTGGTCAGCAGAACTTAAACATGGGTGATTACCCATATATGCCGACATATGATATTTCCAAGCAATATGCGTATTCTACACTCGGTCAGCAGGCTACTACCGCAAATTTGACAGAGTTGCAAAATCTTGGATACAAAGAGGGAGTGGACTATGTCGTATCTTCGGATAACTACATTTTCTATGTAACTAACCGTCCGAACGCATACAACCCCGACTTGACGTGGGAAAAAACAACCACTTATAACGCTGGTATTGATTTCGGTTTCCTAAATAACCGTATCAACGGATCTATTGATTATTACTATCGTAATACAACGGATCTTATCAACTATGTGGATATCCCTGCCGGTACGAACTTTAAGACTATGGTTACTCGTAATATCGGTTCGCTCCGTAACCAAGGTGTTGAGTTCGCACTTAATGGTGTGCTGGTAGATCGCAAGAATTTCAAGTGGGATATTTCTTACAACGTTACTTGGAATGACAACAAAATTACCAAACTTGTTGGAGGCGATGAAAAGGACTATTTTGTTGCAACCGGAGAGATCCGTAACGGAAAGCGTATCCAAGCACACAAAGTAGGTTATGCTGCTTCTTCATTCTATGTTTACAAGACGGTCAAGGATGAGACTACAGGTAAGCGCGTTATTGTGGATCTGAACGAGGATGGCAAGATTGATGAAAACGATAAGTATTTCTATCATAACCCTGCTGCTCCTGTAACAATGGGACTCTCGTCCAAATGGCAGTTCTATGGTTTTGATTTAGGTATTACATTCCGTGCTTCCATTGGAAACTACGTATATAATTCTGTTCTTTCCGGAAACTTGCAGAATATTGAGAAGGCACAAATCTATGATAGCAAGGCTGGTGGATTCCACAACCTAATGCTGACAGCACTCCAAGCGCATTATGTGGACGGTGTGCATCGCTCGGATTATGTGAACCAGATAGACGAACTCGACTATTTTGTTGAGAATGCTTCGTTCCTCCGTTGTGATAATATCACGCTTGGTTATTCTTTCGAGAAAGCGGTTAAGGGACGTGTTTACTGCACGGTCAGCAACCCCTTCGTACTCTCACGTTATAAAGGTCTTGACCCGGAGGTGTTTGGTGGTATAGATAATAATATCTATCCGCGTTCATTGTCTGTCAGCCTTGGAACAAGTTTAAATTTCTAACCTAAGGAAAAATCTATCATTATGAAAAAGTTTAATATTCTTTTAGTTTCATTCTTGGCTGCTGTAGGATTTACTTCTTGTGTGCAAGACTTAAATACGCAGCCGATTGATCCGAACGTATTACAAACGTTTGACCAGGATCGTATCTATTATAAGATTTACGCCGGACTTGGAACTTCCGGTCAGGTTGGTCCTAATGGTAACTGTGATATCGTAGCAAACGATGAAGGTTATTCGGTGTTCTATCGTCTGATGTTCGTTCATAACGAATTCCCTACTGATGAGGGGTGGTGGATTTGGAATGACGCTGGTGTTACTGACCTTAACGAAATGACATGGAATGCTACTAATGACTTTACTAAATTGTTGTACAACCGTTTGGAGTTTAACGTAACAACCTGTAACCATTTCTTGGATAATACGGAAGGAAAAACGGACGCTAAAACCGTCCGCCAACGCGCGGAAATCCGTTTCATGCGTGCGCTCAACTATTATTATCTGCTTGATTTCTTTGGTAACCCGCCTTTCACCATGACCGTTTCTTCTGCTAACCCGAAACAAATAGAGGGTGGACGTCCTGCACTCTATCGCTGGGTTGTTAACGAATTACTCGCGGCTGAAGATTATCTGGAGGAGAATACTGAAGTATATCGTGTGAACAAAAATGCGGCTCGTTTGCTTCTATCCCGTCTCTACCTCAATGCGGCAGTTTATAAAGGTTTGGATGTAAATAGTCCTGATCCGTTAGATTTGGATTCGGCGGCTTTGTATGCTAAGAAGGTGATGGATAACGGCAAATACAAACTGACCAATAATTATGCGGAGATGTTTATGGGCGATAATGACCATAACAATGGTGCATGTGAGGTAATTTTTGCAATTCCGCAAGACGGAGATTATATCCAGTCTTGGGGAGCTTCTTCCTGTCTCGTTTGCATGACTCGTGCACAAGGTATGATGCCTTGGGGATCGGATGACAAGTGGGAGTGTTTCCGCTCATCGCCGGAATTGGTAAATGCATTTTGTAAGCCTGTTGGTAAGACACCGGGCACAATCAAAGCGGATGAGTTCCATATGCCGGCTGAACTGACAGATGACCGAGCTATCCTCTGCAATGAAGCAAAGGCGGTTTCTACCAGTCCGGATTCGGTCACATGGTCCGCTTCCAATGTCGGTGGTGCTGCATATGGTACGGGTAATTTTAACAAAGGTTGGGCTATGTGTAAATGGACAGGATGCTATTCTACAGGTGAACAACGTGGTAAACATAAAAACTTTGTAGATACTGATGTTCCTCTGCTGCGTGTAGCTGAAGCATATATGACATATGCCGAGGTACTTTATCGTCAGAATAAAAAAGATGAAGCGATGAATGTCATTACTGACCTGCGCGCAACTCGCCATGCGGATCCGTTGTCTGGTACGCTTGATGACGAGGTGCTGCTTGATGAGTGGCTTCGTGAGTTCCACTGCGAGGGACGCCGTCGTATAGACCTTATTCGTTTTGGTCAGTTCTGCGGTCCTAACTCAACTAAAGAGTGGGAAGGACACAAAGCAGGCAAGGATGCCAAGTATATTGTGTACCCAATCCCGAGTACGGATATTGTAGCAAACTCCAACTTGGTACAGAACCCGGGTTATTAATCGTAACATCAATTTTGATGCGAATATAAAAAACTAATTAACATTATTAACAATTAAAATTTTTCTATTATGAAGAAGTTTTATGCAATGATTACTGCTGCGCTTATTAGCGTAAGTATGTTTGCAGCAACCCCTACTGTCAATGATTTGACTAAGTATCAGAAAGCAGATCATTATGTAGCATGTTTCCAAGCTCCTGCCGATGCTCGTTGTAATGACATCGTATGGGTAGGTACCTACAATGAGTGGAATCTTCAAGATGAAGACATTCTTGTTTGTGAGAATCTTGCTGGTTTTGATGGTTGGTACGTTGTTGTAGTTCCGGTAGATGCTGAAGGTAAGAACGAAGGTAAGCCGGTAATCGTAAACGAGTGTGGAGAGCGTAACTGGGAGTATCAGTGCGGTACTGTAGTTGCTGTTGATTGTCCGGATGGACTTATTAATCCGAATGGAGCAGAATGTGACCTCAAAGGATGGCCAACTGACAAGCCGGCTATTGTTGATGTTCAAGCATGGAAGAATGGAAACAATCCTTGTACCAAGCAGTGTGCTGCTGTTAACATGACGTTCATTGTATATCCTCCTTTCTGTGAGGATAATCCTGAATTGGCTCCGACTATGAAAGGTTCTTGGAACTGGGATGCAGAGCCTGTCGTATTTGAATTTAAGGGTTCCTACTTTGAGGCTGTAGTAAAAGTTGATCCTTCTATCTTGAAATTCAAATTCAATAACGATCCTGCTGGTTCGTGGGACAATCAGTTTGAATACTTTGTTCCCGAAGATACTGAAAATGATGTACCTGCTCACTGGGCACAATTCCACGACTTTGAGTTCTATAACACGGAGGATCCTCAGAATAATTTCTTTAAATATGAGAACAATACCTTAACATTTGATTTCTCGGATACAGAGAAGTTCCGTTATGCAACCTGTGGTCTTGATGAAACTGAGTACGATGTCACAATTAACCTCAAGACGACGGCTGATGCTCCTGCTGCTGGTATTGAAGTTGCTGGTAACTTTGCAAGCGAAGACTGGAGCGTATTCGCAATGATGACTCCTTCCGAAGATGGTGTTTATAGTGCAACACTGAAAGCAAAGGCTGCTAACGTATTCAAATTCCGTGAGGCAGGTACTTGGGATAACGAAATCGTTTATGTAAATAAAGTTACCGATGAAGGTGGCGCTAAAGGACTTGACGATATCAAGTTTGGCGATAAATGGGATGAAAACCATGTAATCAATCTTGATTTCAGTGATCCTACTATCTATGTATGGAAAGCAAATTGGGTTGCTCCGCAAGGCATCGAGAACGTTGTTCTGACCGAGAAGGCACAGAAAGTTGTTGTTGATGGTGTTCTCTACATCGTTCGTGACAACAAGATGTTCAACGTACAAGGTGGCCAAGTTCGTTAAGCCGAATAATCCATCATCCGATCAAGTTCGTTTATACGAACAAAGATCATTAACAAAAGCGTCCTTCGGGGCGCTTTTTTCGTCCTCACTCTTGCATATTTCAGAAAAAAGTTGTTTACGCACATTTTAGCGCCACTTTCGCGGGTATTTCGCGGGTATTTCGCGGGTATTTCGCGCTGTGACTAAAACTGAATCTTAAAAATCGTATATTTTATCACGGTATCTCGTCGGTGTCTCGTCGGTCTCTCATGATCTATCGTCCCGTATGTTTCCCGTAAGCGAGTCGTAAGAGGGTCGTGTCGGGCTTATAATTGCCACTATCTTCGTTAAAAGTGCAAAATTATTTGCATATATCAATTATTTTTCGTAACTTTGCACCCAAATGCATAAATTGAAAAATACAACAATGAAAAAACAACTCCTTATCCTCTTGCTGGCTGTTTTTAGTGTGGCGGCGCAAGGACAACTGAAAAGCAAAAATTATTTGGCATATATTGACCGGTGGAAAGAGATTGCGGTATTTCAACAAATCGATTACGGCATTCCCGCTTCCATAACCATGGCACAAGCGCTCCTCGAATCCGCAGCAGGACAGAGTGAATTAGCGCTCAATGCCAATAACCATTTCGGGATCAAGTGCAATAACGATTGGATGGGCGGCGTATATTATTATGACGATGATTCCAAAGGCGAGTGCTTCCGTCATTACAACGATGCGGCGGAAAGTTTCAAGGATCATTCGCTTTTCCTGCAACGGAGCCGATATGCCACCTGTTTTGAGATCGCGGTGGAGGACTATGAAGGCTGGGCACGCCGGCTCAAAGAGTGCGGCTATGCTACCGATCCGCTTTACGCAGAGAAATTGATCAAGATCATCGAGGACTACCGGCTCGATACACTCGTTAACGGTGCGCCTGTGGGCAAACCGGAGATCAAGACCGAGACGAATAAACCCCTCAAAGCCGCTATCGTGCATCGTGCAGAGCCGATCATGAAGGTCAATAACGATCCCGAGCCGGAGTACGTAAAACCGCTGACCGCTAAGGAGGAAAGAGAGCAATTCCTGCTTTCACACCCCAAGAAACGTGCGAACGGCGTGCCGTATATTGATGCCCGCGAGGGAGATACATATGCCAATATCGCTTTCCGTCTCAACATGCGCGAACGCGACCTGCGCGAATACAACGACGCTCTGGGACGTGACTTGGCGGAAGGAGACCGCGTCTATATGGCATCGAAAAAGAACGTCGGCATCAATACGTACATCTGGACGTATCCGGGCTTGTCCTTCTGGAAACTGTGTCAGGAGGAAGGCGTACACATGGAAGCCGTGCAGAAACTGAATAACATGGATCCCTCTATCCGCGTGTTCCGTACGCGGGAAAAACTATATCTGAAGAAAGTTAAAGACGATGGCAACCGCTAATTCTCTTTCGCTTACCGATGCTTTGGTCACCTATCTCCGCGAGAGCGGTTTGGAAAAGCCTGTATTGGAAGTGCAGGCAGAGGAAGTGTGGCCGAAAGTGATGGGTGAAATTGTCACCAAACTGACCCGTAGCGTCGAACTCAAAGACGGCGTGTTGTATGTCCGTGTCAGTTCCGCCGCGCTCAAAGCACAACTCTTTGAGAACCGCTTCGAGTTGGTGGCAAGGATGAACGACGCCCTCGGCGCGAAAGCAATTAAAGATTGTAGAATTTTAGGCTGATAGACAATTGACATTTTATCCTGAAAATATAGAACAGAAGATCGACTTCACGGTCATCCGTGAGGAGTTGCTGCGTCGTTGCGCCTCGCCTTTAGGACGCGAGTGCGTGGAGGCGATGCAGATGGAAACGGAGTACGAAACCGTGAGCCGCCTGTTGCAGACCACCGACCAGATGCGTCTGGCGCAAACGGATCCTATGCTCACGTTCCCCCGGGGCGAGATTCACGACCTGCGCGAATCCATCTCGCGTATCCGTATCGAGGGCTTGTTCTTGGACGAAGCGGAGTTGGACGCTTTGCGGAAGAGCCTCTCTTTCGCTGTGGAGTTAGAGACATTCTTTGGCTCTCTGGATGAGCATAAGTACCCCTTGTTGCGGGAAACAGGCAACTCCGGCAACTCAGGTGTGCTCGGACGCATCGTCAAAGAGATAGACCGAATCTTGGACCGTTACGGCCGTTTGGCGGATCATGCTTCGCCGGAACTGGCGCATATACGTCGCGAATTAGTGAATACCCAAGGCTCTGTCGGACGCACCTTAGCCGCCCTGTTGCGGCAAGCGAAAGCCGATGGATTCGTCGATGCCGATGCGGCTCCCACTTTGCGCGAAGGACGATTGGTCATACCTGTCTCACCCGGCTACAAACGCAAGATAGGCGGTATTGTGCATGACGAGTCCGCTACGGGAAAGACGGTCTATATAGAGCCGCAACAAGTGGTGGATGCCAATAACCGGATCCGTGAGTTGGAAGGAGCCGAACGCCGCGAGCGGGTACGTATATTGCAGGAGATCACGCAATCCCTGCGTCCGCAGGCAGAGGCGATCATGGCGTCGCAGAGCATGTTGGCGCAAGTGGATTTCCTGAGCGCAAAAGTCTCCCTGGCGCAAACGCTCAAAGCCATCCGGCCGGAGCTGATCAACGAACCGATGCTCGAATGGTCCGATGCCCGTCACCCGGTGCTCTGTCTCCATTATGAGCCGCAGGGCAAGAAAGTAGTGCCGCTCTCAATTCGTCTGCACGCTGACGAAAACCATGTGCTCGTCATCAGCGGTCCGAACGCCGGCGGTAAGTCCGTTTGCCTCAAGACCGTTGCCCTGTTGCAATACATGACCCAATGCGGTCTGCTTGTGCCCGTGTCGGAGCAGAGCAGGGCAGGGCTCTTCAACCGTATCATGATCGATATAGGCGATGAGCAGTCTATTCAGGACGAGTTGTCCACCTATTCATCCCACTTGCGCAACATGCGTGCCTTCCTGCGTTGGGCGGACGAGCGCACCTTGATCCTCATTGACGAGATGGGAACAGGAACCGAGCCCCTTATAGGCGGCGCGTTAGCCGAAGCGATATTGAGCCAACTGGTACAACACCGCGTATTCGGTGTCATTACTACCCACTATACGAACCTCAAACACTTCGCCGAAGAGACCAAAGGGGTCGTGAACGGCGCGATGTTATACGACCGGGGAGCGATGAAACCGCTCTTCCAACTGTCTATCGGGCAAGCCGGCAGTTCATTCGCTATCGAGATCGCCCGTCAGACAGGACTGAGCGAAGAGATCATCCGTTACGCCACGGACTTGGTGGGTGAAGAGCACATCGACTATGACAAACAACTGCAAGACATAGCCCGCGACAAGCGGTATTGGGAGAATAAGCGTCAGGCAATCCGCCAAAAGGAAAAGACCTTGGAAGAGCGCATCGCGCAATATGAGGAACAGATGAGCGGTATCAAAGCCAAGAAGAAAGAAGTCTTGGAAGAAGCGCGCCAACAGGCGGAAGAGCTTCTCCAACAGTCCAATGCAGCGATTGAACGTACCATCCGCGAAATCAAAGAAGCCAAGGCGGACAAAGAGAAGACCAAGGCCGCTCGCCAGCGTGTGGAGAACATGAAGGAAAAGGTCAAGAACCAAGCGCCTAAAGCAAAAAACTCCAAAACAACTGCGAATAGCCGGCAGCCTGTTGCAATTCCCAAAGTGATGCGCGATTTCTCGGAGTTACGCAAGTTGAGCAAGACCATGGCATCTACGCCGGAGACGAAGAGCAACACGTCCGTCCGCTCCACGGTGCGTCAACGGACACTCAGTTTTGAACGTACCTTGGACCTCCGCGGAATGCGTATTGACGAGGCTACAGAGCGCCTGATCGCGTATATGGACGATGCACTGATGGTCGGAGCCGGCGAAGTGACGATCCTGCACGGCACAGGAACAGGCGCGCTCAAACAACTCACCCGAGATTACCTCAATGACCTCAACCGCCAACGCCGTAAACGCGGACAAATAGCCTTGGATTTCGGCGATGGAGATGTAAACCACGGCGGAGCTGGACTAACCGTAGTGAAATTATAATGGATAATTGACAATTGATAATTATGAAAAGAATTCTTTACTTAATGATGTGTGTGCTATGCGCTACCAGCGCGTTGGCAGTACGGCGACCGGGGTTTGGCGAACGGAACTACCAGCTCACCGCCATGGCGGAGTATAGTTTTAACACCACCTATCGCCACCATGCCAATGTGGATGTACAGGCTCTCCTGCCTTTCAATCCTAATTTCGAGATGGAAGCGAAGATGCAGTTATCCACCGCGAATGTGCATTCCGGCAATGTGATCATCCGCCCGAAGTTCGAACTGCCGGTTGGAGAGATGTTCTTGGAGACTGACATTTACTACCGCGCTATTTCCCGTAGCCGCATGAGCGACATCACCGCGGCATTGGGCATCGGTTACCGAATGGATTATGTCTCTGCTACATTTGGTGTTTTTGCGCGCGTATTGAGCGATTGGGACCGTTCGTGGTATTCGAATGAGTCATACGTGGTGGAGCCTTTCAACCTCCTTTACCGCGTGGAAGCATTCGTCCGTCCGCAGGATAACCCCTGGAACGTATCGTTCATGATCAGCAATATAGATGACTATCAGATGGAGCGAATGTATCAGCCTCTCTTCCACGTGGGCGGCTATTACGATTTTGACGAGCAGTGGAGACTTAATTTCGGCGTACAATGCAAACCCACCGGCATGTTCCACCTCGATGCTACCTTCTATGGCATGACCCTGCGCGCAGGATTTACTTATCGCTTCCATCAGAAAGAAGAGAAAAACAACTCGAATACGGACACTCAAATACCGGCAGAACTATGAAAAAATTGACTTATATCCTTCCTTTCCTCCTGCTACTCACGGCTTGTAGCAAAGATTCTACCCTCGACTTCGCGGGTATGTTCTCCTCGAACGGTCCGTCCGTCAAAACGCGGTTTGAACAGTCCATGACCTTTAACCGGAACAAAGGACCGCTCCATATGAATATGGGTTCGGACAACTATACCGTCTATGTCTGCACAGACAGTCATATCACGCGTAAGACGCATAAGAATCTCGATTACTTCATCGCACAATACCAAGCCGCTCCTTCGCCTAAGTTCGCGATCCATTTAGGCGACTTGATAGATGCACAACTGAATATTCCCTGCGCGGACAGTATCATCCATTTCCCCGGTCAGACCATCAAAGACACCGTCTTTATGACCACCGGAAACCATGATATTTACTTCAAACAATGGGATATATTCAGGGATTACTTCAAGACCTCTGTCTATTGGTTCGATACCTATAACGGCGCGAAGAAATTGGATCTGTTTATCTGCCTCGACACGGCGGAAGGTACTTTGGGCGAAGACCAGCTTCGCTGGCTCAAAGAGTTGCTCTCCGTCAAATCAAAAGAGGGATACCGCCGTATTATCGTTTATACCCACACGCATTTCTGGAAGCTGGACGGCTCGCAGGGACATACTTCCAATTTCGCCATGGAGGAGACGTACGAGTTAGCCGCGATATTGTCGCAGTATAACGTCAATTATGTATGGTCGGGACACCAGCATGCACGTCAGTCCGTGCTCTTCAAAGGCGTTAATTTCCTGGTGTTGGACGCTACCAAGGACAGCGAGAAGGGACAATCGTACATGACAGTAGATATGGGCGAAAATGCCATCTACCATTATTACGACTATCCTAAGTGGTAAACAGTCCGTTTACTTGCAACCCTTGAAGGCATTCTTGCCGATTTGTACTGCGGGCGCCAGAACAGGCGTCCGTAAGTATTTACATTCCATGAATGCTTCAACACCGATCGTTTGCAGCGAGTCGTTCCATTGCACCTCGCGCAAACTGCGACAACCGAAGAAGGCGCCGTCCTCTATCTCTTTGAGACGGGTGTTGAGGATCACTTTCTGAAGATTGATACATTGGGAGAAAGCACCCTTTTGCAACACTTTGAGGGACTCCGGGAGTTTTATCTCCTCTAACATCTTACACTCCATAAATGCGCTTTCTTCAATCATATGTATATGATCCACCAGCGCGATCCCGCGTAGTTGCATGCAGTTGTAGAACGCACGTTTGCCGATCCGGAAGGTGGATTTGGGAATATTGATTTCTTCGAGCGCTACACATCCGTCAAAAGCCCCGTCTCCGATGGCATACAATCCGTCCGGAAGAACGATTTTATAAAGCCGTGTGCATCCCTGGAATGCCTCTTTGGGGAGCTGGTTCACGTTTTCCGGTATCACTATCTTATGTAAGGTGGCGCATCCGGCAAATACTTGTTCGCCCAGAAAATCGAGCGTCTTAGGCAGTTCGACCGCCTCCAGATGGGAACAACCGGCAAAAACACCTGCATCTATCCGTCGGAGGTGCGCAGGAAGAGCGATATTCTTGATCCCGCGGCACATGAAGAAAGTAGCGCGTTCGAGCACTTCAATCTGATCGCTCAACACTTGTTCTTTGAGATTGATGCAACCGTAGAAAGCACCGGCTCCAAGACGCTCCAAGGTATTGGGCAGTAGAGCATTCTTCAAGAGCGGACAATCATAGAACGCATAGTTGCCCACTTCGCGAACGGTGGAGGGGATGGTCACATCCGTCAAACTCTCACATCCGAAGAACGCCGCTGTGGGAATAGCGGTGATGCTTTCGGGGATCTCGACCGTTTTGAGTTTCTTTTGATTGCTAAAAGCGCGCTCGGCTATCAGACGGATAGGATTTTTGCTCTTGAAGATATATTTCTCCGGCAGATCCGCATTCGTCGCTACCAGACAATCGTCGATGATGAGTGCTCCTTTTTTCCATTTGTTCTCGGTTAGGTAGATGCCCGAATGGGTGAACGCATCCTCTCCGATCGAAGTGACACTACTCGGAATAACTACCTTCAGGAGGTTCTTACAGTTATAGAACGTCTCATGGTCGATACGCGAGATGCAAGACGGCAGTTCGATCCGTTCAATCGTTTTGTTCCCGGCAAAAGCACCTGCGGCAATGAGCCGGGTTCCTTCCGGCACTACAAAACGCGGTTTGATATTCTTGTCCGTCGCAATGAGAATACTGTCTATCCACAGGCATCCTTCCGTCCAGTTCTCTTTGTTTGACATGATACCTGTTCCCTCGAACGCCGACCGATAGACACGTTGCAGTGTGCGCGGTAAAACGACAGCCGTCAGGTTTTTGCAACCCTTGAACGCCTTGTCGCTGATAGAGGTAACGGTATAGGTATTTTGCCCCACAACAATCTGCTCGGGAATAAAGAGTTCGCCGGACGCTTTGGGGTTCAGTGCTACTTCTGCGGTGAGATGATTGATATCGATGGTATAATACACATCCTGATATTGTGCATCTTCTGCGTTAGCGGTGAATACGGCGGCCAGTAACATCAAAATACAGGTCGCCTGCTTGAATAAAGAGTTTGCCTTCATATATAAATTTACGATTTGACGATTGACGATTGATAGTTTCATCCATTCCCTGCGGATGGTTATTGACGATACCTGAAAGTAAGCAGATAGCATTCTCTATCAGCCGTTTGCCGTCGGTGGTGAGATAGGCGGTCGAATACTCGCTCACGCCGATCATGTACATCGCTTGGGGTAGAGTAGTGCCGTTACAGTCGGTTCCTTGCGGCAGATATACGATGGAACTATAGTCCGCTTGAGATACAGGTGAAGCCAAGAGATCAAAGCCTTCGGTATTCGTCCATGTGGAGATAGCCGTAACGGCCTTGGTGTTGCATTGTGCGAAGAGTTGTACCGTCCCCTCAGTGATAGTTACGCCTTTGAAAAGCGGATGAAGAGGATCCGTTACCGAGACAGAGAGATCCTCTGTGTTGACGGCATTTCCCCAATTCCAAACGGTATTCTTGAGCAAGAACGGTTTGAGAAGTACCATCGGTTTGTCATAGCCTTTGAGTGCCGCAAAACCCGTAGCACCGCTATTCGGTTTGGGCCCCAGGACAATCACATCGTACGTACTATAATCCACTTCCGGGTCGGTCGCGTCCGCTTCAACTACCCATAAACTGTCATTCGCACGCAGGTATTTGAGCAGCGCTTTGTCTTCGCTTGCTCCCGGCAAGGTTACAAAAGCAACCGCCTTTGTACCTTTCGGCTGAACAGACGGAACGGTGTCGCCTCCTGCCGGCTCCGGGTCATGGCGTTCGCCCGGAGACTCATAGCAACCTAAATCCGGTGCTAAACCGTTATACCCCAAGTTGACATCTATTCCGGCATCAATAAGACGAGAGGTAGAGGCAAGCCGGAGGTATGTGCTTTCTGCGATGGAATGATCCGCTGCGCGAGGCGCCAAAACAAAGGTGGTGTCCAACGACTGAAAATCCGCCGCCGAACAACTGAACCCGTTATTCCAGGTGTTATATTCATTTGCGGCCACGTTTTGGGACTTGGGCTGATCTGCGGCTCTTCCGGACAGACTGATGTTATTCCGCATGTAGTTCGTGCCGTAAGCGGTCGTAAAACCGAAGTTCACTCCGTTGTCATACCCGGTATTATTATAGACCCACATCGTGCCGCCGTTATTGTTCTGGTCAAAACCGCGGGCGTTATTAGCCACCGCGAGACAGTGGTGGATCAGAATCTTATGGTCGGTATAACCGCCGCCCATCTTAAAGCCGTTTCCGTTGCCCTGACACGGGTATTTCTCCAAGGTGATGGTGATTGTGTTACCAAATCGGTCCGTCATTTGTGTACCCACTTTGGAATCGAACCAAGCTTTGTCCGTCTGGTAGCGAGGGTGATTTTTCATGTTATAATAGGCAGGTCCGTTCTGATAGCAAACCGACTGCTCGATAATAGTCTGCGAGGTGCTTATACGCTGGAAGAAATCCCATCCGTCATCCGAGTTGTTCCATGCGCGGCAACCGATATAGTGGTTTCCTGCGCCGCTGAACTGCTTGTCTGCAAAACCATCCGCGTTGCCACCGAAATTGGCTACTCCGCCTGTTCCTGTGGTCTTATAATCAAAGTTATCATGACTGTCGCAATTCAAAATAGTGTTGTTGCCGCCTTTCTTCATCTGGCAACCGGTATCGGCGGAGCCGTAGATGTCCAAGTTCTCAAACAGACAATACGAACCCTCGCAATAGAGGTTGTTTTTGCCGGAATAGGCAATAGACAGGTCTTTGATATGCAGATAAAGCGAGTTCTCGTGAACCGTAATTCCACGAGTGCCGTAAGCCACTTGGTGAAAATCCAGCACTGCCTTCTCTCCCGAATAGCCGGAGATGACGATATATTTGGATTTCGAGCCCTGTTTGTTTATGGAGAATTTATCGGCGAACTCGTACGTTCCGCCGAGCAGGTAAAGCGTATCTCCGCCGTTTTTGAGTTTCGACACGCCTTGTGTAAACGTGCAAGGTGTAATATAAGACAACCCGTCTCCGCTGCCTTTCGGCGATGCGTAATAAGTTGTAGCGAATGTACAAATGGACCATGTACAAAGTACCAGAGAGAGAAGGTGTTTTTTCATAAGTTATCTATTAATTCTGTTATAGATTGCTGTTGAAGGTACTTCTTCCGAAGTTCGATGTCGTCCTCTGTAAATGGCTTTTGTGCATATAGATTGCAAAGGGCGATTATTTCATCCGCTTTAGTTCCCACAAGGCAGAGTAATTCATATTCTGTACCTTCTATCATAGGCGGGTTGACGATAACATGGCGTCCGTTATAAAGGACGTTGAGCAGTTTGAGTTTGATACCTGTAGCCTGAAAAGTGACGAGGAGATGTATCTGTGCTTCGCGTATGAGGGTGTCTAATTCTTCAGTGGTCGGGCTGGGTATGAGCTGTACGTTAGTTGCATTTTTGGCTGCGTTTGTCAGTTCGCGCGAGGGAGAGTTGCCGGCAATAATAACAGGCAGACATGTAGCGGGCGCTATCTCACGGATGATATAAATTGCGGCTTTCTCATTCTCCTCAACGGCGAGATTTCCGTGGTACAGGATGTATTGCTTCCCTATTCCTGTTGCGGAACGGAGTTCTGTGTTTCCGTGAAAACAGGCTACATACCGAGTCCGTACTTTTGGGTATGCTTTTTGGAAATACGCTTCGTCTTGATGTGCTAAAGCCCATATTTCCGTTGCTTGATTCAAACAACGCTCGAAGCGTTTAAGCCGGATAGATTCGATAAAATAAAATAGTTTCTTCCATAGATTTGTTGAGGCATGGCCTAAGGCACGATAGTAGTCGTGCTCGACATTGCACTCGCGGAAATATTTCTTACGGGACTTTAGTGCAGGATGATTCATGAGCGCACAACTAACCAAGCCTTCGAACAAGATGGGGTAGTTATCTGCCAGGAGTCGCGGCAGTAATTGCTGATGAGTCCGGCTGGCAACCGTATAAGGAGTGATTGAACAATGCGGGAGCAGCCCTTTTTTACGGGGGTAATAATATACTTTCTCGCAGAGATTTTCCAATTCCTGCGAACGATGCTCTTCTCCCTTATAGAAGCAATGAAGCGTAATGTGTACTCCTTCTTTTGCCAGAGTTTGAATACGGTAGAATACATCTATTGCTCCTCCATATGATGGAGGATATGGGTTATCGAAACAGATGATATGTAAGTGTTTGCTCATATGATTTCGTTTAAAAGCAGTTGTTCAAACTGCTGTGCCTGGTATTGGCGCGTGAAAAGGCGTTTCTTGTCTTGGTTAACAGCTTGCCGCGTGAAACCCTTGGTCTTCCATTCGTCGTATTTCTCTAAAATGAAATCCGCTACTTCTTGTGCGTTCGTTCCTGCCAAACCGGCGTTGGTCTCTTTGATCACTTGCGCCAGGCACTCCTCATCGCTCCGCACGCACAAAACCGGTTTCTCCACACCGAGCGCCTCAAAGAACTTCGTCGTCATGATACCATGTGCGCCGCTAATACTTGCGCGGTTGGTCAGCACTAACAATATAGAGCCGGAATGCAACAGAGCCGGTACTTCTGTGGGGGGCACGTAGTTATGGTATTCCATGTAGTGCGAAACATGGTATTGTTGTGCCAGAAGTTGAATCTGTTTCTGTCCGGCATCATTGGTGTACCATTTCACTTTCAAAGGTAGATCCAATGTCTGCAACGCCTCCATCAAAATGGTCGGATCCTGCATCCTTTGCTCGTACAAGCGTCCGACGTACGAGATTGTAAACGTATCTGAAGGCAGATCTTGCGGGAAGAATACGTTCTCGTCAAAACCATTGTAGATCAGGCGCGTGTTCGCATTGTATTTCTTCAGAAACTCTTCATGCCACGGCGATACGCATGTCAGCGTTTGCGCTTTGCGGATGATGCTATTCCGGCGGGCGATATTCACATTCCGATACCAGTTTCTGAACGGTCTTACCCACCATTGCCGGTGACTTTGGTATTGTGCGCCGGGTACTTGTTCGTCTATGTCCCGCAAGTCCACATGGAGCGGTATATGTCGCTCTCGGGCTATGTCCAACGCCGCCCGCAGCGGAAACGTGGAAAAGGTGCAACAGAAAACGAGGTCATATTGTTTTCCCTGTATAGCCTTTCGGACTTGGCGTGAGAAAGAGCGGTTTCTCCAGTCCGTGAGCAAACTCCAGATACTCTTAGCAATCCACTCCCACTGGGATTTTGTTCGATAGATCTTGATCTCGTGAATAGGATATGCGTGCTCGAAAGTCAGTTCTTCCCCGTGCTCCGTATAGACATCTATATTCCATCCGATGGATGCCAGATGGTCGCATAAACAACGAATCCGGGGTGTATATGCCGGCGGAGTGAACGGATCGCACAATATGAGCACGTTGGGCGTCATCGCAAGATATTGAGGATATTTGTGTAAATCGTTTTATGCCACGAGTTATTGGTGGGGTTGGAGTTGTGCCAAAGGAGACACAGGTCGCCGCGGTGCATTTTCACTTTGTCGATGATGCGCTCGCAGAGGAAATAGGCTTCGTCCTCAGTCAAATTCATGTAATTGTCATTGCTCAGGGTACAATCCATGATATTCAGGGGATGCAACGTGAGCGGCGTGAGAGTCATCGTTTGGGGATTGATCCATCGCACGGCACGCGTGGTCTGTAAACGGAAACCCGCCTGATCGGCAAAACCCATGGTGAAATCATCGGTGTAGCCTGCATCAGCAAGACGTTGCATCTGGTCAATGTCGCATCGCAGGTAGTGCGCGCGGTACATGCGGCTGTATTTGATCTTAGGCAGATAGCCGTAGTAACTGCCATGAATAGCCATAAACGCATTGCTGTTCCGCAGCAGTTTCTTGAGTTGTTTCCAGTCCCTGCCGCGCAGACAGTACTGCGGATAATCATAGCCGAAACCGCGGGTGTGCTTCACAAAATAGATCACTTCTGCGCCGGGCACGCGTCCGTCCTGCGCTATGAGCCAGGGGAACGTATAAACCGGATCGTTGTGGATGTTCTTGAGTGACTGCCACACTTGCTCTTTCTCGCCGCGCAACAATCCGCCTATTAATCCGCGCAGATGGCGGTATTGCGAGATGGAATCAATATCGTGGGTGAGGTAAATATGTCCGAAACCGTTCTCCGGCATCGCCACATTGAGCAGTTTGAGCAACAGACGCGCATGTTCGTCCAAAGACGGAATTTGCAAGCGGTTGTTCTGGCCTAAAATGGAGTATTTGGCGGCAAAACGTCCGTGCTCATCCCGCTGCGGATTGATGAGTTCTTCCGCGCGCGATATATAGAAGAAGGTGTTATACACGATGTCCGTGCGGATGATAGCTTTGTCCTTTGCCGGTTGCTCGACCACCACACGACCCGTCTCCGGCAGGATAATATCCTTGTCCAAATGACCGTTGGGCACAATGATCACGTCGTGCGTTTCCAAGGCTTTCTCGTCCGCCGTGTAAGCTACCCGCGCTGCGGCTTCTTCATCGCCGTAACACAGCCATGTGATGATGTAATTAACAATCTCGTTCATATTTGCGCATTTTCACATTTTCACAGATTCACTCATTCACTCAGTATTTCCCATTCGTACATCTTCTGCTCTATCTGGTGTTTGATGGATTCGTATTTCTGGAAGTTTTCCTGTGTCTGATTTTCGGGCAGGGAAAGGATTTGCTCCATTTCAGCCTGCTTCTCTTCGAGTGCTGCGATGGCGTTTTCCACCTCGGCAATCTGTTTCTCTTTTTTGCGTTTCTCCGCTGCTGCGGCTTTTTGCGCCGCGTAGTCCAACTTTGCCGTAGTAGGCTCAACGTTGGCGTTGACGGTCGGTATGCCGTCGGTAGGTCGTCGGTATGTCGTTGGGTTCATCTGTGTGTTGGAACGTTCGAGTTCGTGCAGGGAGTCGATTCGTTTGGCGCGGAGGAAATCGTATATGCCACCGAGGTGCTCTTTCACTCTTCCGCCGCCGAATTCATACACTTTGGAGACAAGTCCGTTGAGGAAATCGCGGTCGTGTGAGACGCAGATGAGCGTGCCGTCAAAGTCCTGCAGTGCGGCTTTGAGCACATCTTTGGATTGCATGTCCAGGTGGTTTGTCGGCTCATCGAGGATGAGGAGATTGCAAGGCTCGAGGAGTAATCGGATCATCGCCAAACGGCTTCTCTCACCTCCGGAGAGCACTTTGACTTTCTTTTCGGATGCTTCTCCGCCGAACATGAATGCGCCGAGGATGTCGCGTATCTTGGTTCGTATATCGCCAACTGCCACGTAATCAATGGTCTCGAAAACGGTTTTGTTCTCGTCCAAGAGTGCAGCTTGGTTTTGTGCGAAATAGCCGATCTTGACGTTATGACCTATTTTGAGCGTGCCTAAATAGTCCAACTGGCCCATGATACATTTGACGAGCGTAGTTTTTCCTTCGCCGTTTTTGCCCACAAAGGCTACTTTTTCTCCCCGTCGGATGGTGAATGTGACGTCATGGAAGACGTTGTGTTCGCCGAAATCTTTGCGCAGATCCTCAATGATTATCGGGAAATCGCCGCTTCTGGGAGCCGGCGGGAAACGCAAGTTCAGGCGGCTGGTATCCTCTAAATCGACTTCCAAACGCTCTAATTTCTCCAGCTGTTTGATGCGGCTTTGTACTTGTACCGCCTTGGTTGCTTTGTATCGGAAGCGTTCAATGAAATCTTCCGTTTCGGCGATCATCTTTTGCTGGTTTTGGTATGCGCGTACTTGTTGGTCATGGCGCTCCTTACGCAGGGCGACAAACTGCGAATAGGGTACATTATAGTCGTATATGCGCCCGAGCGTGATTTCTATAGTCCGGTTGCATACATTGTCAATGAATGCGCGGTCGTGGCTGACCATCAGCACGGCACTCTGTCCGGCTTTGAGGAAATCTTCGAGCCACTGAATCGACTCGATGTCCAAGTGGTTTGTGGGCTCGTCCAAGAGTAATACGTCCGGGTGTTGAAGGAGAATTTTCGCCAACTCGATACGCATTCTCCAACCGCCGGAGAACTCCGAACATGGCCTTTCAAAATCTTTGCGTTCAAAGCCCAAACCGATGATGGTTCGGTCCATTTCGGCGATGAAACGAGCCTGTTCGCTTTCCTCGGAACCGTTAAAAGCAGTCATTACCTCTTCGCGCAAGGTCTTGCCGTCATGGTGAAGCATGACCTGCGGCAGATAACCGATGGTGATGTCTGCCTCGCGGCTGATGGTACCGCCTGTGGGCTGATACTCGCCGGCGATGATGCGCAGCAAAGTGGTTTTTCCCGCGCCGTTCTTGCCCACTAACGCAATGCGCTCCTTTCGGTTGATAAGGAACGAAATGTCGTCCAGCACAGGCCGTGACGCAAACTCCATGCTCAAATGACTGACAGTGATCATTGGTTATTTGCTTTTTTTTCGATTTGTTTGTTTATCACGCGCCAAAGAACCATGGTCAGCGCCGTAGCAAATGTAAAATCGGAAATGAGTAATACCCAGAAATTCCAGTTTCTGCCGATGATCGCCCACGCGATAAAAAGGAGGCTGACGGTAAGCAGCACGCAGGTTGTCTGTACGTGGTTCAAGCCCGTACGGAGAAGCAGGTGGTGGATGTGGTTCTTGTCCGGCTGGAACGGAGAACGGTGTTGTTTGATACGCGTCAGACTGACGCGGATGGTGTCAAAAATAGGAACTGTCAACACGCAGATAGCTACTGCCGGAGCTGCGTTCATCTGCAACCATTCCGGCACCTCGTGGTATGCGTTTATTTCGCAGAATTGGAAAACAAACGCTGTGATCAGATAGCCCAAGAGCAGACTTCCCGAGTCACCCATGAAGATCTTTTCCCGATGTCCGAAGACGTTGTAAATGAAGAATACCGCCAATGCTCCGATCATGCAGATGCCCAGAACAGACCATGCATTCTCTCCCGCCAAACCAAAATAGATGGCGAAGAAAAGGCAGTACAGGATACCCAAACCGCTGGCTAATCCGTCCACGCCGTCGATCAGGTTAATGGCGTTGATGATGGCGATCAGGATGAACATAGAGAGTAAATAGCTGGGGATGATACCTATTTCGGTGATCCCGAAAATACCGTGCAGATGGGTGATCCGCAGGTCCGCAAATCCCACCAACGCAATGCCGGCAAAGGTCTCGCCGAGCAGTTTGGCGGTCGGGGTCAATACCAACACATCGTCAATGAAACCCACTGCCATAATCGCAAAAAGCCCGATGAGGAAGAACTGACTCTGGTTCAGCTGGTCGTATTCGAAAAGGAGATACGTGAGCATGAAGCTGAAGCATATATTCAGTCCGCCGATGTTGGGTACATAGCCGGTGTGGCTGGTTCGTTTGTTAGGACGAACGACAAACCCTTTTGCCTTTGCAATCCGTACGATAAACGGCATTCCGATCAGCCCCAGCAGGAAACTGATAAAACCGATCAGGTAACTATGTGCTAAAAAGAAATCTTGAATCATTGTGCATCTAACTGTTCGTAAATAGAGTTGTTGCTGATGAACTCCGGCACGATCTGTTTCATCAGTTTCACGGTGGTGAACGACTTACTGCGTGTGGTAGTGGTTATCGTCGTTGCGGTGGTGATCAACTCGTCAATATCTTTGCTTACCTCGTCAAAATCGAACTCACGCACACGCGCCACCATGATTTTCTCGTTGGTAGTCGGCAGTGTGGTCTCTTTCTGGTTCAGCAACTCTTCGTAGAGTTTTTCTCCCGGACGAAGCCCCGTGAACTCGATCTGTATATCTTTCTCCGGCGTGTAACCTGCCAAACGGATCATGTTACGCGCTAAATCCAAGATTTTCACCGGTTTGCCCATATCGAAGACGAAAATCTCTCCGCCGTTGCCTAAGGTACTGGCTTCCATGACGAGGCAGCAAGCCTCGGGAATAGTCATGAAATAGCGGATGATGTTGGGGTGCGTGACGGTGACCGGTCCGCCGGCGGCGATCTGTTTGCGGAAGTACGGAATGACAGATCCGTTGCTTCCTAACACGTTGCCGAAACGGGTGGTGATGAATTTTGTGCAGTTCTCGTTCTCCGCGTGCAGTTTCTTGAAGAGCGACTGCACGTAGATCTCCGCGATACGCTTGCTGGCGCCCATGATATTGGTGGGGTTGACCGCCTTGTCGGTGGAGATCATCACAAACCGCTGAACGCCGTATTTGACAGCCATGTCCGCCATGTTCTTCGTTCCTAAAACGTTAGCTTGAACAGCCTCGTTCGGGAAATCTTCCATCAACGGCACATGTTTGTAAGCCGCTGCGTGATAGACTACATCCGGTCGCATTTCGCTGAAGATCTGCTCCACGCGGACACGGTTTCGCACATCGCCGATAACCGGAATGAAACGTTTGTCCGGGAACGCATTTTGCAACTCTAATGTCAAATCATGCAGCGGTGATTCCGCCATCTCAAACAGAATAGTGACCTGCGGGTCGTATTTCTGCACTTGGCGCACTAACTCGCTACCGATACTGCCTGCCGCTCCGCTGACCAACACCACTTTACCGCTGATGATCTGACGCACATTGTCGGTATCGACATTGATCTGCGGACGCTCCAGGAGGTCCTCTATCTTGATCGAGTCAATGCGCCCGATGCGCTCTGCGTCTATCTGATCCACATTGTCGAATTGGGTGAAATAGGGTGTTGTCAGAATGTGTATGTTATGGTCAATGAATACTTGCAGATCCTTGGACGGATTGATATGCTTCATCTTCAGCGGCGAAACGATCACATGTTTGATGCGACGCGTATCCATCCAGTGGAACAACTTTTCGTCCAGTTTGCGTACGCGCAGGCCTGCCAGATCATAGCCGGAGCGCTCGTCCTCGTCGCTGATAAATCCCACCGGACGATAAGGCGCATTCTCCGACGAACGAAGCATTTTGGCAATCGCCACACCGGCGGACTGCGTGCCGTAAATCATCACCCGCGGGCTGCCCGAACTGCGTTGAACAACCTCGTATATTGTCTTCACACCCACACGCAGGACGAACAGAAGCACGAACGATACCGGCATATAGAACAGCACAACGGTGTTCAATACCGGGTGATAACCTGCCGTATAGTCCATCGTCAAGTTGATCAACAACAACACAATGCCCGCACTGAGTGTGGACAGCAGGATCTTGATCATGTCTATGAACGTGGAGTAACGCAGGATACCCGAATAGGTGTGAAACGCCCAGAATGAGAGCACCTGAACGCCCATTACGATGCAGTATTGCAGACCTATATTGGTGGACTGTTCGGCTAAACGTACGTAGTTAAAAAAGCCGCTTCCTACCCATACACTCAGCCAATAAGCTATGCTGCAAAGGGTTAAATCCAGTAGCAGCACACCCCAGCGAGGCAGGTAACTCATCTGCGGGAGATGAGAAAAGATGTCGGAGCGACGAAGCTCATTTAGATTGTTTTTTTTCATAATTGGTATTAATTATTTTAGCAAGGTATTTGCCTGTAAAACTTTGTTCACATTGTGCTATTTCTTCCGGAGTACCGGTACAAACGATGTTTCCGCCTTCTTTGCCTCCTTCCGGTCCCAAGTCGATCACATGGTCCGCGGCGAGGATGACAGCGGGGTTATGCTCGATGATTATGACGGTGTGACCTTTGCTCACCAACCGGTTCAAGGCTTGGAGCAGCACTTCAATATCGCGGTGGTGCAGACCTGTGGTCGGTTCGTCGAACACAAAAATAGTCGGTTGGCTGTCCTCTTGCGCCAAGAACGAGGCTAACTTGACGCGTTGGCTCTCACCGCCGGAGAGAGTACTGCTGCTCTGACCTAACTGCACATAGCCGATTCCCACGTCCTGCAAAGGCTTGAGCCTGCGCACGATCTTGGCGCAGTCAGGGTCTTCGCTGAAGAACTCCACCGCCTGATTAACCGTCATGCAAAGGATGTCGTAAATGTTCTTGCCGCGGTAGTGAACGTCTAAGATGTCCTGTTTGAAACGTTTGCCGTGGCATTGTTCACATTCCAACACCAAGTCCGCCATGAACTGCATCTCAATTGTGATCGTTCCTTCGCCTTGACAGGTCTCGCATCGGCCGCCGGGGGTATTGAAACTGAAATGCGCCGGCGTCAGCCCCAACTGCTTGGAGAGCGCCTGTTCGGAGAACAGACGGCGGATCTCGTCATACGCTTTGAGGTACGTCACCGGGTTACTGCGGGTGGAACGGCTCAGCGGGTTTTGGTCCACAAACTCAATGTCTTTCATCAAGTGCAAACTGCCCTTTAGATGCCCGAAATCGCCCGTGTGCTCGGCATAAGCGCCGCCGTAATGTTTCTTGAGGGCAGGGTAGAGCACCTTGCTCACCAGACTTGATTTGCCGCTTCCGCTTACGCCGGTTACTACCGTCATGACGTGCAGCGGAAAACGGACCGTCAGGTTCTTGAGGTTGTTCTCGCACGCGCCTTCGATCTCAATATAGTTGTTCCAATGCCGCCTTTGCTCAGGGATTTGGAACGTGAACAACTCCGGTCTGGGCTTGCCCTCATACACCACTTCGCCGCCGTGTCTGCCGGCGTTGGGACCGATCTCGATGATATGATCCGCCGCGGCTATGATGTCTTCGTCGTGCTCCACTACGACGATCGTGTTGCCCAGATCGCGTAACTCTTTGAGCACGCGGATCAGGCGTTCCGTGTCGCGCGGGTGAAGACCGATGGACGGCTCGTCCAGCACGTACAGCGAACCCACCAAGCTGCTTCCTAACGATTTAGCCAGATTGATACGCTGGCTCTCACCGCCGGAAAGAGTGTTGCTCTGACGGTTCAGAGTCAGATAACTCAGCCCCACATCGTGCATGAACTGTAACCGGCTCTTGATCTCCACTAACAGCATCTCTGCCGTTTGTTGCTCAATGGGGCGCAGTTCGATATGCTCGAACCATTCCTGCAACTCGGAGATCGGCATGGAGCATAACTCCTGTATGCTCTTTCCGTTCACCAGCACATAACCGGCTTCCGGCCGTAGATGCAAACCGTGACAGACAGGACAAGTCGTCCTGCCTTTGAAGCGGGCTAACATCACTTTGTATTGGATCCGGTTGTATTGCTGGCTCTCCAGTTCATGGAAGAACTTGTTCAGCCCCCGGAAGTATTGGTTGCCTGTCCAGATCAGATGCTTCTGCTCCGGGCTGAGGGCGTAGAACGGCGTATGAATCGGGAAATCAAACTCTGAGGCATGATACACCAATTCATTGTTCCATTCCTGCATTTTCTCGCTTTGCCAGCAGGCAATCGCGCCTTCGTAGATCGACTTGGACTTATCGGGAACGACCAAATCCTCATCAATGCCCATCACAATACCCACACCCTTGCATTCCGGGCAAGCACCGATCGGGTTATTGAAATCGAACAGGTGTTCGCTGGGCTCCATGAAGTGGATACCATCCGCCTCAAAGCGCTCGGAGAACACTTTTTCTTTCTTATCGACCCATATCCGGCATTCGCCTTGTCCCTCAAAGAACGCCGTTTGTACGCTGTCCGCAAAACGGTTGCTGGTCGCCGGCTCTTTATCGACCACAATGCGGTCCACCAGCAGGTATGCCTCTTTGCCGGCTATCTTCTCATACGTGTTCTCGTCCAGACGGATTGTGTCGCCTTCCGCCATCATACGGCTGAAACCCTGGCTCTGCCACAAAGCCAACTGCTCTTGCAGACTGCGGCCTTCCGGCAGGATGATCGGACTCAGCAGATACAGCCTTGTACCCTTCGGCTGCTCTTCCATGTACCGCACTACGTCGCGGATCGTGTTCTTCTTCACTTCCTCTCCGCTCACGGGCGAGTACGTGTGCCCTACGCGCGCGTACAATAATTTGAGATAGTCGTAAATCTCCGTCACTGTGCCAACGGTAGAACGGGGATTACGGCTTGTCACTTTCTGTTGGATAGCGATGGCAGGAGGAATACCCTCTATCTTTTCGACATCGGGTTTCTGCATCCTGCCCATGAACTGCCGGGCATAAGCGCTCAGGCTTTCGACGTATCGTCGCTGCCCTTCCGCATACAGCGTGTCGAACGCCAGCGAACTCTTGCCGCTACCGCTCACACCTGTTATCACCACCAATTTGTTGCGCGGTATATCTACCGACACATGTTTCAAATTGTGCGTTTCCGCCCCTTCAATATGAATATATTCCTCACTCAATGATCATTTGTGCCTTGTGCATTGTGAAAATTTGGCTTGCCAAATAATCGTGCCCTTCAGGGCTAAGAATTGTGCCTTGTCACTTCGTAGCGTTGTAAGCTCTCTCCTTCAACTCCAAGAACCGTGCGCTGGTTGTGTCCATCATCGCCGGACTAAGCTTCGGTACACGGATCGGAGTGCCGACTGCAATCTTACTTGGGTTGTTCAGTTTATCTTTGTTTGCTTCGTACAAATAAGGCCAGTAAGCCTTATCGCCGTAGTATTTCTTGGATATCCATGCCAAGCGGCTACCCGGTGTTAACTCTTCCGTCAGCAGCAACTCGTCGTATGTCCACTCTTCTTCCGGGACCACCTCCTCTATAACGATTTCCGGCGCGATACTCTCTTCCTCTGCGGCAACAACCTGTTCCGTTTGCGGCTTGTCTTTAGCAAACTCCTCTAACCATTGGCTGAATCGGTTGCGAAGGAAGAAATAACCGATTAACAACAACAGCAACAGAATGACCACACAGATCAGCGTGTCACGCAGGAAATGGTATTTCTTTTTCGGTTTCTCAGGTGTTTTGGGCGCTTTGGGAGCTTCCGGCTCAACAACCACCTCTGCCGGTTTCTCTGCAACCACTTCCGCCGGTTTCTCTTCCACTACCTCTGCCGGTTTCTCCTCCACTACCTCTGCCGGTTTCTCAACAATCACCGGCTCTTCTTTCATTACCGGTTTCTCATGCTTCGTTGCGTTTCCCTTTTTCATATCGGTATCGTTTGTTTCGGTTTTTCCCTCTTTCTCTTTATTGGGGGTCTGACCCAATTCGCCTAATATATCTACGATTTCTATGGCTTGTGCGCCTAATTTCTTGAGCGGGTCAATCTCTTTTGCCTCTTCCTCCTGCGCATAACTGTCTGCTCCCGGACGTCCTTCCACCAACTCTTTCACACCTGCCTCCGGTGTAAAGTTCACTTTCGTGTAACCATCGATCGTGATCTCCGCTCCGGTCGTTACGTCCACGCTCTTACGGGCTGCCACGGATTGTAACTTAAATGTTCCCAAACCGTTCACTTTCACCTGTTTGTCCTGTTTCAAGGCTTCGAGTAACTGCGTAGTAAAAGCATTCAGAAAGCTGTTTGCTTCCTTCTCGCTGATATCGGCACGTGTCATTAACGCGCGGCGTAATTCTGTCCAACTAAGTTTATTGTCAGCCATATATTAGAGCTTTTTAAATTCATCTTTGATGGTACTCGCAGGCCGGAATACCACTTGGTTTTTACTGGGGATAACGTTTCTCTCTCCGGTTCTCGGATGAACGATCACGCGGGCATTGCGCTCTTTGATTTCCAACGAGCCCAAACCCTGTAACTGAACCGCCTTACCCGACATCAGACTCTCGCGGATAATAGCGTTTGTTGTACTGAGTAAGTTTTCCGTATCTTTCTTACTCATGCCCGCCTCGGAGGCGATCATCCCTATTAATTCTTTTGTTAGCATATTAATTGTGAATTGTGCATTGTGCATTGTGCATTGTCAATTATTTCTCCGTACAGGTCAAACTCCTCAGCCTTGGTGATCTTCACATCTACAAACTCTCCAATGTGCATTGTGAATTGTGCATTGTGCATTGGTATCAGCACTTCGCAATCCACTTCCGGGCTGTCGTATTGTGTCCTGCCGATAAAGTATTCACCTTCCTCGCGGTCGATGATCACGCGTTGTGTCGTTCCCACTTTCTCCGCCATCAGTTCGCCGCTTATCTGCTGCTGGATAGCCATCAGCTCTTGCACGCGCGCGTCCTTAATATCTTGCGGTATATCGTCTTTGTAGTGCTTGTTGGCGTACGTGCCCTCTTCGTCCGAGTAGGCAAAACAGCCCATTCGGTCAAAACGCATTTCTTGCACCCATTGTTTCAGTTCCTCAAAATCTTCTTCCGTCTCTCCGGGGTGTCCCACCAACAGGGTCGTCCGGATGCAAATGCCCGGCACTTGTTCGCGTATTTTCCGTATCAACGCGTCCTGTTCCGCGCGGGTGATATGCCGTCTCATCAGTCCCAACATATGGTCCGTACAATGTTGCAAAGCGATGTCCAAGTATTTGCACACGTTCGCGTGTCTTGCCATCACTTCCAACAACTCCTCGGGGAAATCAGTCGGGTAAGCGTAATGTAACCGGATCCATTCCACACCCTCTATCTGTGCCATTTGGTCTATCAGTTCCGGCAACAGGTGCCGTTTTTCGAGATCTAACCCGTAACTGCTCAGATCCTGTGCGATGACATTGATCTCCTTCACGCCCTGACTCACCAGCCATCTCACTTCGTCCAATATCTCCTCCATCGGTCGGCTGGTATGTCTGCCTGTGATCAGCGGTATGGCGCAATACGAACACATCCGGTTGCATCCCTCGCTGATCTTCAGATAAGCATAGTGTCTCGGTGTCGTCAATTTCCGCTCATACGAAGCACATCCTTCCGCGGGCTTCGTCAATTTTGCCGGATAGCATCCGGCCTCAGTCCCCTCTCCTTGGGAGAGGGTTAGGGTGAGGTTTTCAAAATCGAATTTTCCAAAATATTCATCCACTTCCGGCAGTTCTTCCTCCAGTTCCGCGCGATACCGTTCGCTCAGGCAGCCCATGACGATCAGTTTCCGCAGTTTGCCTTTTTTCTTCCGTTCCGCCATTTGGAGGATCATGTTGATACTCTCCTCCTTGGCGTCGCCGATGAATCCGCACGTGTTGATCACGCACACTTCGCCTTTGGGCTCTTCGGGGTCATGCACACATCGCCAGCCTGCCGCCTCCAACTGCCGCATCACGCGCTCTGCATCCACTAAGTTCTTCGAGCACCCTAACGTTATAAAATCTACTACGCCTTTCTGCATACTTCTTCTCCCTCCCCTGATGGGAGGGTCGGGGAGGGGTTCTTTAATTTCCCAAGTCGCAATGGAACTTCAGCCGCACGAGCCGCACATGCATCTCGTCGTAGTAGTCTTCGCCTAATTCCTCCATCGCCTTTTGGATATTATCATCGTCGGCGTTCTTGAAATAATTGTATATGTCGGCTTCCTCGTCCGGATCTACCACTTCTTTGATGAAATAATTGATGTTGATCTTCGTTCCGCTGAACACAATCGCCTCCAATTCGTCCATCATCTCTTCCATGGACATACCGTTGCTCTCTGCCAAGTCGTCGAGGTCCACACGCCGGTCGATCGCCTGAATGATCTGTTTCTTGCGGGTGCTCTTCTTGGCTACCGTACGGATACGCATATCGTCCGGGCGGATGATCTCGTTTTCGTCCACGTATTCCTTGATCACGCGCAGGAACTCGTCGCCGTAACGTTTCGCCTTAGCCACACCCACACCCGGAATGAGCAGCAACTCATCCATCGTGATAGGATAGGTGGTAGCCATCGCTTCCAGACTCGGGTCCTGGAAAATAACGAACGGCGGCACTTCGCTCTTCTTTGCTACCTTGCGGCGTATATCTTTCAAGATCGAGAACAGCACTTCGTCCGCGGCAGCACAGGTAGCTCCTGCGCCGTCCATCAGATCCTCATCCTCGTCATGTACCTCTATCGGCACTTCGAATTTACCCGGCTTGCGGATGAATTTCGTACCTTCCTTGGTCAACTTCAAATCGCCGTATGAATCGACATCCTTTGTGATCATGCCGACCAGCAATGCTTGCCTCAAAATGGCATGCAGCGTGCTCTCCTCCTCGTCACTCGCAGCGCCGAAGTTCTCCAATTCGTCGTGGTGATAACTCATCACTTCCGCGGTCTGGTTGCCGTGCAGAATATCTACAATATGCTCCGCTTTGTGCTTCTCGTTCACTTGCTGGATGGTCTCCAATGCCAACTGCAGCAACTCGCTCGCATCTACTTTCTTGTACGTCTTGCGGCAGTTGTCGCAGTTACCGCATTTCTCCTCGTTGTATTCCTCGCCGAAGTAGTGCAGCAGCAGTTTCCGCCGGCAGATTGTACTCTCCGCATAGCTCTGCGTCTCAAACAGCAACTGGTTGCCGATGCCGATCTCTTTCGGCGTCTTGTCTTTCTGGAAACGGCGCAAACGCTCGATGTCGTCCGGGCTGTAGAAACAGAGGCAGTAACCCTCGCCGCCGTCACGGCCTGCGCGACCTGTCTCCTGATAATAGCCCTCCAGACTCTTCGGAATGTCGTAATGTACCACAAACCGCACATCCGGCTTGTCGATACCCATACCGAAAGCGATGGTGGCTACAATCACCTGGCATTCTTCCATCAGGAACGCATCCTGGTTTGCGCTTCGCGTTGCTGCATCCATGCCGGCGTGATAGGCTCTCGCACTAATACCGTTCACTTGCAGCACTTGTGCCAAGTCTTCCACTTCCTTGCGCGCGAGACAATATACTATACCGCTTTTTCCTTCCATCCCGCGGATGAAACGGACTAAGTCTTTATCTACGTCAGCCGTCTTTGGGCGTACTTCGTAATACAGGTTCGGGCGGTTGAAACTGCTCTTGAACACCGTTGCGTCCGGCATCCCTAAGTTCTTCTGAATGTCCTTCTGCACTTTCGGCGTAGCCGTAGCCGTCAACGCGATGATCGGCGCTTTGCCGATACGTTGTACCATACTGCGGATCTGGCTGTACTCCGGACGGAAATCGTGACCCCATTCCGAGATACAATGTGCCTCATCTACGGCGTAGAAACTGATCTTCACGCCTTGCAGGAAGTCCACGTTCTCTGCTTTCTGCAAACTCTCGGGTGCCAAATACAGCAACTTCGTCTTGCCGGATAATACATCCTCTTTGACCGCTGCTATCTCCGGCCTGCTCAAACTCGAGTTGATGAAATGTGCCACGCCTTCTACCTCCGAGTAGTTGCGCATGGCATCCACTTGGTTTTTCATCAATGCGATCAGAGGCGAGATAACAATCGCCATACCGTCCATAATCAGCGACGGTAACTGGAAACAAAGACTCTTACCGCCGCCGGTTGGCATCAGTACGAATGTGTCTTTTCCTTCCATTACGTTTCTGATAATGGCTTCTTGGTTGCCTTTGAACGTATTAAATCCGAAATACGTTTGCAGCGCCCCAACTAATTCCTCATGTGTTATATCCATAATTTTTTCGTATATTCCTTTTGTCATCTTCTCTTCCCCCTTTAGGGCGGGTGAAGGGCTTTGCCCGATCGAGCGTCCAAAGGACGGTCGTAGAACAAAGTGAGGGGGTCTTTCCCTTTTCCTCAATTTGGCTGCAAAGATACAACAAATTTTGCACATATGCAAGCGTTCGGGCATTTTTTTTGAAAAAAAAAGCGATTTATCGCGATTATTAGTATGTCGAACGGTTATTGGGAGCTTGCTCACAGATAATTGTCCGGCATACTAATAAGCAGGGACGTTTGTCCCTTTTTTCAAAAAAAAATGCCCGCCCTTGCTTATGTTCAGCAAAATGCGAAAGTATTTTCGGAGGATTCCTTGTTTGCTTTGCAAATAAGGGCGTGCCGAAGTACTACAAATTTTGCATATATGCCCGCCCTTGCTTATGTCCGGCAAAATGCGAAAGTATTTTCGGCGGGTGGAGAAGCCAATTGACTTTTGGCTTCGAAAAGGGAAGGCTGTCGGGGAGACAAAGCTGACCGAGAATTGCGGGAGGGCCGAAGTACTACAAATTTCCCATATACGCAATTATTTTTTTCTTTTCGTTCACAAAGGAAACAAAGGACACAAATTATTTCTTTAAGTCAAAAATTACCAAAAATGTTCTTTCATTTTCACTCCCGAAACCGTTCCTCCAATTCCTTCATTCTTGCTATTAATTGCTCAAAGGGCAACTTCTCCCCGTAGATCATAGTTCCGCTCATCCGCTGATAATCTTCTTTCCATTCACGCATCCAGCGTTCCGGCGGCGTAAGGCACAACTCCGCGCGCATATGTTCATTATAATCTACTCCCGCCATCGCGGTAAAAGCCATCCGATGCTGACGAATATGCTCCCATAATGCATCATCCTTCACCGCCGCTATTGCAAACGGCTTATCCATCATTCGCTCTATGTCATACAAGTGCCGGCTCCTGCGGTTGGCCGACAATGACTCGCGCTCAATAGAGAACAACTCATGCAGCAGAAATACCTTCTCCAAGAATGTCTTTTGCGGAGCAGCTACGCTAATCGCTACATTCTTATAATCCTCTACCGGCAACACTTCCGATACCATACTGCGGCATATAATCTCCTCCGTCGGCTCTATCAACGAACGAGCACCCACTTCCAATTTCACTACTGGCTGCACGTACGATATGGAACTTTCTTCGTATAAACTGCGGTAATACAGACTGATCACGCGCGGTTCGGGATATGTACCGTCACCCTCGCCATCCGGCTGTACTTCCAACCGGCACTCACCCGATAAACCTGCATCGTCCAACGCCTGCTGCAACCACCCGGCTAACTCTTGAGCTACAAACAACGACGAATGCTTGCGCAAACTCTTGATCTGCTTCTTCGTCGGCAAATCCGTCAGTCCGAAATAAGCAGGATTGATAGCCAAGTCAATATCCTCCGAAAAACGCTCTATTAGGTTCCATCCCTTGCTCAAACTCGTTCCTCCCTTGAATACCAACTGATCCGCAATCTCCAGATCAAACACGATGTTCAATATTTGGCTCACCCACCAATCTTTCTCTATAATCGGCTCGGGCAATCCCTTTTTCTGAGCGGTCAGCAAAAAGGCCTGACGACGCTGCTCGTCTGTGTATTTCAAAAATGCAACCATAATTTAGCTATTATCTATCGCCTCCATCGCGATTGTTTGTACCCAATCCGGCATCAGTGCCAAATCGTGCTGAATGCTATGTCTGTCCTCTTTCTGCAATAGGGCTAATACATGCGCCTTCTGCTCCTCTGTCAGATGCTCCCTTCCAATCTCCTTCAGCGCAAAGGTTACCAGCATCGCAGTCCTGTTCTGAAAGGCAATATTCCGCAAAGCAGTATGCACAAACTGCATCGTATGACCATCTGCCAACTCAATACTCCTTGTCCGACCGCTCGTCAGATATACAAACCGCATTGGTAACTGCTCCGATAGTCCTAACCGGTTCAACGCATGAACACCCGTCGGAACGATCTTAGCCCGCTCTTTCTTTGCTATCGCATTGGCTATATCGTCATACGATGGTGGCAAATAACCCGTGCCCCAAACCTTGTCTTTCTTCGGATAGCAATATATCCCGCGAGAAACCCGAACCACGTGACCTTGTTTCTCTAATTGTTCTAATGCTTTTTGCACCCTTTTGGGATTCGAATAGTGCGCATAATCGTCCTTTGTGAACACCACACCCCTGCCGCGTTTTTTCAAACTCGTTAATATATCATTATCAACACTTTCCATACTATTTTTCTCCTGAATTTTTTCGCTAATTTGTATATATATTTGCGAAAATCGCTGCAAAGATACAACAAATTTTGCACATATGCAAGCGTTCGGGCATTTTTTTGAAAAAAAAGCGATTTATCGCGAATTATTAGGATATAGGACGGCTGTCGGG
>OCVV011361442.1_pt1 | contig 83587 bp, 66 predicted proteins | sample 1539721 | NCBI WGS metagenome assembly OCVV01 (sample SAMN02144230, study PRJEB22623) | gut metagenome | biome: sheep rumen | host: Ovis aries | place: New Zealand
GGCAACTGGCACACGGCAAGATGGAACATACAACCGCAAATCACACTACCACACGGATTACAATGGACTCATTGCCGCGACTACATCTTTGATGCTGGCAACGAATACCACAAGTTTGAAACCCTCGACGTGACGCACACCACAATGGGAATAAGCGAGATTAACTGGGACGGAGAATGGTTCAACGCCTATCTGTATCCCAACGAACCAAGAAACAACTACCTCTTCGACGAGGATGCCAATGGCGCCTTCTACATTCGTAATAGCGACAACGACAACAATAACACGATGTGCGAATACATAAAAGTGCATTTCACCCTGAAAACACCCTATTGCGGTAGGCACATCTACATCAACGGCAAGTTCACCAACGGCGCTTTCGACGAGAGATACGAAATGAACTTCAATAACGAAACCAACTGTTATGAGAAAACATTAATCCTCAAACAGGGCTACTACTCATACCAGTATCTTGTTGAAATGAGCAAAGACAACTACCGTCCTGTAGATACCGAAGGCAACTTCTATCAAACCGAAAACGCCTACACCTCTTTAATATATTATAAAGGCATAGGCGAAAGAACAGAAAGGCTAATTGGTGCGATGCAGCGCTTCGCTAAATGATAAATAATAAAGTTTGTGCGAAGCAAAGCTTCGCTAAAGGATAAAATGATAAAAGCCTCTCGCAAACTTAATTGCAAGAGGCTTGTTACTTTTAAGCACAATGCGCTACATTCTCTCGCCCTCCCTCATAAGGGGAGGAGGATTCACTTGAACAGTCGCTTGTAAAGACCGTTGAAGCCTGCTGCATGACGGGCCTCGTCTTTAGCCATCTCGTGAATAGTGTCGTGAAGGGTGTCGTTGCCTTCGGCTTTAGCCTTCTTTGCCATGGCAAACTTTTCAGCGCAAGCTTCAACCTCGGCAGCTATGCGAGCCTCAAGATTGCTCTTGGTGTCTTTGAGCACATCACCAAGGAGCTCGGCGTAGCGACTTGCGTGGTCGGCCTCCTCATAAGCATAATGCTCAAAAGCACGAGCCACCTCGGGATAGCCCTCACGGTCGGCCTGGCGAGCCATAGCAAGATACATTCCCACCTCGCCACATTCGCCGGCAAAGGTGTCCTTGCAATGCTTTATGAGCTCTTCGCTAACACCTTCTTTATATGCAGCACCAAGATAATGTACTGTTTCAAGATTAAGGTCGCCGCCAACATCTTCCATCTCTTTGAATTTCTCGGCAGGAGCTTTACATATTGGACACTTCTCTGGTGGTTCTGGTCCTTCGTAGATATAACCGCAAACGGTACAAATAAATTTCTTCTTCATAATGCTTTGCTTTTTTTGGTTATCAAAAATGATTCAATTGCAAATATAAACGTTTTTTCGATTAGTTCAAAGCAAAATGCAAAAAAAAAGCAACCTCTCCCCCTGCCCTCCCCCCGAGGGGGAGGGAGCCAGCCCTACGGGCTGTTTTCTTACAACCCCACTAAATTACGCTATTTGTAATCCCTATTTTGTAATTAAAAGAGAGATGAAGTTAAGATTTGTTTGTTAGTAAATATGAGCGAAGCGAAGCTCTCTCCCCCTCGGGGGAGAGCGGGGAGAGAGGTCGTTTTTTTGCAACCACACTAAATTACGCTATTTGTAATCCCTCTTTTGCAATTAAAAGAGAGATGAAGTTAAGATTTGTTCGTTAGTAAATATGAGCGAAGCGAGGCTCTCTCCCCCTCGGGGGAGAGCGGGGAGAGAGGTTGTTTTATTTTACTGCAGTAATCAGTTCATCGGCATCAACCAACGACTGCTCGCCTGTAGTCATATTCTTTAATGTAACCTTACCGGCGTTGATCTCGTTCTCGCCTGCAAGAACAACAAAAGGAATGTTCTTTGCATTGGCATAGTTCATCTGCTTCTTCATCTTGGCGCTATCTGGGAACATCTCTGTGCGAATGCCAGCAGCACGACATTTGTTAACGATTGGCAAACAATATGCTGTTTCCTTGTCACCAAAGTTGATGAAAAGAATCTGAGTTGCGTTGATTGTCTCCTTTGGATAAAGGTCGAGAGCCTCGAGAACATCATAGATGCGGTCGGCACCAAAGCTCACTCCCACTCCTGAAAGACCTGGCATACCGAAGATACCTGTGAGGTTGTCGTAACGACCACCACCACCAATACTTCCCATAGCTGTGTCGAGAGCCTTAACCTCGAAGATTGCACCTGTGTAATAGTTCAATCCACGAGCAAGGGTGAGGTCGAGCTGTATCTCGTTCTTCATGTCGAAGCCTTTCAATGTGTCGAGAATAAACTGTGTTTCCTCTACACCCTTCACACCTATCTCACTACCGGCAAGCACCTGCTTTATTGTAGCAAGCTTCTCATCGTTAGAGCCTTCAAGGGCAATGATAGGCTGCAGTTTCTCGATAGCTTCTTCGGAAATGCCGTTTTCACGAAGTTCGGCATTCACACCATCAAGACCAATCTTGTCGAGCTTATCCATTGCAACGGTGATGTCAACAATCTTGTCGGCCTCGCCTATTGTTTCTGCAATACCTGTGAGAATCTTGCGGTTGTTGATTTTTATCTGAACACGAATACCAAACTTGGCAAACACGGTGTCGTAAATCTGCATCAGCTCAACCTCGTTGATGAGTGAATCAGAGCCAACTACATCGGCATCACATTGATAGAACTCACGATAGCGTCCCTTCTGAGGACGGTCGGCACGCCATACAGGCTGAATCTGATAGCGCTTGAATGGCAACTGCAGCTCATCACGATGAAGAACAACATAGCGTGCGAAAGGTACGGTGAGATCGTATCGCAATCCTTTCTCGCAGAGCTTTGTCTGCATCTTCAGAGTGTTGCGCTCGGTGAGTTCCTCGTCGCTCACCTTCTTCAGATAGTCGCCCGAGTTAAGAATCTTGAAGAGCAGCTTGTCGCCCTCTTCGCCATATTTTCCCATCAGAGTGCCAAGAGTCTCCATTGCTGGCGTTTCAATCTGCTGAAAGCCATAGAGAGCAAACACACTCTTGATGGTGTTGAATATATAATTGCGCTTGGCCATTTCCAATGGTCCAAAGTCGCGTGTTCCCTTTGGAATACTTGGTTTCTGTGCCATTACTTTCTTACAATTGTTGCTGCACGGTCAGGACCTACTGACACGATAGTGATAGGTGTTTCGAGATAGTCCTCAAGGAACTTCAAATAGGTATTGAACTCCTCTGGGAACTCATCCTCGCTTGTCATCTTGGTCATATCGGTGTGCCAGCCCTTGAACTCTTTGTAAACAGGTTTAACATCATAAAGCTCATAAGGAAGCTCGGTTGTTGTTGAACCGTCAGGCAACTCATAGGCTGTGCAAGCCTTGATAGTGTCAAAGTTGTCGAGAATGTCGCTCTTCATCAGGATGAGCTTTGTTACACCATTGATCATAACGCTATACTTGAGCTGAACAAGGTCAACCCAACCACAACGACGCTCACGACCAGTAACAGCACCATACTCATGACCAAGATCGCGAATCTTTGCACCTGTCTCGTCGAAAAGCTCGGTTGGGAAAGGACCTGCACCAACACGTGTGCAATATGCCTTCATGATACCAAACACATCGCCAATGCGATTAGGACCAATACCCAAACCTGTGCAGGCACCTGCGCAAACGGTATTTGATGATGTTACAAATGGGTAGCTACCAAAGTCGATATCCAACATTGTGCCCTGAGCACCCTCACAAAGAATGCTGCGACCATCGCGAAGGATATTGTTGATTTCGTGCTCGCTGTCAACAAACTTAAACTGCTTCATGTATTCAACACCCTCGAGCCAAACCTTCTCGGTTTCCTCGAAGCCTTCGAAATCTGTCCAGCCAAGAGCCTTCAACATCTGCATGTGGCGCTCCTTGTGAGCAGCATACTTCTGCTCGAAGTTGTCAAGAATATCACCCACACGAAGACCATTACGGCTTGTCTTGTCGGTATAGGTAGGACCAATTCCCTTACCTGTGGTACCAACCTTGTTCTTGCCCTTAGCAGCCTCGTAAGCACGGTCGAGAACGCGATGGGTTGGCATGATGAGATGAGCTTTCTTTGAGATGTGAAGACGCTCCTGAAGTGGATGACCACTCTTCTCCAAATCCTTAGCTTCGCCCATGAACAAATCGGGAGCAAGCACAACACCATTACCAATGATGTTTACCTTGCCACCCTGGAAAATACCTGAAGGAATAGAACGAAGAACATACTTCTCGCCCTCAAACTCCAATGTGTGACCTGCGTTAGGACCACCTTGGAAACGAGCAACAACATCATACTTTGGTGTCAGCACATCGACAACCTTTCCTTTACCCTCGTCGCCCCACTGTAAACCGAGCAGGACATCAACTTTACCTGTTGTATTCATTTTGTCTATTTGAAATAGTTTTTATTTTCGTCGGATTAATTTTTCAATACCTCATGGCTTGCATTTATCTAAAGCCGAGCAAAGATACTCATTTTCTCACACAATAAAGAATAAAAGAGGAAAAAAAACTACCTCACCCCCCGCTTCAATGGTCTTTACACCCCCTTCGGTTCCCCCGTTTCCGGGGGACAGAAACCCCTGCAGGGAGAGAGCCTCGCTTCGCTCATTAGCTGCTGACAATAACGAACTAATCAAGCAGTTAGAGAGGATTTTGTTTAGTTAAACAATTAGTTTGAACGTTAGTGAGGCACTCTCCCCCTCGGGGGAGAGCGGGGAGAGAGGTTACAGCACACCCTTAAACGCTGATTTCGCCAATCGCTCATACACTATGCCAAGGTCGGCAAAGCGCATAACACAGGTTGCGGCTGCATGGCGCACACCAAGATTTTCGTCTTTAAGCGCTGCTTGAGCCTGATCAATGAACTCATTGATTCCCTTCTCATTAGGTTCTTGTCCCTTCATAAACAAGCGCGAGAGAATATGAAAACCACATATCTGCTCCAGAGGTTTTGCCGAAGCTATAAAACCATAGGCAAGCACAGGAGCGAAATCAACATATTGCAGCAGGTTGAACGCAAGCATTTCGGCCACCTCCTGTGTTTTCACACCTTCCATCCACACCTCAACAACATCGGCTGAGATTTTATCTGCCGGCATTATGAGCGTTGCAAGAATCTTGCACTCACGAATATCTTCTTTCCACAACTCTATGGCAAGATCATAATCCTTACCATACTCGGCTGCCATTTCCTTTAGATGCAGAAACGAGGCACCCCAGTTTATTTTATACCCCACACCCTTGTCGCGCATAGACTGCGAGGTAACTCCATTCATCAACAGTCTGAACGACTGCTTTATTTGTTTCAGTTTATCCATAATTTACCAACCTCTCCCCCTGCCCTCAATGGTCTTTACACCCCCTTCGTTTCCCCCGTTTCCGGGGGACAGAAACCCCTTCTGGGAGGGAGCCAGCCCAAAGGGCTGTTTCTTAATCTGCAAACAATTACAGATTTTCGAGTAGGAATTAACGAGGCTTGTTTTTATACTGATTTTTTATTAAATATAACCTCTCATAAGCAGGCTAACGAGCGTTAGCGAGGCACTCTCCCTGCAGGGGTTTCTGTCCCACGGAAACGGGGGAACCGAAGGGGGTGTAAAGACCATTGAAGCGGAGAGAGAGGTCTCCTATTTTATTAAATATAAACTCTCTCAAGCAGGCTAACGAGCGTTAGCGAGGCTCTCTCCCTGCAGGGGAGAGCGGGGAGAGAGGTCTTTATACCTTAGATTCTGATGTTCAAAACTCTCTGTGTAGTCGAGTTCTATATCTGTGATATTTCCCTCGGCATCAACAACAGGCTTCATCCATGGATTTATAAATCCCTTGTAAGGAGCTATATTCAAGCGAGCATAACGCTCTTTTATCTCCTTGTGCAAATCGGCATCAAGTTTTATGGCATATTTCTCAACCAAATAGCGGGCAGCCTCATAGTCGCCCTCGCTCTTTATGCGCTGAATTTCGGCAAGAAGTTTAGCAAATAGTCCTCTCAGAGCCTCATAGTCGTTAATCTGAATATAATGCTTACCATCGTGTTCCACTATCTCGGCAACACAACAAGTAGCACCACCCTTCTCTATTTCAGCATGATCAAGCACCCAGTTGGCTATTAACGCACGGTTGCGCATATGCGCCTCCTCTATATCGTTACCCAGCTCTATGCGCACACATTGCGTGAGAGCGCCATTCATCATATAGGTGTAATATTGACTTTTGTATGCCTCATCATTTGGAGTAAGCCCAAGTTCCACCAATTTATGATCGGCAATATAGTACAATCCAAAGAGATCGGCTCTCGCTTCCTCTATCGTGTTACCATAAGCCTTCAGAGCATTAGGATCTGTTCCTGGCAACAACTGTCCGCTACCATGACCAAGACATTCATGAAGATCGGTATGCAGGTCGTCGCACACATCGGCATATTTTTCTACGAGTTCCTTTGTATCGTCACCCCACACAAACTCAGGCATAAATCCATTGCCATGAGCAGCCTTGTTATATGCGTCTGTGAGATTTCCTATAGTAACACTCTTTGAACCATATTCGGCACGAATCCAATCGGCATTAGGCAGGTTTATTCCTATTGCCGAAGCTGGATATTCATCTCCACCCAGCATGGCTGCGCAGATAACCTTTGCCGACACGCCTTTCACCTTTGGCTTCTTAAATCGCCCGTCAACAGGTGAATGGTCTTCAAACCATTGGGCATTGTTCGAGATAAGCTCTGTTCGGTGTGTTGCAACCTCGTCTTTATATTCAACCAAGCCCTCCCACGAGCCTTTCAACCCTAACGGGTCACCATACACCTCAATAAACCCATTAATGAAATCTACGCGAGCATCATGCTCCTTGAGCCATTCAATAGAATAGTCGTCGAAGAGTTTCAAATCGCCTGTGCGATAGTATTCAAAAAGCAAAGATATAACCTTCTTTTGCTGTTCGTTCTCGGCATAAGGCATAGCCTTTTCAAGCCAGAATACAATCTCCTTGATCTGATCGCCATATAGCCCATCTATCTTATACACCTGCTCACACAGTTCGCCATTAGTCTTAATCAATTTTGAGTTTAATCCCCACGAAGGTTGCTTGTCGCTACCTGTGTTCTTGGCCTTATAGAAAGCCTCCACTTCTGCCTGATTCACACCCTCATAATAGTTACATGCCGACTGTTCAACAACATCTACACCGTCAGCCATATTCACCCTCTTAGGCATAAAATCAGCATCAAAGATTACCTTTACCAATTCATCTATATTTCCCTGGTAACCAATCTTTTTTGCCTCATCACGAAGATACTTTTCAGAAAAATCAGGTTTAAACTTCTCACAACCATAGTGATGATAAATACCGCTCGAAAACCACACTCGTTTCAAGTACACCTCCAAGGCTTTAAACTCCTCATCGCTACTACCCTTCTCTGCCAGAAAAATATCCTCCAACAAATTGCGCACAGCAAGGTTGTATTTACCAAACTGATCAAATGTTATATCTCGTCCTGCAATTGTTGCCTTAGAAAGATAATACGCAAAAATCTTCTGATTGAGAGTCAGTTCTTCCCAACCATGAAGTTTGTAACGAAGCATTTGCAAATCGGCAAATCGCTCGTCAATATATTTAAAATCTGACATTAAACTTTTAACTTTTGAACTTTGAGATTTGAAGTTTGAACATTTAACTTTGAGATTTGAACTTTAAAACTTTGAGATTTGAGATTTGAACTTTGAGATTTGAGATTTGAACATTATGATTACCTTGAAGCTGGAGGTTCAAACCAGAAGGACTAATCATAAATCTCAAAGTTCAAATTTCAAAGTTCAATATTTAACGCTTTTTCGTCTTAGCTCCTACCATGTGACTAATCTTGTAGGCGCGTGGCGTACAACCGTTTATTTTATAGAACGAAGCATAGAACGACTGTCTATTTGAAAATCCCACCATATCAGAGATGTCCTCCATGTTCAAATCCTTGTATCTACGGTCAACGAGCAGAGCCATAGCCTCTTCAATACGATACTTGTTCACAAGAGATGTGTAGTTCATGTGAAACCTCACGTTCACCACAGCCGAAATGTATCGGGTGTTTGTACCAAGATCCTCTGCAAGCTTTGCAGCCGAATAGTTTTTATCCTTATACTTTTTCTGAATAAGAATGATATTCAGAATTTTCTCCTTAAGCTCATCCATCACCTTTGGGCTCACCAAAGCACGATAAGCAGCCTCCTTTTCCTTCTTTTCCTTAATGTTGTACTTTGCCATATACGATTATACTTTAGCAATTATACGTGCAAATATAACTCTTATTTCCCAAACCGTCAAAGGAATTACCATGGTTTTTAAACTTAAAGCTCGAAAATTGGGATTTGAACCTTACAATAAGTTTTGAACACCATATACTCACGGCAATCATTTTTTTCAATGTTCAAAACTCAAGTCACAACATCAACGTTCATAACAAAAAATTTTGCACATTCATTTTTTTTTATTATATTTGCGCTGTGTTTTTCATGGTATTGTAAATTCGGACGTTCTTTAACTCCGGATTTTTTTTCAAAGAAAATGGGGCGATGCTGTGAAGCATTTCCCCATCTTTTGTTCATAAATTCTATTATCATAGAATAGAATCGCATCTCATACAATACATCATTAACATTCCACCACTAATATATCATTAACCTTCCACCACCTTAAACTTGGCAAATTTAAGGAGAAGTTGTTTGGTACCTGTATTTACAAACTTAACGGTAGCTTTTTGATTCTCACCCTCGCCTTCGATACTTATGATAGTACCCTTACCAAAACGCTGGTGCTCTATCAAAGTTCCCTCGTGCAAAGAGCCTTGAACACTTGACGTTGAACGTTGAACGCTACTTGCTGGCTTAGATACTGCTGCCGACAAGCGGGTAAGAGGACGATTTATGTTGAACGTTTGCGATGACGCATTTGAGCCTGCGCTATACTTTGAACTTTGAGATTTGAAATTTGAACTTTGCGATTTAAAAATTGAACTTTGCGATGACGCATTTGAGAAATGGTGTTGTCGTTCAACGTTCAACGCTCCACGCTCAACGTCCAAAGTTTCGTGTCCTGCATCTAACATATCAGGATTGATATCGTTAAGAAAACGGCTCTGGGGCAGCATTTCCATTTTACCGAAACGCCAACGGTTCTTGGCGCAAGTAAGCATACAATGCTTCTCGGCTCTGGTTATTGCCACATAAAGCAAACGGCGTTCCTCCTCCATCTCACGCATACTGAACATCGAACGTTGACTTGGGAAGATACCATCTTCAAGTCCCACCACAAAAACAGCAGGAAACTCAAGTCCTTTAGCAGAGTGAACAGTCATAAGTGAAACGCGGTCGAGATCGTCTTTCTTTTTGTCGGCATCAGTAAGCAGCGACACCTCTTGAAGATAGTCGCTAAGTTCTACACGATCTTCCAAACCCTCTTCACGCCTACCCTCAACAAACTCCTGAAGAGCAGAAAGAAATTCTTCAAGGTTTTCCTGCCGTGAAATAGCCTCAACATCAGCAGAACGATAAAGGTCGGCTGATATTCCTGCAACCTTTATTATCTGTGTTCCAAGTTCATAGGCATCTTTTTGGTGAACATCGTCTATAAAGCCTTGTATAAGCGTTACAAAGCCTTGCAGCTTGGCTTGAGTACCTTTATTCAAACCTGTATCATAGTGGTCGGGCTGCTGAATAACATCCCAAAAGCTCACCTTATTGTTTTGGGCTGCTGTGGCAATCTTACCAATAGTTGTTTCTCCAATACTTCGTGCGGGGTAGTTAATAATGCGTTTAATAGCTTCCTCGTCATCGGGGTTACAAACAACACGAAAATAGGCTATAATATCTTTTATCTCCTTGCGTTGATAAAAGCTCATACCGCCAAACACACGATAAGGAACATTATCGTGCAAAAACTGTTCCTCAAAACTTCGACTTTGTGAATTGGTGCGATACAGTATTGCAAAATCACTCCACGACAATCCCTCGCTACGCTTCAGTCGCCGTATCTCTTTACTCACCACAATAGCCTCTTCCTTATCGCTCTGCAGATTGCGCAGCTGTATCTTATCACCCTCGTCATTCTTACTATACACATCCTTGGGAATCTGTCGTGAGTTGTGGCGAATAAGACTATTAGCTGCCTTCACAATGCTTTGCGTAGAACGATAATTCTGTTCGAGTTTAAACATCCGAGTGTTATTGTAAACCTGCTGAAAGTCAAGGATATTATCGATGTTGGCTCCACGAAAGGCATAGATACTCTGTGCATCGTCGCCAACAGCACACACTTGCTGACGTTCTTTGGTTAGAAGCAGCAAAATTTGCTGCTGCGCATAATTAGTATCCTGATACTCGTCAACAAGCACATACTCGAAATTTGAGGCATATTTCTGTCGCACATCTTCATGCTTGCTAAACAGCTGATAAGTGAGCACAAGAAGGTCGTCAAAATCCATTGCGTTAGCCTTAAGCAAACGCTGCTGATAGGCTGTATATATACGGCTCACTTCTGACATTCGTTCCTCTTCATCACGCATTAGTGCTGCCCTATCGTTAGCATAATCGGTTGACAAGATAAGATGGTTCTTTGCCATACTTATGCGGTTGTGCACAGATGCTGGCTTATATTGTTTATCATCGAGCTGCATCTCTTTAACTATCGACTTGATAAGTGAACGCGAGTCGGTTTCATCATAGATAGTGAAATTAGATGTGAAACCAAGATGGGCAGCCTCAACACGCAGTATGCGTGCAAAGATACTATGAAATGTACCCATATACAGGTGTCGAGCCAAGTTATCACCAACAAGTTTGGCTATACGCTCTTTCATCTCCTTTGCCGCCTTATTAGTAAAGGTAAGGGCAAGAATATGCCATGGTTTCATACCCGCCTGCAACAGATATGCAATCTTGTATGTTAGCACACGTGTTTTACCCGATCCTGCACCAGCAATAACCAGTTCTGGACCAGAAATATATTCAACAGCATTTCGCTGTGATTCATTTAATTGCGAAAGCAATTCTTCTTTTGTCATCATAATTTAAAAGCCCCTTCCTTTTGGAGGGGGATGAGGTAGGCTTATTTCTTATACACTCCTCCCACTACAGTCTTTGGGTTAACATCTTCGCCCTCCTTTGGGAAAGCAGGTATAAAGCGCATATTCTGCATTATCTGTCGTTGACGCTTGCGCATGTAAGCTGACGGATTCTTGCTCGAAAACTTGCGTGGATTAGGCAACGTGGCAGCTACAAGAGCGCAGTCGCTTCTACTTAGGTCAGAGGAGGTCTTACCAAAATGATATTCAGCCACAGCATCGGCTCCATAAATACCATTACCCATCTCAATAGAATTGAGATAAACCTCCATTATGCGTTGCTTGCTCCAGAATAGCTCTATCAAGGCTGTAAAATACACCTCGAATCCCTTTCTCACCCACGAGCGACCAGGCCACAAGAACACATTCTTAGCTGTTTGCTGCGAGATGGTGCTTGCTCCATGTTTCTTCCCTTTTCCGCTCAAATTGTGCTTTGCAGCCTTTTCTATAGCATCATAATCAAAGCCATGATGCAACAGAAAACGTTGATCCTCGCTTGCCATAACAGCAACGGGCATATGCTTGCTTATCTTATCCATCGACACCCAATGATGATGAAGGGTTACACTCTCGCCCTCGCCCACCTGCTGTGCACAACGGATAAACATTAATGGAGTGAAATAAACAGGAAGAAAACGATACACAACAACCATAAAGATTGTTGATGCAAAAAATAGGGATACTCCCCAGCGAACAATTTTCCAAGCAATATGCTTCATTTAACTTTGAGATTTGAAGTTTGAACTTTGAACTTTATGATTACAATAATCTTTGAGATTTGAACTTTAATCTTTGAAATTTGAAGTTTGAACTTTGAACTTTATGATTACAATAATCTTTGAACTTTGAACTTTGAGATTTGAAGTTTGAACTTTGAACTTTATATTAAAAAGAACATTGAACTTTGAGCTTCAAAAGTAATCATAAACTTCAAATCTCAAAGTTCAATGTTCAAAGTTCAATGTATATCGCTCAACGTTACTTCAAAGTTCCGTTCTCAGCTGCCTTTACCATAGCCTCACTTGCATAGAGATAAACCTCTACACGGCGGTTCTGCTGACGACCAGCCTTTGTACCATTGTCTGCAACAGGATCAGAACTTCCCTTTCCTTCAACTGTCTTGAACTGACCTGCAGAAACGCCACAGTTCTTCAAATAGCTAACAACAGATGAAGCACGGTTGTTGCTCAAAGGAATATTGATACCGTCGTTACCTGTAGAATCGGTGTGACCGTAAACATCTACATAAACATCGCTATTGTCCTTGAGAACCTTAGAGAACTTAGCAAGATCATTCTTTGAAGCTGCCTTGAGAGTAGCCTTGTTTGTGTCAAACAAAAGACCGCTATCGAAAGTAACCTTTACAGCCTTCAAACCGTTAGCATCAGTAACCTCCTCTACCTTAGCATTCTCAATCTTTGCAGCCTCAGCAGCTACTTTATCCATGTGACGACCAATCAAAGCACCTGTACCACTACCTACAGCACCACCAATAGCAGCACCAATAGCTGTTGACTTTGCATCATGACCGATAATCTGACCAATGATACCACCGAGAACAGCGCCACCACCAGCACCAATAAGCGAACCTGTGCCTTGCTTTGTAGCACAACTTGAGAAACTACCAACAGCGGTAAGGAAAGCCAAACCAACTGTGAAAACCTTTAAGTTCTTCATAATCTTTTATTATTAAAATGTGTGTATATTAGTCTATTTTCTTGCAAAGATAATTGTTTTTTCCACATTATAGAGTGGGATTGAACATTTTTTTGTAATTTTGTGGGCAAATTAATTCCTTACCTCTATAATAAGGAAGATAAAGAAGTTAGAAGCCAACGCTTCGCTATTAAAGATTGAATAAAAACAAAGAAAACCTTATAAAGAGTATAGATACTAAACGATTTATATTTCGTTAGGGTTTTCGGTGCAAAGCACCGAGGTTTTTCTCTGAAAAGGTTTCTGCCGTAAGGCTTGTGATTGAAAGATGCTAATGAAAGCTTGCTTTAAAGAAGCCTCTCCCGACCTCCCCAGTACTTTTGTCGTAGGGCAAAACGTAGAAGGAGAATGAGCAACTTGAGTTTACAGCTTTATCATTTTTCATTTATCATTTTTCATTTAGCGGTTTTACCGCGCATAGAGAGGTTTTCGTGGTTTTTCTTAAATAAGACCAAATAATTCAATATAACGAAACAATAAACAAAAAAGAATATAAAATGGCTAAAGAATTAAAGCAATTAACCAAGCGCGCTGACGACTACAGCCAGTGGTTCAACGACTTGGTTGTGAAAGCAGACCTGGCTGAACAGGCTCCTGTTCGCGGTTGTATGATAATCAAGCCTTACGGCTATGCTATCTGGGAAAAAATGCAAGCTGCATTGGACAAGGCTTTCAAAAAGACTGGTGTGCAGAACGCTTATTTCCCTTTGCTCATCCCTAAGAGCTTCTTCGCACGCGAAGCTGAGCACGTGAAAGGATTTGCTAAGGAGAGCGCTGTTGTTACTCACTATCGCTTGAAAACAAGCGACGATGGCACCGACATCATCGTTGACCCAGAGGCAAAACTTGAGGAAGAACTCATCATTCGTCCTACATCAGAGACTATGATTTGGCACACATACAAAAACTGGATCAACTCTTATCGAGACCTGCCTATCCTGTGCAACCAATGGTGCAACGTTATGCGTTGGGAGATGCGCACACGTCCTTTCCTGCGCACATCAGAGTTCCTTTGGCAGGAAGGTCACACAGCTCACGCTACAAAGGAAGAGGCAGAAGCAAAAGCTGTAGAGATGCTGCACGTGTATGCCGACTTCGCCGAGAAAGTGATGGCTGTTCCTGTTGTGCGTGGTGTGAAGAGTGAAACCGAGCGTTTCGCAGGTGCGCTCAACACATACACCATTGAGGCTATGATGCAAGACGGTAAGGCTCTGCAGAGCGGTACAAGCCACTTCCTTGGTCAGAACTTCGCAAAGAGTTTCGACGTTACATTCCTTAACAAGGAAAACAAGCCTGAATATGTATGGGCTACATCATGGGGTGTATCTACCCGTCTGATGGGTGCTCTCATTATGACCCACTCTGACGACAACGGTTTGGTGCTCCCACCTGCTTTGGCTCCTATCCAGGTTGTAATCGTTCCTATCTACAAGGGCGAAGAGCAACTCAAAGCTATCTCAGAGAAGTTGAAGCCAGTTATCGACCAGCTCGAGGAACTTGGCGTAAGCGTAAAATACGACGACAGCGACAACAAGCGCCCAGGTTTCAAGTTTGCCGACTACGAGCTCAAGGGTGTTCCAGTACGCCTCGTAATGGGTGGTCGCGACCTCGAAAACAACACTATCGAGATTATGCGTCGTGACACCTTGGAGAAGGAAAGCGTTAGCTTCGACGGTATCGTTGAGCGCGTTAAGAACCTCCTCAAGGACATTCAGGACAATATCTATAAGAAGGCTCTCACCTATCGTGATGAGCACATCTTCGAGTGCGACAACTACGATGAGTTCAAGGAGCGTATTAAGAAAGGTGGTTTCTTCCTCTGCCCATGGGATGGCACAGCCGAAACCGAGGCAAAGATCAAGGAAGACACTCAAGCAACTATCCGTTGTGTGCCATTGAACATTGAGCAGAACGTAGAGGGCAAGGTTGACATGGTAACTGGCAAACCAGCCAAGAACCTTGTTATCATTGCACGCGCATACTAAGCGCGCGAAGCGCACAGCGCTTTGCTATTGAATAATAATTCTGAATACTCGGAAAATTCAGATTACTCGGAAAATTCAGAATAATCAGATTACTCAGAACACTCCGATTACTCAGATTACTCGGAAAATTCAGAATAATCAGATTACTCAGAACACTCCGATTACTCAGAATAATATTCCCCCAAAGCCTATTGCAATTCTGCAATAGGCTTTTTTCTTCCCTTTACTAAGGCATCAAAAATTACACATTACTCACTACACACCATCAAATATATCTTTTTTGCAATTTTTCTTTGGTGTTTTCTATCAAATTCGTTACTTTTGCAACTAAGTTTTGCTTCAGCCTCGTTTGTTTCGAGGGGAGCATTGCATTACCTAAATATACAAGAAATGAAAGTTTTAAAATTTGGCGGAACATCAGTAGGTTCCGTAAAAAGTATTCTTAGCTTAAAGCGAATAGTAGAAAACGAGGCTAAACGACAGTCTGTAGTTGTTGTAGTTTCCGCACTTGGCGGAATAACAGACAAGCTCATTGCCACTTCACAATTAGCACTAAAACATGATCCAAAATGGAAAGAAGAGTTCGACGCTATGGTTGAACGCCACCACTCCATGATTGATCACATCATCGACGATACAACTCAACAGGAAGACTTATTTAATAAGGTGGATGCACTTTTCGACCAGTTGAAAAGCATTTACCATGGTGTTTTTCTTGTTCACGACCTTAGTGAAAAAACTCTTTGCGCCATTGTTTCCTATGGCGAGCGTCTTTCGAGCAACATTGTCGCTACACTCATTCGTGGTGCAAAATGGTTTGACAGCCGCGATTTCATAAAGACTGAGCGCAAAAACGGAAAGAACGTTCTTGATAGCGACCTCACAAACAAGCTCGTTGTTGACACCTTTGAGAATCTACCACGTGTGTCGCTGGTTCCGGGATTCATCAGTCGCGACAGAGACACCGACGAGATAACAAACCTTGGACGAGGAGGAAGCGACTACACAGCAGCCATTATCGCTGCTGCTCTTGATGCCGAAGTACTTGAGATATGGACCGATGTGAATGGCTTCATGACTGCCGACCCACGCGTTATATCATCAGCCTACACCATCAACGAACTGAGCTACGTAGAAGCTATGGAGCTTTGTAACTTTGGTGCCAAAGTTATCTACCCTCCTACCATATATCCTGTTTGCGTTAAAAACATACCTATAAAGGTAAAAAACACATTCAACCCCGAAAACCCAGGGACAATAATTAAGCAGAAAATAGAAGACGACCGCAAACCAATCAAGGGTATCAGTTCTATAAAGGGCACAGCTTTAATAAACGTCACCGGTCTATCAATGGTTGGTGTGATTGGTGTTAACCGACGCATCTTCACACGTCTTGCCGATAACGGCATTAGCGTGTTCATGGTTTCACAGGCATCATCAGAAAACTCTACATCTATCGGTGTGCGCGAAGAAGATGTGAACGAAGCCGTTCGCGTGCTCAACGAGGAGTTTGCTGCCGAGATTGCAGACGGCGCCATGTTCCCAATGCAGGTTGAGCTGGGACTTGCCACCGTTGCCATCGTTGGCGAGAACATGAAGCACACTCCAGGTATTGCAGGAAAACTATTTGGCACATTAGGACGCAGCGGTATCAGCGTCATAGCCTGTGCACAGGGAGCAAGCGAAACAAACATCTCGTTTGTAGTGAAAGCCGATTCTTTAAGAAAATCACTCAACGTTATCCACGACAGCTTCTTCCTATCCGAATACAATGTTCTCAACCTTTTCATCTGCGGTGTGGGAACTGTTGGCGGACAGCTCATCGAACAGATAAAAAGTCAGTATGAGGAACTCAAACAGCGCAGTCAGCTAAAGCTCAATGTTGTAGGAATAGCTTCATCACACAACGCTATATTCAACCGCGAGGGCATCGACCTCGACAACTATCGCGCTCTACTGAAAGAATCTGAACCAAGCAACCCACAGAAACTGCGCGACAATATCCTTTCAATGAACATCTTCAACAGCGTTTTCGTTGATTGCACAGCAAGCAAGGATATTGCTGCACTCTACGAGAGTTTGCTTGCCCACAATATATCAGTCATTGCAGCCAACAAGATTGCTGCATCTGGCGACTATGATTATTATCAGAAACTAAAACATCTTGCATTAGCCAAAGGCGTAAAATTTCGCTATGAGACCAATGTGGGAGCTGGACTGCCTATCATTGGCACTATAAACGACCTTAGAAACTCGGGCGACAAAATTCTCAAGATCGAAGCCGTTCTAAGTGGAACACTCAACTTTATCTTCAACGAGATAGCTGCAGATGTGCCATTCTCAGAAACGGTGAAACGAGCAAAACAGCAAGGCTATTCTGAACCCGATCCACGTATCGACCTCAGCGGAACCGATGTAGTGCGAAAGCTCGTCATCCTTTCAAGAGAGGCTGGTTACAAAGTGTCGCAGCAAGATGTTGAAAAGAAACTCTTCGTGCCACAAAGCTTCTTCGAAGGAACGGTCGATGATTTCTGGAAGCGCCTCCCTACTCTTGATGCTGAATTTGAGCAGCAGCGCAAACAGCTCGAAGCCGAAGGCAAACGCTGGCGCTTTGTTGCCACATACGACAACGGGCACACCGAAGTGGCTCTTCGTGCTGTAGAACAAAATAGTCCATTCTACAATCTTGAAGGCTCTAACAACATCGTTCTGCTCACAACCGAGCGCTACAAACAGTATCCTATGCTCATTCAGGGCTATGGAGCTGGAGCCGACGTAACTGCAGCTGGAGTATTTGCAAACATCATGTCAATAGCTAATATTTAGGTTATATGAAACATATAATTATATTAGGTGACGGAATGGCTGACCATCCCATAAAAAAACTAAATGGAAAAACTCTTCTTCAGGCAACAGAAACACCATATATGGATTTGTTGGCTAAAGAGGGGAAAACAGGACGACTAATGACCATTCCAGAAGGTTTCCACCCTGGTTCAGAAGTTGCCAACACAGCCATAATGGGTTACGACCTTAATAAGGTTTATGAAGGACGAGGTCCCTTGGAAGCCGCCTCCATTGGCTACGAGATGGCACCAGAAGATATGGCTATCCGATGCAACATAATAACCCTGCAAGATGGAAAGATATTAACCCACAATGGTGGTAACCTCTCTACCAATGACGGTGATGTGCTTATAAAATATCTTAACGAGCACCTTGGAAACGATCGTATAAAGTTCATTACAGGCATTCAGTATCGACATCTGCTCGTTATAAAATATGCAAGCAAACACATAGAATGTGCTCCGCCACACGATCACCCACTTGAAGAATGGCAACCACTACTGGTGAAAAGCGAAGCTGGATGGGAAGACCGCTGCGAACCAGTAATAGGATTAGATGGCATGCCTACAGGACAACTCAGAATGAGCGGACGCGAAACAGCCGAGCTCATTAACCAACTGATATTAAAGTCACAGAAACTTCTTGCCAACCACCCCTTCAATAAAGCAAAGGTTGCTGCTGGTGAACGACCAGCAAACAGCATCTGGCCATGGAGTGGAGGTTATCGTCCAAGCATGCAAACACTCATGCAGATGTACCCACACATTCATTCGGGCAGCGTAATCTCGGCAGTTGACCTCATCCGAGGAATAGGTCACTATGCAGGACTCGATATTATTAAAGTACCTGGAGCAACAGGACTTGCTGACACCAATTACGAAGGAAAGACGCAAGCAGCCATCGAAGCACTAAGAAAACAAGACTTTGTTTATCTGCATCTTGAGGCTACAGATGAAGCTGGGCACGATGGCGACCTTGAACTAAAAACACGGGCAATACAATATCTCGACCACCGAGTTATAGAACCTATATATAAAGAGGTGAAAACATGGGACACTCCTGTTGCAATAGCCGTGCTCCCCGACCACCCCACTCCCGTCGAAATACGCACCCACGTCAAGGAAGCCGTTCCTTTCCTTATATGGCATAAAGGCATTGAGCCTGATAGCGTAGAGAAATACGATGAAGTGTCGTGCGTGAGCGGAAGCTACGGTCTTTTGCACCTACATCAATTTATGGACGAATTTATGAAATTATAAATCTATGAAATATTATAGCACCAATAAAAAAGCTAATTTAGCTTCATTACAGGAAGCAGTTGTTAAAGGACTTGCTCCCGACAAGGGATTATACATGCCCGAAACAATAAACAAACTGCCAAAAGAATTCTTCGAACACATCGAAGAACTATCCTTTCAAGAAATAGCCTTCGAAGTGGCCAAGGCATGGTTTGGCGATGATGTTGAACACACCGAACTAAAGAAGATTGTTTACGACACTCTCGCCTTTGATGTTCCAGCCGTAAAGGTTGAAGACAACATCTATTCGCTTGAACTCTTTCACGGTCCCACCCTCGCCTTCAAGGATGTGGGGGCACGATTCATGGCACGATTGCTACAGTATTTCATCAAGAAAGAAAACAAAGAGCAAACTGTCAACGTGCTCGTTGCAACATCGGGCGACACTGGTTCGGCTGTTGCCAACGGCTTCCTTGATGTTGATGGCATTCACGTTTACGTGCTCTACCCTAAAGGCAAAGTGAGCAACATTCAGGAAAGTCAGTTCACCACCCTCGGCCACAACATCACCGCAATAGAAGTTGATGGCGTATTCGACGATTGTCAGGCAATGGTGAAAAACGCATTCATGGATACCGAGCTCAACGAGCACATGAAGCTCACATCAGCCAACAGCATAAACGTAGCCCGATTCCTTCCACAGGCATTCTATTATTTCTATGCCTATGCACAAATGAAGAAACAAGGCATCGACAATGATATAGTCATGTGTGTGCCAAGTGGCAACTTCGGCAATATCTGCGCTGGCATCTTCGGCTGGGTTTCCGGACTCCCCATCAAGCGATTCATTGCAGCCAACAATGCCAACGACATTTTTTTCAAATATTTACAAAACGGGAAATACGAGCCAAAGGCATCTATCCAAACCATAGCCAACGCCATGGATGTGGGCAACCCATCAAACTTTGCCAGAATCTACGACCTCTTCGAAGGTTCACACCAGCGAATAAGCAGTCTTATTAGCGGAGCTACCTACACCGACGAGCAGATAGCACAAACAATGAAAAAATGCTATGCCGACACAAAATACATCCTCGACCCACATGGCGCTTGTGGCTACCAAGCACTTAAAGAACAGCTGCAGCCCAACGAAGTGGGCGTCTTTCTTGAGACCGCCCACCCTGCTAAGTTCAAGGAAAAAGTTGATGCTATCATCGGTGAAGACATCACAATACCCGAACGCCTCCAAGCCTTCATGCGAGGCACAAAGCAAAGCATAAAAATGAGCAACCGCTTCGAAGAGTTCAAGGAGTATCTCATGAAACTATAAGACAGCCAAAGCCCCCTCAAAGACCCCTCCGACTCCCCTCAAGAGGGGAGAGATTTTAACTGCATTAGAGACGCTTTTTCAGTTTACAACTCCTTCCCTCTTGAGAGGAGGCTGAGAGGGGACTTCTATCTTCGAGATGCCTTCGAGATGCCTTCGAGATTCGTTCGAGATGTCTCCTATATGAGTCCTAATTGTCTCCTAATCACATTCATTGCAAAGATACGAAAATCTATAGCCTTTTCAAAGTGGCACCAATGTTGAAATACAACATTTTGCAAAACGCTGATTTTTAGTACGTTAGCATCATTTTGTACCGCTAGTAAGGTGAGACCGCGAATAAAACAATGCAAAGATACGAAGAAAATCTATAGGTTGTCCAAAATTAGATTATTTCGCGATACAAAACTCTCTCATCGCCTATCTACAAAGGGATTTTAAGACATTGGGATTAGATAATTACATAGCGTATCAGATATCAGATATCAGTTTTTTAAAATTAAAAATAAGTGCCCTTTGATATATATATATATATATAATTATATATATATTTATAGGGGTGAAATTAAAAAAAAATAACTGATATACTGATATCTGATACGCTTACGTTGTTTAAATGCCTCATAATTACAAATATTTAATATGTAAGTTTTTTACATTTTGCACAACCATAAATCTATATACAACTGTTTTTGTTAACGTAAAAAATATAATTTCTTCTAATTAAGAATTAGTGTCTATTCCTTCTATCTGTTCTATACTATACAAGATAAATCTATTAAGATAAGCAAGACCAAGACAACAAGGTCCCCAACTAAACACATATTACATCAGCACATACAACATGTATTATTTTTACAAAAAAAACATTCAATATCACACTAATCAAAACTCAAACTTCAAAGTATCAATTGTATCAGATATCAGTATATCAGTTATTTTTTTCGCTTTTCATGTGCGTAACATCTCCCTCTCCTTCGGAGAGGGCTGGGGTGAGGTTTTTCTCTTTCTTCTTTCCCACATTATTATATATAATAGCTTTGCGGTAATCAGAACCGATATGAGAGAGTTTTGCATTTTCGATGCTCACGCTACCCACATTTCTGAAATACATTGCCCATGAAGGAAAGAAAGGCCACTCGCTGGTCTTGGCGGTCTTGAACCATTTAGGCAAAGAGGGGTCGTCGATTCCACGGAACTGCAAATCGACATTGCGAACTATAACGCTGTCGGTGTGGGCAGAGCCCCAACTCTTCACCGACATAGCCATGCGGGTGATATCGCGTGCTACAACGTTTTCTATGATAATAGTACCTGCTGTGTTGTCTTCGCTCAGAGTGACGCTCACTGGAGTGAGCACAGTCTCCGTTTTAAGATTGCTGATAACAATGCTATCGAGGCGCCCGGGAGCAGCTCCCCACCCTCCTGGTTCAAGACTGATAGCTGCATCGCTACTGGTCTTTCCCGATGTTCTATGTTTGCACAGTCCTGGTCCATAGATGTGGTTATTAGTGATTGCAAGATCAACAGATGGCTGTATCATGCGAATACCATTGCACGATGAGTTTATTTCGTTGCCATCAATAACCATTTTGTGCCAATAGCCACCAGCTATGCCGTCATCGCCTGTGTGCATAACGCAATTACGAATGCTCACTCGCTCGCAACCACGGATATGGATGCCGTCCCAACCCTCGGTGATGGTGAGGTTAGAAAAATGTGAATCGCTAATGTCGTAGGCAAGAAAAGCATAGTTTGCTGCATGACAAACGTTGAAATGTGAAAAAGTTAATCGCTGGCACGATGCTGCTATGATGGTGTGAGGTCCACGCATTTTTTCTTCGCCTAAAGGATTGAACACATGCTGTCCATCAATAGTGCCTTCACCAATGATGCCTGCATCGTGAATGTCGTTGGCTATGACAAGTGCCTTTGTCCAAATAGTGTCGTAGGCGCTATTGGCATTAGCTGTTCCTCGTCCGCTCTCATAGCGCGATAGGTCGTGCTTAGGAACGAAGCTTTCGTAATCGCTTAACCGTTTGCTCCCCAATATTACAGCTCCCTTTTGCAACTGTAGTGTTACACCCGTTTTTAAATGTATTGTACCACTAAGAAATGTGCCTTCAGGCACTTCAACCACTCCTCCACCCTGCTGTGCGCAGGCTTCAATGGCTGAGTTAAAGGCATGGGTGTTCAAGGTTACGCCATCGCCCTTGGCTCCATAAGATAATATACTTACAAGAATAGTTAGAAATAAGTTATACATAAAGACCCCTCCTAACCTCCCCTCCAGAGGGGAGGAATTAAAAAGTTATATGTTATCAGAATAATCGGAATATTCAGAATTATCCAAGTAATTTATTGAAAATTTTAATGCCGAAGGCATTACTTCCCTTTGGTCAGTGACCTTTGGTTCAATATTCAATATTCAACCGAAGGTCATCGACAGAGTAGATGCTGTCGGCAAAGCCGGTGCATCTGAATAGACGAAGGAGATAATAGCTAAGCGCCGCGCCGCTTAGCGCTACACTTTTATTACAGCACCTTCATTGGATAGATAGCTTTCGGGAAAAATGGCACGAGCTTCGTTGAGCAAAACATCCTCTTGATTGTAGCGGGCGCTATAATGCCCAAGAAGAAGCTTCTTTGCATGTGCATCGCGTGCCACCTGAGCAGCTTGCGAAGCGGTGCTATGCGCATATATTTTTGCTCGCTCGGCATTATCGTCGGCATAGGTGCTTTCGTGATAAAGCAAATCAACACCTTCTATCAACTTATGAAGCGATGGAATATAGCGTGTGTCGCTACAATAAGCATAGCTACGAGGAGCATCAGCTGGTGTTGTGAGACGACTGTTAGGGATAACTTCTCCATCAGCACTTACCCAATCGGCTCCCGCTTTAATATTATCAATCTGCGAAACAGGAATTTGATAATAGTCTATCATATCACGCTTTATGTGAGGGCGTGTAGGTTTTTCACGAAAAAGGAATCCGCAACAAGGCATTCTATGTTTGAGAGGTAAACTGATAACCTCTACGGAACGATCCTCGTATATCACCTGATTCTTTGTTGTGTCAACGGCATGAAATTCTACTTTATATTCCAAACCACCACAGAACAACTCTATTTGCTGCTGAAGAATGTTCTCAAGTTCAGCAGGTGCATAAATGCGAAGAGGAGCTGTGCGACCAAGCATACCAAATGTGGAAATCATGCCTATCAGTCCAAGGCAATGGTCGCCATGAAGATGACTTATGAAAACAGCCGAGAGTTTTGTAAATCGAATACGTGAACGGCGCAACTGTACTTGTGTGCCCTCGCCACAGTCAACCATAAAGAGTTTCTCACGAATCTCAACAACCTGCGAAGATGCATTGTGTTGCAATGTTGGCAGAGCCGACCCACACCCTAATATATGCACTCGAAATGGTTCCATTACTTCGCCCTTTTATACACAAACACACCTTCCTTGTTTTCAAGATAAAGGCTATCAGCTCCAAGATTATCTACATCAAAAGTGTCGGCATTGAGAATAAGATGACCATTGAAAATCTTCCAGCTCACCCATGGATGCTTCTCGGCCTTTACATTACTCTTCACTACTCCACCTTCAAGAATCTCGAAGTTTTTGTCGATGCTTGTCCAACGACCAATAAGCGATGTGAGGTTTATAGCTTTTACTATCTCATCTTCGCCATCGACATTCTTTTTAGAGATTACAGCCATACGGTCGCCAGCAAGAATACCTCCCTGAACAGGATTTGAATCATCGTCAACATCAAACAAATAACTGATGGTGTCGCCTGCATCAGTAATAAGCTGCAAACTGTGCATAGAACTTGCCTCGCCTACAACGCCATAAACGGTTGTATCTGGAATGGCATCGGCAACTATAGAATCGCTTGCATCGTCAGAGACATTATTGTTTTTCTTAGTGTTATTGCCACACGAAGCAACTAACAAAATACTCATTGCCAAAGCCGACATTCGGAATAAATTCTTCATAATACCATATTAATTAAGAAAAAAGGAGGGCAAACCCTGAAAAGAGCCGCTCCTCCTTTTGTATATGTTCGAAATAATATCAAAAAGTCAAAAACTAAAAGCGCAACGCTAAAAACTTAACGTATGCGATCCATACTTTTGACAAGCTTCTCATCAGCGATAATTCCATTACGAGCCATGACATAAAGAATAAAGCTGATTGGTGGGCAACACGCTGCAAAACTCATGTGATAGGTCATTGATGATGCATCGAGACCGCCCATGAAACAATAATAGCCATAGACAATACAATATAACACCATCAGCAGCATGCAAGCCAAACAAATACGAGCCTGCAACATTCTATTCTTAAACATAAATATTGCAAGAACATTCAATGGGCACGAAATAAGCAGCAAAGCAAAAAGGGGTGCTACACTGAAATCGAGCGATGCCTGACCACTTTTTACCCAAAGGTTATACACCTCTACATTTGTTCCCATTCCCTGTGGAGAAAACACAGCTACAGGAAGACACATGCAAACGATGGTCAGAATGAGTGCTGCAAGAAGAAAGAGGGTTTGCTTGCGCTGAATCATGCTTCCTCGTTTTTAGGCTCGTTTGGATCGCGCCAATATACGTTTCCGTCAAGGAATTCTTGAGTAGCCAGCAATGTTGGCTTTGGAAGCTTCTCGTAGTAGCGACTGATCTCAATCTGCTCACGATTCTCAAATACCTCTTCAAGAGAGTCATTGTATGAAGCAAACTCTGCAAGTTTCTTATTAAGATCCTGCTTGATTTCAACACCAATCTGGTTAGCACGCTTACCAATGATAACTACACTCTTGTAGATGTTGCCTGTCTGTTCCCACAAAGTAGCCAAGTCACGGGTTACTGTGTTAATAGGCGCTTTTGATTTCTTGTAATCCATATTAAAACTTTATACTTATTTTTTTATTTTCTATTGCATTGAAAGAGATTAATTGTTAACCAACTCGTCTTCTCCTATCTTATCATTCTCGTGCTTAGAAAGATATTTCTTGCATTTTTCAATATATTCCTCGGCACGTTTTTTATCCTTAGAATCAGGATATTCGTTGATGAAACCATAAGCCTCGTCTTCGGCATCCTGATAACGCTCCACCTTCTTTGAATCTACACTCTGCTGGGCAAGTTCAAATTTACTCTTCATGATAAGCAAGGCAAAGTCTTCACGTAATGTGGTGTAAGGATAATCCTTCAACGCATTCTGACTGGTAACGATACATGCTTCATAGTTGTTTCCATTACCATCTTCGCAGTTGCCAAAATACGACCCGAGATTATAATACAACTTTGCAGAATGAAGCTCTTTCATCACAAGCTTGTCCTGAAGTTCAAAAAGGCGCTGCTGTGCCTGCTTCTTCATCTGAGCATCGGGATACAAGTCAAGATAGTTCTGGAAAGAGGTGATAGCCGACACTGTCATGCTCTGATCAAGACGTGGCTCTGGAGTGCTCTCGAAAATACTCTCTCCCTCATAGAAATGGGCATGTTCTGCCAAATACCCCTTTGGATACGACTGATAATAACGCTTGAAAGCCTGCGCTGCACCATCGTAATCCATACTGCAATATTCCGCCATAGCAAGCATATACAAACTCTCTTGAGCATTCTCCGTACCCTTCAATGGGGTAACAACATCATTTAGAAGAGAGATTGCTTTCTGATACTTGCCGTTAGCAAAACATTCTTTGGCATACTCATACTTGTAAGTATAGTCATTTAGCTTATATACCGCATTGAACTGACTTGAACAACTGCTCAACAGTAATGCAGCTCCTAAGAGGGATGATGATACGAGTTTCTTCATAACTTTATTTTACGACTTGCAAAGATACATATTTTTGAAGAGCTTACAAAGTAAAAAATACAATTTTTCGCAATTTATTAACCTTTATAACGCATATTAGGCTGGAATTTAGTATTTTTGCATGATAAACAGGTAATTAGTTTCTTTTTTTATGGACTTTAAAATAACTTCAAAATACAAACCTACAGGTGATCAACCTGAAGCTATCCGACAGCTATCACAAGGTGTAAAGAACGGAGACCCAGCCCAAGTTTTGTTAGGTGTGACTGGATCGGGTAAAACATTTACCATTGCAAACGTAATTGCCAATGTAAACAAACCTACACTGATTCTTAGTCATAACAAAACATTGGCAGCTCAGCTTTACGAGGAAATGAAAGGCTTTTTTCCTAACAACGCCGTGGAGTATTATGTAAGTTATTACGACTATTATCAACCTGAAGCTTACCTGCCTACAACAGATACTTACATTGAAAAAGACTTGGCTATAAACGAGGAAATCGACAAGCTTCGTCTTGGTGCAGTATCTGCCTTACTCTCAGGAAGAAAAGACGTTATTGTTGTATCTTCAGTTTCATGTATTTACGGTATGGGCGGACCTGTTGCCCTGCAGGAAAATATTATAAAAGTAAAAAAGGGGCAAATTATAGACCGTAATGATTTCTTACGTAAATTAGTCGACTCTCTATACGTTAGAAACGATATAGAATTGAAGCGAGGAAACTTCCGCGTTAAAGGCGACACTGTTGACATTTTCCTTGCATATAGCGACAATGTTCTACGCATAACATGGTGGGACGATGAAATTGACTGCATTGAAGAAGTAGATGCCGATACGTTCCACAGAATAGCATCATTCAGCGACTACGAAATATATCCAGCCAACCTGTTTGTAACATCAAAAGAGCAGCAAGAGATTGCCATTAGAAACATACAGGATGACTTAACAAAACAAGTGGAGTATTTCACCGAACTGGGTGACGGAATAAAAGCTCAGCGCATAAAGGAACGTGTGGAATACGACATAGAAATGATTAAAGAATTGGGACATTGCTCGGGCATAGAAAACTACAGCCGTTATTTTGACGGCCGTCAAGCAGGCGAACGCCCCTACTGTCTTCTCGACTTTTTCCCAAAGGATTTTCTTATGGTTATCGACGAGAGTCATGTAAGTGTTCCGCAAATTGGCGCCATGTACGGTGGCGACAGAGCCCGGAAACAAAATCTTGTAGAATATGGTTTCCGTTTGCCTGCAGCCTTCGACAACCGTCCGCTGAGATTTGAAGAATTTCAAAGTCTCATCAATCAAGTGATATATGTTTCTGCAACTCCAGCCAATTTCGAACTTCAAGAAGCCGAGGGTGTTGTTGTAGAACAGCTCATTCGACCTACAGGTTTGCTCGATCCGGAAATTGAGGTGCGACCAAGCGAAAATCAGATTGACGACCTCATGGACGAGATTCTCACTCGCACTCACCGACAGGAACGTGTTCTTATCACCACCCTCACAAAAAGAATGGCTGAAGAACTCACCGAATACCTGCTTAACCACAATGTGCGTGCAACATACATTCATAGCGATGTTGCCACCCTCGACAGAGTAAAGATAATGATGGACCTTCGTGCTGGTGTATTCGATGTTCTTGTTGGTGTAAACCTGCTCCGAGAAGGTCTCGACCTTCCTGAAGTTTCTCTCGTAGCCATCCTTGACGCCGATAAGGAAGGATTCTTGCGCTCACACCGCAGTCTCACTCAGACCGCTGGTAGAGCAGCACGAAACGTAAACGGAAAGGTAATCATGTATGCCGACACCATAACTGAGAGTATGCAACGCACAATAGACGAGACTGCTCGCCGCCGCACCATCCAGATAAAGTACAACGAAGAACATGGCATTACTCCACAACAAATCATCAAAGAGATAAAGACAGCTCTTCCACAAAGTCAAAGTGAAGAAACTGCACGCACTCGCACAACAAAAGCAAATATGCCTGCTGCACAGGTGTATATCGAACCCGACAACAATGCCTTCGCTGCCGATCCTGTAAGCATGAAAATGTCGAAGGAAGAACTTCAGAAGAGCATCGAAAACACCACAAAGCTCATGAAGCTTGCAGCCAAAGACCTCGACTTTATACAAGCTGCTCAGTATCGCGACGAGATTATACGTTTGCAAGACCTGCTTGCCGAGAAAGGCTAAAAGCTAAAAAAAAATCTAACAACGATTAGTTTCTCGATATAATTTATTACTTTTGTTTTTTAAATAGTAAATATAAATAGGAGAAAAATGAAAAAACTGTTCATAACCTTGATGGCATTTATGCCTTTGGCTGCCTTTGCACAGAATGATGTAGAGGCTGCACAAAAACGCCTTGAAGAAGCACAGAAAGCCCTCGAAGCTGCAAAAAAGGCTGTTATAGAAGCTAAAAAAGAAAGCGAAAAGACTGCAGTAACAACCTTCAACAATAAAAAAGCAACTACAAAAGCCGAATTAGAAGCTATAAAGGCCAAGGCACAAAAAGCCATAGGCGCTTTAACGGAAAACAAAGATGAGAAATATCTTGCTGGAGCTGTTCCTACTATAGACGGAAAAGTTGTATTCAGCAAAACTATAAATATTCCAGGTAAAAATGCAGACGAGGTGTATGCTGCCATGTACGACAAACTCATTGAGCTTATCGGTGCTGAAACATCTCTCGACCAAAGTGCACTCGTATTGTCAAACGAGAACGAGCACAAACTGGGCGCAAAAATATTTGAATACCTGGTTTTTCATAGCAACGCACTATCGCTCGATCGTGCTTTGATGAACTATATACTCATGATAACTTGTAAGGATGGCGTTGCCGAGGTTGAGATGAAGCGTATCAACTACGAGTACGAAAAAGACCGCCCTACTGGTTTCAAAGCGCCCGCCGAGGAACTGATAACAGACAAATACTGCCTGAACAAGAAGGGCACTAAACTTAATCGCATCACTGGAAAGTTCCGTCGCAAAACGGTTGATCGTTTCGAGAGTATCATTGAAGAATTACAGTAAATTTATTCATCATAAAACAAACAGAAGAAATGAATAACAACATAGAAGAAAAGACAACATTTGAGCACAAGCACAGACTGGAACCTATAAACACGAAAAATGAACCGTTGTTTAAGTTACGCAATATTCTGAACCTTGTGTTTATGCTTTTGGCTATTGTGGGAGCTCTTGTTTATTGGTTCTCACACCAGAATAAGAATATAGCAATATGCATTGTCATCGTTGCTGTTATTGTAAAGTTTGCAGAGGTTTCCCTAAGACTCTTTCACAAATAATGAAGAAACTATTCTCTACACTATGCCTGCTTACTCTTGTAACGCAGGCTTTTGCCCAATTTGACGACAACCAGTATAATCAAATTGATCCTAATGGTAATATCTCCAAGCGAGGACAAATAAGCCCAGATTCTTTAGGAAGCAACAAAGAGATACCAAAGGGTATCAAGGTATGGACTATAGACTCACGTTTTGGCGATCGCACAGATGCTGTTCCCGATACAGTTTCACACATGTTCATGAACTCTATATTCACCACAGGACTTCGTGGCGAATACAACGCACTTGGAAACCTGGGATCACCACGCATCAACAGAATTTTCATTGATCGTCCTGAGGCCGATGAACAATTTATATTCATACAGCCATACGACTTCTTTGTCAAAGACCCAGCACTGTTCCATTTCACCAATACTCTGTCGCCAATCACAAACCTAACCTTCAATTCGTGTGGCGACCGCATCAATGGCGAAGACCATTTCACCGCAAAATTTGGTGTGAATGCAGGAAAACGTCTTGGCGTGGGATTCAACTTCGACTATATCTATGGTAGAGGTTATTACAACAGTCAGGCTACATCACACTTCAACTACACGCTCTATGGTTCGTATTTAGGCGACCGTTACCAGGCTCACCTACTCTTCACAACCAATCACCAAAAAGTTACAGAGAACGGTGGTATAACCGACGACAACTATATCATTCACCCTGAAAGCTTTAGCGACAACTATACTACAAGCGAAATCCCTACTGTTCTAGAACAAAACTGGAACCGTAACGATAATCAGCACATTCTCTTCACGCACCGTTATAGCTTGGGCTTCAACCGCAAGGTACCTATGACCGAAGACGAAATCAAAGCAAAGAAATTTGCTATAGAAGCCAAGAAAGAAGAAAACGCCAAGAAAGCTAAGGAGAGAGCTAAGGAAGAAGGACGTGAATACGACAACCAAGCCCCTCTTTCTGGACGTCCCGACAATGCAGTCATTGCTGGTAACGAACCAACTATAATGGACACAGACAAGGGACAACGCATCAGTGTTCACGGCAAAGCTGCAGCCGATAGCTTGCTGGCTATAGAGAAAAAAACAAAAGAAGATACTGCATGGGTGAAGAATGAATACGTTCCTGTAACAAGTTTCATTCACACACTCAACTTCAACAACTATCGTCGCATATATGAGGCTTATCAAACACCTAAAGACTTCTATGCTCATACATATAATGTCAACCAGGTGCTACCAGGCGATTCTATATACGATATGACTAAGCACTACAGTCTTAAAAACACATTTGCAATATCATTGCTCGAAGGCTTCAACAAATGGGCAAAGGCTGGTTTGAAGGCGTTTGTCACACACGAATTAGAGCACTTCTCACTTCCCGACTCTGTTGGTGGAACAACATCTGAGAATGAGCATAACTTCAGCATTGGAGCTCAACTTTCGAAAACACAAGGCAACACACTTCACTATAATGTTATCGGAGAATCATGGATTGCTGGAGACGAGGCTGGGCAGTTGAAAATCGACGCAAACATCGACCTGAACTTCCCTTTGTTTGGCGATACTGTAACTCTTGCAGCAAGTGGTTTCTTCCATCATATCAACCCTACACACTATTATCAACATTACCACTCTAAGCATCTATGGTGGGACAACGAAGACTTAAGCAAGATTACACACACACGCATTCAAGGAATATTTGCGTATAAAAAGACACGTACCACTCTGCGAGTTGCAGTCGATGAGATTAGCAACTACACATTCTTCGTGTCGGGCTACAATGCAACCACAACAGGTCGTACAGGTTATTTTGTAAATGTTGAACAAAACGCAACCGATATCAACCTACTTACAGCCCAACTATCACAAGACTTCACTTTCGGACCTCTGAACTGGGAAAATGTTATAACCTATCAGCGCTCAAGCAACAACAACGTGTTGCCTGTTCCTGACCTCAACGCATACTCAAATCTATATCTACGCTTTAAAATTGCAAAAGTGCTGAAATGCGATTTCGGAGCAGATGTAAGATATTTCACAAAATACTACGCTCCAGACTATAGTCCTATGCTCGGACAATACACCGTACAGAAGAACATGGCTGCTGAGGGAGAGCCCGACACACGTATAGAAATAGGTAACTACCCTATCGTTAACGTATATGCCAATTTCCACCTCAAGCACACACGCTTCTTTGTAATGATGAGTCACATCAATGCAGGTTCAGGCAAACGCAACTATTTCCTTGTACCTCATTATGCACTCAACGACCGAATTTTCCGCATCGGATTGAGCTGGAACTTCTTTAATTAAGGAGATAGAAAAATATGTCAGATAGTCAAGTAAAAACAAATAGTCTTAGAGCATGGATTCTTGCAGCACGCCCCAAAACACTAAGCGGAGCTGCAGTCCCAGTGATGATTGGCACTGCCATTGCATGGGCAGAAACCACTACAAATAATTTTCAGGTTATTCCTGCAATACTTTGCTTTCTTTTTGCATTCATCATGCAAATAGACAGCAATTTTATCAACGACTATTTCGATTGCATAAAAGGTAATGATGATGTAGAAACACGACTGGGACCAAAGAGAGCATGCTCCGAAGGTTGGATTACACTTCCCAAAATGCGCATGGGACTCATAATAACAAGTCTTTTAGGATGCCTCACAGGACTACCACTTGTTATATATGGCGGATGGACTATGATTATTGTAGGCGCTCTATGCGTGCTATTTGCTTTTCTCTACACCACAAAGCTCAGCTACCTCGGACTTGGCGACATATTAGTATTAGTATTCTTCGGAATAGTACCTGTATATTTCACCTACTGGGTAATTGTTCCACAAGAAATGCAGGTATTCAATTTACGACTCCTCTTTGCAGGAATAGCATGCGGAGTAGTCATCGACACACTACTCATCATAAACAACTATCGCGATCGCGATAACGACAAACGCGATGGAAAAAACACTCTCGTTGTACGAATTGGAACAACTGCCTCTGAACTGCTATATCAAAATCTCGGATTCATAGGAGCAATCATAATTCTTTGCACCACACTTTTCAAGCCAACATCATCACACACAATTTTAGACTATGTAATAGCATTACTGCTAACAAGCATATACATTTTCTTCCACGTCACCACATACCGAACAATGAAGAAAATAAAACAAGGACGTGAACTAAACAAGGTTCTAGGACTAACAGCACGCAACATGTTCTTCTTCGGAATAACATCAGTAATTACAATATTACTCTTCTGGTAATTAAATAACAATATAACAATATGAAGCAGCAAGTATCACTCGACCTCATGGAGTTTGTTGAGAAAAACATTCTTCCACGATACGCTGAATTCGGTCGCAGCCACGGATTAGAACACGTAACACGCGTCATCCGCAATGCACTGCAATTAGTAAACACAACAGGTGCCGACATTGATATGGTGTATGTTATTGCTGCATATCACGATTTAGGAATGAGTGGTCCACGTGCCATTCACCACATCACAGGAGGAAAAATTCTTCAAGCCGATGCACGCTTGAAGAAATGGTTCAGCACTGAGAAAATAAAGATTATGAAAGAAGCTGTCGAAGATCATCGTGCTTCTGCATCAAAAGCACCAAGAAGTATATACGGTAAAATTATTGCTGAAGCCGACAGAGACCTCGACCCAGAAACTATCTTCCGTCGTGCTATACAATATGGCATTGAGAACTATCCCGAGAAAAACATGGAAGAACAATGGGAACGATTCAACAACCACATGGAAGAAAAATACTCACGTCAGGGCTACATTCATCTATGGATACCAGCAAGTCCAAATGCCCAAAAACTAAACATCATCCACGACACCATTGACAACAAAACGCAACTTCGTTCCATCTTCAACAAAATATATAACGAAGAAAAAGAATAAAACGAGGCTGATATCTAAGTGAACTAAGGCTATCAGCAAGCAAGAAATAAATAGGGCTCCTGCATAATGCACGGAGCCCTATTTATTTGCTAACAGAAAATAATCGTTGCAAAGATAACGGATAATCTGGAAAAATAAAATCCTCATTTATAATGAATCTGTAAACATTAAACGTTTAATGCCCCGCAATGCGGACAACGCCCTTTGTGGACTAGTTTGGCACCACAGTTTCCACAAACATATTTAGACATGCTACAATTGTAATATCGGTCGAAAGCATAATAAATGTATAGGGCCAGCAATATATAACCAATGTAATAAAGAGTTGAAATACTGAACACAATATAGTTTACTGCACACACGGCTCCCAAACCACAGAGATAAAGTAACGCATCAGCCTTACTAAGAAGATGCAGAGCGTCATCGACAGCAGCAAAGGCTATTATAATTATCGACCACACAGAAATGAGGAATATAGACAACAATGTGGGCACCGAAAAAGGATTGAGTGTGGGATGATAATAGAAATGGCGCCACACCTCGGGTGCAAAGATCTGAATACTTGCATAGAAAGTGGCAGAGGCTGCCACTACAACTGCAAGAAGTGTAGGATAAACAGAGTCGATATCGTTGAAATGAACGATGCGTGCCTTACGACGTGTGAAAGTGCGAGCAAGATAGCCTGCAGCTATAAAACTGATAACAATAAGGAATATTAGAAGGTGGGTGTCTGAAAAGGTGGAGATGAACTGTGAAATAGGGTCATCGGGAACAACATTAGGCAGAAGGTCGGTTTCATGAATCCACCCTATCGTTGACTGATCACGAGCCACCTGAACCCATACGGAATCAATATCATCGGTGGGAAGCATACGGATATCGGCAACCACAAGATGATCGTGCTTATACACTTTCAGTGTATCAATAGGAAGATTTGACGCCACCTCCTCGGGCTGCTGCTGCACCAGAGTGATAGAATCGGTTTTTACAACAAAATTGTAGTTCTTGGTGTAGTGATGTGAACTGCTGAAAGATATAGAGTCGAGCTGTCGTTCATTATACTCAAAAGCATCGTGAGTGTTAGACTGTTTCTGATGATAACATGAAGAAAGTGTCAGCAACAAACATAATGCCGACAACAACAAAACGATATGTGAACAACGCTTACTCTGCATAGATATTCATCTGACACTCTGAGCACTTGAACTCTAAACGGAAACGACGACCATCGCCAAGGATAATACTAAGAGGTTCACTCCATGTGGGACGCTTGCCACCACGCTTAACACAATATCCCAAACTGTAACGAATGCAATGACGACATTGCATGATGAGCGGGTTAGAAATAGGACTAAGCTCAAAAGCAGGCTTAATAGTGCGAAGCTGTGCCTTATCGTAGAAACTATGAGCAGCATCATTGCTGATATTATAGAGATAAGGATATGCCTTATATTCTGGCTGCCATGCCTGTACTGGAAATTTCTCTGCACGTGGAACTGCATTGCGACGTTGAGCAGTGAAGTCGAAGCACTGACTTGTTAACTGCTGCCGAAGCTGACTCAACACACTTGAAGGGATGAAATAGCTGTCAGCACCATCAGCAATATCAATGCGCACACATTCGTAGATGGTGTTACCAAGCTTTGATAGCTGTTTTATAATATTGTCGTGCTGTGGGCGCTTGGCCTCCTGATGCTCAAACACCACTGCTGACGACAACTGCTGACTGCCATCAGCTAGACGCATATATAAAGAGAATCCATCAGGAGTGGCAGCAAAGGTTAGCACAACAGGTATAGTGCGATGAGCCGACTTAGCAGCAAGAGTCTTGGAAAATTCAACATCGTTGTTACGATAAAGTCCTACTCCTGGCTTAAGATTAGCAGGCATCTTTAAAGGGAAGAGACGATTACCTACAGCACGATTGATGCGGAAACCTTCGAGTTCGTGATTATCATTAAAGAAACACAATCCATCACCATTGGCAAAACTAGCTGTACCCGCAACATTAAAACTGTCACGACGAATCTCTTTTACCTTGCCAACATATTCGCCCAAAGCCTTTGGGGTATCAAAGCTAGCAATATCAGGCTGACGTCCACGAAGGAAATAGGTGGTGTAGCCTCGGTTGAATGTTTTCTTGAGATTTGGAGTGAAAGTATAAGCAACATTGCCATAAGATGCACGCTGATAATCGTGAGGACGCTTGGCAATAAGTTCATTGAGACGCTGGCTATAGGCAGAAACAACATTCTTAACATAGTCAACCCCTTTAAGACGTCCCTCTATCTTGAATGCGCAAGCTCCTGCATCGGCAAGTTCCTCAAGATGTTCTATCTGGCACATGTCTTTTAACGACAGTAGATGTCGCTGGTGTTCTATCTCGCGTCCCTTGCTATCAACAAGGTCGAACTTCATGCGGCAGAACTGAGCACACTCTCCCCTATTGGCTGAACGCCCGAAACAATACTGCGAAGCATAACATATGCCTGAATAGCTCACACAGAGTGCTCCATGAATAAAAGCTTCAAGATCAACATCGGGATTCTTGGCATGAATATCAGCAATCTCGTCTATAGATAGTTCACGAGCAAGAACTACTCGATCGCAACCTAACTTATGAAGCCATGCCACCTTTTCTGCTGTACGTGAGTCACATTGAGTTGAAGAATGTATTTCAGGGAAATGCTTCCCTTCATACTCCTTACGCAGGCCTACACAGTATTCAAGTATGCCCATATCTTGAATGAGCAGAGCATCAACACCAATCTCCACAAGTTGGCGAATAAGCTGCTTGGTGTCAGCAAGTTCATCGTTATATACAATGGTGTTCACTGTGACATGAACGGTAGCACCATACTGATGGGCATAGTTGCAAAGCTGATGAATATCATCAACGCTATTGCCTGCTGCCTGACGGGCACCAAACCTATCGGCACCTATATACACGGCATCGGCACCATGTTCGATGGCGGCAATACCAGTTTCAAGATTCTTTGCAGGTGCAAGCAATTCTAATTTTCTCATACCCTTACTTTATATCATCAATATTATATGGAGTTTCCTGATATACATAATAGTTGAGCCAATTGTTATAGAACAAGTTGGCAGCCGAGCGCCACGTTACAAGCGGCTCATTGCTCGGATCGTCGTTAAGATAATAATGCTGTGGAACCTCAACATCATCACGTTTACCGAGATCGCGTTTATACTCTTTGTCAAGCGTATCCGGATTGTACTCAAGATGCCCAAGAATGTAGAATTCTCGTCCATCGCGTGACTCTACTATACTGACCCCTGCCTCTGGGGATTCTGCTATGATACGCAACTGAGGCACCCTTATAATGTCGTCCCTACGCACTTCGGTGTGACGACTATGAGGCATGTTAAATACGCTATCGAACCCACGGAAGATAGGCATTTGCTCATCAAGAGGAATTGTTGGAAACACACCAAACTTCTTTGTTGGAAGCTGATATTTTGGCACATCATAGAAATGATAGAGCGCAGCCATGGCTCCCCAGCACAGATAGAGTGTACTCTCTACATGAGTGCGTGCCCAGTCAAAAATATTATTTATCTCGTTCCAGTAGTCAACATTCTCGAAAGGAATGGTTTCAACAGGGGCACCTGTAACTATCATACCGTCGAACTTCTGCTTCATAAGCTCCTTGGAATCCTTATAGAACATCATCATGTGTTTGATTGGTGTATTCTTTGGAGTGTGAGTCTTGAGCTTCATAAAATAAACCTCCATCTGCAAAGGAGTGTTTGAAAGCAGACGAATAAGATCCGTTTCGGTAGTTATCTTCAACGGCATAAGATTGAGAATAACAATACGCAACGGGCGCACGTCCTGACTATGGGCGCGCGTCTCGTCCATAACGAAGATATTCTCTTTCTTCAATAAATCGATGGCTGGAAGGCTATCGGGTAATCTTAACGGCATATTTTTTTCCTTTCTTCACTATATAATCATGGCAAAGATACAAAGATTTCCTTATATAGTAAAGTTTCGTATTACTAAACTTTATCTCCTACAAAAAAAATGGTGCTGATTTTTTTCAGCACCATCTTTAATATTTTACCAAAGTTGCAAACGCTCGGTTTCTGGAATCCACATCTTGTCGCCCTTCTTAATGTTCCAAGCTTTATAGAAAGCATCAATATGTGGAAGAGCACCATTCACACGCCACTCACCAAGTGAATGTGGATCGCGCTTAACACGATTACGAATTTCCTTTTCGGTGATATTCTGTCCCCATACACCTGCATAAGCAAGGAAGAAACGCTGCTCAGGAGTAAAGCCCTCCTTGTTCTTAAGAGGTTTCTTAGCTGTAGCATTCTTAAATGCATTGAAAGAAACCTCAAGACCTCCGTGGTCAGCAAGGTTCTCACCAAGAGTGAACTTACCATTAGCGTGAAGACCTGGCAATACCTCAATAGCATCGAAGAAATCTGCATACTGCTGAGCACGCTGATCAAAGCCCTTAGCATCGCTGGCCGTCCACCAGTCGTGAAGCATACCATCTGCATCATACTGACGTCCCTGATCATCAAAACCATGAGTCATCTCATGACCAATAACAACACCGATAGCACCATAATTGAATGCTTCATCAGCCTTAGGATCGAAGAATGGATACTGAAGGATACCTGCTGGGAAGCAGATCTCGTTTGTTGTTGGGTTGTAATAAGCATTAACAGTCTGAGGAGTCATAAACCACTCGTCCTTATCAACTGGCTTACCAGCCTTATCGGCAATACTCTTGTCATGAGCAAACTTATGACATGCCTGAACATTCTCGTAGAAGCTCTTTGATGGATCAATAGTGAGCGCGCTATAATCGGTCCACTTATCAGGATAACCCACCTTTACATAGAACTTATCGAGTTTCTTGTGAGCATTTGCCTTGGTGCTATCACTCATCCATGTCTGAGCATCAATGCGCTCGCCAAGAGAAATCTGAAGATTCTTGATAAGATTAATCATAATCTTCTTACTTGACTCTGGGAAATACAGCTTGCAGTACATACGACCAAGAGCCTCACCCATAGCACTCTGAACCATATTTGTTGCACGTTTCCATAGAGGATAGTCTTCCTGACGACCAGACATTGTCTTACCAAAGAAATCAAAGTTAGCTTCACGAATCTCGTCTGTGAGCAAAGATGCAGAACTCTCGATAACATCCCACTCCATCAAAGCCTTAACCTCGGCAGCAGACTGAAGCGAAACAATCTTATCGAGACCAGCCATGAAATTAGGCTGTCCCACAACTACTTCCTGAATGTACTTACTATCAATACCTTCGGCATTTGCAAGTTGCTCCAATGGTATGTTAGGATAATTCTCCTGGAACTGCTTCAAAGTCATCTTGTTGTAGTTTGCCTGTGGATCACGAAGTTCAGTCTGGCTCTTTGAGATAAGAGCAACAAGAGTTTCCTGCTTGAACACATCGGCAGCCTTCTGCTGAGCCTGTGCCTCTGAAAAGCCATAAAGTTGGAACATCTTAGCAATATGTTTCTTGTAGGCATCACGAATGGCTACGGTAGCTGCATCGTTATTTACATAATAGTCTTTCTGCCCAAGGGTGAGTCCACTCTGTACAACAGAGAAGATATTTTGAGAAACATTCTTCTCATCAGCACCAAAATAGCTACCAAACTGGATACCATATCCCTTCTCAGAATATTTCTCCTGAAGTTTGCGAAGTTGCTCAACAGTAGTAGCCGCCTCAATCTCATCAAGCAAAGGCTTTACAGGACTGATGCCAGCCTTGTTGCGACTATTCTGGTCGAGAGCCTGCTTGTAGAAATCAGAAAGTTTCTGCTCTATAGTACCAGCCTTGAATTTCTTCTTCTGAAGAGAAGTAAGGATGGTGTTGATACGCTTGTTATTATCTTCCTGCAATTGATCAAAACTACCAAAACGGCTGTAGGCAGCAGGAAGTGGATTGTTCTTCTGCCAACCACCTGTGGCAAACTGATAGAAGTCGTCCTGTGGACGAACATTCTTGTTGAAATTCTTTTCATAAAGACCCGTCTTGTTCTGAGCCATACCCATAACAGGTACAGTAGCCATCATAACAATCGGAAGGATTTTCTTCATGTTCATGTTTTTATTTTTTAAGTTAACGGTTAATATATTCTCATTCGGCATCAACCTTGCAATTCTTCAAGTTTTTCGGAAAGAAGGAGCCAATTCTCGTTTTCCTTATCAAGAGTCTCCTTGGTTGAAGTGTATTCTGTTACGAGTTCCATGTTGGCAGCATTCTCTGGTTTCATAAAAAGCTCATCGAGTTCGCGCACACGCTTTTCCATTGACGCTATTCGTGCCTCAGACTCTTTAACGGCTTTCTCTGCCTTGCGAATTTTCTTCTGCAGCTCCTTATGCTCTGCATAGTTCTGCTTTGAAGGCTTAGGCTCCGCAGCAACCGCTTTTTCATTTGCTGTACTTGCTGACTGTTTTGTATTCTCGCCCAAAGCCTCGTGAATGGTTTCGGCATTATGAGCACGCAAATAATCATAAATACCTCCAAGATGCTCTTTTACCTGACCTCCAGCAAACTCATATACCTTGCTAACAAGTCCATCGAGGAACTCACGGTCGTGACTCACGATGATGGCTGTTCCTTCAAAGGCACGTATAGCCTCTTTAAGCACTTCCTTTGACGGAATATCAAGGTGGTTGGTTGGCTCATCAAGAATCAATAGGTTGACAGGTTCGAGCAACAGTTTTATCATCGCCAAACGACTACGCTCTCCTCCACTCAACACCTTGACCTTCTTCTCCGATGTTTCGCCACCAAACATGAATGCACCAAGAAGGTCATTGATTTTAAGACGCATATCACCAGTAGCCACCTGATCGATGGTGTCATAGATGCTAAGACTCTCGTCAAGCAACTGAGCCTGATTCTGGGCAAAATAACCAATCTGAACATTATGTCCTATCTTTAAACTACCAGTATATGGAATCTGCTCCATAATGCACTTTACAAGTGTTGACTTTCCTTCACCATTTTTACCAACAAAAGCAACCTTCTCACCTCGTTTAATAGTAAGAGTGACATGATCAAAAACAGTATGCTCACCATAGTCTTTTCTTACATCATCACAGATTACAGGATAGTCACCACTACGAAGACAAGGAGGGAACTTCAAGCGCATAGCACTGTTGTCAACCTCATCAACCTCAATAGGAACTATCTTCTCAAGCTGCTTGATGCGCTGCTGAACCTGAACAGCCTTAGTTGCCTGATAGCGGAAACGCTCAATAAAAGCCTTGATATCGGCTATTTCCTTCTGCTGATTCTGATAAGCACGAAGTTGCTGTTCACGACGTTCTTTTCGCAATACAAGATATTCATCGTATTTAACGCGATAATCCTCGGCGTGACCACATGTTATTTCAATAGTACGATTTGTTACATTATTAATAAACGCACGGTCGTGGCTCACAAGAACCACTGCTTTGGCACTTTGCTGCAAGAACTGTTCGAGCCATTGAATACTCTCAATATCCAAATGGTTGGTAGGCTCATCAAGAAGAAGCACATCAGGCTTGCGAAGAAGAATCTTAGCCAACTCGATACGCATGCGCCAACCACCAGAGAACTCTCGCGTAGGGCGATCAAAATCAGAACGATCAAAGCCGAGACCTGTAAGCGTACGCTCTATTTCAGCTTCATAATTATCACCACCCATCATCATAAAATGCTCGTGTGCCTGAGTAAAAGCCTCAACAAGCTGCGCATACGAATCACTTTCATAATCTGTGCGGTCAGCCATTTCCTGCTGCATACGATCAAGTTCTAACTTGAGTTTGGTGCTATCAGCAAAAGCCTTGCGAGTTTCTTCTTTCACAGTAGTATCATCCTGCAGTTTCATAACCTGCGGAAGATAACCAATAGTGCACTCGTTAGGAATAGACACTACACCAGAAGTAGGTTGCTGCAAACCACACAGAATTTTAAGCATGGTTGACTTTCCTGCACCATTCTTTCCTACAAGCGCTATACGATCTCCATCGTTAACAACAAAACTAACATCGGTAAAAAGCGGCTTTACCCCGAATTCCACCTTTAAGCCTTCTACTGAAACCATTAATATTTTGATATCTAATTATATACAGAATGCAAAGATACAAAAAAGAATTTGGAATTTTGAATTTTGAATTACGAATTAGTCGCACTTCGTACAATGAAGAATTAAGTAATGATGACTTTATATAAAAATAAGGCTTTAAGAAGTTGGTGTCCATCCTACCGAATGCGGATAGGGAGACAAAAAAAAGATCGCATTCATAAGAACGCGATCTTTACTATGAGATAAACTCTTTGTTACTTTACCTTGTCAACAATAGCCTTGAAAGCCTCTGGATTGTTAACAGCGAGGTCAGCGAGGACCTTACGGTTAATCTCAATACCTGCCTTGTGCAGAGCACCCATGAGCTGTGAATAGCTCATATTCTCCAAACGAGCAGCAGCGTTGATACGCTGAATCCAAAGTGCGCGGAAGTTGCGCTTCTTGTTACGACGGTCACGATAAGCGTAGGTAAGACCCTTCTCCCAAGTGTTCTTAGCTACAGTCCAAACGTTCTTGCGAGCTCCATAATAACCTTTAGTGAGCTTCAGGATACGTGTTCTCTTTGCCTTAGAGGCAACGTGATTTACTGATCTTGGCATAGTTTTCTTTTAATTTAAAAGTTCGACTAAAAAGTTAATAATTAACGGAGGCAGAGCAAGTCGCGTACCTGCTTCATGTTTGTCTGATCAACAAGAGTCTGATGATCAAGATTTCTCTTCTGCTTCTTTGTCTTCTTAGTCAGAATGTGACTGTGATAAGCGTGATGACGCTTAATCTTACCTGTACCGGTGAATGTGAATCTCTTCTTTGCGCCGGAATTAGTCTTTACTTTTGGCATTTTTTTTATGTTTATTTATTATTAATACTGATGGCAACGCATATACCAGGCGTTACGCATCTTTCTTTTATCACGTTTATTCAGCTTCCTCAGCAAGCTTCTTCAAAGCATCACCGCCCTTGGCATTTGCCAGAATACTGTTCTTTTCTGCATTAGCCTCAGCTTCAGCCTTTTGAGCTGCCTTTGCTTCAGCCTCACGCTTCTCACGATCGAGTTTCTGCTGACTCTTCTTTACAACGCCAGCTTTCTTTGGTGCGAGATAAAGGAACATCTTCTTACCTTCAAGTTTAGGCATCTGCTCTACCTTACCATACTCTTCCAAATCATTAGCAAAACGAAGAAGAAGAACTTCTCCCTGTTCCTTGAAAAGAATTGAGCGGCCACGGAAGAACACATAAGCACGAACCTTGTTTCCTGCGTTTAGGAATTCCATACCATGCTTCAGTTTGAACTGGTAGTCGTGCTCATCGGTCTGAGGTCCAAAACGGATTTCCTTAACTTCAACCTTCACCTGCTTCTGTTTCATCTCCTTCTGATGCTTCTTCTGCTGATAAAGGAACTTTGAATAATCGATGAGGCGACATACTGGTGGCTGAGCATTTGGAGAAATTTCTACAAGATCAACTCCCTCCTGATGAGCCAAGTCTAAAGCTTTACGCGTAGGCATTACTTCAGAGTTGCCTTCTGATACAACACGAACCTCACGTGCACGAATCTGTTCGTTTACACGGTACTGGTTCTTTAATTTGTTTTTGTCATTCTTCATTAACTATTCAAATGTCTGTTTTGAAATTATTTTTTACGAAATATCCTATTTCGGATAATCGGGTGCAAAAATACGAAAAAGTCCGGAATAAAACAAAATTATTCCAGACTTTTTATCATTTTTATTGCATTATATTACAACTAATTAGTCGTTAGCAACTTCTAACTGCTTTGCAACAGCATCTTTGATACGCTGAGCAAACTCTTCCATCTTCATGGTTGCCTGCTCACCGCCACCCTGCTCACGCATAGAAACAAGACCTTCTGCAGCCTCTTTCTCACCAACAATGACCATGTAAGGAACACGCTTCAACTCGTTATCACGAATCTTGCGACCTACCTTTTCGTTGCGATCGTCAATATATGCACGAACATCCATAGTGTCAAAATAACTCTTAACCTTTCTTGCATAGTCGTTATACTTCTCTGAAATAGGAAGAATAGCAACCTGGTCAGGTGTAAGCCACAATGGGAAGTGTCCTGCTGTGTGCTCAATAAGAACAGCTGTAAAGCGCTCGAGTGAACCGAATGGTGCACGGTGAATCATCACAGGAGTCTTCTTTGAGTTGTCTTCTGCAGTGTACTCAAGTTTGAAGCGCTGTGGCAAGTTGTAGTCAACCTGAATTGTACCCAACTGCCAACGACGGCCAATGGCATCCTTAACCATGAAGTCGAGCTTAGGACCATAGAATGCAGCCTCGCCCTCTTCCTCGCGTGCTTTGAGTCCTTTCTCCTTACAAGCCTCACGGATAGCATTCTGACTTTCTTCCCAGTTCTCGTCAGAACCGATATATTTCTCGGTATCCTTAGGGTCACGAAGAGAAATCTGTGCCTCGTAATTTTCGAAGCCAAAGATTTTGAATACCTTCTGTATGATATCGATGATGCTTTCGAACTCAGCCTTTACCTGATCTGGACGAACGAATACGTGTGCATCGTCCTGTGTGAATGTGCGTACACGAGTAAGTCCGTGAAGCTCACCACTCTTCTCATAACGTGCTACAGTACCAAACTCAGCAATACGCAAAGGAAGATCCTTGTAAGAACGTGGCTTACGAGAATAAATCTCACAATGGTGAGGACAGTTCATTGGCTTAAGCATATAAACCTCATCCTCCTCAGGTGTTTCGATTGGCTGGAAAGCATCCTTGCCATAGTGTGCCCAGTGACCAGAGGTGATATAAAGGTTCTTACTACCAATTCCAGGTGTGATAACCTCCTGATAGTTGTAAGGCTTAAGCATTTTACGCAGCAAATCCTGCAAACGTAAACGAAGCTGAGTACCCTTTGGTAACCAAATAGGAAGACCTTTACCAACGCGATCAGAGAACATAAAAAGTTCCATCTCCTTACCAATCTTACGATGGTCGCGCTTCTTTGCCTCTTCAAGCATCACGAGATACTCATCAAGCATCTTCTTCTTTGGAAAACTGATACCGTAGATACGAGTCATCTGTTCACGCTTAGCATCACCACGCCAGAAAGCACCAGCAACACTTGTGATCTTAACTGCCTTAATGCAGCCTGTTGATGTGAGGTGAGGACCAGCACAGAGGTCGGTAAAATTGCCCTGTGTATATGTTGTGATGGTACCATCCTCAAGATCTTGAGAGATGTGTTCCACCTTATACTGCTGACCATCAGCCTCAAATTCCTTGATAGCATCAGCCTTAGCAACCTCACGGCGAACAACAGCCTCATCCTTCTTGGCGAGTTCCATCATCTTTGCTTCAATCTTAGGGAAATCATTCTCTGAGATTACCTGACCTTCAGCAGGCATCACGTCATAGAAGAATCCATTCTCGATAGCAGGACCGAATCCGAACTGGATACCAGGATAAAGTTCCTTTAAAGCCTCAGCCAACAAATGCGCTGAAGTGTGCCAGAAAGTGTGCTTACCCTGCTCGTCTTCAAACTTATATAGAGCAATGGTAGAGTCCTCATTGATAGGACGATTCAGTTCTACTGTTTCACCATTAACACCGCAAGATACAACGTTGCGAGCGAGAGCCGGTGAAATACTCTCGGCGATTTGAAAGCCAGTTACGCCCTGTTCATATTCACGAACAGAACCGTCTGGAAATGTGATTTTAACCATATTACAAATTAGTTTTATTTAATCGATGACAAAAGTAACACTTATTTTTGAGATAGGATAACGTTTATACAAAAATTATTTGTTTTCCTGGAAGTGTTTCATAACAGCATAGGCATTGTAAAGTCCCAATTCGCCAGCCTTGCTCAAGTCGCTAAGCCCACCCTCTTTGTCGTTATCAAATATTCTTGTCAAGCCGCGGTTGTAATATGCTTCGGCAAAGGAGGCATTCTTCTGTATGGCTCTATTATAATAAGGTATAGCCTGAGCATAATCGTTGACCGAAGCATACAGACTGCCTAAATTATATAGAATAATGCTGTTATCGGCATCAAGTTCAAGAGCCTTTTTAAAGTCTTCAATAGCCTTGTGTAGAATTATCTGATTGTCCATATTACCCACACCTGAGGTATAAGACATCATCAAAGCCTGACAGACTCCACGCTGCCAATAACCTAGCATAGAAGTACTATCTATAGCAACATAGTCAGAAAGGTCGTTAATAGCATCATTATAGTCATGAACAACAGTCTGAGCCACAGCACGTTGCAGCAGATAATCACATGCTTTATCTATAATGTGCGTACTTGATATTCTCGCAGAAAGCGTATCAATAAGAGCAAACAATTTCTTCGACTCTTCTGCATCAAGTTTAGCTTGATGACATGATAGATAAAACACCGAAAGAGGTTTGTTACTTACATTAAATTCATCAATGCTATTATCGGTAAGATTATATTCCTTAATACCATTCTTATAAGGATAATAAGAAATGGCAAACATTGGCATGAGTTCAATATCGACCTTGCGATTCTGCACATTACCACGATATTCGTTTTTGTATTGAGGTGTTGAAACATCATCATCAAGAACAACCCAACGGTCGTATTTTTCAACATCAACATCACTCATCTTGCGAACCTGACGCAACTTTGCCTTGCTCCATCTTTGCTGCACACCAAGATGTTTATCCATCTGAGCCTTGAATACACGAAATTCATCAAGTTCTGCTTTTGCCGTCATCCCAAGTCGACGATAACATTTGGCACGAGCAAGCAGACCTGTCCAGAAGTTAGGAAACTTACCTATAACCCGCGTGTAATCACGGATAGCCTCCTTATAACTACCTGTTTTATCCAACAGAATTGCACGGTTATAAAGAGCAAGAAGATTATCTGGCTCAAGTCTGAGCACAAAATTAAAATCTTGTATAGCACGGTTGTCGTCACCAAGATTTTGTCTTAACAATCCTCTGTTGTAGTGTGCCAGAAAGTTGTTAGGATCCATATCTATAGCCTTATCATAGTCGTTCATGGCTCCACGCAATCGATTAAGATTTACACGTGCCATAGCTCTATAGGCATAGTTGTTTACCACATTGGGGGTATAATGAATAGCCTTGGTGAAGGCATCCTCGGCTGTTTTCCATGATTTGCGTTGCATATTAAGTCTACCTACTATCGACCACAGGTTACCATCGTATGGATTCACCTTCAACGTGCGTTCAAGCCAACGCGAAGCATTTACTGTATCGTTGGCATTAAGATATATCTCGGTCATCAAGCCATAGGCGTTAGGAAAATCGGGCCACCTATTTATAATATATTGCAACTGACTGCGACACGAATCGGCTTCCTTGTTCTTGTAGTAGGCATAGGCACGATTGAACCAATAACCTTTGTCGTCAGGATAAAGTCTCAATGCCTTGTCGTAATCGGCAATAGCATCAGCATATCGTTTCAAGTTGATGCGTACCTCGGCACGCCCGCTAAAGATTTGATGAACATAAGGATTAAGATCTATGGCTTTAGAAAGGTCGTTGTCGGCGCCTACAAAATCACCAAGCAATTCCTTAGCTATGCCTCGATAAAACCACGGGCGATACAGATAAGGTTTACTGGCTATAATATTGTTGAAATGCTGGATAGCTACAACATAATCACTATTATCCATAGCTATCTGTCCCGACAAGAGCAGTCGGTCGGTATTATACTGTGCCTTTAGGCCCATTACCGACAAAACAAAAATCACAACTGCTACAAGTCTGCGAGACATTTCTCTTTATTCTTTTTATTTGCGTACCGCCTTTGTGCGGTAGCTACATTGGAATTTTCCTTTCAGCAAATTTTTCAGTTTGCTTTGTATAATCTGCTTACGGAAAGGTGTAAGATGATCAATATACATTTTTCCTTCGAGATGATCAAACTCATGCTGCATCACACGAGCCAGATATCCGTCAACCCACTCATCGTGCTCCTCGAAATTTTCATCCTGATACTTCACATGAATACGGCTGTAACGGGTAACGTTCTCTGAAAGACCTGGCAGCGAAAGGCACCCTTCCTCCATTGTTTCTTTCTTCGACTTATCGTCAACTTCAACGATATGAGCGTTGATATAAGTTTTTCTGAAATCCTTGTATTCGGGCAGGTCTTCACTCAACACATTAAGGTCTATAACCACAAGTCGAATAGCCTTACCTATCTGTGGAGCAGCGAGTCCCACACCATTGCTGTGGTCAAGCGTTTCCCACATATTTTCAATAAGTTCCTTAAGTTCAGGATACTCAGGAGTAATGTCTTCAGCAACCTTTCTCAATACAGGCTGACCGTAAATATAAATTGGTAATATCATTTAATTCTTAATGTTCTCGTTTATCTACGACTTTGCATATAGTCTTGTAGAATAATTGTAGCCGAAATGGCATCCACAAGCCCCTTATTCTCTCTTCGAGTACTTTTCTTCACGCCGCTGTCTATGATTGCACGATGAGCGATAACCGATGTGAAGCGCTCATCATAATAATCTATAGGAATCTCTGGATGTATCTTTCTCCATCTGTTGTAGAAATTCTCCACACGCGCAAGATTCTCACTCGGTTTCCCGTTAGGCTGTGTAGGGCGTCCTATCACTATGCGCTCCACGGGTTCTTTCTTGATGTAATTTTCAAGATAGTCAAAAAGCGTAGCGGTTGCCACAGTCTCAAGCGGATTAGCAATAATCTGCAAAGGGTCTGTAACGGCAAGCCCCGTACGCTTCTTACCAAAATCTATTGAGAGTATTCTCATTATTTCTTATACAGAAGCCATGCATCAGGATACTTTGCGCGGAAAGAATCGCGGCTACGAACAGCATCGCTCTTAGAATCAAAGCTGCTACCTACAACACGATAGAGATTGCGTTCTTCGTTCTTAACGATTGAGGCGTTATAACCATCATTGTTCAATGTATTCTGCAAGCCCTCGGCATTAGCCTTGAGAGAGAAAGAACCAACAACGACACCAAATGTCTTTACTGCAGGACCTGCAACAACAGAGAAACTCTCTGTGCGCACTACTGCGTTATCTGAATTATCAACTACTTTTGTCTGATCAGCTGGCTTCTGCTGCAAAGGTGCTACTACAGGAGCTGTTGTCTGTGGCTGTTCTGCAGCCTGCTGGTTCTCCTGAGCCATTGCCTTTTCATAAGCCTTCTTGTATGCACTTTCACTTGATTTACAACTTGTGAAAGTCAAAGCAACGCACATTCCTGCGCACAATACCAAATACTTCTTCATAATTAAATTGTTTTTATAGAATTATACTATTTACATTTTATCTGGCGAAGATACAAATTATCTACAAAAAATAAGAAGAATGTGCGCATAAAGTTTGTTAAATGAGACAAACTTACATTATTTAACAAAAAAATATACATCTAGAGCAACAAATAATCAAAACTTTACCTATATTTGCAGTATTGGCACATAGATTTGCCAGATTACAAAATTGTTTAATCCATTAAAATAAAACAAGATTATGAAAACATTAGGTTACATTGGAGCTTTCCTTGGCGGAGCCGTTGCAGGCGCAGCACTTGGACTATTGCTCGCACCAGAGAAGGGAACTGACACTCGTAATAAGATTACAGAAGCTGTTGACGATTTTTGTCAGAAACACAATATCAAGCTCACACGCAAAGAGGTTGCCGACCTTGTTGACGACATTAAGGACGCTACCCCAGATGTAGAATAAAAGTATTAAAAAAGGGTTCATCTTGTTTAGCACCGATAAAAACATAGAGACCATTGGACAGCTTGTTGAGGTAGTTCGCCACTACATCGGACTACAGTCAGAGTATGTGCGACTCGACATCGTTGACAAAATCGTGAAACTCTTCACGGTTCTCATCATGGCAGCCATTATAGGCATTCTGTTGCTCACAGCTTTGATATACCTTAGCTTCGCTGCCGCTTTTGCTCTTTCCACGCTTGTGGGACAAGCCGAAGCATTCTGTATCGTGGGCGGATGTTACGTTATATTACTATTACTGTGCATCACCTACCGTCACCAATGGATAGAGAAGCCTCTTGTGCAATTTCTCGCCAGTTTATTATTAAGTAAGTAATGGAAAACGTCAATTCATACAAATCCATCAACGATATCCGCTTGCGCAAGGAAATGCTGCGTAATGATATTCTAAAGGACAGCCAGAAGATTGAAATACTCTGGAAGAGTCTCTTTGAGCCTTCAGAAGCTTTTTCAAGGAAAGCGACGCCATCACAACGCTTCAGCGGCTTACTTAACACCGGTGCAGGAATTCTTGATGGCTTGATTCTTGGTTGGAAACTATACCGAAAGTTTAAGAAATAATTAAACATAACACATAACAAAAGAGGCTTCACAATTTGTGGAGCTTTTTTTGTGTTTCATTGATATTTCTATCTCATTTTCATACAAAATGCCCTAAAAGCATCTCGAAACCATCTCGAAGGCATCTCGGAACCATATCGAAGGAATATAAAAGTATTTTAAAAGTAAAAATACAATACACAAAGACGACTCATAAAAAAGTAATTTTTGAAAATCATATCAAAGAGAACAGAGATTCAAAAGGCGAAATATACTAACAAAACATTAAAGTGCATTTTCACACTACAGACAAAACAAAAAAAAGGAGTACCGCTGTACTCCAATCTTATTAACCTTAAATCTAATACTATGAAAAACACATTGCAAATATACACATTATTAAATTAACCTGCAAGTTTTCTTCAACCATAACTCACAGATATATAATTATTTAACGGCTTTCTAATATTTTTAGCATTACATAATACTTTAACCTAACTTAAGGACTACATCTTATATTTCTTACTTTTTATTTCTTTTTTATCATTTTCTTCGTATCTTTGCAAGGTTTTAAAAACATGCCCAAAATGAATACTAAAAACAAAAAGATCTACGTCTATGCAACAGCAGCATGCCTGTTAGCATTTGCAAGTATGACGTATTATTGTCTTTTCTCATCATTCTCGAAAAAAGACACAACATCATTTATCTATATCGACAACGACGACAACATCGATTCTGTTTACCACAAATTGGATACCGTTGCTACAGGCCACGGACTATCATGCTTCAGAACAATGGTTCGTCACAGCAAATACAGCGACAACATCCGCACCGGACGCTACGCTATCAATCCTGGCGAAGGAACACTCAAGGTTTTCCGTCATTTCAAGAACGGAATGCAAGAACCAGTAAACCTCACCATACCAAGTGTTCGCACAAAAGCACGCCTTGCATCAGAAATAAGCAAGCGAATGATGATGGATTCTACCACAATTCTAAAAGCACTCAACGACGAGAATGTGTGCAAGAAATACGGCTACGACACAACAACAATAGTGTGCATGTTCATCCCTAACACATACGACATTTATTGGAACGTACCTGTAGATAAATTCCTCGACCGCATGCAAAAAGAAAGCAAAAAGTTCTGGAGTTTTGAACGTGAAGAAAAAGCAAAACAGATGAACCTCACACCCAACGAGGTGATTACTCTTGCAAGCATCGTTGATGAAGAAACAGCCAACAACCAAGAAAAACCAATGATTGCAGGAATGTATTACAACCGACTGATGCTTCGCAATGCCGAATACCCAGAAGGTATGCCTCTACAAGCTGACCCAACGATAAAATTCGCATGGCAACGCTTCGACCTGAAAAGAATATACAACAACCTACTTTCTATAAAGAGCCCTTACAACACATACAAGAACCCAGGCTTGCCACCAGGTCCAATACGCATACCTACCGTGGCTGGAATCGACGCTGTTTTAAACCACGTTCACCATGATTATCTTTACATGTGCGCCAAGGAAGACTTCAGCGGAACACATAACTTTGCACGTACATACGCTGAACATCAAGCAAATGCACGTAAATACACACAGGCGTTGAACCAAAGAGGCATAAAATAACTTTTGAAAATATGTTTATAAACATAAAAAAATATTTGCATAGAAAGGAATAATCCTTTACCTTTGCAAATGTTATCCTGAATACAATCTTTTTACCTTAAAAAAAAAGCTAATACCTATTGAGATTAGATGTTCTCCTCTGAGAAGAGGGGGACATTTTTTTTATACATCAAAAAGAAAAAACTCGTTTTTTCATCTCAACAGACTAATAATCGGAAAAAAATAGCTACTTTTGTAGCCATAAAATATAATATGTATTAGCAATATGGCAGAAACAGCAGAAAAGACATCTGAAGAAAAGAAAAGTCTCAATTTCATTGAACAGATTATAAAAAACGACCTCGAAGAAGGTAAAAACGGCGGACGACTGCAAACACGTTTCCCGCCAGAGCCTAACGGCTATCTGCACATTGGCCATGCTAAGGCCATCGCCATGGATTTCGGAGTTGCAAAGAAATTCGGTGGCGTTTGCAACCTGCGTATGGACGACACCAACCCACAAAAAGAAGATACTGAATACGTTGAAGCTATCAAGAAAGACATTGAATGGCTCGGATTCAAATGGGGTAAGCTGGTTTATGCTTCTGACTATTTCCAGGACCTTTGGGACTTCGCCGTATGGTGCATCAAAAACGGACGCGCATACGTTGACGAACAAAGTTCTGACGAAATTGCAGCACAAAAAGGCACCCCTACACAACCAGGTACAAACTCACCATATCGCGACCGCCCTATTGAAGAAAGTCTTGCACTGTTCAACGAAATGAACAGCGGTAACGTAGAACCAGGAAAAATGATTCTGCGTGCAAAAATAGATATGGCTTCGCCAAACATGCACTTCCGCGACCCAATCATGTATCGCGTGCTTAACATGCCACATTGGCGCACAGGCAACAAATGGAACGCATATCCAATGTATGACTTCACACACGGCCAGAGCGACTACCTTGAAGGTGTAACCCACTCTATCTGCACACTCGAATTTGTGCCTCACCGTGAACTATACAACCTCTTCGTTACATGGATCAAAGAATGGAAGGGCGAGACCGACAATATCGAAGACAACCGTCCTCGCCAGTTTGAGTTCAACAAACTGAACTTGAACTACACCCTTATGTCAAAACGCAACCTGTTGATACTTACAAACGAACACATTGTAAACGGATGGGACGACCCACGTATGCCTACAATATGCGGTATCCGTCGTCGTGGTTATTCACCCGAGTCAATACTTCGTTTCATAGACTCAATAGGCTATACCACATTCGATGCACTCAACGACATTAAACTATTGGAAGCATCTGCACGTGCCGACCTTAACGAACGCGCAACACGAGTATCAGCCGTGTTGAACCCTGTTAAGGTTATCATCACCAACTACCCAGAAGACAAGGTAGAAACACTCGAAGTTATCAACAACCCAGAACTCAAGGACGCCGAAGGCAACATCATCACAGAGGGCAACACACACACCGTGGAATTCTCTCGCGAGTTGTGGATTGAACGCGAAGACTTCAAGACAGAGGCCGACAAGAAATTCTTCCGAATGTATCCAGGCAAGGAAACACGTCTAAAGAGCGCATATATCGTAAACTGCACAGGCTTCAAGGCAAACGAAGAAACTGGCGAGATTGAAGAGATATATTGCACATACGATCCAAACTCACTTGCAGGAACAGAAGGCGCAAACCGAAAGGTGAAAGGAACCATCCACTGGCTGTCAGTAAACCATTGTGTACCAGCCGAGGTTCGCAACTACGAATGTCTGTGGACATGCGAAAACCCACGCGACGCAATCAAACAATACGAAAAAGAGCACGGAGTGCGTGGAATAGAAGCAATGCGTCCATTCCTCAATCCAAACTCACTTCGCATTAACAAGAATGCGTTCGTTGAGAAATATGCAGCACAGCTTCCAGAGCTGTCATATCTACAGTTCCAGCGCACAGGATACTTCAATGTAGATCCAGATTCAACACCAGAACATCCTGTATTCAACAAGACAGTTGGCTTGAAGGATACATGGGCCAAGCAAAAAAAGTAAACATTGCAGAATAACGATTATTATAAATCAGATGAGTTTCTCGAGCTTCTTCATAAATACGAAGAGGCTCGAAGAAACAATTCTTCGGTATTCTTTGACCTTCAAGAATTCAACGATCTCATAGAATACTACAACTCAGAAGAGCACGTTGATATTGCAGAACAAGTAGTTAACCAAGCCCTGACCTTTTACCCTGGAGCATCCTACCCACTCAGTTTCAAGGCTAAAATGTCTATTTGGAGAGACAACAATATCGAAGATGCTCATTATTGGGCAGAACAGATTGCCGACAAGCAATCAACCGATTACTATTACATACAAGGCGAGATACTTCTGGCTGAGGACAAGCCAAAGGAAAGCGACACATATCTAAGCAAGAAACTACTTGAAGTTCCCTTAGATGAATACGAAGATTTTATCCTCGATGTTGCACAGCTCTTTCTCTATTACAATGAGGTAGAACTGAGCAAGAAATGGATAAGCATGTCAAACCTACAGGACGATCCCGACTACATCGACCTAAAAGGAAACCTCGCCATCATACAAGGCAACTATCACGATGCCGAAAAGATTTTCGACTCACTTATAGACGAAGCACCATACGACTCATCGCTATGGAACCGCTTGGCAGCAATGCAGCTGCTTAACAACGATGCAGAAAGCAGCATTAATAGCAGCGATTTCTCACTCGCCATTGATCCTTCAGACACAGATGCTATGATTAACAAAGGCAACGCATTGTCATCAATAGGCAACCACGAGGAAGCATTGAAACTATATTTGAAGTTTCATGAACTTAGACCCGAAGACGAAATGGGTGAGATACTTATAGGGCACACATATTCACAATTAGGCAAATACGATGAAGCCCTAAAATATCTAAAGCAAGCCCTATCATCTGTAAGCAAGCATCATTCTGCCCTATTCTTGTTCCACGACATTTTGCTAATATACAGCAAGATGAACGACTACGAAGGTGCAAAGGAATTTATAAAACAACTACCACTACACAACATGCTGTCAGAGTCTGATCTTTGCCTATTAAACGCTCATTTAGTATGTACAACAGGGCATACCGATAAAGCATATAACGAGTTTAAAAAAGCAATAGAACTAAGCGACGACATTGAAGATGTGTTACTGAAAATAGCCATTACCGCTCTCGATGAATGTCCGTCACAAGGCTACAGAGCGTTAGTTGACTATATTTCAACCCATCAAGACACCAAACACGGATGGAGTCACCTGGCATTATTATGTAAGAAATTAGGATTGAACAACGAAGCACAAAAAGCTGAAGACGAAGCACGCAAACGCAATCCTATCGAAGCACACCAGATACTCGACGGAGACATTACACAATATTAATATATATAATACACATAATATATGAATTTCATATCAAGCCTTCTGGGCAATCTCAACTACGGAACAGTATTTTTCCTAATGCTACTTGAAAGTACAGTAATTCCTGTACCATCAGAACTTGTTGTAGCACCAGCAGCATATCATGCAGCTGCTGGCAACATAAACCTGTGGCTCGTAATTCTTTTCGGCACATTGGGAGCCGACATGGGAGCCACCATCAACTATATAGCAGGCTATTATCTTGGACGACCAATAATATATAGATTTGCCAACAGCAAATGGGGCAAACTATGCCTACTAAACCAAGATAAAGTAGAAAAATCAGAAAAATACTTCTACGACCACGGCATGATAGCAACAATAACAGGCAGACTCATCCCAGGCATCAGACACCTTATTTCTATTCCTGCAGGATTAGCCAAGATGAACTATTGGAAATTTCTCCTATACACCACAATAGGTGCCGGAGTATGGAATTGTATTCTTGCTGCCATGGGATGGTATATGCACTCTATGGTACCAGAAAACCAATTAAACGACAAAATCATGGAATATGGAGAATACATAAAAATTACCATCATGACATTGGTTGCCATAGCAATTATATATTTTATAGCAAAATATTATCTCGAAAGAAGAAAAAAGCAAAGCTAAGAGAAAAAGAAAAACAAGCTATAAAATTAGAAAAACAAGAAAACTAAAATAAAAAAACACGCCAAAAGTCCCCTAAAATGGGGACTTTTTCTTTTTTTTCTAACTTTTTTCAAAAAAACTCGCCAAATGTTTTGGTAGTTCAAAATAAAGTACTACCTTTGCACTCGCAATTAAGAAACAAACCAATTGCAACGGGGTGTAGCACAGTCCGGTAGTGTACCTGGTTTGGGACCAGGTGGTCGCAGGTTCGAATCCTGTCGCCCCGACAAAAGCCAAATAACTGTAAAGTTGTTTGGCTTTTTTTATTCTCTCAATTTATACTCTCCTCCCCCATAACAAAGGCTTTTTCCGAAAAAACACGTATTTAAGTATTATTAAGAAATTATAGGCACCAATCTTATCTATTATATGTAATAAAGGTAGTACCTTTGCAACGCATTAAATAAGGATATCATCTATCACAGTATAAACTTATAAGGAAAAAGATTAGAATTATGAGAACAGAATGGAGAGGTTTCAAAGGAAACCGTTGGATGGAAGAAATTAACGTTCGTGATTTCATTCAGCACAACTACACAAGCTATGATGGCGATGAAAGCTTCTTGGCAAAACCAACACAGGCAACCAACACTTTATGGGACGCACTAAAAAAACTGCAGAAAGAAGAACGTGCAAAAGGTGGAGTTCTTGATATGGAAACCGAGGTTGTGTCATCTTTGACAGCCTATGGCCCAGGTTATATCGGTGAAGACACCAAAGACCTAGAAAAAGTAGTAGGTTTACAAACCGATAAACCACTCAAGCGTGCATTCATGCCTTACGGTGGTAGCCGCATGGCAGAACAGGCTTGCTCTACTTACGGCTACGAGGTTAACGAAAACCTTAAGCACATTTTCTCTACTTACGTAAAGACACACAACGATGGTGTTTTCGATGCTTACACAGCAGAGATGAAGCGCGTTCGTCACAATCATATTCTTACAGGTCTTCCTGATACATACGGTCGTGGCCGTATCGTTGGTGACTACCGTCGTGTAGCCCTCTATGGTGTAGATTTTCTGATAGCAGAAAAGCAGAAGGATTTGAACAACATGGGCGATCAAGGCATGATTGATGAAGTTATCCGTCTGCGCGAGGAAGTTGCCATGCAGATAAAAGCTCTTAAGGGCTTGAAGCAAATGGCTGCAACCTACGGCTTTGACATTTCAAATCCTGCTCAGAATGCACGCGAGGCTGTTCAGTGGCTCTATTTCGGTTATCTCGGTGCTGTAAAGACTCAGAATGGTGCAGCCATGTCAGTAGGTCGTGTATCAACATTCCTTGATATTTATTTCGAGCGTGACTTTGCTGAAGGCACACTTACCGAGGAAGATGCTCAGGAGCTTATCGACCACTTGGTAATGAAGTTCCGCATGGTTAAGTTTGCTCGTATTCCTTCATACAATGAACTTTTCTCAGGCGACCCAGTATGGGCTACTCTTGAAGTAGCTGGTATTGGCCAGGACGGTCGTTCTATGGTTACAAAGAATGATTTCCGTTTCCTCCATACTCTTGAAAACATGGGTCCTTCACCAGAGCCAAACCTTACAGTTCTCTACAGTAGCCGCCTGCCTAAGGCATTCAAGCACTACGCTTCAATGATTTCAGTAAAGACAAGCTCTATCCAGTATGAGAACGATGATGTAATGCGTGTTGTTTGGGGTGACGACTACAGCATCTGCTGCTGCGTAAGTGCAACACAGACAGGTAAGGAGATGCAGTTCTTTGGCGCACGTGCAAACTTGGCAAAATGCTTAACATACGCTATCTCTGGTGGTGTTGACTCTAAGACACGCGAGCAGGTAGGTCCTATGTTTGCACCTATCGAGGGCGATGTTGTAACATACGAAGAGTTCATGCCTAAGTTTGACGCAATGATGGAATGGTTGTGTGAGGTATATGTAAAGACCTTGAACCTTATCCACTACATGCACGATAAGTATTTCTACGAGGCTGCAGAAATGGCACTTATCGATACAGATGTTCGCCGTACATTCGCAACAGGTATTGCTGGTTTCAGCCACGTTGTTGACTCAATCTCAGCTATCAAGTATGCAAAGGTGAATATCATCCGTGACGAGACAGGTTTCCCACTTGAGTTCAAGACAGAGGGCGATTTCCCACGCTATGGTAACGACGATGAGCGTGCCGACGAGATTGCTGTATGGTTGCTCAAGACCTTCATCGGTAAGATTAAGCACTATCACACATACCGCAACTCAGAGCCTACAACCTCTATCCTTACCATCACATCAAATGTTGTTTATGGTAAATACACCAGCAACATGCCAGATGGACGTAAGGCTGGTACTCCACTCGCACCAGGTGCAAACCCAAGCTATGGCGCAGAAAAGAACGGTTTATTGGCTTCTTTGAACTCTGTTGCTAAACTACCATACGAATATGCTCTTGACGGTATTTCAAATACTCAGACTATAAGCCCAAATGCTCTTGGACACGATGACGAGGAGCGCGCTAACACACTCGTAGGTGTTCTTGACGGATATTTCAATCAGGGCTCACACCATCTCAATGTTAACGTATTTGGCGTTGACAAGCTGAAAGACGCTATGGAGCATCCTGAGAAGGAAGAATATCAGAACTTCACTATCCGTGTATCTGGCTACGCTGTTAAGTTCATCGACCTCACACGCGAGCAGCAGATGGACGTAATCGCACGTCAGGCACACGAAACTCTTTAAGCTTTTACCTGGGTATAAGCTTGCAGAATTAGTAAGTGAAACAAAAACATATAATGGCATGCAATAACACACATTGCATGCCATTTTTAAATTATAGACGCGTTCAATATGCAAGAAGAAAGCAATAGCAACATTAATAATCTTTCTATTCAGCAAGCTGACAAGAAAGAAGAGAGATATGGCTATGTTCACTCCATCGAGAGTTTTGGTTCTGTTGACGGACCCGGTATCCGCTTTTTAATCTTCTTAAAAGGCTGCCATATGCGATGTCAATTCTGCCATAACCCAGACACATGGTCTATGGCAAACGCAAAAAAGATGACTGCTGACGAACTTTTGAACAAAGCAGAACGTTTCAAAAGCTATTGGGGAACAGAAGGAGGAATTACTGTTAGTGGAGGTGAAGCCCTACTCCAGTTAGATTTTCTTATAGAGCTATTTCAAAAGGCTCACAAGCGGGGAATAAATACCTGTCTTGACACATCAGCCCAGCCTTTTAAGCATGAAGGTGAATGGTTTGAGAAATTCAAGCTGCTTATGGATGTAACAGATACTATCCTGCTCGACATCAAACATATTCGTGACGACAAGCATAAAGAACTTACAGGTTGGAGCAACAAAAATATTCTGGATTGTGCAAAGTTTCTTTCTGACATTAACAAACCTGTATGGATACGCCACGTGCTTATTCCTGGGATAACAGACAACGACGAGTATCTTGACGAGCTTTCTGCATTCCTTAAAACTCTAAAGAACATAAAAAGAATAGATGTTCTACCCTACCACACCTTGGGTGTGTTTAAATACGAGAAATTAGGAATAGACTATCCTCTAAAGGGTGTTTCAACACCTACAAATGACAGAATAGAGAACGCAAAAAAAAGGCTGAACGGATAACCGCTCAGCCTTTTTTATATCATTAAGATAATATTCTTATTACTTGATGATGCCCTGCTCTACGAAAATCTTCTTAAGAATCTGAACACCACACTCAACCTGCTCCTTAGTATGTGAAGCCATAAGAGCGAAACGAACAAGAGTATCCTGTGGTGCACATGCTGGTGGGATTACTGGGTTGATGAACACACCTGCCTCGTAAGCCAAAGCTGTTACCTTGAATGTCTTGTCAACATCATGAACATAGAGAGGGATGATTGGACTCTCTGTATCACCAATTTCAAAGCCTTCTTCCTTGAAACGCTTCAAAGCATAATTGGTAACATCCCAAAGGTGAGCAATACGCTCTGGCTCATTCTGAATGATGTGAAGAGCTTCGAGAGCACATGCTGTTGCTGCAGGAGTATCACTTGCAGAGAAGATGTATGTGCGGCTTGTGTGACGAAGATAGTTGATTGTATCTGCATCAGAAGCGATGAATCCGCCAATAGATGCCAAACTCTTTGAGAATGTACCCATAATGAGGTCAACCTCGTCAGAAAGACCGAAATGGTCGCAAACACCACGTCCCTGCTTACCGAATACGCCAAGACCATGAGCCTCGTCGACCATGATAGAGCAGTTATACTTGTGCTTCAGTTCAACAATCTCAGGCAGCTTAGCAAGGTCGCCTTCCATAGAGAACACACCGTCAACAACAATAAGTTTAACTGCCTCGTGTGGCAACTTCTGAAGCACACGCTCAAGGTCAGCCATATCATTATGCTTGTAATGAAGCTGAGTTGCAAAACTCAAACGACGTCCATCAACGATTGAAGCATGATCGCGATCATCACAAATGAGATAATCACCACGACCAACAACAGCAGGAATAACACCTGAGTTTACAGTAAAACCTGTTGAGAAACAAAGAGCATCGTCCTTGTGTTCAAATTCTGCCAACTCTTTCTCCAACTGAACATGTATATCAAGAGTACCATTAAGGAAACGGCTACCAGCACAACCTGAGCCATACTTTTCAAGCGCTTTCTTACCAGCCTCTATAATACGATCGTCACCAGTTAAACCTGTGTAGGCATTACTACCAAACATGAGCACATTGTGGTCACCCATAGTAACCTCTGGACCCTGCTTGCTTGTAATAGCTCTAAAATAAGGATAAACACCAGCCTCCATAAACTTCTGAGGCTCGCGATAATTTTTGTATCTTTCTTGTAACTGTCCCATCTTTAATAGGTGTAGAATTCTACGTTTTTATATTTCAAGGTGCAAAGATACAAAAAAGAATGGTATAATTACCCTTTTTTACAAGAAAAGTGCTTTTTCCACAATTTTAAGTACATCACAATAGAAGTTATCTTCAATTTTATTAACTTTGCAGACAAATAGAAAGCATTATGATGAAGAAAAGAATTCTTTTTATAATGAACCCCATATCTGGCACAAGCAATAAGAAAGGTATTCCTGATCTGATACGCTCGGGGATTGACACCGAGCGTTTTGACTATGAAATACGCCTTACTGAATATGCCGGACATGCTGCCGTAATTGCAGCAGAAGCAAGGGACAATCATATTGACATTGTCGTTGCCGTTGGAGGCGACGGAACTGTCAACGAAGTAGCCCGTTCACTCGTCCATTCTGATACTGCATTGGGCATTATTCCTTGCGGTTCGGGAAATGGTCTTGCTCGTCATCTTATGCTACCGTTGAATGTAAAGAAAGCCATTGCTGTAATAAACAAATGCGAGATTCACAAGCTCGACTATGGAGTTATCAATGGTCATGATTTCTTTTGTACCTGCGGCATGGGATTTGACGCTTTCGTTAGTCAGAAGTTTGCTGAATCAGGCAAACGAGGCCCAATAACATACCTCGAAAATATCTTACGTGAAGGACTTAAATATAAGCCAGAGACCTATGTTGTTGAGGACGAAACTGGCACCAAACGCTACAAGGCGTTCCTCATTTCGTGTGCAAATGCCTCACAATACGGAAACAATGCCTATATAGCTCCACAGGCTTCTATGAGCGATGGGTTGCTTGATGTTGTTATCATGGAACCTTTTGACGTTATAGATGCCACTCAGGTGAGTATTGACATGATGAACAAGACTCTTGACAAAAATTCAAAAATCAAGACGTTTAGATGCAAGCAACTGCATATTCATCGCAGTCAAGAAGGTGTTATACATTATGACGGTGACCCTGTAATGACAGGAAAAGACATTGATATTCATCTTGAAGAAAAAGGAATAAACATTGTTGTAAACGCTGATGCAAACAAAAACCAGCGCAAGCCCAACATGTTACAAAATGCAGCAGCTCAACTGTTTAATGAATTAAATTCTATGCGCGAAGATATTCAAAAGCAGAACAGACACATACAGGCTCTGAGCAAGGTTATACAACGTAAGTTAAATCTGTAATATCCATAAGGCAAGAAGAGTATTACAGATAAAACTCTGAACTTTTTTCATTAAACCAATCTGTTCTTGAGCCATCTGAATTCTGCAAACAAACATCCATATTATCAATTGTGCCAGAACGCTGTTTACTAAATGCAAGTAAACAGCGTTTTGGCATTTTATGCCCTACTGTTCGCACCATGTATTTTCTTGTAAGAAAAAAGCCATGCAAGAAAGCCTCCGAACAGAACAAGTCTTCACATTCTACAGGAATAACCGCCGAAAACACACCACCTGCTTTTATCAGCTTAGCCACCCCAGTAAACAAATCAGCATAGCTAAGCGTGTCTGTATGCCGAGCCTTGGCTCGCTCTGCATTAGGATTTTTCAACGAGTTGATAAAGTATGGAGGATTGCTTACTATAGAATCATACATTCCATCTGAAAAGTTACATTCTCCACATACGCTTGCAGCATAATTCTGCAAACTCTCTTCAACAACAGATACACGTTTTTTAAAAGGACTTTGAGCTATATTTTCTAATGCCTGACAGGCTGCTGAACTATCAATTTCAAGAGCATCAACATGAGCATTTGGAAAACGCTGAGCCATCATCATAGCTATCAAGCCCGTTCCTGTACCAATATCAAGAATATTTTCTCCTCCCTCAGCCCAACAACCAAGAAGCACACCATCGGTACCCACTTTCATGGCACACCGATCTTGCTTCACACTAAATTGCTTGAAACGAAATTCATCCTTCATGTCGTTAAAACGAAATTACTTGCTCTTTATTGCATTACGCATTACACAATTCTACCAAAGGCAATATCTCATTTCTTTACTTTTTTATCATCTTAAACCTCTATGATTCCTCTATAATGCCTCTATAATGCGTCTATATTGAAAAACAGATATCATAATTGTATTTTTATTGACGTTCCACAACCGCAGCTTACTTTGAAATTAAGCCCAAATTTCATCCTGCTCTCGCCTTCGAAATTCCTTCGAGATGCCTTCGAGATGCGTTCGAGATGTAACACAAATTGCCTATTTAATTATCATTTTTGCCTTTTATACACCTTATTTAAAGGAAATTATATACTTGTCTTAAAGAATTTAAAAGAAAATACGTAACTTTGCAGCCTAAAAGATTAAACATTCATTAATGAACAAGAAAGTAAATACATCAATTCACATGATGATTTCAGATTTCGATGGCGATATCGAAGTATTGTTGGACGAAAAGGTTCATCGTGAAATCCCTATATTGGCAACACGAAACTTATTTTGTTTTCCAGGTGTTGCCATGCCCATTGTCATAGGACGAAGGGCAAGCCTTAATCTGGTAAATAAACTAAAAGAAAACGAAGGTCAAATCTTCGGTATCTTCTGCCAAAAGAAAGCTGAAGTGGATAGTCCACTTGAAAGTGATTTGTTTGAAATAGGAACCCTGGCTCGCTTGGTAAAGGTTATCGAGATGCCAGGACAAGGCGACACTGTAACTATCATCGTACAAGGTCTCAATCGCTGCAAGTTAGTAACATTGGCATCACGCCGCCCCTACTACACAGCAGTTGTTGACAGCATCGAAGAGAATCTTGACGACACCAAGAGCCACGAATTCAGCGTTGCAGCAATCACTCTGCGCGACAGAATTAAGTTGTTTATCAATCTTGACGAGGAAATGCCACAGGAAACATCCATGGCTATTGACACCATCAAGAACGATTACATCGTTACAAACTTCATCTGCAGCAACTTCCCACTCAGCATAGAGAGCAAGGCAGAAATGCTTGCCGAAGACTCAGCTCTGCAGAGAGTATATCGCCTGTTGAAGGAAATAAACCAATACATTCAGTTGCTCGAACTACAGAAAGATATCCGTACAAAAACATCTATGGATATCGAAGAACAGCAGCGCGAGTATTTCCTACAGCAGCAAATCAAGAATATCAAGGCCGAACTGGGCAAAGGCGAAGGCTCACCTGAGAAAAAAGAACTTCAAGAGAAGGCTGCAAAGAAGAAATGGAACGATGACGTAAAGAAGATTTTCTATAAGGAGCTCGACAAATTGGATATGTATAATCCACAGAGCCCCGACTATAGCGTGCAGATGAACTATCTGCAAAATATGGTAAACCTTCCTTGGGGCGAATACACCACCGACGACCTCAACCTGAAGCGTGCCCAGAAAGTTCTTGATGCCGACCACTATGGCATGGAGAAAGTAAAGGAACGCATCCTTGAATACATGGCAGTATTGTCTCTGCGTGGCGATTTGAAAAGCCCTATCATCTGTCTCTACGGCCCTCCAGGAGTAGGTAAGACATCACTTGGAAAGAGCATTGCCAAAGCCCTCAACCGCAAATACGTACGCGTTTCGCTTGGTGGTGTTCACGACGAAGCCGAAATACGCGGTCATCGTCGCACATACATCGGTGCTATGCCAGGACGAATCATCAAGAGCATTCAAAAAGCAGGCAGCAGCAACCCTGTATTCATTCTCGACGAGATAGACAAAGTTACACAGCAAACACATAATGGCGACCCATCGTCAGCACTTCTTGAAGTGCTCGACCCTGAGCAAAACAACGCGTTCCACGACAACTATCTTGATGTTGACTACGACCTGTCAAAAGTGATGTTCATAGCAACAGCCAACGACCTTGGCTCTATTCCACGTCCACTACTCGACCGTATGGAAATTATTGAAGTAAGCGGATACATCACAGAAGAAAAAATAGAGATAGCAAAGCGCCATCTTGTTCCTCGCGAACTTGACAATACAGGTTTGTTAAACATCAAACCAAAAATAAAGTTCAACAAGGCAGCACTCGAGATGATCATAGAACGCTACACACGTGAGAGCGGTGTGCGCCAACTCGAAAAGCAGATAAACAAAGCACTACGAAAATTAGCATTCAAAAAAGCCATTAACGGCGACTTTGAATACACCAACATAACCCCTGCACATGTAGAAGATTTGCTGGGCAAGCCACCATTCTATCGCGACATCTATCAGGGCAACGACTATGCAGGCGTTGTAACAGGATTGGCATGGACAAGTGTCGGAGGCGAAATCCTATTCATAGAAACAAGCGTGAACAAAGGCAAGGGAGGCAAACTCACACTCACCGGTAACCTGGGCGACGTGATGAAAGAAAGTGCCATGATTGCCCTACAATACGTAAAGGCACACGTTGACAAACTGGGAATAGACTATCGTGTTTTCGACAACTGGAACATACACATCCATGTACCAGAAGGCGCAACACCAAAGGACGGCCCATCAGCAGGTATAACAATAGCTACATCCATTGCCTCTGCACTCACACAAAGAAAGGTTCGCAAGAACACAGCCATGACAGGAGAAATCACCCTGCGCGGTAAAGTTCTTCCCGTTGGCGGTATCAAGGAAAAAATTCTTGCAGCTAAGCGTGCTGGTATTACCGATATCATGATGTGCAAAGAAAACAAAAAAGACATCGAAGAAATTCCAGAGCAGTATCGCAAGGGAGTAGAATTCCACTATGTAGAAAACGTAGCCGACGTGTGGAACTTCGCACTCACAGACGAAAAGGTAGATAACGCTATCGAACTTACGATAGAAGAAGAAAAAAAAGATAATCAGAATTAATAATGACATTCGAACTACAACATACCGATAAAGCAAGCGATGCACGTACAGGTATTATAACCACAGACCACGGACAAATAAAGACACCTATCTTTATGCCCGTAGGTACTGCTGGTACTGTAAAAGGCGTTCATTTCGAAGAACTTCGCCAACAGGTAAAAGCACAGATTATCCTTGGCAACACCTATCACCTTTATCTGCGTCCAGGGCTTGATATTCTAAAGCAAGCTGGCGGACTACATGGATTCAACGGATGGGAAAAACCAATACTCACCGACTCTGGTGGCTTTCAAGTATTCTCCCTGACAGGTATCCGAAAACTTCGTGAAGAAGGATGCGAATTCCGTTCACACATAGACGGCAGCAAGCATTTCTTCACACCCGAAAACGTGATGGATACAGAACGCATTATCGGTGCCGACATAATGATGGCACTCGACGAGTGTCCCCCTGGTCAGAGCGACTATGCCTACGCAAAGAAATCACTTGGCATGACCCAACGCTGGCTCGACCGCTGCATCAAACGATTCAACGAAACAGAACCATTGTATGGCTACAACCAAAGCCTCTTCCCTATCGTTCAAGGTTGCACATACAAAGACCTTAGAAGAGAAGCAGCAAAATTTGTTGCCGACAAGGGAGCTGACGGTAATGCTATTGGCGGACTTGCAGTAGGCGAGCCAACCGAAATCATGTATGAAATGATAGAGGTTGTAAACGAAATCCTCCCTAAAGACAAACCAAGATACCTTATGGGGGTGGGCACACCTCAGAACATTCTTGAAGCCATAGAACGTGGTGTTGACATGTTCGACTGCGTTATGCCTACACGAAATGGTCGCAACGCATTGCTCTTCACATACAACGGAACAATGAATATGCGCAACAAAAAATGGGAAAACGATTTCACACCTATCGACCCTGACGGTTGCTACACCGACCAGGTTTACACCAAGGCATATCTGCATCATCTTTACAAGGCACAAGAACTACTTGCAATGCAAATAGGTTCTATTCACAACCTTGCATTCTATCTGCGCCTCGTTACCGATGCACGCCAGCACATTGAGCAAGGCGACTTTGTGCAATGGAAACGTAGCATCATCGACCAACTCGGACGACGTATCTAATTGATAGTAGATAGTTTATCAATTGAATAATGGATTATAAAAAACTAAGACAACACCGCAAGTTCTATCATATGAAACGCTGGGGGGGCAAACACACAAAGCCCATCCAGAAAATGGCACGATGGATTTGTAATCACACCAGACTTCTGCAAAAAATATGCAAATGGCTGGGGCGAAAACTGCATTTCTTGAGTATTCTGAATCCATCCAGATATATCAAGCGCATAGATAGATACATCATTCGCAAATTCATTGGAACATACATCTATTCTATATTGCTTATTATCTCTATCTCTATAGTATTTGATGTCAATGAGAATCTTACGAAGTTCACACAATATCATGCACCACTAAGTGCTATCATATTTGACTACTATGCCAACTTCGTGCCATACTTTGCCAATCTGTTCAGTCCGCTGTTCGTTTTCATCGCAGTAATCTTCTTTACCTCCAAACTGGCAAACAACTCCGAGATTATCTCCATGCTGGCAGCAGGCATATCATTCAAGCGACTGATGCGACCCTACATGTTCTCATGTATTCTCATCTCTGCCCTTTCGTTCTATCTAAGCGCATATGTCATTCCACATGGCACAGTAATTAGACAGAACTTCGAGGTGATGTATAAAAACAAAGACAAAAACACATCAGCCGACAATGTTATGCTGCAGGTTGACAAAGGCACAATTGCCTATATACAGCACTACGACAACAAGCAGAAAAAAGGTTATGGATTCTCTCTCGATAAATTCGAGAACAAGAAACTCGTAAGCCACATGACAGCTATGGAGATTCAATACGACACAATCTCCGAAGGCAAATACCATTGGACTGCCTCACAATGGAAGATACGCCAACTTCGCGGTCTCAAAGAGCATATAACAAATGGTGCACGCAAAGACACCCTCATTCTTATGGAGCCTACCGACCTTGTATATTCAAAAGGACAGCAGGAAACCTTTACAAGTCCAGAACTTAAGGCTTACATATCCAAACAGATAAACCGAGGTTCAAGCAATGTTGTGCAGTATCAGGTGGAATACCACAAGAGAATAGCAACATCATTTGCCTCATTCATTCTAACTATAATCGGACTGTCACTTTCCTCTAAGAAACGTAAAGGAGGAATGGGTATGTATCTGGGCATAGGTTTGGCACTCAGCTTCATATATATCATGCTGCAAACTGTATCAGCAACATTTGCCATTAACGCAAACACCCCACCTATGCTGGCAGCATGGATTCCAAATATCATCTTTGCAATAGTAGCTTATTTCTGCTACAGGCACGCACCTAATTAATAAACGCGCGATGCGCTAAAATAATATTGAAATTATGTATTTCGACGAATTAGAATTAAACGACAACGTATTGGATGCACTCTACGACATGCATTTCGACAAGTGCACTCCTGTGCAGGAAAAATGTATTCCTGAAATTCTCAAGGGTAACGATGTGCTTGGAGTAGCACAAACAGGTACAGGTAAAACAGCAGCATATCTTTTACCAGTACTTAGCAAACTTGATGACGGAAACTATCCCGACAACGCTATAAACTGCCTTATCATGAGCCCTACACGTGAACTGGCGCAACAGATTGATCAGGCAATGCAAGGTTTTTCCTACTACCTACAGGGAGTTAGCTCTGTAGCTGTATATGGCGGCAACGATGGAAACCGTTACGACCAGGAACTAAAGAGTTTGCAGCTTGGAGCAGATGTAGTAATAGCTACCCCTGGACGACTCATCTCTCATATCAGCCTCGGCAACGTTGACCTTAGCAAGGTTAGCTTTTTTATTCTCGATGAAGCCGACCGCATGCTTGATATGGGTTTCTCTGATGATATAACAACTATTGCCAAGAAACTGCCAAAAACTTGCCAAACTATCATGTTCTCAGCAACTATGCCCGACAAGATTGAAGAGTTTGCAAAATCATTGCTCAAGAACCCTGTAACCATAAAGCTCGCTGTTAGCAAGCCAGCTGAGAAAATCAAGCAAAGTGCATATGTGTGCTACGAAACACAAAAAATGGGCATCGTAAAAGACATATTCAAACAAGGTGATTTGCAACGCGTAATCATCTTCTGCGGAAGCAAACTAAAGGTAAAGCAGGTTACAGGTGCTCTGCAGCGCATGAACATAAACTGTGGAGAGATGCACAGCGATCTTGATCAGGCACAACGCGACGATGTTATGTTCAAATTCAAGAGCGGACAGCTTGATGTTCTTGTAGCTACCGACATCGTATCACGTGGTATTGATATTGACGATATTGCCATGGTCATCAACTATGATGTTCCTCATGATGCCGAAGACTATGTTCATCGTATAGGACGCACAGCACGTGCTGCACGCGATGGTGTTGCATTTACCTTTGTTTCTGAAGAAGACATCTACTATTTCCAGCAAATAGAGAAGTTCCTTGAAAAGGTAGTTGAAAAGAACGCTCTTCCTGAAGGACTTGGCGAAGCGCCAGAATACAAAAAACAAAACAAGCCTATTAAGCCTGCAAAAGGTGGAAAGACAAGTGCGAAGAGCCGTCGCCGTCAGGATCGCGACCAAACATCACACAAGGACAAGAAACAAGAGAATCGCAGACGCAACAATAATCAGCGCAATCAACAGAACGCAGAAGGCGAGTACACAAACAAACACCGCAGAAACAACAAACAGCAGTTTGCTAATGGTGAACAACGTCGTTTTGAACACAAGCCTAAGAATGGAGAGGAAACCAACAACAGCGAACAGCAGCCACGCAACAAGCAACATCGTCGTGGCAATGTTGAGGGCAACTACAAGAAACGCTATTCAAGAGGTCAGTACTCTGATAAGCGACAGAACAACAAGCCAAAGACAAAAACTTCGGCAGCTCCTGTTAAAAAGGAAAGTGCAGTGAAGAAATTCTTCAAGAAGCTGTTTGGTTTCAAGAAATAATATCAAAAGGTATCTCTAAAAACGAGATACCTTTTTTTTCTTCTTATAATTATACTTTGTTTTTCCGTCCGTCCAGACGGACAATGTGCCAGAACACTTTTTTTCGCTGTCCGTCCAAGCGGACGGTCTTTTCTATGACTATTTTTCAGCGTCCGCCTAGGCGGACGGTCTGTTGGAGCATACTTTTTGCCTGTCCGTCCGGGCGGACGATGTTTTCTATGACAATTTTTCACCGTCCGCCTAGACGGACGGTGTTTCAGAAGCCAATTTCTCGCTGTCCGCCTAGGCGGACAGCATTTCGAACCATCATTTTGCATCATCAACTGCAGTTGACAACCCGTCAGAGAGCTATTTTGCTCCATCAACTGCAGTTGACGTGTTATAAAACAATTATAAATAGACATTTCTCATGCAAAAACAACCCAAAACTTACTTTTTTCTACTTTTTAATAAAAAAATATATCTTATTGTTTGTTTTTTCAAGAAAAACATATAACTTTGCAACACAAAACAATTAATAAAAGAAAAAAGGATACGTGCGAAACTATAATTAATTATAAAGAAACAAGCCGTTCCGAATTTTTAAATAGAGATAAATTTTCAACCATATAAAAGGAAAAGATTATGAAAGCAACAGAAGTTGTAGAACAACTAAAGCAAAAATTTCCAGGCCAGCCAGAGTATATTCAGGCTGTAAGCCAGGTACTTGGAACCATTGAAGAAGAGTACAACAAACACCCTGAGTTTGAAAAGGCTAATCTTATTGAGCGTCTTTGCATTCCAGATCGTATGATCATGTTCCGCGTATCTTGGGTTGACGACAAAGGAAATGTACAGAACAACATGGGCTACCGCGTACAGCACAACAACGCAATCGGTCCTTACAAAGGCGGTATTCGTTTCCATTCTTCAGTAAACCAGTCAATTCTGAAATTCCTGGCTTTCGAGCAGACTTTCAAGAACTCACTCACAACACTTCCTATGGGTGGTGCAAAAGGTGGTTCTGACTTTTCTCCACGTGGCAAGTCTAACGCTGAGGTAATGCGCTTCTGCCAAGCTTTCATGAATGAACTTTATCGCCACATCGGTCCCGATGAAGACGTACCAGCAGGTGATATCGGTGTTGGTGGTCGTGAGGTTGGCTACATGTTTGGCCAGTACAAGAAGCTCACTCATCAGTTCGTAGGTATCCTCACTGGTAAGGGTCAGGAATTTGGTGGCTCACTCATCCGTCCTGAGGCTACAGGCTATGGTAATGTTTACTTCCTCCAGAACATGCTCAAGACTAAGGGTCTCGACCTCAAGGGTAAGAAAGTACTTGTTTCTGGTGCAGGTAACGTTGCACAGTACACCATGGAGAAACTTCTCCAGCTTGGTGCTACTCCAATGACATGTTCAGACTCTGATGGTTACATCTACGATCCAGATGGTATCGATGAGAAGAAGCTCGCTTACATCATGGAACTCAAGAATGTTGAACGTGGACGTATCAAGGAATATGTTGAAGAGTATCCAAATGCTAAGTATGTTGCAGGTGCTAAGCCTTGGTTTGAGAAGGGTTGTGAGATAGCTACTCCATGTGCTACTCAGAACGAGATCAACGAGGAAGCAGCTAAGGCTCTTATTGAAAACGGCTGCATCGCTGTTAGCGAGGGTGCTAACATGCCTACAACTCCTGAAGCAACAAAGGTATTCCAGGATGCTAAGATTCTATACTGCCCAGGTAAGGCTTCTAACGCTGGTGGTGTTGCAGTATCTGGTCTCGAAATGAGCCAGAACTCAGAGCGTCTGAAGTGGACACGCGAGGAAGTTGACAACTACCTCCACCGCATCATGGACGACATCCACGACAACTGCGTTAAATATGGTACAGAGGCAGATGGCTACATCAACTACGTTAAGGGTGCCAACGTTGCAGGTTTCCTTAAGGTTGCTAAGGCTATGATGGCTCAGGGCATAGTATAGTTCAGAGATAATACCCAAAATAAAAACCTCGCTCTAAGAAAATAGAGCGAGGTTTTTATTTTGCAAACATACTAATTAAAAAGTAAAAGAAGCCTTCAAGTAAACTTGAGGCCTCTTTTGCTTTTTTAATTATCTTCTTGCGGAAGAAGAGGGATTCAAACCCCCGATACCCCGAAAGGAGTATACCGGATTTCGAGTCCAGCGCATTCGGTCACTCTGCCATTCTTCCTTGACACACGCAAAAGTAATAAAACATTATCAAACTACAAAAACTAAAATGATAATTTTTTCAATCTTTCACGCAATTGTTCTGCCATACTCTTGCGAATAGCAAGTTTTATCTCGCAGGTGTTATCAAACTGCTGGCTAACTATTCGCGGTTCCATATCCTTTACTATACGCATCACATCGTTCATCATAGGATAAGTAAAACTATAGGTAATTATCTCCTCAACCAATCGCTCTTCTATCTCAGAATGAGCTATGGCATCGGCTGCAGCCTCACGATAAGCAACAATAAGTCCGCTTGTACCAAGATTAACACCTCCATAATAACGCACAACAATAATCAGGATATTTGTAAGCTCCTGAGAATTTATCTGCCCAAGAATAGGTTTCCCAGCTGTTGATGACGGTTCACCATCATCATTTGCCCTAAACTCAAGACGGTCAGAGCCAAGCATATAGGCGTAACACACATGACGTGCATCATAATATTTCTTGCGATACTGCTTGATGACTTCCTTTACTTCATCAACAGATTCAACATGATGCGCAAAAGCGAGGAACTTACTCCGCTTCTCGGTGTAATATCCCTCGCCAACGATTTTTTCCTTTATAGTCTTATAACTATCTTCCATTAATCCAATTTATGTATAACAATACCTGAACGGAGCTTAGGCTCAAACCAGGTTGCCTTTGGTGGCATAATCTTACCAGAGTCGGCAATATCCATAATCTGCTTCATACTTACAGGATAAAGAGCCAAAGCCCAACGCATTTCACCATTATCAACTCTGCGTTTCAACTCCTGCAGCCCACGAAGACCACCAACAAAATCAATTCTATTTGAAGAACGCAGATCGGTAATCCCCATCAGTTCGTCAAGGATAAGACGACTTGATATGTCAACATCAAGAACACCAATAGGATCAGAATTATCATAAGTGCCTTCCTTTGCCTTCAAACTATACCAGTTTTTATCGATATATAGTGAGAACTCATGGAGTTCCTGTGGCTTGTATTCTGCCTCACCTTTCTTTTCAACAACAAAGTTCTTAGAAAGAGCCTCAAGGAACTCATCGGTTGTCATTCCATTAAGATCCTTTACTACACGATTATAGTCAAGAATAGTAAGCTGCGAAGCCTGGAAACACACAGCCATGAAATAATTATACTCCTCTGTTCCCTTATGATTAGGATTCTGTTTTTGCTTTTCAGCACCCACAAGAGCAGCAGCAGCCGAGCGATGGTGACCATCTGCGATATATAGCGCTGGCATCTTGGCAAACTCCTCTGTTACAGTCTTGATGTCAGCAGCATCGCTAATCACCCAGAATTGATGACGGAAGCCATCTATAGGAGCAACAAAATCGTATTCTGCCTTTGTTGCAGCATAACGGTTAATCAAATCATTAAGCACCGAATTGTCGGGATAAGCAAAGAACACAGGTTCTATGTTAGCATTGTTAACACGCACATGTTTCATTCTGTCTTCTTCCTTATCACGACGTGTAAGCTCATGCTTTTTGATGACACCCGTCATATAATCGTTTACATAAGCTCCAAGCACAATACCATACTGCGTTTTGCCATTCATTGTCTGAGCATAGATATAATAGTGATCATCCTCATCCTGAACGAGCCAGCCTTTGTCTTGGAACATTTGGAACTGACGAGCAGCCTCATCATAAACACGAGGATCATACTCACTTGTTCCTTCTTCAAAGTTTATTTCTGGCTTGATGATATGATAAAGACTCTTTTCATTGTTGCCCGCTTCAGCACGAGCTTCGTCAGAATCGAGCACATCATAAGGACGTGACTCTACCTGTTCTACCAAGTCCTTTGGAGGACGTATTCCCTTGAAAGGTTTTACTATTGCCATGGTTATTTGTTTAAAGTTTGTGTAAAGGTAATAAAAATAAAATTCCCCACAAAGAACATGTAGGGAATTTTACTATATCTCGGTTTCCAGATTACTTGTTAACCTGGAACTTTGTGCAACCGTCAGCAAAGAAAGCTGCTATCTGCTTAGCAGCAGCAATACCAGCATTGATATTTGCCTCAGCAGTCTGAGCACCCATCTTCTTTGGTGTTGAGAAATAACGACCTTCGAATGTCTTGAATTCAGCATCAGCATCAGGCATGATATCTGTAACATACTTGATATCAGCACGATCAGCCATCAGCTTAAGCAATTCTGGCTCATTAATAACCTCCTTGCGAGCTGTGTTAACAAGAATAGCACCCTTAGGCATCTTGTTCACCAATTCATAGTTGATACTCTGAATTGTTTCAGCAGTTGCTGGTATGTGAAGTGAGACAACATCGTTTGTAGCGAAGAGTTCTGCCTGATCCTTACAAGCATGAACACCAGCAGCCTCGATAACATCAGCTGGACAGAAAGCATCATAAGCAGATACTTCCATACCAAAGCCCTTAGCTATGCGTGCAACGTTGCGCCCCACGTTACCGAAAGCAAGAATACCCAGACGCTTGCCTTTAAGTTCAGAACCACTCTTACCATTATAGAAATTACGAACAGCAAATACAAGCATACCGAAAACAAGTTCAGCAACAGCATTTGAATTCTGACCAGGAGTGTTCTCTGCAACAACACCATGAGCTGTTGCAGCAGCAAGGTCAATATTGTCATAACCTGCTCCTGCACGAACAACAATCTTTAAGTTCTTTGCTGCGTCAAAAACATCAGCCGTGAACTTATCAGAACGGATAATTGCAGCGTCAGCATCAGCAACAGCATCAAGAAGCTGCTTCTTCTCCGTATATTTCTCAAGCATCACAACCTCGTGGCCTGCAGCCTGAGCCTCTTTCTTTATTCCATCAACAGCAGCTGCTGCGAATGGTTTCTCTGTAGCAACTAATATCTTCATAAGTCTTTTTTTTCTTTGAAATTTTCAATGTTTTATATTGTTTTTTCAAAGTCCTTCATTGCACTTACAAGAGCATTAACACCTTCGATTGTCTGAGCATTGTAGCATGAAGCACGGAAACCACCAACAGAGCGGTGTCCCTTGATACCAACCATACCACGTTCAGTTGCAAAATCAAAGAACTTAGATTCAAGCTCCTTATAGTCGTCATTCATTACGAAGCAAAGGTTCATCACAGAACGATCCTCAGCAGCAACAGTACCACGGAACAACTTGTTGCGGTCAATCTCGTCATAAAGAATCTTAGCACGCTCCTGAGCACGACGATCCATCTCCTTAACACCACCCTGAGCCTTCACCCAGCGCATTGTTTCAAGAAGAGAATAGATTGGCACTACTGGAGGAGTATTGAACATTGAACCCTTCTCTACATGTGTGCGGTAGTCAAGCATAGTAGGCAACTCTCGTGGAGCCTGACCAAGCAGTTCGTCCTTAACAATAATAACAGTAACACCTGCCATAGCCATATTCTTCTGGGCACCAGCATAGATAGCTGTATATTTTGATACGTCAACAGGGCGGCTCATGATATCAGAACTCATGTCACCAATCAATGGAACAGGAGAATCAAGGTCCTTGCGATATTCAGTACCATAGATAGTGTTGTTAGTACATACATGGAGATAATCCAAGTCAGCAGGAATATCGAAGTTATGTGGCAAATGCATATATCCATCTTCAGCGGAGGAAGCAACTTCAACTACTTCTCCAAAATGCTTAGCTTCCTTCATTGCCTTTTTAGCCCATGTACCTGTGTTCAGGTAACCAGCTTTCTTGAGGAGGAAGTTAGCAGGAATCTGCATGAACTGGAGCGAAGCACCACCACCCAGGAAAATTACGGAGTAACCCTGAGGAATATCAAGCAATTCCTTTATCAGGGCTTCAGCCTCGTCAACTACTGGCTGGAAATACTTTGCACGGTGACTAATCTCCATCAACGAAAGACCAGTACCATTGAAATCCAAAATCTGCTTTGCTGTGTTCTCAATCACTTCGCGTGGAAGCATTGATGGACCTGCATTAAAGTTGTACTTCTTCATCTGAATGTTTAATTAAAGTTTGTATATTCGAGTATTTTAGTTTCGCGCTTGCGAAATTACAGTTTTTATTTCAACTAACCAAACAAAATATCAATAATTTACGAAATTGAACTTTTTTATAGCAATTTGTCAATTACCTAAATATTTTATTCTGTAATTAAATATCCTTTCCAAAAACAAAAAGTTGAGAAAATTCTTATCTCACCTCCTCTACAACTGTACGGATACCCTTGATTTTTACACCTTTACATGAGTTTATCACCTGGCGCAGTTTCTTTCGTGGAACAGCAACATAGGAATAACGATCCTTTACATCTATCTTACCTATTTCCTTTCCCTGAAGATTGGCATTCTTACAGATAAACCCAACAATATCTCCCTTAGAAATCTTATCTTTCTTTCCCTTTCCAATATACACAGTAGCCATCTTAGCCTCAGAAGGTTTCATGCCTGTGGTATCAGGAATTTCGTAAATTCTTACCTCGCTATCTACATATTCAGGCAGGTGTTCACCTGGCGAAAGCAGAAAGAATGCCCTACCCTGCTTATCCCAACGGGCAGTTCGTCCAACACGATGAATGTAGTTATCTTCAGTTTCAGGAATATGATAATGGATAATATTATCTATATCAGGAATATCCAATCCACGTGAACCAAGGTCTGTGCTCACAAACACATTAGCCGAACCATTTGAGAACTTGTAAAGTGCATCCTCACGCTCCTGCTGTTCCAATCCACCATGAAAGGCACTTGTGGCAAACCCCTGCTGACGCAGAAAATCATCCACACGCTCCACCGACTGACGGTAGTTAAGGAAAACAATAGTACTCTGATCGCCCAAACTCAACAACAATTGCTTTAGCGACTCCAGTTTATCTTTCTCAGGACTGTTAACCTGATAAATTCCTATTCTGTCGGGCACCTGCTCCTCACTATCAAGATAACTTATATTAGTCACCTTTGCCTTTTTGTCACGACGAAGGAAATGAGGTATTTCCTCAGCCTCTGTAGCCGAAAGCAGGAAATGTCTGTCAATATTAGGAAGCTTATCTATCAAAGCCGACATCTCGTCCTGAAATCCCATTTCAAGACACTTGTCAAACTCATCAATAACAAGGTATTTTATATCGTCAGCAAGGATATTTCCCTTTTCGAGATGGTCATTCAAACGCCCTGGAGTACCAAAAATAATCTGCGGTTTCACTTGTCTAAGCACCCTATGTTCATCCATAGTAGGCCTACCTCCATAGCATGCCATTCCTCTTAATCCGCTACCCATAGATTTTAGTACCTCTGCCGACTGCAAAGCCAGTTCTCGTCCTGGAGTGATAACAACAGCCTGCACCTCATCACTCTCAGCATCAACAAGCTGTACAAGTGGCATAAGATAAGCCAACGTCTTACCACTACCTGTAGGCGAAAGCACAACCACATCGTTACGTGAATGCAATATGGCATCATAGGCTTCGTTCTGCATGGCATTCATCTCAATGCCAAGTTTTTCTAATATCTCGTTTGTATTCATAATGTTGCTACTTTTTTCTCAACAGCTTGTCAACCTCATCAAATTCCTTACCCATATTAAGGTTTAGGTATATGGTGTAAAGTGGTAATGCCCATTTTTCCTTCATATCTGGAGCCAATAAACGATACTGCTCCAGATATGGTTTTGCCTTACGATAGAAATCTATCATCTGACGATGACGCTTTCTGGCATTTTGAACATTCTTGTCTATTTCAACAGCCTGATTAAAATATGCCAATCCAAGGTTGAGCCAGGCATCAGCCATAGTGCTGTCTTCCTCTATAAGAGGCTTACACAATTCTATACATTCGTCGAAGTGGTTACTGTTCAATAGCAAAGTGCTCTTGGCAAATCGGAAAATACGGTTTGTACTATCGTTTTCAATAGCCTCATCACACACTTTCATTGCCTTCTCAGCCTGTCCTTGATCCACATACGACTGCACCAGTCGAGGGAAAAAATAAGGAAACTTGGGATATTTTTCAAACCCATCCTCAAGAGTTTTTATGTAGCTAACGGTATCAGCTTGCAGTTTATATGTTTCTGCCAGATACTGCAACAGCAGTTCATAATGCGTACTATCTTTTAATGCAAGAGATCTATTCAGCAGAGTAGCTTCAACATCCTGCATTTTATATCCGCAATACACCGTCCAATAGGCAGCCTCAGCAATGTGCCTATCTTTCTGCGCATAATCATATTCGGCAAACAAAGGATGGTTTATACAGTCTATGTATGTATTGAAAAAATCATATGCTTTTCTATATTCCTGCTTCTTTACAAAATATACTCCACCATTATATAAGTTTGGACGTATGATATCTAACACCTCTGCATGTTTCTTACGATACTTAGGCTTCACACGTCCGTTTTTATCAGGGCGAGCATCTATCGAGTCAAAAGTTTCAATTGTTTGAAACAGTTTACGTGTTGCCGAAAACAAGTCTGCTGTATCATATTTCTGTTTTAGATAAAGCTTTTCATTTCCCTGTTCATATATAGCACGCTGAGCCTCATAAAGAGTTAACCAAATCTTTTCATTATCCCTATTTGCCGAATCCTTCAGCAAATTCTGCATTAACTGTTCTGCCTTATCAAGATCCTTTTTGCTTTTTATATATGTACGTGCCGTCTGTATATCCTTTTTCTGGGCATATCCAGAGCAAGCAGCCGCCATAAACAACAATATAACAATATTTCTTTTCATCATTTCTTATCCTTTCCTAATACCTTTTCTATTTGTTCCAAAAGTCTTTTCCAGTTTACAGTCTTCTCTTCTGGGTCAAGAGCAGAAACAAGATTTACCCATTTCATTCCTTCTTCATATTTGGCTTTCACTACTTTTACATCTTCTTTGCTCAATTTCTTCTTGCTTTTTTGCAGACTATCCTGCAAAACTGCAGCTTTTGAACAAATACAGAAAGCTGTGTTATATATAGCTTCCACGTACAGACTGTCAATATCTATAGCTTTTTCAAATGATCTGATAGCCTCATCCCATTTTGAATCCTTCATATCTATCTCGCCTCTCAAAGCCCATGTCTCCTTGTTTTCTGGATGTTTACGGGTTTCATCAAGAGCAAACTGTTTCATTTCATTTTCATGTCCTGGAGCAGAAAAATACTCTAACAACATTCCTGTATATACAGAATTTGTAGGAGTAATATCATGCAGTTCCAGTAGCGCAATAAGATATTGTGTTGAATCGGCATGCGTTTTCAATCGGTTGTGCATGCAGTTGATTTTTATTTCTGCCGCATCTCGTGCATAGTTGGCATCCTTTAAGGCTACATCAGCAAAACGTTCTGCTTGAGTAAAATCCTTTTTTCCATAAGACAAAAGGCTCAGGTAGTATGCCACCTGTCCATTGTTTAATTCATATTTATGGAACAAAGCACTTTCTGAGCAGTCAAGATACAGGCGGAAATAATCCATAGCCTCACTATTCTGCCGTTTGTTGTAATAGAAGAACCCTGCATTCTCCAGTTCTGGAACATAGCGAAGCAAACGTTTACCGTTTGAATCACGATAACGTGAGCTAATGCCCCCTCCCTTTATTGGGCTTGCATCATAAAAATCACAAAGTAATGCGTTTTTCATCATCCTCGACACACGCTTGTAAAATGTAGCACTATCAGCAGGTAATCGAGTTAAAGTATCAAGTTGTGAATCAATACTGCGGTTAATATTCCTTGCAAGTTTTTGCGCATTCTGTCCCTTGCACGGCATGAAAAATGTCGCGAGTAGAACAATAAGGAAATAGACATTTTTGCGCATAATAAAAAAATAATATACAGGAACCGTTGCAGCAGCAACAGTTCCTGTGTTTATAAATTAGGATTACTTATTCAAGTTTTCCATTTCCTTTGTGCGAGCATCATTAGCACCATATACGCTATAGTATGCTGAATACAAAGGATAGCTCCAGTTTGCCTTCTCACGGTTTGGATCAAGAGACTTAGCCTTCTCGAGATACTTTATAGCCTCATTGTAAACAACCTTGCGTCCGTTAGGATCTTGAAGGTTACCAGCCTTAGCGTTCAAGCAGAAACCAAGATATGTAAGAACTACAACATTCTCACCATCAGTTTCTACGGCAGCGGTAAAACTCTTAACGGCATCATCAATCTTATTGCCATTCATCTCCTGCTGACCCTTCAACTCCCATGCTATAGCATACTTTGGATCTACAGCAAGCTTATCAGAGATGAGCTTATCAAAGTTCTCTGTCTGCTTGAGTGAACTGTAAAGACCTGCGAGAGTAGCAAAGATCTGTGAGTTATCTGGATACTTTGCATAAAGATCCTTCAACTGAGCAGCATATGCAACAGAGTCGGCATTATTCTTTAGGTTCTGTGACATCAAGTAAACCTTAAGATTAAGAGCCTCCTTGAATACAGCAGTATCCTGCATAGCAACGTCAACATACTTGTTGGCAAGCTCCATGTTCTTGTTCTGGAAAGCATAAACACCAGCTACACGAGCCACCTCACCAAGATACTGGTCTGGAGTCTTTGACTTGTCAATGCTCTTGAACAAAGGATCTGTAGCAGACTCTACATACATACCATACTGCTGAAGAGCCATAACCTTGTTGTCAGCCTGGCTTGCAGCCTGACCACCATTGATAAGGTTCAAACGCATAGCGTAAAGACGCTGAGCGTTCTTTGTTTCAAACTTAGGCTTAATCTTACCCTTAGCATCAGGTTTCTGGTCATAAACATTACACTCAATGGCATTCTTCATTGCATCATAAAGAGCATTGTAGAAACCGATTGTATCATAAGCCTCTTCCTTACCCTGGCCATACTGTTTAGCCACCTGGTTTGAGGTGATAGTTCCCTGTTCCTTGCTTACCTTATCCAAAGCGAGTTCAACAAGTTTGTTGTAAGCCTTAGCCTTCTCTGCGTCATTAGCAAGCTGTGAGAGACTGCTCTTAACGAGTTGCTCTGCCTCTGCATAAGTCTTTGCCTTCAAAATAGCCTTCAATGGCTCAGAATCTCCGGCAAAAGCAGCTGATGTACCTAGTAGCATCATGGCTGCAATCATTAACTTTTTCATAATAAACGTTTGTTTAATAAAGATTGATTATTTATTCATTATCTTCAGTATCGCCGAAATCAACAAGAGGAGCCTCCTCTACATCATCGGTCGATTCTATATTTGGTTTGTCTTCACCTGCTGGCACATCGGCTACTGAATCGTTCTTGATTTCTTCACTCTTCTGTGCCCATTGTGCACGGCTCTCTTCCTCAACGGTAGCCTCGAGTTCTGAGCTCATCACCTTACATACGCTGGCAATGACATCATTCTTCTTAGCAAGGTTGATAAGACGAACACCCTGAGTAGCACGTCCCATGACACGCACATCAGAAACAGCCAGTCGAATAACAATGCCACTCTTATTGATAATCATAAGGTCGTTTTCATCGGTAACATTCTTGATAGCCACCAGCAAACCTGTCTTATCAGTAACAGAAAGTGTCTTTACACCCTTTCCACCACGCTTGGTTATACGATAGTCTTCTACCTGTGAACGCTTACCATAGCCCTGCTCGCTGACAACCATGATTGTTTCGCTTTCAGGATCGTTAACAACAACCATACCTACAACCTGATCGTCGCCATCGTCGAGACGCATACCGCGAACACCTGTAGCTGTACGACCCATTGTGCGGATATCGTTTTCGTTGAAGCGGCATGCACGACCATTGCGGTTAGCAATAATCATTTCGTTGTGACCATTTGTAAGACGAACATCTACAACCTCATCACCCTCAGCAAGACTGATAGCAATCACACCATTAGCACGTGGACGTGAATACTGCTCCAATACAGTCTTCTTTACAGTACCGTTCTTAGTAGCAAAGATAACATAATGGTTGTTGATGAATTCTTCGTCATCAAGACTCTTCTTCAATCGAAGGATAGCATTGATAGAGTCGTCGCTCTCAATGTTGAGCATATTCTGAATAGCGCGTCCCTTAGAGTTGCGGTCACCCTCTGGAATCTCATAACACTTCAACCAGTAGCAGCGTCCCTTCTTAGTGAAGAACAACATTGTCTGGTGCATTGTTGCAGGATAGATGTTCTCGGTGAAGTCTTGATCGCGGTGACGAGCACCCTTAGAACCTACACCACCACGTGCCTGCTCACGGAATTCAGACAGTGGAGTGCGCTTGATATATCCCATGTGGCTAACTGTAATCACAACAGGATCATTTGGATAGAAGTCCTCTGGGTTGAACTCTTCAGAAGAATACTTGATTTCTGTGCGACGTGCATCGCCATACTTTTCCTTTACTTCCTGAAGTTCTTCCTTCATCACTTTCTTACACATCTCTGGATCATCCAATATCTGCTGCAAGTAAGCTATCTGACGCTCCAACTCCTCGTATTCTGCATGCAACTGTTCAAGACGTAAGCCTGTGAGCTGACTCAAACGCATATCTACGATAGCCTTTGACTGCAGTTCGTCGAGTTCGAAACGTTTTTCCAAATTGCGCTGAGCATCACTTGGAGTTTTGCTTGCTCGAATGATGTGTACAACCTCATCAATATTATCGCAGGCAATGATCAATCCCTCAAGGATATGTGCACGTTCCTGAGCTTTCTTAAGTTCAAACTTAGTTCGACGAATTGTAACATCATGACGATGATCAACAAAGTGCTTAACACACTCCTTCAAGCTCAACAGTTTTGGACGACCACCCACAAGAGCAATGCAGTTTACTGAGAAAGAACTCTGCAAAGCAGTCATCTTAAAGAGCTTATTCAGAATAACGTTAGCGTTTGAATCCTTCTTAATGTCGACAACGATACGCATGCCCTGACGACCTGACTCATCGTTAACGTTAGAGATACCGTCAATCTTGCCTTCCTTAACCAATTCAGCAATATACTCAATGAGCTGCTGCTTGTTAACACCATAAGGAATCTCAGACACGATAATCTTGTCATGGTTCTCATCGCTTTCAATCTCAGCCTTGGCACGCATAACAACACGTCCACGACCAGTTTCGTAAGCCTGACGTACGCCTTGAATACCATATATATAAGCACCTGTTGGGAAATCAGGAGCCTTGATATACTGCATGAGTCCGTCAAGATCAATCTCTGGGTTATCAATATAGGCACAGCATCCATCAATCACCTCATTAAGGTTGTGAGTTGGAATATTTGTAGCCATACCAACGGCAATACCGTTACCACCATTAACCAAAAGATTAGGAATCTTTGTTGGCATAACAGTTGGTTCCTGCAATGTGTCGTCGAAGTTGTTAGTCATATCCACGGTGTCCTTCTCCAGGTCGTCCATGATATGTTCACCCATTCTTGACAAACGACACTCTGTATAACGCATAGCAGCAGGAGAGTCACCGTCAATAGAACCGAAGTTACCCTGTCCGTCAACCAGACAGTAGCGCATGCTCCAGTCCTGTCCCATACGCACAAGTGCTCCATATACAGAACTATCACCATGTGGGTGATACTTACCAAGCACCTCACCTACTACGCGGGCACATTTCTTGTAGGGTTTGTCACTGGTATTGCCGATTCCCAGCATACCATAAAGAATACGACGATGAACAGGTTTGAAGCCATCTCGCACATCAGGAAGCGCACGAGCCACGATAACCGACATTGAATAGTCGATATACGAGCTTTTCATCTCTTCCTCAATGTTGATCTTCATAATTCTGTCGTTGTCGATAGTCAGATTCTCGTCCATTGATAAAATTTATATTATTGTTATTACTTCATTTTTCATAGAAAACTGTCGAGAATGCCCTTTATTTTCGTTCTAAGCCATTTTCGCACCTTCTACAAGGGTGCTAATTTACAACTTTTTTTCGACATTACATCGCTTTAGAACGTAAAACAATCCGTTTTTAGGATTATTTAAAGCCGTCTCAACCATAAAACATGGTACAAAAGAACAAAAAGCAGACTCTCCCATCCCTCTCCAGTAGGAAAGGGCTAACCAACAGGATGAGTTCCTTGCTATTTTTTTGAAGAAAAACCAAGAAAACATCTCGAAGCATTGCGATGCCTCTGGCATCTATGCGAGAATATGTCTTCGGGCTTGTGAAAGCGAGCTTTCAAGCCCTCATCATCTTCTCTCTGCGCTATCGCAAGCGATACCGCCTTGCTTCTATATAACAAATACACTTTATCCACAGTTAGCAAGTTCTAGTTGCATACGTGT
>OCVV012860544.1_pt1 | contig 83230 bp, 67 predicted proteins | sample 1539721 | NCBI WGS metagenome assembly OCVV01 (sample SAMN02144230, study PRJEB22623) | gut metagenome | biome: sheep rumen | host: Ovis aries | place: New Zealand
ATGACTGTCGATGCAGAAACCGAGACCAAACACAAAGCCGGTTGTGTTTGGAAACTGCTTGGCTCTCGTTATACTCAGTCCCAATTGGAAAGATATTGTACTCTATACGGTGTTACTACCGAGCAGGCTCTGCAATGGAAGAAGTATTGGATATAACTTGCATATCTCTATAAAAAGCAGTACCTTTGCACCGCTAAATGTGTAAGTGTACATTGGTGGACGCTTGCTCATAGCAAACGCTTTAATCGAGACCGCAGGCTCGTGACGAGTCGGCGGTTTTTCTTTTATACTTACCTACGGTCTACCTCTTTCTGTCACGTTTGTTCGCCCTGACCAAGCCGCTGCGCCCTACACTCTACCTGCCGGTGGCTGCAACTACCTCCAATCGCGTTCGGCTAATGGATCGCAGAAACGATACCGCTCCGCTAAATCGTAAGTGCGACCATTGCCTCCGCTCTCCCCACTGGACGCACTCCGTTAGCGCCCATTGGGGACCCCATAAAACATCTACAGCCCTTTGCTGTACCGGCTGCACATACACCCCGGAGCATTCTCCCGACGGAACGGGAGAAACGGCCTCCGCCGAGAAGGGTATACACTAATTAACTAACATTTATAAACAATCAAAATTTTTCGCTGTCAGTGAGGTTAGAAATGAGGAAGATTATTGCCAAAAGTAACCTTTATTCTTCATCTATTGATGTTTCGCCTGAGAGTTGCTCAGTAGAGCCACTGAAGAGAGATAACTGTCGTATGGCGCGATCATAGTCGGACTCTAATTGGTTCATCTCTCGCTGACGATAGATGGTGTATTCGTGCTCCGCTTTTTCTTGCGCTTGTTGGTGGCTTATAGATAGTTCTTGGCAATAGTTACATCATCTTTTGTGATATTAACCGACAGAAATGACGACATCAAGGTTGTAATATGCGATATTGTATGATTTGCCATCAGCGGCAGTAGTTCGGAAAAACCGAACAACTGAATTTTGGTTCAATTCTCCTTCTTCGAAAATATGCTTGAGATGTTCACTTATAGTAGATTTGGCTTTACCAAAAAGGGCAACCATCTGCTCCTGAGTTACCCAGACAGTCTCGTCTTGAAGAATAACATCTATAACTGCTTTACCTTCTTCAGATTGATAGATAACAATCTCTCCTTTGGTATCTTTTGTAAGATCTTGTGTTTTCATAAAAAGAATCTAATTGCGCTTGCAAAGGTACACAAAAAAAATGACACTCGCAAATAAAAGTGCCATTTTTAAGGGATTTTTAAACAACGTGAGATATAAAACGCGCAGATTTATAGGTTAGCCCTGCCGGTCGGCAATAGCTACAGCTGTGAGCAGAACGCTGACTTCTGCCACCAGGTCTTGAATCTGCGCTTTCTGTTCCGGAGTGAAGTTTGGTTCCATCTGGGCGATGAGATCCTTAACACGCTGACCTTGTTCGTTGATTTTCTCCTCGGTTACCATTCCATCCGCAATAATAGACTGGAAGGATGGCCTTTCCATAATCAAAACGTCCGTATTGAACGAACCTGATTCATCAAAAATTGCATTCATTGTAGTAACATATTTTAATATTCGATTTTTACATCAAATCAACATCCTCGTTTGTTTCTTATACTCCGCGTAGGCAGGCTTGTTGGCGAGTTGGCGGTGCTCCATGAGTGGTATGGAGATACCCAAGAAAAGGGCGGTCATGGCAATCGGGCCGAGGACATACCAATCGATGCCTCCAAAAGGCACATACATGATCCATATACCCCACCAGAATAGAATCTCTCCGAAATAGTTCGGATGACGACCGTGCTTCCATAATCCCACATTACATACTTCGCCGGGATGTGCCGCGCGAAAATCATGGCTCTGCTTGTCAGCGATGAGTTGGATCGTCGGCGCAATAAGACAGACGATGAAGCCGAGTATTAAGACCGCAACGCTGACAGGACAGAGACTGCCTTCTGCTTCATATAATTTCAATCCCGGTAACATCGCCGCAAAGACCACCAGCGTCGGAACCATGTTCAGACCGAAGAAATTAATCAGATGAAAGAGTGCCGGATGAAGCGAGCGATACTTGGTATAGCGCCAGTCCTCATGCCCTATTCCCTTGAAAGTGATGACCCAGTTACACGTGAGCCGCCATCCCCAATACCACGAAGCGATGAGCAGTAAGATCACAGGCAGCGACCAGCCCGCATAAAACGCCCAAAGCAGAAAAGCTATCGGGGGGAACACACTCCAATAGGGGTCATAGACGGACACATTCTCATACAAAAGTCCGAACGCCCACACCACAATTGTTGCTACTACATCCGCAAGAAAAAGGGCGAGGATGGAGGGACGGGAGAAAAATACGAATGCTCCAATAACTCCGGCAAGAAGATAAATCGCTGCTATGAGCGCAATACTGGTCCATTTGGAATAAGTCCGTTTCATATTCTCTAAATTTATTGCTTAGACGTAAAGAGCCGATAGATATTACAGCCAATGAAATTGCCGAGAACAATAGCGCCGTAGTATGCCGCGAGCGAGAGCCAGGGGATGTCCGATGCCGAAAAGAGATACACGCAGCAATAGAACGCGTCGGCAACACAGTGCGGAAAGCCGCAGAGGATGAAAGCCGGTACGGCGAAAAGCAGCGGTAACCAGTCGGAGAAGTCTCTATTTTTGCGAGCAAAATCCACCGCCAGAGACATCAGCAGACCGCAGCCAATAGCGAGCAATCCAGTACCCCACCACCCCACTGCAAGTCGTGAAGAGATGACTCTTATGGCCGCCTCACCAAGCGGTAGCGGCGACACTAAAGCCACAGACGCGACCGCCAGACAACCGGCGATATTCCCAAGCAGAATGAGCAACAAGGACGGTAAGTCACGCCACGAGGACAGAAATCCTGCCGTGCCGGTATATAGGCGCGTCTGGTATTTCACCACGGCAATCAGACCGACGCAGAAGAGGAACATACCGAGCACCGGGTTCGCCAGGAATCCCCATCCGGCAATGGCGATCAGAACGCCGGCAAAAAGGGAAGATTTGAGATTGGACATTTATGATTTATGATTTATGATTTGAGAAACTCGGCAATGCGTGCGAGCGCGGTACGGATCTCGTCCTCGCTGATGGCATAGGAGAGCCGGATACAGGACGGACAGCCAAAAGCAGAACCGGAGACAACCGCCACATGAGCCTCCTCCAAGAGCCGCTCTGCCACTTGGTCACCCGTACCCCACTTACTGACATCGGGGAAGAGATAGAAAGCTCCTTCGGGTTCGTGGAACTTCAGTCCCGGAATTTTAGCCGCCAAGGAACAAATCAACTTGCGCCGTGATGCAAAGACCGCTCGCATCTGATCCACGCACTCTTTACCGCCGGTGAGCGCCGCTTCGGCAGCTTTCTGAGCCACCATCGTCGCGCAGGTCAGTTGTTGGCCCTGCAGACGGATACAAGCATTGATGAAGCCTTTATTCTTCGACATGATCCATCCCACCCTATAACCGGTCATGGCATAGGCCTTGCTCACGCCATTGATGATGACCAGACGGTCTGCAAAATCCGCAAACGAAGAGAAAGTGATGGGGCTTTGCGTATTGGTATAGAGCAACTCATTGTAGATCTCGTCGGCGAGGATATACACGTCCGGATACTCGCGCAGGACAGCCAAAAGCGCCTCAAGTTCGGCATGGGAATACACCGCGCCGGTCGGGTTATTGGGCGAGCAGAGGATGATAAGACGCGTCTTGTGAGTCAGCGCCTTACGCAGTTCCGCGGGCGTAAGACAATAGAGGTTCTCGAAAGTCGTTTGAACCGGCACTACCGTGCCTTCCGCCAACTTGACCATCTCGCTATAGCTCACCCATGAAGGCATCGGGATGATCACTTCGTCGCCGGGGTTGATAATCGCCTGAATAGTGTTATAAATTGCCATCTTGGCACCTACGGAAACCACCACATCGTCCGCAATCCAAGGGATAGCATTGCCCGAGAGGCTATTCTGGTAGTTGGCGACCGCGTCCCGTAAAGCGGGAATGCCGGCTACCGGTCCGTAATGCGACCAATGGTCATCGACAGCCGCTTGCGCTGCACGACGCACATGATCCGGCGTGTCCATGTCAGGTTCGCCCAAAGACATACTAACCACATCCACTCCGGCAGCCTTCATCGCCTTCGCACGCGCCGCCATTACCAAGCTTTGCGAAGCTTCAATTTTCAAAACACGATTTGAGAGTTGCATATCTGTTTGTTACTATTTGACCGTTTATAATGTATGCGCAGAAGAGCCATCGAAACAATGCGTGCAGATCTGATTGCGCGGCAAGCCGATAGCCCGGATCAGCGTTTCGAGTTTGGTGAACTTCAGGGAGTTGAGTCCGAACTTCTCCGCGATCCGCTCGATCATCTGTTTGTATTCCGGCGAATCGGTTGTGGAATACACCTTTACGCGCTCGTCGTTAAGAGCCGCTTCAGGTCCTTCGAGTTCCGCAATGACACGCCGGGTGATGAGTTCCATGACGGACTTGGACTCCGAGAAATTGATGAACGGACATCCATAGGTGAGCGGCGGACAAGCGATACGCATGTGTATCTCCCGAGCCCCGCCTTCAATAAGGCATCGGGCGTTGTCCCGCAACTGCGTACCGCGGACGATGGAGTCATCACAAAGCAGCACGCGGCGGTCGCGAAGAATGGCATTGTTTTGAATAAGTTTCATCTTCGCTACCAAATCGCGCATATTCTGATTAGCCGGCATGAAGGATCTGGGCCAGGTCGGTGTGTACTTGGAAATCGCCCGGCGATAGATGACATTATGACCTTCCGAATAGCCGACAGCCATGCCGATACCCGAGTCCGGCACGCCGCAACAACAGTCCACCGGAGTGTCATCTTCCTTACCCATCGCGTAGCCGATATAGTTACGCACGTCCTCTACATTTCGGCCCTCGTAATTAGAGGTCGGGAAACCGTAATACACCCAGAGGAAAGCGCACATCTGCATGTGGTCTTGGTACGGTTCTGCGAGCTGTTGTACCCCTTCGGGTCTCAGGCGCACAATCTCTCCCGGACCTAAATCGCGGAGGTGAGTATAACCTAAGTTGAGAAATGAAGAAGACTCGGACACCACGCAATAGGCATCCTCCTTCTGACCGAGTATGACCGGCGTGCGTCCCCATGAGTCACGGGCACAGACGATACCGTCCTCCGTCAGCATAATCAGCGAGAGGGAGCCTTTGATCTTCGCCTGGGCATTGCGGATTCCCTCCACGATCGAGTCTTTCTGAATGATGAGCAGCCCCACCAACTCAGTAGGATTCACTTTTCCGGACGAGAACTCCGAGAGGTGCATGTCGCTCTGGAGAATCTCTGTAGCCAATTCCTCCAGATTTGCAATCCTTCCTACCGTCGAGAGAGCAAAACGTCCCAGATGGGAGTTGAATAGCAGCGGTTGCGCGTCGGTATCGGAGATGATACCAATACCGGCATTCCCGATAAACCGCGGCAACTCCTCCTCCATCTTCGCGCGGAAAGAGGCCTGCGAGATGGAGTGGATTACCCTGTTAAAAGTACATGAAGCCGCATCATAGGTGGCGATGCCGGCACGACGCGTTCCTAAATGGGAGTGATAATCCGTGCCGTAAAAGACATCGTTGATGCAAGGGTTTTTACCAATAGATCCAAAGAATCCGGCCATATAACAGACTAATATTTGTGGTTATTATTTGCTTTGTAAGTATGCTAAGATATTCTTCTCAATGCGGGCAGCGAGGTCGTCGGTTTCCTCACGAACGAAAGTGTCACCGGTGATCCCTTCAAACAACTCTACATACCGGTCGGTAATGGAGTTGACGATAGCCGGCGTCATTTCCGGCACTTGCTGACCTGCTTTTCCTTGGAACCCATTATCCATGAGCCACTCGCGCACGAACTCCTTGGAGAGTTGGCGTTGCGGTTCGCCTGCTGCAAAACGCTCGGCGTAACCGTCGGCATAGAAATAGCGGCTGGAATCCGGCGTATGGACTTCATCCATGAGCATCACCTGCCCCTTGTACGAGCCAAACTCATATTTGGTATCCACGAGAATCAGCCCGTGTTGTTTAGCGATCTCCTGACCGCGAGCAAAGAGTGCCAGCGCATATTTCTCCAGCAGTTCGTACTCTTTCTCCGGCACTAATCCGCGGGCGATGATCTCCTCACGCGAGATGTCCTCATCGTGGGTACCGATCTCCGCTTTGGTAGTCGGCGTGATAATCGGTGTCGGGAAGGCTTCGTTCTCGCGCATTCCTTCCGGCAGTTGGACACCGCATATCTCTCGTGCTCCTGCTTTGTACGCACGCCAAGCAGAACCGCAGAGATAGCCACGGACAATCATCTCCACCGGATAGCCCTCGCAACGATAGCCCACAGAGACCATCGGATCAGGAGTTGCCAACAACCAGTTAGGCACGATATCCCGCGTAGCGTTGAGGAACTTGGCAGCAATCTGATTCAGGATCTGACCCTTGTACGGAATACCTTCCGGCAGAATCACATCAAAAGCCGAGATACGATCGGTGGCTACCATGCAAAGCAGGTCATCGCCCAGAAAATAGACATCACGCACCTTACCGTGATATACATCGGTCTGGCCGGGAAAAGAAAAGGAGGTTTTTGTTAACGCTTTCATAACGTATTTAGTATTCTGTTTTTTTCAGTCTTCAGTTTATTTGTACTCATCCCAGGACTTGATTGCCAGGGAGTCGAGAGGCACATCCAGGAAGGCATTGATGAACGCCACCGCCAGACGGGCATTGATGATCAACGGGATATTGAGATCCACCGCCGTACGGCGCATCTTGTAGTAGCTGTCATGTACCGAATCTGCCAGCGTGTCCACGGGGATGCCGACAAAGAGATCGATCTTTTTCTGGTGCATGAGGTCGGAGACGATCGGCTGTTTGAGTTGGCCGAACTCATCAATGTGCTCCTTTTTATATACGCGCACGTTCGGGATGCCCAAGCCGTTGAGGAACTCACTCGTACCGCCGGTGGCATAGATTGTATAGCCGCGCGCCACGAGTCGTTTGATGGTATCGAGCATGTGTGCCCGCTGCTTCGGACCGCCGATAGCGAAGAGGATATTCTTCTCCGGAATCCGCATTCCCACGGACAGCATTGCCTTGAGCAGCGCACAGTTGGCGTCCTCGCCCAAGCACCCCACCTCACCGGTAGAAGCCATATCGACACCTAAAATCGGATCGGCGTTCTGCAAGCGGTTAAAGGAGAACTGCGAGGCCTTGACACCCACGTAATCGAAGTCAAAGAGCGACTTATGGGGTTTCTCCACCGGCAAGCCCAACATGATACGCGTAGCGATGTCTATCAGATTGATTTTCAACACTTTGCTCACGAACGGGAAGGAACGCGACGCACGGAGGTTGCACTCGATAACTTTGATCTCGTTCTCTCGCGCCAAGTATTGGATATTAAACGGTCCGGAGATATTCAACTCACGCGCGATTTGCCCGGAGATACGTTTGATTCGGCGGACGGTCTCAATATATAGTTTCTGCGCGGGGAACATGATGGTCGCGTCGCCGGAGTGCACGCCGGCATACTCCACATGCTCGGAGATCGCATAAGCGATAATCTCGCCGTCACGCGCCACAGCATCCATCTCCACCTCTTTGGTATTGGTCATGAACTTGGAAATCACCACCGGGTGTTCTTTCGACACATTCGCCGCGAGGGCCAGGAACTTATGCAACTGCTCGTCGTTGGAGCAGACGTTCATCGCTGCGCCGGAGAGCACATACGAAGGCCGCACGAGCACCGGATACCCTACCCGGTTGACAAATTTCTCTACATCTTCCATCGACGTCAGAGCGCTCCATTCGGGCTGGTCCACACCGATACGATCGAGCATGGCGGAGAACTTGTCTCGGTCCTCGGCATTGTCAATCGATTTCGCCGTCGTACCCAGAATCGGCACACGCTGCTTGTCCAGCTTGACTGCCAGGTTATTCGGGATCTGGCCTCCGGTCGAGACAATCACACCATGCGGGTTCTCCAGCTCGATGATATCCATCACGCGCTCGAAGGTCAACTCGTCAAAATAGAGGCGGTCGCAGATGTCATAATCGGTGGAGACGGTCTCCGGATTGTAGTTGATCATCACGGAGCGGTAGCCGTTGTTACGGATGGTATGAAGGGCCTGTACGCCACACCAGTCAAACTCCACGGACGAACCGATACGGTAGGCACCGGAACCCAACACAATGATGGATTTCTTATCGCCTTGGTAATGTACGTCATTGGAAATGCCGCTGTAGGTGAGGTACAGATAATTGGTCTGCGCGGGGAACTCTCCGGCGAGAGTGTCAATCTGCTTTACCACCGGCAGGATGCCCAGACTCTTTCTGTACTTGCGCATCTCCACCACTGCCTCGTCCATCGGCATCTTCTTACCCAGTCCCACAGCCCGTGCAATCTGGAAATCCGAGAAGCCCAACTGCTTGGCACGCAGAAGCAGATCGTGTCCGAGTTTCTTCAGGTCGCCTGTTTTCTTCAGTTCCTCATCCATGCGGATGATGTGCTCCAGACGCTGCAGGAACCAGTTATCGATCTTCGTCAACTCATGAATGCGCTCCACGGAGTAGCCTTCGTACATCGCCTGCGCAATCGCAAAGATACGCTTGTCCGTCGGGGCTTTCAGCGCGGCATCAAGGTCCTCGACATGCAGTTCCTTGTTCTCCGTAAAGCCGTGCATCCCTTGCCCGATCATACGGAGGCCTTTCTGGATCGCGTCTTCGAAAGTGCGGCCGATAGCCATCACCTCGCCTACGGATTTCATCGAACTGCCTAACTCCCGATTCACGCCGCGGAACTTCGCCAAATCCCAACGGGGAATCTTACAAACGACGTAATCCAACGCCGGCTCAAAGAAGGCGGAAGTGGATTTGGTCACCGAATTGGTCAACTCAAACAAGCCATAACCCAGACCTAATTTCGCCGCGACGAATGCCAGCGGATAACCCGTAGCTTTGGACGCAAGCGCCGATGAACGGCTCAGACGCGCATTCACCTCAATCACACGGTAGTCCTCGGACTCCGGGTCAAAAGCATACTGCACGTTGCACTCGCCGACAATCCCCAAATGGCGGATAATACGGATCGCGAGCGCACGGAGTTTATGATATTCGGAGTTCGTCAGCGTCTGCGAGGGCGCAATGACGATGGACTCGCCGGTATGGATGCCCAGCGGGTCGAAATTCTCCATATTACAAACGGTGATACAGTTGTCGTACCGGTCGCGCACGACCTCATATTCGATCTCTTTCCATCCCTTCAGGGACTTCTCTACCAGCACTTGCGGCGAGAACGAGAAGGCTTTCTCCGCAAGGGCATTCAGTTGCTCCTCGTCGTCGCAGAAACCCGAACCCAAACCGCCCAAGGCATAAGCCGCGCGGATGATTACAGGGTAACCTAACTCAGCCGCTGCACGACGTGCCTCCTCGATGGTCTCGCAGGCTTCAGATTTGATGGTCTTGACGTCAATCTGGTCCAGCTGACGCACAAAGAGCTCGCGGTCCTCGGTATTGATGATTGTCTCTACCGGCGTACCTAGCACCTGCACGTTGTATTTCTCCAATACCCCCGACCGATAGAGCGCCACGCCGCAGTTCAACGCCGTCTGGCCTCCGAAAGAAAGGAGGATGCCGTCCGGTCGCTCTTTCTCTATCAACCGCTCCACAAAATACGGCGTGACCGGCAGAAAATAGATGTGGTCCGCCACGCCTTCGGACGTCTGAACGGTAGCAATATTGGGGTTAATCAGAATGGTCTCGACGCCTTCCTCATGCAGCGCTTTGAGGGCCTGCGAACCCGAATAATCGAACTCGCCCGCCTCACCGATCTTCAAGGCTCCGGAGCCAAGAACCAACACTTTATGAATATTCTCAAGTTTCATGTAGTAACCTATTTGAGGAGTTGAATAAAGTCATCGAAAAGGAACTCGGTATCCACCGGTCCGGAGCATGCTTCGGGGTGGAACTGTGCGGAGAACCAAGGCTCGCTTACATGCTTGATTCCCTCGTTGGAACCATCGTTCATATTCACGAAGAGCGGTTCCCAACCTTCCGGCAACGTCTTCGTATCCACCGCATAGCCGTGGTTCTGCGAGGTGATGAAGCACCGGTCGGTTCCCACCATACGCACCGGCTGGTTGTGGGAGCGGTGGCCGTACGGGAGTTTGTAAATGGTCGCTCCGGCTGCCTTGCCTAACATCTGATTGCCCATACAAATACCCGCGATGGGTTTATGGGTCTTCATGTAGGTGCGGATATGTTCCGCCAGCACCTCACAGGTATCCGGGTTACCGGGGCCGTTCGAGAGAAACAGACCGTCCGACTCCAGCGTGTTGAAATCGTAGTTCCAAGGCACGCGGATAACCTCTACGCCACGGCGGATGAGGCAACGGATGATATTATGCTTCACGCCGCAATCGACCAGGATCACTTTCTTTCTGTCCGGACCTTCGTTATAGCGGATGACCTCTTTGCACGATACCTGATCCACAAAATTGATATCCTCGTACTGCGCTTCGGGAGCAGGCGCACAGCCCTCTATCTCGATCGAGCCGAGCATCACGCCGTTCTCGCGCAGCAGCATCGTCAGCGCACGCGTGTCGATCCCCGTGATACCGGGTACACCCTCGCGGATGAGCCATTCGGAAAGGGTCTCTTTGCCGTTCCAGTGGCTGAACTCGCCGCTATACTCGCTGCAGATAATCGCCCGTGCATAAATGCGGTCGGACTCCATATAGGTCGCCAAACCGTTCGGTTCAAAGGAAAACTCCGGCACGCCGTAGTTGCCCACCAGCGGATAAGTCAGCGTCATCAATTGACCGGCGTAACTGGGGTCGGTCAGAGACTCCGGATACCCCATCATCGCGGTATTGAAGACCACCTCACCGCTCACCGGCACATCGGCGCCGAAACTGTAGCCCTCAAACGTCACGCCGTTGCTAAGTCTCAAGATTGCTTTTTTCATCTCCATATAGTAGCTTCGCGATCGGGCCCCACCGAAATGATTCGGATAGGCGTTTGCAGTTCGCGCTCCAAGAAATTGACATAGTTAATAAATGCATCCGGCAGCTCCGCCTCTTTCGTACAATGCGTGAGGTCGGTCTGCCATCCCGGAAACTCCTCATAGACCGGCTCGACGTTCTCATCGATCGAGAACGGGAAATCACGCGTCTCCACCCCGTTGACACGGTACGCCGTGCAGGCTTTGATGACGGGGAACGTGTCGAGCACATCGGATTTCATCATCAGTAGTTGGGTCACGCCGTTGAGCATAATCGTGTACCGCAGAGCCACCAGGTCGATCCATCCGCAGCGGCGCTCACGGCCGGTCACCGCGCCGTATTCATGACCGATAGCGCGGATCTTCGCACCTGTCTCGTCAAACAGCTCCGTGGGGAAAGGACCTGCGCCCACGCGGGTGCAATAAGCCTTGAAGATACCATACACCTCTCCCACTTTGCTCGGAGCGATTCCGAGGCCCGTACAAGCACCCGCACAAACGGTATTACTCGAGGTCACAAACGGATAAGAACCGAAATCGATATCCAGCAGCGAACCTTGTGCGCCCTCGCAAAGGATGGACTTGTCCGCCTGAAGTGCCTTATTCACAAAATGCTCACTGTCAACGAGTTGGAATCCGCGGAGGAACGCTATCGCCTCCATCCATTCTTTCTCCAAGGCCTCCAGACCCTCCATCGAAACAGCCGTTCCGCCTTTGGCTACCGCCGAAGCATTGAGACCGTTGATCATCTCGATATGACGGTCACGTGCCTGTTGGTACTTCGCCTCAAAACCCTCTAAAATATCGCCTACGCGCAGACCGTTTCGGCTGATCTTGTCGGTGTACGTCGGACCGATGCCCTTGCCGGTCGTACCGATCTTCGCCTTGCCTTTTGCCGCTTCGTTGGCTTGATCCAGAAGGCGGTGCGTCGGCAGAATCAGATGCGCTTTCTTGGAAATGAGCAGGTGCTCCTGCACGTTGTGCCCGGACGCCGAGAGTTCCTCCACCTCTTTGCGGAAGAGCACCGGATCCAGCACTACGCCGTTTCCGATGAGGTTGGTCTTTCCGCCTTGGAAGATACCGGACGGAATGCTCCGAAGCACATATTTCTGGCCGTTGAATTCCAGAGTGTGTCCGGCATTCGGACCACCCTGAAAACGCGCCACTACGTCATATTTCGGGGTCAGGACATCGACCATCTTGCCTTTGCCCTCGTCGCCCCATTGAAGTCCTAAAAGTATATCCGCTTTTCTCATAAACCTAACTGGTTAAAGATATAATCTACATTTTTCATGTAATAATCGAGTGTGAAGCAACCGTCAATCTCTGCCTCGCTCAGCAGTTTCGTTATTTCGGGTGTCTTTTTGAGCCACTCCTGCATCTGTCCGCCTTCCATCAGCGTCCGCATCGCGACGGGCTGCACGAGGTCGTAAGCCTGCTCGCGAACCAGCCCTTTCTCGATGAGCGCATTCATCACCCGTTGCGCAAAAATAGCACCGTGCGTCAGACCGATATTATGGAGCATGTTCTCAGGATAAACGACTAAGTTCTCCAGGATTCCCATCATTCGGTCTAACATGTAATCCAACAGCATCGTCGCGTCCGGCAGTACGATACGCTCGGTCGAAGAGTGCGAGATGTCGCGTTCATGCCAAAGGGCGATATTCTCCGACGCCGTGCACATGTATCCGCGCATCACACGAGCGCACCCGCAGATATTTTCAGAGGAGATAGGATTGCGTTTGTGCGGCATCGCCGACGAGCCTTTCTGACCTTTGCGGAAAGCCTCTTCCACCTCACGAACCTCCTGCCGCTGCATGTTTCGGATCTCCAGAGCGATCTGTTCCAGCGAACCGGCAATGACAGCCAGCGTCGAGATATAGAACGCGTGGCGGTCACGCCCCAACACCTGCGTAGCAATCTTCGCAGACTCGATGCCCAGATGCTCGCATACATAGCTCTGGATGAACGGCGGGATATTCGCGTAGTTACCCACGGCGCCGGACAGTTTGCCGGCCTCTACCCCTTTGGCCGCCATCTCGAATCGCTCGATGTTACGTTGCATCGTGGCGTACCAGAGTGCCCATTTCAGACCAAACGAAGTGACGTCAGCATGCATGCCGTGCGTGCGGCCGATTACCGGCGTGAACTTAAACTCGTTGGCGCGTTTTTGCAGCACCGCCATGAATTTCTGCAAATCCTCGCGGAGAATCGTGTTGGCTTGTTTCAAGAGGTATCCGTTGGCGGTATCTACCACGTCGGTGGACGTCAATCCGTAGTGAATCCACTTGCGTTCTTCGCCCAGAGACTCACTCACCGTGCGGGTGAAAGCCACCACGTCATGACGCGTGATCTCCTCGATCTCATGGATGCGGTCCACGTCAAAAGTCGCCTTCTCACGAAGTTTGGCGATGTCCTCTTTCGGCACTACCCCTAACTCCGACCAGGCTTCCGCGGCTAAGAGTTCTACCTCTAAATAGGATTGAAACTTATTCCGCTCGGTCCATATTTGGCGCATTCCTGCGCGGGAATAACGATCTATCATATTATTTCACGTTGTACGAAATACATTTATATGCTTCCTCTACTTTGGCAAGCGCTTTTTCCACGTTCTCATCGGTCGCGAGCACAACGCCATAGCGGCGGTGTCCGTGAACTTCCGGTTTGCCGAAGATACGCAACTGTACGCCGGGGATGGCAAGCGCCTTGTCGAGACCCTCAAAGAGCACCTCTTTACCCTCGCCTTCAATTACGATCGCCTTGCTGGCAGACGGACCGAAGAAACGGATCTCAGGAATCGGCAGCCCCAATACCGCACGGGCATGAAGCGCAAACTCGCTCAGATCCTGACTGATCATCGTCACCATTCCCGTATCGTGCGGACGCGGGCTCACTTCCGAGAAAATAACCTCATTGCCGCGGACAAACATCTCCACACCGAAGATACCGAATCCGCCGAGCGCGTCAGTAACCATCTTCGCTATCCGTTGCGCATCTTTGAGCGCTTGCTCACTCATCGCTTGCGGCTGCCAGGACTCGCGGTAATCGCCGTCCACCTGATGATGACCGATCGGATTCAGGAACGTCGTTCCGTCGATGTGACGCACAGTCAGAAGAGTGATCTCATAATCAAAATGAATGAAACCCTCTACGATCACACGACCGGCTCCGGCACGACCGCCTTCTTGCGAAGTCGCCCAAGCGGACTCAATCTCGCCTTCATTATGGATGGTCGATTGGCCATGGCCCGAGGAGGACATAATAGGTTTTACCACACAAGGGATGCCGATCTCTTTGACTGCAGCGATGAACTCGTCGTGATTGTCGGCGAACTTGTACGGAGCCGTGGGTAACTTCAATTCCTCAGCCGCCAAACGACGGATTGCCTCACGGTTCATCGTCAGGAATGCAGCCTTGGCGGTCGGGATAACATGATAGCCTTCTTTCTCCAACTCCAGAAGCGTCGGCGTGGCAATCGCCTCCACCTCCGGGATAATCAGAGACGGCTTCTCAGTCTCAACGATCTCACGCAGACGCGCGCCGTCGAGCATGTTAAAGACATACGACCGATGCGCAACCTGCATCGCGGGCGCATTTGCGTAACGGTCACAAGCAATCACTTCCACTCCGAACCTTTGCAGTTCCAAAGTGACTTCTTTTCCTAACTCACCGCTTCCGAGAAGCAGCGCACGCGTGGCGATTTTTGTCAGAGGAGTTCCGATTTTCATTGTATTATGAGTTTTAATTGATTACTTTAAATATCTTTTAAACTTCATTTATACTTCTTTTTGCGTCCAATCGTTAGTTATTCGTTGGTTATAACTTGGTTATTCGTTGGATATTCGGCTTACGTAACACTGATATGTGTTGCGCATAAGCATGGCGATGGTCATCGGCCCGACACCTCCCGGAACAGGAGTGATAGCCCCGGCGACCTTCGAAGCGGATTCAAAATCCACATCGCCTACCAGTTTTCCGTCTTCCGTACGGTTGATTCCTACATCAATAACCGTGGCGCCCGGCTTGATCATTCCGCCTGTAATCAACCGCGAACGACCGACTGCAACCACTAAAATATCCGCTTCGCGGCATATTTGCGTCAAATCCGACGTGCGGCTATGCGCGATGGTAACCGTGCAGTTTTCATCCAAAAGGAGCTTCGCTATCGGTTTGCCGACGATGTTACTGCGACCTACAACCACGGCGTGACGACCCGCTAAAGGCGTGTTGGTTTGTTTCAACAGTTCCAGGATTCCCATCGGTGTACAAGGTACAATCGCCGGCTGATTGAGCCATAGTCTGGCTACATTCTCCGGATGGAAGCCATCGACATCTTTCTCCGGCGCGATGGCATGAATTACCTCCTGCTCGTCAATATGTTTGGGTAACGGCAGTTGCACGAGGATGCCATCCACGGCCTCGTTTTCATTCAAGTCCCGAATGATACGAAGCAGTTCCTCCTCACTCGTCGTCTCAGGAAGAGCTATCAGTTCTCCGTCCATGCCGCAAAACTCGGTCGCATTGATCTTACTCCGCACATACGTCTTGCTGGCAGGATTCTCCCCCACAATTATCACATCCAAACGGGGTTTGCGCCCGTTTTGAGTTGCAAGTTGTTGCACTTGTTCGCGAATCTCTTCTTTGAGATGTTGCGCTATTTGTTTTCCGTCAATTATCATAATGCCCAATGAGCTATGTCTTTACGATAAAATAAATTCGTACAATGGATCTTTTCGATCTCTTGATACACTTTTTGCTGCGCGTGCCGGACGTCCTCGCCATGCGCAATACACATCAGTACGCGTCCGCCGTTGGTCAACAGTTTATCCTCCTGACGTTTGGTTCCCATATGCAACACCAATCCGTCAAAATCCTCTACCCCGTTGATCTCTACGCCTTTGGTATAGGCCCCCGGATAGCCGCAGGATGCCATCACGACACCCACCGTAGCCTGTTTATGCCAAGCGATCGTTTCCAACGCTTCGCCAGTGGCGATGGCATGAAAGACCGTATAGGCGTCACTCTCCATCAGCGGCAGAACGACTTCCGTCTCCGGATCACCGAAACGGGCATTGAACTCAATGACCTTAATGCCGTCCTTCGTCTTCATTAATCCGCCGTAGAGCACGCCGGTAAGCGGTTTGCCTTCTGCTACCATCGCGTCAGCCACCACTTGCAGAATATGCTCTTGTGCCCATTTCTCCTCTTCGGCAGAGATGAACGGCAGCGGCGTATAAGCACCCATTCCACCGGTATTCGGTCCCTTATCGCCATCAAAAACCCGTTTGTGATCCTGACTCATCGGCATAGGATAGACGCAATGGTGATTCACAAAGGCCATGAACGAGAATTCCGGGCCTTGCAGGAAATCCTCAATCACCACTTTGCCTTTGCCGAATGCCTCTCCGACCAACATGTCGCGTAAGGTCTCATCCGCTTCCTGCTCGTCCTGCGCAATCACTACTCCTTTTCCGGCGGCAAGGCCGTCGTACTTCAGTACAGCGGGATACGTATTTCGCTCGCGGACGTACGCTATCGCCTCCTCGTAGTTGGCAAAACTACGGTAGGCCGCGGTAGGCACGTTATATTTCGCCATCAGCTCTTTCGCAAACTCCTTGCTGGCTTCAATCTGGGTGGCGGCTTTGGAATGGCCGAAAACTGGAATACCCGCCTCACGGAAAACATCTGCCACACCGGCATTCAAAGCAGCTTCGGGTCCTACAACACAGAGATCGACTTCATTCTCTTTGGCAAATGCCAACAAGGCCTCTACGTCCGTATCTTTGATAGCCACACACTGCGCTAACTGCGCGATGCCGGCATTTCCCGGCGCACAGAAGATCTGACCAACTTGTTTACTGCGGCTCAACTGATACACGATGGCGTGTTCACGACCGCCGGATCCTATGACGAGTACTTTTTTCATGCCTGACGAGTATATTGGATTAGTGACGAGTGCTTTTTTTATTAGTGTTTAAAATGCCGCATACCCGTGAAGAGCATCGGTATCCGGTGTTGGTTCGCAGCCTCGATACTCTCGCTGTCACGAACACTTCCGCCCGGTTGTACGATAGCGGCGATGCCGTATTGAGCAGCGCTCTCTACGCTGTCGCCAAAGGGGAAGAAACCATCCGATGCCATCACCAGATGCGCGGTATGGATATCTTTTCCTTCTGCCGCCAGAGACGCTTGAGCTTGTTTCAATGCAATCTCCGCCGAACCGACACGGTTCATCTGTCCGGCGCCGACGCCGTACGTACGACCGTCTTTGGCAACCACGATTGCATTGGATTTGACGTGTTTCACAATCCGCCATGCAAACTGCAAATCCGTCATTTGTTCCTCTGTCGGTTTGGCCTCCGTAACGCACATATCGGCCTTCAGGAGCAAAGTCTCCGTATCCTGGTGTTGCGCCAGCAGACCGCCGTTCACCGAGACATACTGCATCTGTTTCGCTGCCAGCGGAGACATGTCCACTTCCAGAAGACGCAGGTTCTTCTTCGTCATCAATACTTCTAACGCTTCGGCGGAGAAAGAAGGCGCCATGATGATTTCCAAAAAGATCGGTTTCATCAATTCCGCCATCTCTTTATTTACCTCGCAGTTGGTCGCCACAATGCCACCGAAGATCGAAACGGTATCTGCTTCGTAAGCCTTTTTCCAAGCCTCTACTCCATCCTTTCCGATGGCCGCGCCACAAGGGTTCATGTGCTTGAGGCCGACGCAGAAGGGCGCGTCGCCGAACTCGCGGACGATATTAAGCGCCGCGTTGGCATCCTGGATATTATTGTACGACAATTCTTTCCCGTGCAACTGTTTTGCTGAAGCCAATGAATACGGCACGCTCTCCATCGAGGCATAGAATTTCGCATCCTGGTGCGGGTTCTCGCCGTAACGCAAGCCCTGCTTGAGATCGTATTCGAGGAAGAGTTTCTCATTCAAGCCGGCTGCTTTACGCATATATGTCGCGATACACATATCGTATTCGGCGGTGTGCGTATAAGCCTTGGCGCTCAGCTCCAGACGCGTCTCTTTCTTCGTGTTACCTTCCGCCTGAATCTCACTCAGGATGCGGTTATAATCGCTCGGATCGCAAACGACCGTCACGTCATTCCAGTTTTTCGCTGCAGAGCGCAACATCGACGGACCGCCGATATCGATCTTCTCGATAGCCTCCGCCATAGTCGTACCCTCTTTGGCAATCGTCTGACGGAAAGGATAGAGATTAACGCACACAAGGTCGATCAATTCAATGCCGTTCTCAGCCAAAGCCGCCATGTGAGAAGGTTCGTCACGACGCGCCAGAAGTGCTCCATGCACCTTCGGATGCAGGGTCTTGACGCGGCCGTCGCAGATCTCCGGAAAACCCGTTACTTCGCTGATGCCGATGGTCTTCACGCCGCTCTCTTCCAGCAGTTTTTGCGTACCGCCGGTAGCGATGATCTGCCATCCTGCAGCCTGCAGGCCCTTGACGAACTCCACCAACCCGGTCTTATCGCTTACACTCACTAATGCTCTTTTCTGTGCCATATATCGTTTATATTGATTTATCGAATGATATTTTCTCCTGCGCGTACGTGCCCTAATACATAAGTAACCTCCCCTGTATGGTCTAGGATTAGTCTTACTTTCGTCGCATCTTCCTCTGACACAGCAAGCACCATTCCTATGCCCATGTTGAAGATATTGAACATCTCGCGGTGAGGAATGTTTCCTTTGGATTCCAGGAACTTGAAGATCGGCAGAATCTCCCAGGAGCCTTCCTCAATGTCGAAGCCCTGTCCGGGCAGGAAGATACGGGGTATGTTCTCATCAAAACCACCTCCGGTGATGTGCGCCACGCCGTGTACATCCACTTGGCGGATGACCTCCAAAACGGGCTTCACGTAGATTTTCGTCGGCGTGAGGAGTACTTCGCCCAAGGTCTTTTCGGGATCCAACTCCGGATAGATTTGATGCAGATCCAGATTCGCGTCCTTAACTATTTTGCGCACGAGCGAGAAACCGTTGGAATGTACGCCGGAGGAAGCAATACCGATCAACACATCGCCCACTTTGACTTTTGTGCCATCGATGAGTTTGGACTTTTCTACGACTCCGGTCGTATAGCCCGCGATATCGTATTCGCCGTTGGGATACATACCCGGCATTTCTGCCGTTTCTCCACCTACAAGGGCACATCCGGCTTGACGACATCCTTCCGCTACACCGCTGACAATCGCCTCGACTTGGGCGGGAATGTTATGTCCCACTGCCACGTAGTCCAGGAAGATGAGCGGTTCGGCTCCTTGCGCCAAGACATCGTTCACGCACATCGCCACGGCGTCAATACCGATGGTGTCGTGTTTGTCCATCGCAAAAGCAATCTTCAGCTTGGTTCCCACGCCGTCGGTTCCGCTGACCAAAACCGGTTCTTTGATTCCCAACGCGGAGAGGTCAAACATGCCTCCAAACGAACCGATCGAGCCCATCGAACCTAAGCGTTGGGTAGAACGCACATGCGACTTGATTCTGCTTACTACTTCGTATCCGGCCTCCAGATTTACACCGGCTTCTTCGTAATGTTGCGCCATATTGTAGGATTGTATTTAGTGTTTATAATAGTTTACTGCATTTTCGAAGAGCGGCTGTTGTTTATTGCCAGCAATATTCGCAAACACATTTTCTTCATATCGCTCGGTATGCCCCATCTTGCCTAAGATCTGGCCGGAAGGCGAAATGATGCCTTCAATGGCGTAGCAGGAGCCGTTGGGATTATACGGCGATTCCATCGTTGCCTTGCCTGTTTTGGGATCGGCGTAACGGAAAGCAACCTGTCCGTTCTCAAAGAGTTGTTTTGCCAATTCTTCGCTCACGACGAATTTTCCTTCTCCATGGCTGACGGCGATGCTATGCAGGTCTCCAAGTTGCATGCCTTGGAGCCACGGGCTGTTGGTCGTCGATACAGTGGTGGTCACCATCTGCGAGACGTGACGGTTGATATCGTTGCGGAAGAGCGTCGGACTCTCCGTCGTGACTTGACCTAAGTGTCCGTATGGCAGCAGACCGGATTTCACCAGTGCCTGGAAGCCGTTGCAGATGCCGAGTATCAATCCGCCGCGGGACAAGAGCGATTCTACCGCGCGGCTCACCAACTTGTTATTAAGCACCGAGACGATGAATTTCGCGGATCCGTCGGGTTCGTCTCCCAAGGAGAATCCACCGGCTAACATCAGTATCTGCGCTTGGTCGATATGCGCCACCATCTCTTCGATAGAAGCAATCACATCCTGCTCTGTCATGTTACGGAAGATTGTCATCTGCACTTCTGCGCCGGCTTTGCGCCATGCTTTGGCGCTGTCGAAATCGCAGTTTGTTCCCGGAAAAACAGGGATATAAACGATCGGCTTTTTTCCGTTAAGCGATTCGTGCGCAGGAATAGCCGGTTGTGCAATCGGTTTGGACTCAATGCCCTTCGGCATAAGGTCTTTATGCTGCGGAACTGCAGTAGCGGCATAGACCTTGTTGAAGGGCGCAGTACAAGCCTCATAGAGCGCCTCACGACAAATCTTCTCGCCGTTGATAATCAGACTGTCGCCATCCGTCACTTGACCCAAGAGAAGGGCATCCGGGTGCGCTATCGGCTCTGTAGCTTCGACTAAAATGCTGCCATACTGATAGTTATAGAGTTTTTCCTCATCAATACGGATATCCACGCCTTTCTCATTGCCGAAGGACATCTTCGCTAATGCCTCTGCCACGCCGCCAAAACCGATGGCGTACGCCGAGACGATCTTTCCGGCATGAATGGCTTCGGTCGTAAACGACCAGAGTTGTTTCAGTTGGTCCGTATCAGGCATGTAGTTTGCGAGCGGCTGATGACGCAGGAGGTAGAGTTTGTTGCCTGCTTTCTTCAGGTCCGTACTGATGACCTTGTCGGCGCCCACAGTTGTGATACCGAAGGCTATCAGGGTTGGCGGCACGGAAATATGTTCGAACGTGCCGGACATCGAGTCTTTGCCGCCTATGGACGGCAGACCTAAAGCCACCTGCATCTTCAGCGCGCCAAGGAGGGCACTAAGCGGTTTTCCCCAGCTGTGACGACCGGTCATTCGCTCAAAATATTCCTGGTAACTAAACCGCATATGGCTGTAGTCCGCTCCGGCTGCAACGACTTTGGCACACGCCTCTACCACCGCATAAGCAGCTCCGTGATACGGACTCCACTCCGCGATGAAGGGGTTGTAACCGAACGCCATGATAGAAGCCGTGTTGGTGTAACCGTCGGTCGGCAGTTTCTGCACGGAGACCTGAGTCTCGGAGCGTTGCATCTTTCCGCCAAACGGCATCAACACGGTCGAGCGGCCGATGGTAGCATCGAACTCCTCAATGAGACCTTTCTGGCTCGTCACATTGGGTTGAGCGAGCACGTGGCACATCTTCTCTTCGGTGGTTACGCCCGGGATATGTTGGCTGAACGGATCTTTGTTCTCCACCGGAAGGATGGTTGCTTTCGCATAGTGTTTTGCGCCGGCAGAGTCGATGAAGGCGCGGCTCAGATCGGCGATGAGTTCGCCTTTGTAGAACTGACGCATACGTCCCGTGGCGGTCACGTCCGCTACGTGTGTTACCTCAATATTATCTTTTCGGCAGAGCTGTTCGAAGGCCTCTTGGTCTTTCTTTTCGACCACTACTGCCATTCGTTCCTGGGATTCGGAGATGGCCAGTTCCGTGGGGTTGAGACCCGCGTATTTGGTCGGCACGCGGTCTAAGTAGATATCCAGACCGTCCGCCAACTCGCCGATAGCGACACTCACGCCTCCGGCGCCGAAGTCATTGGATTTCTTTATCAGTTTTGTCACTTCGGGACGACGGAAGAGGCGCTGGATCTTGCGTTCCTCGGGTGCGTTTCCTTTCTGAACCTCGCTGCCGCAGGACTCCAGGGATGCCTCCGTATGCTCTTTGCTGGACCCCGTGGCACCACCTATACCGTCACGTCCGGTACGTCCGCCAAGAAGGAGAATCACATCGCCTGCTGCCGGGCTCTCACGACGCACCGCATCGGCTTTTACAGCTCCTACCACGGCGCCCACTTCCAGACGCTTTGCTACATACGAAGGGTGATAGATCTCCCGCACATGAGTGGTTGCCAGACCAATCTGGTTGCCATAAGACGAATAGCCCGAAGCGGCCTTACGGGAGATAATCTGTTGCGGCAGTTTACCCGGCAACGTCTCGCTCACGGGGGCGTAGATGTCTCCGGCTCCGGTCACACGCATCGCCTGATAGACGTACGCACGGCCGGACAGCGGATCACGGATAGCGCCACCCAAACAGGTACTCGCGCCACCGAAAGGCTCTATCTCCGTCGGATGGTTGTGGGTCTCGTTCTTGAACTGCAGCAACCACCGCTCAATCTTGCCGTCCACATCCACATCGATGAAGATGGAACAAGCGTTATTCTCTTCGCTCACCTCCATATCGTCCAGCAGGCCTTTCTTCTTCAAGTACCGCGCGCCGATAGTAGCTAACTCCATGAGGCACAGCGGTTTGGAATCGCGGCCTAACTCCGTACGAATATGATGGAAAGCGTTCAGTTCGGATTCTATATCGGCTTTGATGAAAGAGTCCTCCACCTCGATGTCCTCGAGAATGGTAGTAAAGGTCGTGTGGCGGCAGTGGTCGGACCAGTAGGTATCGAGAATACGTAACTCGGTCTCTGTCGGATCACGATGTTCCTTCGAGAAATACTCCGCTACGCAAGCGAGGTCATCGGCGTTCATCGCCAGTCCCCACTCTTTGCAGAAAGCGGGATACTGCTCCTTCGGCATAGCTATAAACCCGGCTAACGAAGCCAGCGGTTTGACGTCCGCAGTCTGCTGACGGGAAAGGACAGAGAGGTCTTTCTCGCGCGCCTCCACCGCATTGATATAGTAGTGGCGGATTTTCGCCATCTCGTCGGCCGACATTTCATCTTCGAAGATCAACAGGCGGCTTGAACGGATGTCGATATCGGCATTCGGGTCAATGAGGTGCACACAATCGATGGCAGAAGAAGCGCGTTGGTCAAACTGACCGGGAATATACTCCACCGCCAGATACCTCTTGCCGCTGAGATCCAAGTCCTCCATCACCACATCCGTCACCCGCTCGCCAAAGACGCTGTATTTGCTTTGTTCAAGTAGGTCCTTGCTGAATCCGAACAGGTCGTACACGCAAAGATAGCGCATCCGGCGGATGTGCAACTGCAGGTTCTCGTTCAGCTCGCGACGCAGGCTCTCCGCCTCCACGCGAAACCCTTCTCTTTTCTCTACAAAAAGCCTATAGTTCATATCAGATTACAGTAGCTAATACTTTTTCTGTTTGTTGGCGGCGGAAATCGATGTATTTCTCGCGCAGTTCAGGTTCTTGGAGCGCCAGGATGCTGACCGCCAGCAGGGCTGCATTCTTCGCGCCGTCGATAGCCACCGTAGCAACGGGAATGCCGCTGGGCATCTGAACCATCGACAGAAGGCTATCCAAGCCGTCTAAGGTCTTCGAACGCACCGGCACACCGATCACCGGCAGATGGGTCAAACCGGCTATCACGCCTGCCAGATGGGCTGCACCACCGGCTCCGGCGATGATGATACTCAGACCGCGATCCTCGGCACTCTCCGCCCAGTCCATCAAGGCATGTGCCGCACGGTGCGCAGAGATGACGCGTTTGTCCACTTCGATACCGAAAGACTCCAGGGTGTCGATAGCTGCTTGCATAACGGGCAGGTCACTTGCCGAGCCCATGATAACTCCTACTCTCATATTTATTCCCATTCGATGGTGGAGGGCGGTTTGGACGAGATGTCGTAGCATACTCGGTTCACACCCTTCACTTTGTTGATAATCTCGTTACTAATCTTTGCCAACACCTCATACGGGATGTGCGCAAAATCGGCGGTCATAGCGTCGCTGGAAGTCACAGCGCGCAGCGCAATGGGGTTTTCGTATGTCCGCTCATCGCCCATGACGCCTACTGAACGTACTTCGCTCAGGAGTATTGCACCTGCCTGCCATATCTTGTCGTACAGCCCTGCTTCGCGGAGGTTCTGGATATAGATGGCGTCCGCCTCTTGCAGGATGCGGATCTTCTCGCGGGTGATGTCTCCCAAGATACGTACCGCCAGACCCGGTCCCGGGAACGGATGACGGCTGATCAGGTGCTCCGGCATGCCTAACGAACGTCCCACGCGGCGTACTTCGTCTTTGAAGAGCCACTTAATCGGTTCGCAGAGCTGCAGGTGCATCTCTTTGGGCAGACCGCCCACATTATGATGGCTCTTGATCACTTTGCCTGTGATATTCAGGCTCTCGATGCGGTCGGGATAGATCGTTCCCTGCGCCAACCATTTGGCGTCGGTAATTTTCTTTGCTTCGGCATTGAAGACCTCCACGAAATCACGGCCGATGATCTTCCTCTTCTGCTCCGGCTCTTTGACGCCGGCGAGGTCGGAGAGGAATTTATCGCTGGCGTCCACGCCGATTACTTTCAGTCCGAGGCCTTCGTAATCGCGCATGACGTCGTGAAACTCATTCTTGCGCAACATGCCGTGATCGACGAAGATACACGTCAGCCGGTCGCCTATCGCACGATGCAGCAACACCGCTACTACCGATGAATCCACGCCGCCAGAGAGACCTAAGATCACGCGATCGGAACCTAACTGCTCACGCAACTCCTTCACCGTCGTCTCCACAAACGCCTCTGCGCTCCATTCTTGTTTGGAACCGCATATATCCACCACGAAGTTCTTCAGCAGCAGCGTGCCTTGCAGGCTATGGAAGACCTCCGGATGAAACTGCGTACCGAAGACCGGTTGCTCGCCGGGGATGTAATAAGCGGCATTCTCTACCGTCTCCGTAGAGGCGATTCGGACCGCTCCTTCGGGCAGTTTGGTAATACTGTCGCCATGGGACATCCATACTTGCGAGTGTGCCTCAAAACCATTGAAAAGCGGGTTCTCGGTATCAACGAATTGCAAGTTCTGGCGTCCGTATTCACGCGTACCGGCACTCTCAACCTTTCCGCCGTACATATAACTCATCAGCTGCGCACCGTAGCATATACCGAGTATCGGCAGCCGCCCGCGGATGCGACTCAGATCCACATGAAACGCATCGTCCTGATAGACGCTCAAGGGCGAACCGCTCAGGATGACGCCGATGACATCTTTGTCGTCCTCGGGGTATTTGTTATACGGCAGGATCTCGCAGAACGTGTTCAGTTCGCGTACGCGCCGACCGATCAACTGCGTCGTCTGGCTGCCGAAATCCAAGATAATAATCTTCTGCATTCGTTGGGTCTTATTGCTGTGAATAATTAGGTGCCTCCGACGTGATGGTAATATCATGCGGATGGCTCTCATACATACCGGCAGATGTGATACGTACGAACTTTGCCTTGCGCAGCTCCTCTAAGTTATGCGCGCCCACGTATCCCATGCCCGAGCGGAGTCCGCCTATCAGTTGATAGATCGTCTCGCAAACGCTGCCTTTGTACGGCACGCGGCCGGCAATTCCTTCCGGTACAAGTTTGGACACATTGCTCTCTCCGCCCTGGAAATAGCGATCGGCGCTTCCGGCTTTCATCGCCTCTATACTACCCATGCCGCGATAGGATTTGAACTTACGGCCGTTGAAGATGATGGTGTCTCCGGGGGCTTCGTCCGTGCCGGCGAACATCGATCCGCACATCACGCAGTTTCCTCCGGCAGCGAGCGCCTTCACCACATCGCCCGAGTACCTTAGACCGCCGTCAGCTATCAACGGCACACCCGTTCCTTTCAGTACTTCTGCCACCTCAAAGATCGCCGTCAACTGCGGTACACCGACACCCGCGATAATACGGGTAGTACAGATACTGCCCGGACCGATACCAACTTTGATACCGTCCGCTCCGTTCTCCAGAAGATATTTGGCAGCCTCTGCAGTAGCGATATTTCCTACCACGACATCCAGCTCCGGATATTTCGCTTTGATAGCGCGCAGAGCGTTCACAATATTCTTGCTGTGTCCGTGCGCCGAATCCAAGACTACGGCATCCACATGTTCCTTGACCAAGGCATCCACGCGGTCCATATAATCCGGCGTGATGCCTACTCCTGCAGCACAACGCAGATGACCTTTGGCATCCTTGTTGGCATTCGGGTAATCGCGCAGTTTCGTGATATCCCTGTATGTCACAAGGCCTATCAGTTTGCCGTCTTTGTCGATGACCGGCAGTTTCTCTACCTTATGCGTCTGGAGGGCATCCATGATGGTCTTGTTATCCGTCGAACCGATGGTAATGAGTTTCTCTCTCGTCATCACCTCGCTCACGGGCTTGTTCATATCCGTCTCGAAACGCAAGTCGCGGTTCGTCACGATACCCACCAGCACGTGATTCTCATCCACCACGGGGATACCGCCGATATGATTCTCATGCATCATCTGGAGCGCATCGCCTATCGTCTGGTTGCCGAAGATGGTTACCGGGTCGGCAATCATGCCATTCTCCGCACGTTTGACGCTGCGCACTTGTGCGGCTTGCTCTGCGATAGACATGTTCTTATGGATCACGCCTATACCGCCTTCGCGAGCGATAGCGATAGCCATCGGAGCCTCCGTAACGGTATCCATCGCCGCACTCACCACCGGGATATTCAACCCTATATGGCGCGAGAATTGGCCATTAAGAGACACCTCGCGCGGCAGTACTTCGCTGTACGCCGGTACTAATAACACATCGTCGAAGGTCAGACCTTCATTCATTATTCGATCTTGATACATATCGGTAGTATTTTTAGTTACAACATGTGGTCACAATAGAAGCATCTCTTCACGCCGTCCTTGTCAATATAAGCTTTCTGCTCAACAGGTTCGGTCGTCGCAATGCAGCGGTCGTTATGACAGGCGCAGGTGGTTACTTCGCCGTGGTGGCCTGTCGGCTCTGCCTGCAGGTACTCATTGCTCAAAAGCGTATAGATAATCGCCTTGCGGACGTACTTACCGTTCTCCACCTGGCGGAAATACGCCGCACGCGGGTCTTTGTCCACACCAACAGTGATCTCATTCACACGGGGCAGCGGATGCAGGACAATCATCGAAGGCTTACCTAACGCCATCAGCCGCTCATCCAGGATAAACGAGTCTTTTAGACGCTCGTACTCATCTTTGTCCGCAAAACGTTCTTGTTGCACGCGGGTCATGTACAGCACATCGACAATCGGCATCGCCTCTTCGAGCGTGGAGACCTCCATATAAGCGTCTCCTAACTCCGCTTTCATGTAGTCCGGCAACGCCAGTTCTTTCGGAGCAATCAGCACAAACCGTACTCCTTCATAACGGCGCATGGCTTTGATGAGCGAGTGTACCGTACGGCCGTATTTGAGATCGCCGCAGAGACCTATCGTCAGGTTCTCGAACCGTCCTAACTCACGGCGGATGGTCAGCAGGTCGGTCATCGTCTGCGTCGGATGGCTGTGACCGCCGTCACCGGCGTTGATCACCGGTATCCGGCTGAACTCGCTCGCTACCCTCGGCGCACCTTCTTTATAGTGGCGCATGGCGATGATATCCGCAAAAGCGCTCACCACACGCACCGTGTCTGCGACCGTCTCGCCTTTGCTGACGGACGAAGAGCGCGCGTCGCTGAATCCTAATACCTGACCACCTAACTCCATCATCGCGGCCGTAAAACTAAGCCTCGTACGAGTGCTCGGTTCGTAGAACAGCGTCGCGAGTTTCTTACCCTTGCATGCTTCGGAATACTGCTCCGGATGGTCGATGATGTCCATGGCGCGAAGAACGATCTTCTCGATCTCCTGCGTCGTCAGGTCCGTTGAGTCTAATAGATGTCTCATAAGTTATCTCTAAATTGTATCAGTTCTACTTTCTCTTGTGCGGAGATATACCCCTCTTTGACCGCCACTTCGGCAAGCACATCGAGGTTACTCAGGCTGTGGTTCTCCACTTTCGCTTCCGCCAGGCGGTTCAGACCTTTCTTCATGCCGTACGTGAAGATCGACACAATACCCAGGACCTCTGCTCCTGCTTCACGCAGCACTTCCACAACCTCCAGACAACTTCCTGCGGTGGAAATCAGATCCTCTACCACCACCACTTTCTGTCCCGGAAGGAGTTTGCCTTCTATCTGGTTCTGCCTTCCGTGATCTTTGGCGCCGGAACGAACATACCCCATCGGCAGGTTCAGTTTGGTAGCCGTGATCGCCGCATGGGCGATGCCTGCAGTTGAAGTACCCATCAGCACTTCCGTCTCGGGATAGTACTGCTTGATCGTTTCTGCCAAACCGTTCTCCACATCTTCGCGCACCGCCACGTCGCTCAGCGTCAGGCGGTTGTCGCAGTATATCGGACTCTTGATGCCGCTGGCCCATGTGAACGGTTCGTTCGGACGCAGGAATACTGCCTTGATACGCAGCAGATCCGCTGCTATTTGTTCACTTAATATCATAATACAAACTCTTTTACACATTTTCGATAGGCCGCTACGGGATCTTCTGCGGCAGTAATCGGACGCCCTACCACGATAAAATCCGATCCTATCTCTTTAGCGCAGGCGGGTGTGGTGATACGAACCTGATCACCTTTGTTGCCATCCGCGAAACGGATACCCGGTGTTACCGTCAGGAACTCCTTTCCGCAGCGCTCCTTAACCATCCCAGCCTCTAAAGGCGAACAAACGACGCCGTCCAGACCGGCCTCTTTCGCCATTTGGGCATAATGGCAGACGCAATCGGCTATGCTGCCGCTGATGAGCAACTCATCGTGCATACGCTCTTCGCTCGTCGAGGTCAGTTGGGTTACGGCAAGCAGTATCGACCGTGTGCCGTCTTCGCGTGTCAGACCTTTCAGTGCTGCCTCCATCATCGCTTTCGTTCCTGCCGCATGCAGGTTCACAATCTGCACATCCAAATGCGAGAGCACCCTCATCGCTTTCTCTACCGTATTAGGGATGTCGTGCAGCTTCAGATCGAGGAACACCGAATGGCCGCGCCGACGAATCTCCCGAACGATAGCCGGGCCCTCAGCATAGTACAACTCCATTCCGATCTTCACGAACGGCTTCTCCTCCGGGAATCGGTCCAGAAACGCATACGTCTCAGCCGCACTAGCGAAATCACATGCTATAATAACATCCTTTTTCATACAATCCCTATTATATCTTGTAAGTGGTCGATTTTCAGTTCTTTCATTACCATTGGTAATGTCTCTATAATATCTCGACACGCCGTGGGGTTTTGCAGACTCGCAGCCCCTATCTCTACGGCACTCGCACCAGCCATCATCATCTCTATCACATCCTCCGCCCGGCTCACTCCGCCGCAACCGATGATCGGTGTCTCGGGGCACGCTTTATGCACCTGATGTACCATTCTGAGCGCAATGGGAAACACACCCGGTCCCGAATAACCGCCGTACGTGTTGGCGAGAACAGGTTTGCGCCGTTTGATATCGATCCGCATGCCGAGTACCGTATTGATAAGACAAAGACCATCTGCACCGGCTTCCACACATGCCCTCGCGATAGAAGCGATATCCGTCACGTTCGGGCTGAGTTTCATGAATATCGGTTTGGTCGTCACTGCCTTGACAGCGCGGGTCACCGCTGCTGCCGCTTCTGGATTTGTGCCAAAAGCCATGCCGCCGTTATGGACGTTCGGACAGGATATATTCACCTCCAGAATCGCTGCGTCCGTCTCCTTATCTGTTCGTTCGCACACGTACGCATATTCATCGATGCTGAATCCGCTGATGTTCGCTATGATCGGTCCCTTGTAGATGGCGCGTAAGGCCGGCATCTCACGCTGGACGACTTCATCCACACCGGGGTTCTGCAGCCCGACGGCATTCAGCATTCCTGCGCCGCCACACTCTGCGATACGCGGTAAGGCGTTTCCGTAACGCGCCTCACGCGTCGTGCCTTTGGTAGAGATAGCGCCAAGTATGTTCAGATCGAACCATTCACTCATCTCTTGACCAAAACCGCAGGTTCCGCTTGCCGGAATCACCGGGTTTTGCAATTCAATATGTCCTAATTTTATCTGCATTGAACACAGGTCCTTCTTTACATACTCGTTTGAAACCCTCTTTGGTCTCAATCGTGCATCCTACACAAATACCCACGCCGCATCCCATACGCTCTTCCATACTGATCTGGCCGTTGGTGCCTATCGTCCGCAGGATGGCTTTGAGCATCGGCAACGGGCCACAAGCGTAATAATACGGAGCAGGGCTCTCTATCAAGTCTGTCACGACGCCTTTCGTGCCGCAACTGCCGTCCATCGTGCAGACCACCGTTTCGCATCCTAAGGCCATAAACGCTTCTTCGCCAAACACTTCAGTTTTCGTATTGAAGCCCATCACCACACGGACGTGTTTGCCCATCTCACGCAGTCGTTTGGCGGCATAAATCAGCGGTGGTACTCCTACTCCGCCGCCTATCAGCAGCGCTTCGTTGCCGCAAAGGCTCAAGTCATAGCCGTTACCCAAGCCCGTAAGGATATCGAGTTCTTCGCCTGCTGACATCGCTGCCATGCGGTCGGTTCCTTGCCCGACAACCTTATAGATGATCGTCAGCTGGTCGCCGTTGATGTCGCTTACGGAGATCGGGCGTCTGAGAAACAAACCCGGTATCGCTATCTCCACGAACTGTCCCGGACGAATGCCATCCGTATTGCCCTTCAGGATCATGCGATAGATTTTCTCCGCGATCCGCTCATTGCTCACTATGTGCCAAACTTCCTTCACTCGTTCATTCGTTCATCCTCATAAACGATATTCCCCCGAACCTCGTTTTTCACGCATTTCCCATATACTTTCCATCCCTCAAAAGGCGTGCTTTTGCCCATAGACACAAACTGCGCAGGGTCGATCGTATAATGTGCATCCAGGTCTATCGTCACCCAGCTATCTTCCGCCAATCTTGTTATCTCGCGTGCACGCGTGCTCATTATTTTTATAAGGCGTTCCATCGTGATCACGCCGTTTTTCACCAAATAAGTGTACAACAAGGGAAAAGCCGTCTCGATGCCCACGATGCCGAAGGCGCTTTTTTCCAGCCCTCGGCTCTTCTCCTCGGCGCTATGCGGCGCATGGTCGGTGGCAATCACGTCAATCGTACCATCTATAATTCCGCCTACCAGCGCCATCTGGTCGGCTACCGAACGAATCGGCGGATTCATCTTCCATCGTCCGTCCTCCTCGATCATGCGGTCGTTGAGGAGCAGATAATGCGGCGCGGTCTCACATGTCACAGGGATACCATCCGCTTTCGCGTCACGGATGAGTTGTACGCTCTCTTTGGTGGATATATGACATATATGCAGCCGGCATCCGGTCTCTGCACTCAGACGTATATTCCGCTCTATCTCGCGCCATTCGCTCTCGGAGCAGATACCCCGATGACCATGCTTGCGGGCATACTCGCCGTCGTGGATATATCCGCCGCGTAACAGACTATTTACCTCACAATGCTCCACAATCATACTATCCACCGCCGCAATACGATGCATCGCTTCGCGCATCAGTCCCTCGTCCTGAATACCTCTGCCGTCATCCGAGAAACCTGCTACGTGCGCGCTCAATTCCTCTATATTAACGAGTTCACCCTCGCCTTTCTGGCCGAGGGTGATACTTGCATACGGATGGACGCCAATGCGACTATCGCGCGCAATGATATCCATCTGAGCGCGCAGATGATCCATCGTATCGGGCGCAGGGTTCACATTAGGCATAGTGAACACATCACTGTAACCCGCACGCGCAGCCGCCTCACTCCCCGTGAGAATCGTCTCTTTATACGCGAAACCCGGCTCACGGAAATGCACATGCATATCCACGAAACCGGGTATTCGTATTTTTCCTAACAGACTCATGCGATTTTTAACGTTTATACTTCCTTTCGAAAGCAGTATCAGAAATCGAGTGCAAAGGTAGCATTTTTTTTCGAATTATGCAAGTTTTTTCGCAACAAAATCCCACAATTTTTATTTTGCTAACTTTACTTGACATTCCGCCGATTTTACCGTCAAAATAGAAAAAAAACACGGAGATTCTTGCATATCTCAATTTTTTGTTGTACCTTTGCAGCCGCAAAGGTTTATGCATCGTTAAATCACGCTTGTCAAATAGCATGAAAAAGTTATTCAGCGCCATCATAGTACCTCAAGGATGCCAGCGGGTGTTGCTGCACGCCTGTTGTGCGCCATGCTCCTCTGCCATCGTGGAATGGCTCCAGGCGCATGACATCCAGCCTGTGATCTACTACTATAACCCCAATATCTACCCCGAATCGGAGTACGAGATTCGCAAGGCGGAGAGCAAACGCCATGCTGAGTCCTTGGGTATCGAGTGGATCGAAGGGTCCTACGACCACGAGGCATGGCTCAGGGACATCAAGGGCCTGGAGAACGAACCCGAGCGGGGAAACAGATGCTCGGTTTGTTTCTACCATCGCCTCAAAGCTACCGCCGAGAAAGCCGTTGAATTAGGCATCCCCTTCTTCGCCACGACCTTGGCCTCGTCCCGGTGGAAGAACATCGACCAGGTCAATGCTGCCGGAGAGAAAGCCTGCGAAACCCTAATCCATAATACTCTAATCCCTTCCCCCTCCTTTTGGGCGCAGAACTGGCGCAAGGACGGGTTGCAGGACAGACGAAACGAATTGTTAAAACAGTATAACTTCTATAACCAGCTCTATTGCGGCTGCGAATTCTCATGCCATGATCACTAATCCATTAGCCATTATTGCCCTTATCCTGACGGTCATCCTCTTGGTGCCGATGATCTGCAGGAAGATTCGCATCCCCAGCATTGTGGGATTCATCATTGCGGGAATCATCATGGGTCCCTGGGGGTTTGAAATCCTGCCCAGCGTTCATACCATTCAGACGCTCGGCAAGATCGGCATGCTCTATATCATGCTCCAAGCCGGTATCGAGGTGGATATCAATGACTTCCGTCAGCAGCGTAACCATGCCATGCTGTTCGGTCTATATTCGTTTATCTTCCCCTTTCTCTTGGGTCTTCTGACCAGCAGCCTCATCGGTTACGGATGGGTGACGAGTGCGCTTTTAGGTGCCATGTACGGCAGCCACACGCTCATGACATACCCCATCCTTGGTCGCTACGGAGTGCAGAAGAACAGAGCCGCTAACGTCGCTATCGGCGGCACGATGCTGACGATCACCCTCTCCCTCTTGGTTTTGGCTATCCTCAAATCGCATCTCGCCTCTACTGCCAGTCTCTCGGCATGGGCGCTTGCAGGACGCATCGTACTGACCTTGGTGCTCATCATCGGCGTCTTCCCGTGGATTGCACAACGCTTCTTCAAACGCTGGACCGATGCCCGCGGAGGATTCCTGATCGTCATGACGATGATGGTGGTATCAGCGCTATTGGCGGACTGGGCAGGACTGGAAGGTATCTTGGGCGCCTTCATATGCGGCGTGGCTCTGAACCGCTTCGTGCCAAACCTTAGCCCCGTCATGCAGCGTATCAATTTTGTGGGAAACAACCTCTTCGTGCCGCTCTTCCTCATCGGTGTAGGCATGATGATCGACGTGCGCGTCCTTTGGAGCGGATGGACTACGATCCTCATCGCCATTACGATGATCGGTACCAAACTGGCAGGCAAATGGATTGCCGCTTGGGTGGCGCAGAAGAACTTCAGCATGCAGCGCGTGGAGCGCGAACTGATATTCGGTCTGACCCACGCTACCGCCGCCGGTACGCTCGCTATCGTCACCATCGGGTATGAGATTGGGATCTTTGATCCCGAGATCCTCAACGCCTCCGTAGTGATGATCCTCGTCCTCTGTACCTCCGCTTCATTCGTCACGGAGCATGCAGCCAAAGAGTTGGCGCTACAGGAAGAAGCACGTCTCGAGGCGGACAAGACCGATAACAGTTGGCAGCTGATGACCATCGCCGAGAACCGGCACTACGAGCTGAAAGAACTGAGCGAACTGGGCGAACTGCCAGACCCCGATTTAGCCAACGAAGAGGACTGGAACGAAGCCCGGGAACTGATTAATAATCAGCGCAAGGCGGCTATCATCTACCATCCGAATCAACCTATCAACACCATCAACCGGCTCCTCGTGGCCGTTCCGCGATACGCGGAGAAAGAGCATGATTTCATTACCTGCTTTGGTCTCATCAGGCGTCTCAGCAGCCAGATAGGCGCCCGCGTCATCTTCTATTCCAATCAGGACACCCAGCGTACCCTACAGGCTTTCTGCCGACGCAAGGGTAAGTTCCTGCGCGCTTCGTACCGGGAGATGGAGGATTGGGAAGACGTGCTGATGATCGCCAAACAGATGGCGCCGGACGACATGATTGTGCTCATCAATGCCCGCCCCAGCACACCGAGTTATAACCCCCTCTTCGACACCGTCCCTGATGTTTTGGAGCGGTTCTTTAAGGATCATAGCTGGATGGTCGTTTATCCGGAGCAAGAGACCGGTGCCGCGGTGCCGGATCTGCTGACAGGCGATAACACACAAGCCAGCAGGACATGGAAGATCGTTAGCGCGATAAAACGCGCGGTCTTATCTTTTCAACAAAGATAACCCATAAGCCGAAAAGCATGGCGTAGAACAGGTACTTGAAGAGGTAGTCATGCAGAAAATGGAACCAATCCGGATGAAACTCGATCAGTAACGTGATCGCCGCTATGCGCGCGATATTAAAGGCGTAGCAGCATACCCATCCGATCGGAATGTACCAGAGCTTGTGGAACCACAAACTATTTATGATTTGTGATTTATGATTTATGGTTTTATAAGGCAGGACGGTGAGGATGAGGCACATGAAGATGAAGCTCTGCTTCAGGCCCGTACAGCCCCAGATGATAGAGGTTCCCACTCCGTTGTCAAAACGGATTACATGATCGCCAACCTTATACACCGTGTCCCGAAACAACCCTACGATCCAATAGACGGCGTCCGTTACATGGCATGCCATGAACTCAAACGGCGCCGTGATGTCCCATCCCAGCCACATTACCGCATCCCCGTTCTCATCGCCTACCATCGTCCATTTCCAAGCATAGTTGGCTACCAGAAGCGTGATGATAAAGACAATGACGTCCTTATAAGGACGTATTTGAGATTTAAGATTTGAGATTTGAGATTTCATATGGTGGTTTTTGCGTACGGTACTTCATCTATAGCGCAAAAATCTTGATCCAGATACTTGAAATAGCCCGCCTGACACACCATAGCGGCATTGTCCGTCGTGAAGGAGAACGGCGGAATAAAGACCTCCCAGTGGTAGCGTTTGCCATAATCGACAAACGCCTGTCGAAGCGCACTATTGGCACTCACACCGCCGGCTACCGCCACCTGCGTCACTTTCAGGTCCTGCGCCGCCTTCTTCAGTTTCCGCATCAGCACATCAACAACCGTCGCCTGAATAGACGCACACATGTCCTCTTTGAGATTCGGAATACGCTCCGCCAGCGCCTCTACCGTCTCTACTCCCTGCTCTTTCATCATATCTCGTAAAGTATATAGGAATGAGGTTTTGAGACCCGAGAAGGAGTAGTCATAACCTGCAATATTGGGCTTCGCAAACGGATACTTCGTCGCGTCCCCTTCTTTGGCGAGCTTGTCTATCCACGGTCCGCCGGGATAAGGAAGACCTAATACTTTGGCGCATTTATCAAAAGCTTCTCCTGCTGCGTCATCAATCGTCTGGCCAATAATCTCCATGTTGTTATAGGCTTTGACAAGCACAATTTGGCTGTTACCTCCGGAGACTAAAAGACAGAGGAATGGAAAAGAGGGATGGCGGAGTCCAGTACCATCTTCTACGAAATGCGCGAGTACATGCCCCTGCAAGTGGTTGACGTCAATCAGTGGAATACCTAACGCCAGCGCCAATCCTTTGGCAAAAGACGTACCGACAAGTAAGGAGCCCAACAGCCCCGGTCCGCGCGTAAAAGCAATCGCAGAGAGTTCACTCTTCTCCACCCCCGCGCGCTTCAATGCCGTATCTACCACCGGCAGGATATTCTGCTGATGGGCACGACTTGCCAACTCCGGCACTACTCCGCCGAACTCCTCATGCACCTTCTGACTCGCAATCACATTACTGCGCAAGATACCATCTACGATGACTGCTGCAGAGGTGTCGTCGCAACTGGATTCAATCGCCAATATTACTGTCTTCTTTTCCATCTTCATACAAATTTCGCTGCAAAATTACTACTTTTTCCGCAAATGTGCAAATAAATTTGCATATATCAATTAATTTTTGTACCTTTGTGCGCTTTTTTTGAAGTAACTCATTACTAACAAGAAATTATATACATTATGAAGAAGATTTTAATAATTTGTTTGGCAGTTATGATGATTTCTGCCGGTGTGAATGCAAAAGAGTACAAACACAGCCTTGGTGTAGTAGCCGGTTCCGGTCTCGGTGTACAATACAAAGTATTACCGATAGAGCACTTTGCCATCATTGAGGAGTTCGGTTATTTAGGTAGTTATGCAGCCGTAGGAGATAATATCGCCCTTCCTACCTTCGGTGCTACGAACAACCTTGTTCTGGCTTATCAGGCCAAAGGCGCAGAAGGCCAAGGCATTGCGCTCGACTGGTACGTAGGTGGTCAGGTTAAAGCCGGATATATCGACTTTGGTAATGCCGGTGGTATCATCGGTTTTGGCGCTGCAGCAGGTATTGAGGCGAACATGAAGAGTGCGCCTATCGCATTCTCGTTTGACTTCCGTCCAGGCTATGGATGCGTTCTGGTTGGCAACGGCAACGGCGTTAATGGAGGTCATGTATTTGATTGGACCATTAACTTGGGTGTTCGTTATACCTTCTAAGATTAACCGGTAAGGATTTGAAAGGTGAGCGGAGAAAGTAAATTCAAGAAATTATTCCGTGGTCAGCGTGCGACCTTGGACAAGGAGCATATAGCGCAGATGAAAAACCTGCAGGGTTGTGTGTGGATTCATGCAGCCTCTGTAGGTGAGTTTGAGCAGGCAAGACCGCTGATAGAGCAGCTTCGGGAAGAGCAGCCCCACAGACGCATCGTCCTGACGTTCTTCAGCCCATCCGGATATGAGATGCGCAAGGACTACGATAAGGTGGACGCCGTGCTGTATCTGCCTTTCGCTACGCGGCGTAATGCCAAGCGGTTCTTGGAGGCTTTACAGCCTCAGATGGCAATCTTCGTGAAATACGAGTTCTGGCCGGCGTACCTCAAGGCCCTCAAGAAACGCGGCATACCGACCTATAGCATCTCCGCTATCTTCCGTCCAACCCAACGGTTCTTTCACTGGTACGGCAAAGCGGCATTGGGATTATTGAAATGCTTCACGCATATCTTCGTGCAGGACGAGCAGTCCTTGCAGCTGCTTACTGCTCATGGCATCCAAGATGCCTCCGTAGCCGGCGACACGCGCTTCGACCGCGTGAGTAAGATATCCTGCCTGATTGCTCAGAAGAGAGAGACCGACCCTCGCTTGCGGCTCATCCATGCCTTCACAGAGGGATGTCCCCGCGTCATCGTAGCGGGTAGCACATGGCCTCAGGATGAAGAACTGCTGGCGAGATACATCGAGCAATATCCGGATACCAAACTGATCCTGGTGCCGCACGAGATTGACGAGAAGCACCTGCATTATATCTTCAACCTCTTCCTCGGACGCTTCGTGCGCTACTCGCGAACTACCGAGACGGCCATGATCCATGCAAACGTAATGGTAATCGACCGGATGGGTCTCCTGTCTTCCATTTACGGCTTTGGCCATGCAGCCTATATCGGAGGAGGTTTCGGAGTCGGCATTCATAATACCATCGAGGCGGCCGTATATGGTCTGCCGGTGCTATTCGGACCGAACTACCATCATTTCCGCGAGGCGCAGGGACTTATTGACGCAGGTGCAGCGCGGAGTATTAACAACTATAGCGAATTGGAAGCGGCGCTGAATACCGCTTTGGATCAATATCAAGAGATTGGCGCCAAGTCTGCTGCATATGTACAATCCGAGCTTGGCGCTACGGAAAAAATATATAATAATATATTTTAGTTTAGAGTTTAGAGTTTAAAGTTTAAAGTTTAAAGTTTAAAGTTTAAAGATTAGAGTTTAGAGTTTAAAGTTTAGAGATATGGCACAAAAACCAAGCATACCCAAAGGGACGCGAGACTTCGGAGCAATCGAGATGGCGCGTCGCAATTATATCTTTGACACCATCAAAAGCGTGTTCGCCTTGTACGGTTTCCAGCAGATAGAGACGCCGGCTATGGAGAATATCGGCACGCTGATGGGCAAGTACGGCGAGGAAGGCGACAAACTGCTCTTCCGCGTGCAGAACAGCGGAGAGAAAGCGGCTTTAGCCCCGGAGAAAGGATTACGATACGATCTCACCGTTCCGTTTGCGCGGTACGTGGTACAGCATCGTGAGGAGTTGAGCTTCCCGTTCAAGCGTTTTCAGATTCAGCCCGTCTGGCGTGCTGACCGACCGCAGAAAGGTCGTTACCGCGAGTTCTACCAGTGTGATGTGGATGTAATTGGTAGCGACAGCCTGATAGGTGAACTGGAATTGATCCAGATTGTAGAAGAGGTCTATCGCCGCTTGGGCATCAACGTCTGTCTGCATATCAACAACCGCAAGATCCTTGCCGGCATCGCCGAAGTTATCGGTGCGCCGGATAAGATTGTGGATATCACTGTAGCTATCGACAAACTGGATAAGATCGGTGTGGATGCTGTCAACGCAGAACTGAAGGAACGCGGACTGACTAATGAAGCGGTTGAGGCTTTGCAGCCTATTTTAAAGCCTACCCCGACCCTCCCTGAAGGGAAGGAGAATGATCCCAAAGCCAAACTCGCAGAATTGCGTGAGTACTTAGCAGGAAGCGAGATCGGTCTCAAGGGTGTTGCTGAGATGGAAGAGGTCTTTGATTTAGTAGAAAGTCAAAAGTCAAAAGACCGCTCCGCTCAAAGTCATTTCTCTATAGAACTCGATCTCTGTCTCGCGCGCGGACTCAATTATTATACAGGTGCCATCTTCGAGGTGAAGGCTTTGGACGCTCAGATCGGCTCCATCACCGGCGGCGGTCGTTACGACAACCTGACGGGAATCTTCGGTCTTCCGGGTGTCTCCGGCGTCGGAATCTCGTTTGGCGCCGACCGCATCTACGATGTACTGACGGAGTTGGATTTATTCCCGAAGGAGCTACTAACTGCAACACAAATACTCTTCGCAACCTTCGGTGCAGAAGAATTACATTATGCACTCCGTTGGGCAAAAGAGTTACGCGCTGCCGGAATAGCGGTAGAGGTCTATCCCGAACCGACGAAGATGAAGAAGCAGATGGGCTACGCGGACGCCAAAGGTATTCCGTTTGTAGCCATCGTCGGCGGCGACGAGATGGCGCAGAACAAAGTGATGCTCAAGAACATGACCACCGGCGAGCAGCAGTTGGTTGATTTGGAAAATCTTAAAAATAGTACATTTTTTGCCCGCTAAATCAGTCGGATAAAAGTCTTACTTAAGTCTTACTAAACTCTTACTTGGGTGTTACTTGAGTCTTATCGGATAAAATCTTAAAAATAGTAAACTAATTAAAATGGCAGATACAAACAAACAGTTTGATCAAGCGACGGCAAAATGCCGTCAGATATTTATCGACAAGATGAAGGATTACGGTCCATCGTGGCGAATCTTCCGTCTGTACGGCATCACAGACCAACTGTATATCAAGGCCTGCAACATCCGTCAGCGGCAGGAGACCGGCGTGAGCCTTGTAGGCGACGATATAGAAGGAAACCTGCGCGCGATAGTCAATTACGGCGTTATGGCAATCATTCAGGAGCGAAACGGATATGCCGATGCCACTGATATGAGTAGTGAAGAAGCAACAAAGCTGTACGACAAAGTGCTGCAGGAAGCCAAAGAACTGATGATGCGCAAGAACCACGACTACGGCGAGGCATGGCGCGAGATGAGTAAGGAAGGTATTGTAGATATGATCCTCGCGAAAATCATCCGCATCAAAAATATCCTTACCAACAACGGCAAGACCATCGCTTCCGAAGGCGTGGAAGGCAACTATTTCGATATTATCAACTACGCGATATTTGATTTGATACATTATGAAGGCTAAACATATTATCGGCTCCATAGCCCGGACACTTCTGGCAATCACCTTCCTTTTCTCGGGTTTCGTCAAAGCCGTCGATCCGCTGGGCACGGTATATAAGATAGAAGACTACCTGAAGGCTTTCGGCGGGTTCTTTACGGACCTGTTGCCGTTAGCAGGTGTTGCTGCTGTGTGTCTGATTGCCGTGGAATGGCTGCTGGGTATATGTATGTTCGCCAACATCCGCACGCAATGGACGAGTTGGATCAGCTTGGCGTTCTACCTGGCGATGACTCCTCTGACACTCTGGATTGCGCTGACGAATCCTGTTTCGGACTGCGGTTGCTTTGGCGATGCACTCGTACTGACCAACTGGCAGACCTTCTGGAAGAATGTAGTCTTCCTGACTCTGGTGATCATTCTGCTGATATGCCGCAAAGCCATCCCGCAGACCTTCTCCTGGTGGGGAGAGATAGTTATCGCCGGCATCGGTTTAGGTGCGCTCGTCAGCGTCATGTGCTACAGTTATAACCACCTGCCGCCGATGGATTTCCGTCCGTATAAGATCGGTAATCACATCCCTACCCTCATGGAGATTCCCGAGGACGCCGAGCCCGATGTCTATGAGACGACGCTCATCTACGAGAAGGACGGCGAACAGCAGGAATTTACCTTGGAGAACTACCCCAAAGGCGACAGCACCTGGCATTTCGTGGATCAGAAATCCGTGCTTGTCAAGAAAGGTTATGAGGCACCCATCCATGATTTCGAGATTCTGACGATGGATTTTGAGGACATCACCTACGATATCTTAGAGAGCGAAGAGGCTGTGACGCTCATCGCTATGTACGACCTGAAGAAGACCGACCTCAAGCAGATCGACAAAGTGAAAGAACTCTTGGAGCATAACCAACCCTGCTACCTGTTAACCGGTTCCGGCGAAGAGGAGATTGAGACGTTCTGCATGGAGCATAGCATTGACGAGCAGGCATTCTGCACCATTGATCCTGTCACCTTAAAAACAATAGTTCGTGCCAACCCGGGTGTGTTCGTGGTGCAAAATGGCACAATTATTGATAAATATAACCTGAAAAACTATTGACAAATCACTAAAAACAAACAAACGAAATGAAGAAAATTGTTGTAAGTATTTTTGCATTATTGGTGTCGTCGATGACACTAATGGCCGAGCGAGTCAGTCGTGAGGACGCTTCGCTCGTAGCAAACCATTTTATGAACGTAGCTACGCCTTCGTCTGCTGATGGCGTAAAACGCATTGCACCTGCCAAACGAATGGTGCTCAAACAGACCTCCGCACAAACGGAGAACCAATACTACGTTTACGAGAACGAGAACGGCGAAGGATGGGTAATCATCTCCGCCAACGATGCTGTACGACCTATCTTAGCGTATTCCGAGACAGGCCATTTCCCGATTGAGAACATGCCTTCCAACCTCCGCAAATGGATGGGCAAATACGATTCATTCATCAGTCGTATTGAGACCGACAACGTTGAAGCGAGCGAAGAGACGCAGGCCCTATGGAACGAGTTGCGCCAGGATATCCGTCGTGCGCAAGCAGCTGTAGTGGTAGGTCCGCTGATCAAAACCCAATGGGATCAAGATGCACCGTATAACAACCTTTGCCCTGGAAAAGGTACCAATAAAGCTTATACCGGTTGCGTGGCAACTGCTATGGCACAGGTGATGAAATACTGGGAATGGCCGATTAATGGAACCGGCAGCCATAGTTATAGACCGCTGGATGTCAATAATCAGTACGACGAGTGGACCGGCGAGCCCAACTACTCACAACGATACACTTCTACTCTCTCAGCCAATTTTGAGAATACCACCTACGATTGGGAGAACATGTTAAATGACTATTCAGGATCGTATAATAGTGCTCAAAAAACGGCAGTAGCGACGCTGATGTACCACTGCGGTGTAGCCACCGAGATGATGTACGGAAACGATGAAGACGGCGGTTCGGGTACGATGACGCATAACTACGGAGACTGGGACTGGGGAATAACTACTACGGACGAAGGTGGAGTCGCGCAAAATGCGTTTTATGCCTTTTTTAAATACAAGAAACCTATCGGCTATGTGCGTGACGGAATAAAAGATGGCGGATACACCTACTATAAGAAATGGTCAGATGCCGATTGGACCGCCATGATCAAAAATGAATTGGATCAACAGCGCCCGCTCATGTACGGCGGTGCCAGCGCTGAAGGTGGCCACAGCTTCATCTGCGATGGTTACAACAGCTCGAACTACTTCCATTTCAACTGGGGTTGGTCCGGCGATGGAGATGGCTATTTCTCGCTATCTAACCTCAACCCCGGAAGCGGCGGTGCCGGAGGTGGCAGTTATAGCTTTAGCGAAGATCAGGATGTGCTCATCGGTATTGAGCCCGATCGGCAAGAGCCGGAGGCTATCGAGAATATCGAGACTACCACTTCGGCCCAGAAGACCATTTACAATGGTATGGTAGTAATCGTGCGCGATAATATACTATATGACTTAATGGGACAAAAAATTCAATAATAAAAAGATATCATTATGAGAACAAAAATGGTTGCAGGTAACTGGAAAATGAACAAGAACCTGCAGGAAGGTGTAGCTCTGGCTACCGAATTGAAAGAAGCAGTAAAGAACCCCTCATGCGCCGTAGTGATCGGCACGCCGTTTATTCACTTAGCTACCGTAGCGGAACTCCTCAAAGGCTCTGCAATCAAAGTGGCTGCTGAGAATTGCGCAGATCACGAGAAAGGTGCTTACACCGGAGAGGTAAGTGCTGAGATGGTAAAATCCACCGGCGCAGAGTACGTCATCCTCGGTCACTCCGAGCGTCGTCAGTATTACGCTGAGAGCTATGAGATGCTGGCAGAAAAGGTACGTCTGGCTCTCGCTAACGGTCTGAAGGTCATCTTCTGTATCGGCGAAGTGAAAGAAGAGCGTGAGGCAGGCAAGCAGAACGAGGTAGTGAAAGCACAACTCGAGGGTTCTGTATTCGGTCTGAGCGCAGAGGACTGGAAGAACATCACCCTGGCTTACGAACCCGTTTGGGCTATCGGTACCGGTCTGACTGCTACTCCGGCTCAGGCAGAGGAGATCCACGCATATATCCGCTCCCTCGTGGCTGAGAAATACGGCAAAGAGGCAGCAGAGGACACAACCATCCTCTACGGCGGCAGCTGCAACGAGAAAAACGCAGCAGAGCTCTTCGCTTGCCCGGATATCGACGGTGGCCTCATCGGTGGCGCTGCCCTCGTAGCAGAGAAATTCTTAGCTATCATCGCAGCTCGCTAACCGGTTTAGAACCGGATCAAGCCAGCCATTCGGACTATGGGACTTATTAAGACCATCAATAGAAACGGAGAGATCCTAACCCCGCACATTGCTGACGACGTGTTCATGGCAGAGAATGCCACGGTTGTCGGCGATGTGACGGTGGGTGAAGGTTCGAGCCTCTGGTTCAACTCCGTACTCCGAGGCGATGTGAATACCATCACCATCGGTAAGCATTGTAATATACAAGACGGCGCGGTGCTACACACGCTCTATAAGAAATCCACCATCACCCTTGGCGACTACGTGTCTGTGGGACATAATGTCACCATTCACGGCGCCGATGTAGATGACTACGCGTTAATCGGAATGGGTGCTACCCTACTCGACGGAGCCCATGTAGGCGAAGGAGCGATTGTTGCTGCCGGAGCGCTGGTACTCAAAGGTACACAGATCGGGCCTCACGAGATATGGGGAGGCGTGCCGGCTAAATTTATCAAGAAAGCCGATCCGGCGCAGACCGAAGAGATAAACAAAACCATCGCCAATAACTACGCCATGTACGCTTCGTGGTATAAAGAATGACAATTATGTTTAACAGAATTTTATTAAAACTCTCCGGAGAGAGCCTGGCAGGAACCAATAAACAAGGTATCGATCCTCAACACCTGGCAGAGTACGCCGAGCAGATCAAAGCGATTGCTCAGAAAGGCGTACAAATAGGAATCGTCATCGGTGGTGGAAATATCTTCCGTGGTCTGAGCGGTTCCCAAAAAGGTTTTGACCGCGTGAAAGGAGACCAGATGGGTATGTTAGCTACCGTCATCAACGCGCTTGCGTTAGCTTCAGCGTTGGAAGCCATCGGTCAACCGGTACGGGTGTTAACCGCAATCCGCATGGAACCTATAGGCGATTTCTACAGCCCGGCTAAAGCTATTCGCTTGTTGGAAAAAGGCAACGTAGTTATTCTTGCCGGCGGTACCGGAGCACCCTATTTCACAACCGACACCGGTTCGTCTCTCCGCGCGCTGGAGATCAAAGCCGATGTCATGCTCAAAGGTACCCGTGTAGATGGCATCTATACCGCCGATCCTGAGAAAGATCCGACGGCTACCAAGTTCGACGAGATCACCTATGACGAAGTCATCCGCCGCGGTCTGAAGGTCATGGACCTCACCGCCACCGCTATGGCGAAAGAGAACGGACTGCCGATCTATGTCTTCAATATGGACCAACTCGGCAATTTACAGAAAGTCATTAACGGCGAACAAATAGGAACATTAGTAAAACCCTAAATAATATGGAAGACGAATTAAGCCTCTACGAGTCTGCAGCCGAAGAGCAAATGCAGGCCGCTGTCGCTCACTTGGACGACACTCTCCAGCACATCCGTGCCGGAAAAGCCAACCCGCGTATCTTGGATCCGATCAAGATTGATTATTACGGAGCAATGTCACCCTTAGCCAACTGTGCTACAATCACTACTCCAGACGCACGTACCATAGCAATCACGCCGTGGGAGAAAAAGCTCATCAGCGAGATTGAGCGCGCGATCATCAACTCCAACATCGGTCTGGCTCCTTCTAACAACGGCGAGACAATCCGTCTGATTCTTCCGCCGCTGACCGAGGAACGCCGTCGTGAGCTCTGCAAGCAATGTAAAGCCGAATCAGAGAACGCGAAGATGTCCATCCGTAATGCCCGCCGCGATGCCATTGAGGAGTTTAAGAAACTCGTCAAGAACGGTCTGAGCGAGGATATCGAGAAGGATGCGGAAGATGATATCCAGAAAGTTCACGACAAGTACGTGGCTAAAGTGGAAGCCCTCTATGCTGCTAAGGAAAAAGAAATCATGACGGTATAGTGCGAGGATTAGTCATTAAATCAACGGGAAGCAGTTACATCGTTCAGATAGAGGATGGTACGAATGTGGAATGCCATATCAAAGGCAATTTCCGCATTCGTGGCATTCGTAGTACCAACCCTGTAGCCGTAGGCGACTACGTAGAAATCGAGAGTCAAAAGTCAAAAGTAGAAGGCTCCGATACCGGTTTCTGGATTACGGAGATAAAAGATCGACGCAATTATATCATCCGCCGATCTACTAATCTCAGCAAAGAGAGCCACATACTGGCATCGAATATTGACCAAGTCGCCCTTATCGTGACGGTCAATCACCCTGTGACTTCGACTACTTTCATCGACCGCTTCCTCGCCACCTGCGAGGCTTATCGCGTACCCGCGCTCCTTATATTTAACAAGATAGACCTACTGACGGAAGAGGAGTTAGCGCAATTGGCCGACCTGCGTTCGCTCTATCAATCGATCGGCTACAAGACAGTGGAGCTTTCCGCCATCAGCATGCAGCCCTCTGAAATCCTTCCGTTGCTGGCAGGGAAAGTAACCCTTCTTTCCGGTAACTCCGGAGTAGGCAAATCTACCCTGCTCAATGCGCTTTTCGGACGTGAGGTCACCCGAACAGGCAAGATATCGGACGCCCATGACAAAGGAATGCATACCACCACGTTCAGCGAGATGTATTTTCTGGAAGACGGCGCTGTGATTGACACTCCGGGTATCAAGGGATTTGGCACGATCGATTTTGAGCGTGAAGAAGTCAGCCATTTCTTTCCTGAGATCTTCCGCATCGCACGGGAATGTCGTTTCGGTAACTGCACGCATACTAACGAACCCGGCTGCGCCGTGCAAGAAGCAGTCATACGTGGCGAGATTGCCGAAAGCCGCTATGAATCCTATCTGTCGCTCCTCGGCGACTGCGACGAGAGTAAGTACCGATAGCCGTTTTTTTCGTGAAAAATACACAAATACTTGCATATATCAAAAAAAAGTAGTACTTTTGCATCGTTTTTCATCCTGCGGTGTTAGCACATCGGTAGTGCATCGGCTTCCCAAGCCGAGGAGGCGGGTTCGATTCCCGTACACCGCTCAGTTGCGTCGGCAAAAAGAGAAAGCTTACGAATGAGAAGAGCAAACCGGTCTATCGCGCCGCAAGGTGAGGAAAGTCCGGGCAGCACAGAGCACCACAGCGGTTAACGGCCGTCAGGCAGAAATGTTTGATCCCTGCTACAGAGACGAGCAAAGTGAAACGAGCACATTGTGGGCTGCAATTCCAAGTAAACCGGCATTTGAGCGCTGCTCGCGTGAGCCGGAGGGTAGGAAGCGAGAGAAGGACATGGTAACATGTACCTCGAGATTAATGATAGACGCCCGCAAGGGTACAGAACCCGGCTTATAGGTTTGCTTCTCACATTCGGAAGAAGAAAAGAACCATGAAGAAGAAATTTTCCCGAATAATAGGATTTGTCCGCTACGATATGTGGCGTAGGACCGCTACCGAATATGACGGATTCTTTCAGAAATTAGGTTATGCCATTATCCGTACCATCGTTCTGGTAGTACGCGGCTTCAACAACAAGAACCTCAACGACAAAGCCAAAGCACTTACCTACTCTCTTATCTTCGCTATCGTACCGATACTGGCGATGATTGTTGCTGTAGCCAAGGGGTTTGGAGTATCGGACGTGATTGAGACACAACTCAATAAATCGTTCTTGGGCGAGACGGGAATGGTACCGACCATTATGGAAATGGTAGATCGCTACCTTGAGACTGCGCAAGGCGGTGTGTTCATCGGAATAGGTATTCTCATCTTACTATGGGCGATCTATTCGTTCTTTCAGTCCGTTGAGTCAGCGTTTAACCAGATATGGAACGTTCAGAGATCGCGTTCCATCCTCCGCCAGATAACGACTTATATCGCTATTGTAGTGCTCATTCCTGTACTGATCGTCTGCTCAGCCGGTATCAATATATTCGTGCATACGACCGTAGAGAGTACCGTGCATATCGAAGTGCTACATCATTTCTTCCACACGAGCGGCGTGCAGTTCCTCCAGTTTGTGATCGTCTGGCTGTTCTTCATCGTAATGTATATCGCGATACCGAATACCAAAGTGCGGTTCATCAGTGCGCTCATTCCGGGCATTATCATGGGCACCCTTTTCCAGTTGCTGCAGATGTTGTCGGTTTACCTGATCGCCCTCTTGAGTCGCACGAGCATCGTCTATGGCGCATTCGCTACAATACCTATTCTGATGACATGGTTGCAATATACCAGCCTCTTGATTCTCATCGGTGCAGAGATGTCTTTCGCTATCCAGAACAACGAGGAATTTGAATACGAGCAGGACCTAAAGGGAATGTCCAGACGCTACAAAGACTTCGTTATGCTCTACCTGCTATCAGTCATTATCCACCGCTTTGAAGCCGATGAAACGCCTCTAACGGCGCATGAATTAGCCGTCCGCGACAACCTGCCTATCCGCCTGGTTAACAGGCTGTTATCACGATTAGTGGACACTGGAATACTGCGCGAAGTATATGTGGAAGGTGCGGAGGAGAAGACCTACCAGCCGGCTTTGGATAGCCATAAGATCAGTGTTGGTATGGTCATCAAACGCATCGAAGCGGAAGGCACAGAAGAATTCCTGCAGGCACCGACGGAGGAGATGCAGGAATTCTGGAACAAATATCTGAATCTCAAGGAGAGACATACTACATTGGACAATATATATGTAAACGAATTATAATGCGTATGAAAAACAAATTCTTCTTTTTGGCAATGGTGCTTCTGAGCGCTCAAATGGCATTCTCAGCACCGAAGATTGAGCAAGTAGAACCGCTATGCTGGTGGACGGAGATGCATACTCCGCTGACTGTGATGTTTCATGGTCAGGACCTGAAGGATGCCGAAGTGAGTGTACAACAGGTAGTGGGCGGCAAGGTCGTTCGCGGCGCATGCCACGGATTAGTGCCGCGCAGCCAGCACAACGCCGAGAGCCCCAATTATCTGTTTGTGGATTTCGGTGTGTTCCAGCCGGGTACGTACCGCATCACGCTCAAGAAAGGCAAGAAGAAAGCGACTTATGACTATATCATTGCTACCCGCCGTAAAGGCAGTCGGGACCGTAAGAGTTTTGACGCCAGTGATGTCGTTTACCTGATTATGAGCGACCGATTCGTAGATGGCGATCCCAGCAATAACAGCACTCCCGACACCCGTGAGAAAGCCGACAAGAAGAACCCGAACGGACGTTTCGGCGGTGATATACAAGGCATTATCAATTCACTCGACCATATCGAGAAATTAGGATGCACCGCTATCTGGCCGACGCCGATGTTAGGAGATGACGAAGAGGCATGGAGTTACCATGGTTATGCATGCTCGGACTACTACCATATCGACCCTCGTTACGGCTCTAACTCCCTGTACGCAAAGATGGTACAAGAGGCGCACAAGAGAGGTTTGAAGATTCTGATGGACATGGTTCCTAACCACTGCGGCGGTTCGCATTGGTGGATGAAAGATCTGCCCTACCAGGACTGGATCAATCAGTTCCCGCAGTTTACCAACACCAATAACTGCTTCACCGCCAACTACGATATTAACGCCTCGAAATACGACCGTAACTTATCCAACCGCGGATGGTTTGACCACCCGATGCCGGACATGAACTTGGAGAACAAAGACCTGCTGAAATACTTCCAGCAATGGGCTATCTGGTGGATCGAGTACGCCGATTTAGACGGTCTGCGCGTAGATACCTATCCGTATATCGAGAAGATCCCCGGTAGCAAATGGCTGAAAGCGATTCGCGAGGAGTATCCCGGTATCAATATCGTTGGCGAGTGCTGGACAAGACCGGCACCGGCGGTAGCATACTGGCAAAGCGGCACGAAGAATTTCGACGGCTTTGATTCCAACCTGCCGACCGTTATGGATTTCCCGACTGAAGAAGCTATCCGTCAAGCTCTGGAGAACGATGGTAAGTACTGGGGCGGCGGTCTGACCAAGGTCTATGACGCGCTCACGATGGATTACATGTACGCGGACGTGAATCGCCTGCTGACTTTCCTCGGCAACCACGATATGAGTCGCATCCGCGATGCTGTCAAGGACAAAGATATCCGTCGCGTGAAGTTAGCCTATGTATTGTTAGCGACCATGCGTGGCATCCCGCAAGTACTTTACGGAGATGAATATGCGATGATGTCATCAAATAAAGAGAACCCGAACGACCACTCGTACCTGCGTATGCCACTTCCGCAAGAAAGCGAATTGAACGCAGAGATGGTAGATATGTTCGATTTCCAAAGCCAACTCTTCCAATGGAGGAAGAAAGAGCCGGTGCTCCATTTTGGAAAGACCTTGCATTTCCTATCTCGCGACAACACGTACGCTTTCTTCCGTTATAATGACCAAGAGGCAGTATTCGTCTTCGCTAACGCTTCTGAAGAAGATCGCGAAGTACCGGTAAGCCACTACCGGGAGATTCTGGAAAACTACAACCCAATGGGTTCGGATCCGTTAAGCGGCAAGAAAGTGAGCCTCGTAAGACCATTCAAAGTAGCCGGATTAAGTACCGTAGTTGTCAAACTGACAAAGAAATGATGAAAGACCAAATGGTAAATAAAAAGACGTGTCCGCGATGCGGCGCGTCTTTTGTCTGTACTCACGACGCGTTCTGTCAGTGTGTGGGAGTGCCACTAAATGAAAAAGCGCGCGAGTATCTTCGCACGCATTATTCGGATTGTCTCTGTAGGGCTTGTCTGGAGGAGATCAGTACAACCTGTTAGCAAAATGCAAGGTAGAATCGGGGGCGTTATTCAGGATATGAATGACGTCCTCTAACATTTCCTCGGGGTGCACTACCCCGCGCTCCCAGAAGTTATTCTGTCCTCCTTTGAGCCGCTGTTTGCGCCAATTATAGACGCGGCCGGACTGATAAGCCTTGAACCATGTGTGTTTCTCATCTATCTCAGCCAGTTCCGCCAACGTGTTTCCTCCGGCGCCGACCCACACATCCGCGTCATGGAAATAATGGATTGTCTCCTCTATGGTCAGCGGGATAGAGGTCTCGCGCTCATCATTGTAGAAAGGATAAGCCGCACCAGCATCCTTGAAGAGGTAAGCCAGATAGTTCTTGCCCGAGGGTACATACCACGTGCCGCGGAAATTATTGCCGGACATGATAGAGACCGGCTCGCTTACAGAGCGCTTTGCTGACAGACTGAGGTACTTTTTCTCTACTTCATGGAAAATCGAATCCGCCTGCGGTAGTTTGCCGACGAGCGCCCCGATGACGCGAATCCATTCCGCACGCGCCAGAGGCGAGTGCTCCTGCCATTCGTTAATGAAGATGATCGGCACGCCTAATTTCTCCAGCCGCATGGCCTCAAGATTGTCGTACTGACCATAGTTTACCGCCAGAAGGATGTCCAATCCTGCCTGCAGGACCCGTTCTGCTGAAGGCTTCATCGAATCACCGAGATCAATCTCCGTACCTTTGACAGGCGTGTAGATGAGTTCAGGGTTACAAACAGCAGCCAGACAATCGATGGCGTCCAAGGCGTAAAGGAATCCCACTTGCACAGTACTCATCGTCCCGATGCGTTGCAAAGGACGGGTGATTTCCATCCGTTGGTAGGGCTGGAAGACCTCCACGATGACCGATGAGTCCGTCTCGGTAAGCGAAAAGCCCTCGGCGTACTTATTGCCCTGCGGCACACTCCCCTGCTCCGCAGGCTGCGAGGTGCAGCCCGGGAGCAGAAGAGATAAAATCACCCCGACAGAAAGAACCAACAGAAGCCTTATGTATGCGTTGACCGTCGGTTGACCGTCGGTTGACCGTCGGTATTGAACCGTATTTGGATAGAGATCAGACATTATTTTGCGCCGAGATCATCAAATGCAAAATATGCCGGTGTGGTCATGCCGATTGAGTTCTTCTTGGAACTTGCCAAGCTGAACGTGATAGCATCTACTTTACCCAGTGAACTCAGATCCACATAAGTCCATTCCTTAATGTAGTTCTTGCCTTTTGCCAACTCTACAGTCACCTCACTATTTACTGCCTTACCGTTCAGTGAACCATGAATAGTCAGCGTGAAATAGTCGTTGTCTCCAAACGGGGCACCTTCGTCATCCGACATTCCGTCACCGTTCAGGATTGCATCTACTACCCACGGCGTGTTACATACATAGAATCCCGGAACAACAGCTGCCTCTTTGAGGAAAACAGAATCCTGACCTACATACGAACCGGTCCAAACAACGAATTTCTGACCAGCGTGTGCGCCTCCTGCAGCGGACATGTCGTTCTGATAATCGCCTTTGTACTCTTTGCCGGTCTTGGAGGAAACGATGTTACCGAAATAATAAGTACCACTTTCTCCGTAATCCTGTACATCCTGTTGGAAACGGAAGTCACCACTCTCGAAGACACCGCTCTCGGTCATGTGGTACACACTCTCCGAAGCGAGGTTGATGTTCTCGAAATCAGCTACTGCGAGCGCTTTTTCCGGCTCGTTTTTCTGACAAGCTGTAAAGGTCATTACCAATGCAGCTACAAAAAGAATTGATTTTTTCATTTGTTTTGTTTTTTGATTGTTTATAAATGTTGATTATAAAAAGTTTTGTTCGCACTATGGTTCTACATGCAAATCGATCGCGCCGATGATCTCTGTACTGAGTTCGCCGGTCTGATTGTAGGTCTCATCGACCGCGGTGTAGATACGGATGAAGTCAACAGTTGGCAGACTGACTGAGTTTCCATCCGCATCTACAGCCCACGATATGTCGAATGAGGTACCTGAAAGATCATTATTGGGTTTGTTATCCGCGTAGCCGTACTCCAATATCCGCTGGACGTTCTGTCCGCCGATCTGCTCGGTGAGCGGCGCCAGAAGCGAGCCCGTAAAAGTCATCGAAGAGGTCTTGATCCACTGCGGGTAATAAGGCTGCCGGTGGAAAGGATTTCGAATGGTATCGCTCTCTCGTGTGTAGGTTTTGGTATAGGAATGGACGGTCGTCGGATTGTCGTACTCGGAGCCTTTAAGTTCGTACCAAGTATCGTCGGGCTTGCCGTTGCCGTTCTCGTCTCGGCTGACCATCACAATTCCCGGCTCGGAACTACCGTACGCCTCGTTTCCGGTCATCCGGAACGCATTACCAAGGATGCGGAGGTCATAGCCGTCCTTGTTCTCCAGGACGTGATCAAAGCCAAAAGTGATATATCCACCCCATCCTCCGAGGCAGACGAGTCCGCCGGCATTATTGGCAATCGCCAACTCACATTTGCGACACATCGCCGCTGCATCATCACCCTCTTCGTACTTCGGCAGAACGTTCACAAACTGCCCCATCGCGGGTACATACTCATACACGCGTGATATATACGGAGATGACTTCGCGGGCTTCGAAGAGGCGGTATCGGGGTATAAATCATAGGCTTCGCTGACACGGCAGAGGTGTCCGGGTATATCTCCGGTACGCGCAGACCAGTGCTCCTTGCCGTCGTACCCGAAGCAATGCAGCACACCCGAAGAGACATAGTTCTTCGCGTCGCTGATATAGAGCACATCGGTCGTTGCCAGGAGTCCGTAAGGGTGCTCGAAAGCGGAGATATCTATCGGCTGGTCTTGCTCGGTGTAGTCGATGGTGGAGAACGCCCGAAGGGTATGGGCGTCTCTATCTATCATGTACGCCACAGAGCCAAGAATGGAAAGGTTACTAATCTTCACCAACAGATGCTTAACAGTAGTACTATGGTCCAGGATTACCACGTCTTTATCCGTACTTACCCATAGTTTTCCACTGTCATCCGTGCGGATGCGTTGAGGGTTCGGACCCACGGTGATTTTCTCAATCTCGGTGAAGGAGTTCAGGTCGATGACGGAGACGGTCGAGTCGTGGCGGTTGAGTATATATCCTCCGGAGTTGACGACGTAGAGTTTGTCACCGAGGATACAGAGCTCGTCCGGCTGGTGTCCTACCTTCACTTCGCGGGTGATTTGCAGGGTCGCTGTATCGACCTCAAAGACCGATCCTAAGAGTTCGGGATTCGCCACCGAACCGACATAGGCAGAGACGAACATCTTATCCCCGCGGAACGCCATGTAGCGGCAGTTAGGAATTTCTATCTGACTGATATGACGGGCTTTACGATCCATCACTTCAACTTTATGGGAGCAGTTAATGACTGCATAAAGGCGACCGCCATAAACCTGTATATCGTTGCCGACGTCTCCTAATTCCTTGAGTTGATGGGGGTTCTGCGAACCATACCAATTGGAATAATAATCGCCTTTCTCCAAGTTGATATAATCCAGGCGAGCCTTGTTAGAGCCCATATTTCCCTCGCAAAGGACATAGAGCCCCCCCGTGCGCACCTCGTCCGTCACGTGCGTGCCGATGGTCGGATAAATGACCTCGTCACCGCGACAGGAGGACAAGACCGCAATCGCAGACAGAATACAGACCGCTACGCTGACAAAATACAGATTTCTTAATATCTTACGGCTATAGTGCATCGTACGTTTTGTTTAGGCATCGGGTAATTCCGGATCACTTCGTAATCCTGCCCGAGCAAGTTATTGAGTTCTATATTCGCTTTCAGCCATAATGTGTGTATGGCGTATGGTGTACGGTGTACGGTAATCCCCCACTCTCCGTAGATAGACAGGTCATGCGTGTACCAGGGCTGAACATAGTTATAGATGGTGTTCTCCTGCTGTCCGTAGCGTTCTCCGACGTAGATGAAGGAGTAGTTGAGACCGTAGTGGTCTCCGCGGCGGCTGGTCCATTCGAGTCCGAGTACCGCGCTCCCGCTATGCCAAGGGATGTACGGAATCTGGTGACCATAATAGGTGTCTGACGTATTCGTGACGTCGATCGCCTTCTGATAGGTGTAGTTGAGCCTCGTACGGAGCACCCAACGCAGCGGCAGGAAGAAAGAGAAATCAGCTTTGGCATCGACACCGTTGATTTTCACCGTGCCGAGATTGAGCATCGTCCAACGGAACTGCTGCCCCTTGGGATACGCGATAATCTTATCCGTGACGCGGTTGTAGTAGTAAGAGAGCGATGCGTTAGCCATCAGCCATTTATGGCTGATTCGATAGGCCAACTCCAGCGAGTGCTGGCGGGCTAACTCCGGACGGAGGGAAGCGTTGCCTAAATCTGTATAATAGAGGTCGTTGAAAGTCGGATAGCGGTAACTCTGCTTGTAGAAGGCGTTGAGACTGAGGTCAATCTTCGGGTACGGCCGGAAAGAGAGGAACACTCCCGGAGTAACTTTAGGCTGAACGCCGGTTGCAGACTGCTGATTGCTGACAGCCGTCATCAGGACTGATGCTTGCGCGCGGAGATATTCCTTGAAATTAAAGGCTGTAGCAGCAGAGAGCCAATGGCTATGTCGGGCAAAATGGTCCGCGCCATCCTCCAAGAGCAGGTTCTCTCGCGCAAGAGCATTAAACTGATAATCGTACGCCAAGGAAAGATCCCACCAACTAAAGATGCGGAACTTATTGGCAAAGGAGAGGTATGCCTCCTGCTGGGTATATTTGTTGTTGGAGGGTAAGAGACGCTCGTCGTAGTTCTGATAATGGGTAAAATCATTCGCGTACTTCGCTAAGAATCGCGTACTCCACCGATTAAACCATTCGTCTTGCCACTGGGCTTGCACAAATGTATTGCGATCCCAAAGGCGCTCTCCATTTCGCCAGACATTATTGACAATCGCGCCGGGTACGCCTCGCTCGGAATAATAGTTATACACATGTACGCGCCAGAAGCCCGTCGTGCGGTAATAATGATGCAGACCGAGTTCGGTACGCACAGCGTTTACATCGCCGTTCTGGCGCACCGCCGTGGTGTCATACGCCGTCTCGCCGGAAGGCAGCACACGGCGATAGCGGAAGGGGTACTTGCCATCAGAATACACGTACTCGGCATCAAGGGTCAGCGAGAGGCTCTCCGTCAGCTTGACATCGACGCCCACATTGGGGTTCGCAAGCGAGAAAGAGCCAAAACGCATCTGCCCGTGTACGTGCACCTTCTCGTCCTCTTTAAAATAAGGTTTACGGGTTGTGAGATACACGTTTCCCGCAGCGCCAAACTCCCGTGCAGACTGGAAGATATCGGATTTCTGGCCATTAAAGAGCTGTATCTCCTCGAGGTTATCCAGCGAGAAACGTCCCAGATCCACCTGCCCATTCTGAGCGTTGCCAAGCTGCACGCCGTTATAGTACACCGCCGTGTGCTGGCTTCCCATGGAGCGGATATTGATGGTCTTGATACCTCCCACTCCGCCGTAGTCCTTGAGTTGTACACCGGAGAAATAGCGCAAGGCATCTGCGACAGAGAGCGCGTTCAGACGCTGGAGTTCGTCCCCCTTTAGGGACTGCGGGACAATAACATCTTTGGCTAACGAGCGTGCCGTGACCTCCACTTCCGAGATTTGGAAGCGGTTATATAAAGAGTCCTGCTCTGCTTCGCTCATCGCAAAAGCAGAGCGCGCCACAAGCGCAATAAACAGTATAAAAAAGATTCTTTTTGCCATTGTTGGTCCTACTCCAGGAGGACTTCTCAATTAAAGCTCATCGCAAGCGATCTGGCTTAGACCCGAAGGTCATCACAGTTGCCGGTCAGCCCGGGATTTACACCCGTGTTCTCTCGCGATCAGCTATTCACCACAAGGGTTATTTATTTTTTTGCAGGATCAGTTGTTAAATCGATTCCTAATTTCTTAAATGTTCTCCAATCCACCTCGTTGAGCATCACGGTCGAGTGCGCCTGACAGCCCTTCAGTAAAGGCAAGGTGTCTAATGCTTTGCGGCAGTTCTCCTCTTGCAGCGAGAGCACCGACAGCGCCACTAAGACCTCGTCCGTATGCAGCCTCGGGTTCTTGCCGTGCAGGAAAGAGATCTTCGTCTTCTGAATCGGACCGATATATTTCTCAGGGATAAGCCGAACCGAATGGTCGATACCCGCCAACTCCTTCATCGCATTAAGCAGCAGCGCAGCAGAAGATCCCAACAGCGGTCCTGCCTCCGCGGTGATGATCTTTCCGTCCGGCAGTTCAATAGCCGCTGCGTGGGCAAAGGAACCATCGTGCAGAGCGCCAGAGAGAGCGCGTCGTTCACGGGCAGCCACCGTCGTGCGGCGTTCGGCAGTTGTGATACCCACCTGTTGTTGCAGCAGAGCCAGTTTCTTTATCTCCGATTCGTTGCATTTGCCGTTAGCCAGATGACAGAGCGCACGGAAATAACGACGGATAATCTCTTGCTTACAAGCCTCACGAACCGCTTCGTCATCGCTGATGCAGAAGCCCACCATATTCACTCCCATCTCCGTAGGCGAATGGTACGGACTCTCGCCGTAGATGGATTTGAAGAGCGCGTCGAGTACCGGGAATATCTCTATGTCGCGGTTGTAGTTCACCGCCGTCTTGCCCGTAGCCTCCAGATGGAAGGGGTCGATCATATTCACGTCATTGAGGTCCGCAGTAGCCGCTTCGTACGCCACGTTGAGCGGGTGTTTGAGCGGGAGGTTCCATACAGGGAAAGTCTCGAACTTCGCGTACCCCGCCTCACAACCGTGTTTCTGCTCATTGTAGAGCTGACTTAAGCAAACCGCCATCTTTCCGCTACCGGGCCCCGGTGCCGTGACGATAACCAGAGGACGAGTCGTCTCCACATAATCATTACGTCCGAAACCTTCGTCCGACGCAATCAGATCCACATTATGGGGATAACCCTCGATGATATAATGGTAATATACCCGTATGCCTTTGCGCTCCAGACGCTGGCGGTAAGCATCCGCCGAACGCTGGCCGGAGTAATGGGTAATCACCACCGAAGAAACCATAAATCCGCGATTCATAAACTCTTCGCGAAGACGCAGCACGTCCTCGTCATACGTGATACCGAGGTCCTGACGCACCTTATTCCGCTCGATGTCCTCTGCAGAAAGAACGATGAGGATTTCCAGCGAATCGCGCAGCTGGGTCAGCATACGCAACTTAGTATCCGGCAAGAAACCCGGCAAAACACGGCTGGCGTGCATGTCGTCAAAGAGTTTACCACCTAATTCCAGATACAGTTTGTTACCAAACTGAGCTATCCGTTCACGGATATGTTCCGACTGAATACGGATATATTTGTCATTATCGAAAGCTGTTTGCATAATCGGGTGCAAAATTACAATAATTTTTGCACATGTGCAAATTTTTTTGTATTTTTGCAGTCGATTTTTATAACGACAAGTATGTTTTCACCTTTTGCCCTTCCTCCGGAGCCCTCTGCGCAAGCGGCTGCAGCGCTTATAATTAATAAGGTACACGCGTACATGCGCGCGAACCCGGATAGCGAATTGCATCGTTTAGGGAAAATGTTCGGCGTGTTAGTCATAGAGCAAGACGGCGCATGGCAGAGCGCTGATGGCACGTGGCAGACGGCGGAGGGTGTGTCCTTTATAGCGGCCTTTTCCGCACAGTTAGATGGTCAATACCTCCATGAGGGTTTTGTGCCGCCGGTATATGAGATGAAGACACCGCCAATCGGCACGAGCAAAGAGGAGTCGCGGCGGTTGCAACAACTGCTTTTCGCCGAGTACAACGTGTTGAACGGCAAGGGCGAGCAGCGGAACCTGCTGGAGATCTTCCAAAACGAGCAGCCTATCTTCTCCCCGGAGGAGTGGTTTGGAAAGGGACAAGGGGACCAAGGACCAAGGGACAAAGACCCTCTACCTCCATCGGGTGCAGGAGAGTGTTGTGCGCCTAAACTACTGCAGTACGCTTTTAAGCATGGGCTGAAACCGGTAGCCTTAGCGGAGTTCTGGATAGGTGCCACGCCGAAGAATGAGTTACGGCGCGAGGGGCAGTTCTACGCTCCTTGTTCCGGTCGATGCGTGCCTATCTTGCGATTTATGATGCAAGGTTTAGACTTGGAGAGAACGGTCAAAGAGAACGATGCTGAAGCTTTGTGCCGACAGGTGGAGATTATCTATGAGGACGATTCTCTGGTGGTTGTTAATAAGCCCGCGGGGCTCTTGTCGGTTCCGGGCAAGACGGAAGAGTTCTCCCTGTCCGCCTATCTGAAAGCGCTGAATAGCTACCGCTATCTCATGCCGGCGCACCGCTTGGACCAAGACACCAGCGGCCTCATTGTCCTTGCCAAAACGGAAGAGGTATATAAGACGCTGCAAGCCTATTTCCAGCGGCGTGACATTCTCAAACGCTACGAGGCGCTGATTAAGGGGCAAGGGGCAGAAGGAGCGCTACTCACCGAGGAAGGCGAAATCCGTTTGCCGTTACTGCCGAACCCCTATGATCGTCCGCGCCAGATGGTATCGTTGGATCATGGCAAGCCGGCAATCACGCGTTATAAGATACGCGAGCGGCGAGCGGACGGCAGCTTCTTTGTGGATTTCTACCCGCAAACAGGACGTACGCACCAGCTGCGCGTTCATGCAGCCCATCCGGATGGTTTAAACGCTCCGATTATCGGTGACCGGCTGTATGGTAACGGTAGCGAGGAGAGTAACCGCCTGATGCTTCACGCAGCGGAGATCCGTTTCGTACACCCCGTAACTAAAAAAGAGATGCATTTCTGCATCCCTTCCCGATTCTGAGTTACGACTCGCTGTTGTTATTCGAGTTGTTATTCGAGTCTTTATTCTGCGATTCTTCGTCGTCTTCTTCGTGGTGGTAGTAGTAATACGACCGTACTGCTTTGTCGTCTCCGACGAGCTTGCCGTAAATCTTGCCATAGACCTTCCCGTAACGACCTGATTTGCCATTCGTACTGCCATAACCGCCGTACCCATAGCCTCCATAACCGCCGTAACCGAAGTGTCCGTAGCCGTAGCCGCCGTAACCGCCGTAGCCGTAACCGTATCCGGATCCGTACGAGTGCCGGCCTTCCGTCGGTATATCTGAGAGAACGAGCTGGATCTTCTCCGGCGCATCCACCACTTCAGCCATTTGTTCCAAGGTCTGCTTGCAGAAGGACTTATTGGTCTGCATACAACGGATGACGAAGAGGCAGAGGTCACTCTGCTCAATCACCGCGTATGCATCAGGTACCAGACCGATAGGCGAAGTATCAATAATGATAAAATCATACACCTCGCGGGCTTTAGCGATGGTCTCACGCAGCTTGTCGGAGTGTACCAACTCACCCGGGTTAGGCGGGATTGTTCCGGCACGGACGAAATCAAAACCGAAAGGCGTGTCGTGAACGAATATATCCTCTGCCTCGCAATCGCCAATGAGGTAGTTGGACGCACCGTTACCGTTCTCCAGACCAAGTTTGGTGTGGATATTCGGTTTACGAAGGTCCAGATCGACCAAAAGGGTCTTCTTACCGGTCATGGCATACAGCGCCGCGAGGTTGGTAGAAAGGAAGGTCTTACCATCGCCGGATTCCGTAGAGGTGACGCAGATGACCATTTTCTCCTTGCGCTTCAATACAAACTCCATACGCGTACGTATGGCGCGCAGCATCTCCGCATAACTCGATCGGGGCGATGCGCGTACCAGCGTCGGGTTCTGACTCTTGGCGTGACGTAACGTACCGATGAGGCGGAACATTTTCAGCTTGACAACATCTTTCGGCGAACGAATCTTGTTGTTGAGCAACTCGCTGAGAATGATCAGCACCAGCGGAATCAGGAATCCGATAATCAGATACGTACTCGTGGTCTTGGATTTGGCCTTCGCATTCATGATGGCTGTCGTACGCGCCTTATCCATGATAGAGTTATCAGGCGTGTTGGACGCCTTCTGAATCTCGGCCTCTGCACGTTTCTGCAAGAAGAAGGTGTAGTAGTTATCGTCGATGCGGTAGTTACGCTCGATGGCTACCATTTGCAACTCTTTCTGCGGTAGTTGTTTGATGGATTTCTCCACCTCGGCGTAGCGGTTCTTGAGGTCGGATTTCTCAATCTCCAGAGATGCCCGCATGGAGGTGACTACCTCTTCGATTGCTTGCTTGACATTCTCTATATCCTTGGTGTAGATGGCGTAGTACACGTTCTTCTCCGTTAACTCGCCACGTTGGATACGCAGGTCGTTGAGTTGCTGTACCAGACTCATCAACATCGGTTCGTTCACGCCCATCGTCGTCGGCGCAATCACCGCGCCGTTCTCGATATTCTGGTGGATATACGAAATGAGGTAGTCGAAATAGGTCTCGCGTAGCCGTAGTTCCATCGATTTCTGCTCGTACTCGGCTATACGTCCCATGAGCTGGCCGGCATACGAGTTCACATCAACGAACTTATTCTCCTGGCGGAAGTTCGTCATCGCGCCTTCGCTGACTTGCAAGGAGGACTGCAGGTTATCCAGCTGCTCGTTGATGAAGCGGATAGAGTTCTCTGCCACCTCGTTTTTCTGCTCGAGGTTCTGCAGGAGGTAGATCTTCGCCAACTCGTCGATGAACTCGCAGTCCCTTTGCGGCGTCTCGCTCACCAAGGAGAGCGCCAGAACGGTTGATCCCTCCGTCACAAAAGAGAGTTGCAGCCTGCTCATGAACTCGTCCACCAGCGACTCATGCGTGCGGAAGCGGAAGTAGATCTTTCCGCTATTGACCATCAGCTCGGTCGGCCAGATAGTGATCTCAAAGAGTTTGCACTTGACCGGCTGACCGTAATGCACATCTAACTCCAGAGGCAGGTCTTCCTCCGTGGAAGAGATATGCATCGTACCATCGGGGCGGAAGTTGAGTTGGAACAGAGGTCCGTAAGCCCGCGGCTCTATATGGATAGGATCTACCACTACCGGCGTCTGACGGTATAGTTGGCGGGTCTTGAAACGGCCTTGCGTGATATACTCCACGTTGAGAAACGGCAACGAATCCACTACCCTGCTCATCAGGTCGTACGAACCGAGCATGATCATCTGGTTGTTCACGTTCTTGTAGCCTGCGTCCACGCCGAAGCCGTTCATCAGCGCCGATGCCGAACCGCCGTACGTGCTGCTCTCCTTAATGACGATCGTGCCCTGGGAGTAATACGTAGGGATCCATCTCCGGTTCTTGAGCATCGCCAGACCCAAAGCGATAGCAATCGCAATCACAAACAGATACCAGTAATGCAGGAACGTAAACAACCACTCAAGCGGGTTAAAACTCATCGAACTATCCTCATCATCGTCGCCTTTCTGTTGAAGCGGATCCTGCTGATAGTACTGCTGATTACCTCCTGGCTGGTAGTAATAAGCCTGATTGCCTCCGGGTTGGTAGTAGTTATTGTTACCACCCGGTGTGTAATATTGATTATTGTTACTCATAGTCGTTATTTATACATAAAGGCCACATAGTTCAAGACGGTCGTCAAGAGCGCCACGCTGCTCGTGATCAGTCCGATAAAGGCGGAGTAGTTCGGCACTTTATAGAAGCTGTCCTTCGTCCTCGCCACGTAGATGACGTCGTTGGGATAAACGTAGTAGTATTTCGAATCGATGATACTATTCGTTCGCATGTCGAACTCCAGGATCTCCGGTTCCTGCCCTCCGTCGCGCGGACGGATGATACGGATATGCCGTCTGTCACCGCTGTTCATCACGTCACCGGTCATGGCGAGTGCCTGGAAGATATTCATCTTCTCCTTGTAGATATAGAACTGTCCGGCATGCGCGTCACCGATGACGGAGAAATACTTGTTGTACATCGCTACCTTGACGTCCGCATCGGGGATGATCTCCTTAAACGCCGCCTTCAACGTATCCTGGGCTTGTGCCTCCGTCAGACCCGCCACCTTGATTGGTTTGAGGAACGGCATATCTACCGTTCCGTCCTGGTGAATACGGTAGGAGTTAGCGTACTGCGTACTGGCAGTCATCGTATTAGCCCCGAGCATCTTACTCATCGTCTCGTCCATCGTGATCAGACGGTAGATGATCTCGTCGTTCACGCGGAGTTTATACGGCTGGTACGGTACGGAGTCATATACCGGCAGTTTGTTGCATTTGGTCGGTTCCTGCAGATAACCGATCACGCGGTGGCTGTAGCATCCCGAGAGGGTCATTGCTACCAGTGCCAAAATCAAAACAGTTAACTTTCTCATTTGGCACCTCCTTCCGTAGTTGATGACGATTTCTTACCGTAGTACTTGTTGACGTGGTTGATACCGGTCTGCACGATCGAGTAGATGAATACGCCGAACGAAATGGTCGCTGCCGTCACGCCGATCACCGTCGTCACGTGGTTGATACCAAAACTGTATCCCGGTATCTGGCGGATATAGATGATATCATTCGGCTCGATGTAGTAGTATTCGGAGTTCACGAGGTCTTTCGAACGGGCATCAAACGTCTTAATGGTTGTCACGCCGTTCTTCTCGCGCACGAGTTTGATCTCCTTGCGGCTATTAAACTCTCCTAAATCTCCGGCCAGGGCGAGCGCCTCGAAGATCGTCATCTTCTCCTTGTTGATCATGTACCGTCCGCTTTGCGCACCGATGATGGAGAAGGAGCGGTTAACAATATTCACCTCTACCGAGATCGTCGAATACCCCGGAATCTCCTTGAGCAAGGTACCCAACTCTTGCTCGAGTTTATGCTTCACGTCACGGGTCGTCAAGCCCTGTACGTAGATCTTGCCGATCGTCGGAAAGTCGATGTTTCCTTCCTCATCAATCAGGTATGTATATAAGTCATACGACCCGCCGAGTGCACCGTTACCCATCTGCTGACGCATCTGCGATGAGTTCGCGCCGCCGGCGTTGTACATCTTTTGTACATTCTCGTTCGTCGAGTAAACATATACGTACAGCCTGTCGCCGATTCGCAACTCGTAATCCTCAAAACTCAAGGTATCCGCGTACGAAGGGATATAGCGATCCGGCTCCTGCATATAGTTCACTTTCCGCGACGTCACGCACGACGAAAGCAGAAAGCCCACTAAAGCCAGAAATAATATGCATTTAAATTTTCTCATCTTCTCTCATCCCATCCGAACGGATGTTTGGCAAGCGGTAACTTAGCTAATGGGTGGTAGTCACCAACGAGTCCGATAGGCTCGGCATGGCGGATCTCAGCCACCGTCTCGATACACGGCCGTGCTTCGGAGATACGGAATCCGTTGCCGGCGAGGATCTGCTTGTAACTCTCCGTATGCAGTTCCGTGAAGCCCTGCGAGAACTCGAACTCTTCCCCGTCAATCTTTAGCGTACGATAAGTCCGCTTCTCGCCTTGTACCGCATTCGCCGGCAAGCATTCCGCATTGATAGAAAGGAAATAACGCACGCGCGCTTTCTCCAGCTCCAGGTAGCCTGCTACGCGGTCAAAACTCATTACATGCACGATATTCTTCTTCACCGGACCAAAAACCCACTGCAACATATCGTAGAAATGCACACCGATGTTCGTCGCAATACCTCCGGACTTATGTACGTCGCCTTTCCAAGAACTATAATACCATTTGCCGCGGCTCGTGATATACGTCAAATCCACGTCGTAGATCTTATCTTTCGGTCCTTTCTCCACTTTCTCCTTCAGCGCACGGATCTTCTCATGCAACCGTAACTGAAGAATCGTATAGGCCTTGTGCCCTGTCTCTTTCTCCAACTCTAAGAGGTTGTCGATATTATAGGGGTTGAGCACCAGGGGTTTCTCGCAGATCACATCGCATCCGAGTCTCAGACCGTAACGAATGAACGCATCGTGGGTATAGTTCGGGGTGCAGATAGATACCCAGTTCAGCGGGTTGTCCGTCCTCATCTGCTTCGAGCAGAAACGGTCGAACTGCTCATTCTCCGTGTAGAAAGAGCAATCCGGAAACGAACTGTCCAGCCGTCCTACGCTATCAAACTTGTCGTAAGCCACCAGCAGGTTGTTGCCCGTGTCGGCTATCGCCTTAATGTGCCTCGGCGCAATATATCCTGCTGCGCCGATTAATGCAAAATTTAATGCCATTTTTTATCGTTTGTGCTATTAGTTCTTTATACCATTCTTTCGTGTTATTGGTCCATCGTTGGGGATGCGAGGTGATCATCACATGAGCCGGCAGTAAGCCTTGCTCTATCGCCTCGATCAACTGAAAAGTAGTATGCCAACTCAGCCCTTTAGCCGTCCATTCGTCCTGATACTGAGGGATCTTATCCCGTACCGAGACCTTGTATCCATCCCAGCAACGACCCGTGTCCGTCAGGTAGAATACATCGCTAAAGTCCGTATCCAGATACGGCTCGCCGATGATACCGAGCGTCATGTAGTCGTATTTCTGCCACAGATCCTTACTGTCCCATTTGCTTGTCGGCGCGCCGTGCATGCAGATCGTCTCCACGGCGTAGTACTGCCGGAAATAATCGAGCCACGTCTGAAAATGGCTCCAGGCCGCATCGATATCTCCGCCGCACAGGCTCATGTCCTCGTAGTGGTAACCGATCTCGTGTCCGAGAGCCGCTATCGCGCGGACACTCTCCGGCAAAGACAACTTACTTCCTTTATAACATCCGCTTTCTCCTGTCCGGAAATAATAACTTGCTTTCGCTCCGAGCGAGTGCTCTATCTGCGCTGTCTTCAGACTGTTCTCCGGCTTGGCGTCCACGTCGTGCCTGAGGATGACGAACTTGTCTTTCGACTTTCGACTTTCGACTTTCGACTTTCGACAGTAGTCTTTGTATGAGATTAGCTCATACCCTTGCTTCTGCAAAGCCTCCAAGAGTTCACGATATATGTCCAGCGAGAAGTCTCTCATCTTTCTGCGCGCATCGGGTTCTCTAAAAAGTCTTTGTAGGCGAGACGTATACCGTCTTCCAACTCAGTCTTGTATGTCCAGCCGAGTTTGGTTGCTTTGCTCACATCCAGCAGTTTGCGCGGCGTGCCGTCCGGACGGGTACTATCCCAAAGGATTTCTCCCTCATAACCAACTACTTTCGCTACGAGTTCCGTTAAAGCTTTGATGGTCAACTCCTTGCCTGTTCCGGCATTGACGGTCTCGTTGCCTGAGTAGTTATTCATGAGGAACACACACAGGTTCGCCAAATCATCAACATACAAGAACTCACGCAGCGGACTTCCTGTTCCCCAGCACGTCACACTCTTTGCGCCACTCACTTTCGCCTCATGGAAACGTCTGATCAATGCCGGCAAGACGTGGCTGTGCTCCGGGTGATAATTGTCATTCGGACCATAGAGGTTCGTCGGCATGACGGAGATATAATCCGTTCCGTACTGGCGATTCAGAAACTCGCAGTATTTGAGTCCGCTGATCTTCGCTAACGCATAAGCCTCATTCGTCTTCTCCAACTCGCCGGTGAGAAGACAAGACTCCGTCATCGGTTGTGGCGCCATGCGTGGATAGATACAGGACGAGCCGAGAAACTCCAATTTCTTCACCCCGTTCTTCCATGCTGCATGAATGACGTTCATCTCCAGAATCATGTTATCATACATGAAATCTGCTAACGCATTCTGGTTCGCCACAATACCGCCCACTTTGGCAGCAGCGAGGAAGACATACTCCGGTTTCTCTTCCTCGAAGAACTTCTCCACGGCCTCTTGGCGACAAAGATCCAACTCCTTGTGTGTCCGTGTCACAATATTCGTATATCCCTGCCTTTGCAGTTCCCGTACGATCGCAGATCCCACCATTCCGCGGTGGCCTGCTACATATATCTTTGAATTTTTCAACATCTTAATTGAATTTTTCTGAAATCACGGGATAATTATAAGTCTTACAAAAGTCTTATTAAAGTCTTACTAAAGTCTTACTTGTCAATTCCTTTTTCCAAGAACTCAGCGAGGTTGACTTTGCGTATCTCCGCGGCAGCATCATCGGCAGCCACTTTCTGCATATCGTGTTTCACCATGAGCTCCACGAGTTGCTCGAAGCTCGTACTCTGCGGGTTCCAGCCTAACTCTCTCTTTGCTTTACTCGGGTCGCCGAGGAGGTTTACCACATCTGTAGGTCTGTAGAAATCCGGACTAACGGCAACGACCACCTTGCCGGTTTTCACATCAATCCCCTTCTCGTTAATACCTTCGCCTTCCCAGCGCAGTTCGATACCTGCGTGGTGGAAAGCGAGGGTCGCAAACTCACGGACACTATGCTGTACACCGGTCGCGATCACGAAATCCTCCGGTGTCTCATGCTGCAGGATGAGCCACATGCACTCCACGTAGTCCCTGGCGTAGCCCCAGTCGCGCAGCGAATCGAGGTTACCGAGATAGAGACAATCCTGCTTGCCCTGCGCAATACGTGCAGCCGCCAACGTAATCTTCCTTGTCACGAACGTCTCACCTCTGCGTTCACTCTCATGGTTAAAGAGAATTCCCGAGCAGCAGAACATGTCGTACGCCTCGCGGTACTCCTTAATGATCCAATAACCATAGAGTTTCGCTACCGCGTACGGGCTATACGGGTGAAACGGCGTCGTCTCAGACTGCGGCACTTCTTCTACCTTGCCATATAACTCGGAAGTCGAAGCCTGATAGATCTTACAGGTCTTCTCCAGATGGTTGGTCCGCACCGCCTCCAGGATACGCAGTACGCCTACCGCATCTACATCGGCGGTAAACTCCGGCGCATCAAACGACACCTGCACGTGGCTCTGAGCCGCAAGGTTGTAGATCTCATCCGGCTGTACTTTCCCCACTAATTTAACCAACGACATCGAGTCGCTCATATCTGCGTAATGCAGATGGAAATGCGGCGTGCCCTCGAGATGAGCAATACGCTCGCGATAATCTACCGAACTGCGGCGGATGATGCCGTGAACCTCATACCCTTTCGCCAACAAGAACTCCGACAGATAACTTCCGTCCTGTCCCGTAACGCCGGTTATTAACGCTGTTTTAGTCATAGTATTTTTGCTGTTTCTTCTATTGTATCCTTGCCTCAATTAATGTTTAATTGATAAAAAAGCGTGCAAAGGTACAAAAAAATATTGATATACGCAAGCGCGTGCGCGTTTTTTTCTTTTTTTCTTGCATATCTCTTTTTTTTGTTGTACCTTTGCAGCAAATTTGAAATAGTATGGGCAAAAAGAAGAATTTACCAGTACTGGAAAACATCACCATCACCGGTGTAGCCGCGGAAGGTAAAGCATTGGCAAAGATAGACGGCATGGTTATATTTGTGCCGAACTGCGTACCGGGCGACGTAGTGGATCTTCAGGTGACGAAGAAGAAACACAGCTTCATGGAAGCCAAAGTGCTGCGTATCGTGAAGCTGTCGGAGGTGCGGTGCCAAGCGAAGTGCAAGCATTTCGGGGTCTGCGGCGGATGCAAATGGCAAATCCTGCCGTACGAGGAGCAACTCAAATACAAGCAGCAGCAGATCGTTGATAACCTGACGCGGATCGGCAAGGTAGAACTGCCGGAGATCAGTCCTATCTTGGGCTCCAGACATATCTACGAGTACCGCAACAAACTCGAGTTCACTTGCGCCGACCGCAAGTGGTTCCCATGGGAGGTGATTGAGGCTGCCGGCGGGTTAGACAAGATCGACTCATCCTACGGTCTCGGGTTCCACATCCCGGGAGCGTTCGACAAGGTGCTGGACATCGAGGAATGCCATCTCATGCCGGATATCAACAACCGTATCCGTAACTTCGTACGCACTTACGCCCGCGAGCACGGATTGACGTTCTATAACGAACATACGCACGAGGGACTGCTGAGGACGCTCATTCTCAGAAACAACCACAAAGGCGAGTTGATGCTCATTGTCTCCTTTGGAGAGAGAGTCGAGAGTCAAGAGTCAAGAGTCAAGAGTTTTTTAGAATACCTCCATACGGAGTTTCCGGAAATCATCTCGCTCCTCTACGTCGAGGACACGAAATACAACGACACCATCGGCGACCTTGAGGTAAAGACCTACTTCGGGCAGGATCATATTATGGAGGAGATGGAAGGCCTGCAATTCAAAGTAGGTCCCAAGTCCTTCTACCAGACCAATACGGAGCAGGCGTACGAGCTATACAAAGTGGCACGGGAGTTTGCGTTTGAGGATGGTGGATTGATTAATGGTGACGCTTCGCTTAATGGTGAAAAACCTTTGGTTTATGACCTCTATACCGGTACCGGCACGATTGCCAATTTTGTAGCGAAAAAGGCTCGCCAAGTGATCGGCATCGAGTACGTCCCGGAAGCCATCGAGGACGCGAAAGTTAACTCGAAGATAAATAACATCGACAATACCCTCTTCTTCGCAGGAGACATGAAGGATATTCTGAATGATGCTTTTATAACGAAATACGGTCGTCCGGACATCATCATCACCGACCCGCCACGTGCAGGCATGCACGAGGATGTGATTGATGTGATCATGAAGGCGGAACCGAAACGGATCGTTTACGTCAGTTGCAACCCCGCTACACAGGCACGGGATCTGCAATTATTGGACCCAAAATACCGCGTAACAAAAGTGCAGCCGGTAGATATGTTCCCCCATACCCAACACGTGGAGAACGTCGTGCAGTTGGTGCTGCGCTCCTAACCCGCTAACCCCTTATGATTAACTTATTAATCCTCTTACATATCTATTTTGTTTCGTTTACGGATAAACCGGAGAAGAGTACTCCGGCGCTCTCTCCGCGAGCGATAGCACAACGTACACAATGGAACATTGTGACGGACGAGAAAGATTATCCCGTTTGTACGCTTTATAAAGACAGTCTGAGGAAGATGGGCGTACGGATTCATCATGAGAGCCGGTGGTTTAACGGCGTGACTTGCGAGATGAAGGAAGAGACCGCTCAGAGGGTACTACAACTGTCTTTCGTCGATGGTGTAGAGATGACGCGGGACAGCACGAATATGTCCAGCCGGAAGGCTCCCGCAAGGCAGTACACCACCTCCCCACTCTATACCGACAAACAGCAGGCGGTCTATAACCTCCATCCGCTTCACCAGGCAGGATTTCAGGGGCAAGGCATCCTGATGGCGGTTTGCGACGGAGGATTCTATAACGCCGACACGATCTCGTGTTTCCGGGACAGCCTGGCGTTAGGACATTTCGACTTCACGGATGACAAAGACGATTTCTTTGGTCCTACCGGCAACCACGGCACTTGCTGTCTGAGTGCTATCTCCGGCATCACAGAGGGCTACCACGGCGCCGCAACGCAAGCCCAATACTACCTCATGCGATCGGAGGAATACGCTACCGAAAGCCCCAAAGAGATGGATAACCTCGTAGCTGCCTTAGAGAAGGCGGATTCGTTGGGCGTGAATATCTTCTCCGTCTCCTTGGGTTACAGCAGTTTTGACAACCCGGATTGGACCTTACCCAAAAGCGCCTTGGACGGCCGTACGACCCGCGTGAGCATGGCTACCACCATCGCGGCAAGGAAAGGGATGTTAGTATGCGTTGCTATCGGTAATGAAGGAGACAAACCCTGGGAGACCCTTTCCGTTCCGGCAGACGCAGATAGTGTGCTGACGGTAGGCGCCATAGATACGCTGCGTACGATAGGTGTTTTCTCCAGCCATGGTCCTTCTGCAGACGGAAGGGTCAAACCGGATGTCTGCGCCGTGGGCGTAAGGACGACATTAATCAACCCCCTGGGGCAGATTGTACAAAGTAACGGAACGAGTTTTGCAACACCTTTGGTGGCAGGTCTTGCCGCTTGTCTTTGGTCAGCACTGCCTACCGAGAATGCCATGCAGATTCGCGAGCGCATCATCCGTTCTGCCGACCGTTATACGACGCCTGACGCACAACTATACGGATACGGCATTCCCGATGCCTGGGTCGCTTATACGATGAACCCTGCGGCGGTAGATTATAGTTTTACAGAGATAGAAGCCCCTCGGAAGATCCTGCGCGGCGGACAGATCCTGATCCTGCACCACGGACAAGTGTATAACGTAGCAGGTCAGCGCGTAGAATAACGCACAACGTAGAATAACGGGCATAAAAAAGGCAGGCTGACTACATCGCACCGCTACAACCTCCTACCCTTGCTCCGATCAAGGCCTGGGGGAGTTCAGAGGGAGCTGGTCGTATAGCACCTGCCTATGTCTGAATTTCAAAACCGGCTGCAAAGGTACAACAAAAAATCGACATACGCAAATAAATTTGCAAAATTTACGGATTTTTAGGTAAAAATAATGCTGGAAGACTTCATTATAGGACGCATCCGGGATGAATTGCCGTTTGAGCCGAACGCAGAGAAGGAGGGTCTGCTCAAGGCCTTAGGCTCCTTTATTATCTCGCGCGACGCGCGCAAGGCCTTCGTCTTACGCGGCTACGCAGGTACAGGCAAGACGAGCGTCATGAGCGCGTTGGTGCGGGCGCTGGAGGGACTCAAGCAACCCTGTATCCTACTCGCTCCTACCGGCCGTGCCGCCAAAGTACTGAGCCGTTATTCCGGCAAACAAGCTTACACCATCCATAAGAAGATCTACCGTCAGAACCAATTAGGCGTCGAGGCGTTCTCGCTGAGCGATAACCTGCATACGCGGACGCTCTTCATCGTCGATGAGGCGTCGATGCTCTCCGGTCAGCGCGACAACGGAGTCTTCGGCAGCGGGTGCCTGCTGGACGACCTCATCCGATACGTGTATAACGACAAGGGATGCAGCCTGCTTCTGGTCGGCGATAACGCACAGCTGCCGCCGGTAGGAAGCACGCAGAGCCCGGCGCTCGATACCGACTATATGGCGAGCAGCTATCAGCTTTCAGTATTCAGTTATCAGCTTAAAGACGTAGCCCGACAGGCCTTGGACAGCGGCATCCTCAGCGAGGCGACGAGAATCAGGGACGGTGCTATAACCATTCATCCTAATGGCATTGACGTGATCAAGGTCAAGGGCGAGGAAGCAATCGAGACCATCGAAGCAAGTTGGCGGAACGTAGGCGCCGAAGAGACGCTCATCATCGCCCGCAGCAACAAGATGACCAACCTCTATAACCAAGGCGTGCGAGCACGCGTGTTATGGAAAGAGGAGGACTTGTCCAACGGAGACAGGCTGATGGTGACGAAAAACAATTATTTCTGGACCAAAGGATACGATAACTTGGAGTTTCTCGCCAACGGCGATATGTTTGCCATCGAGCGGCTCTACAACCGCCATGAGCTCTACGGCTTTGAGTTTGCCCGCGCGTCGCTGAGGTCGGTGGATTACGACTGGGAGATAGATGCGATGATCTGGCTCGACACCCTGACGACCGACAGTCCCGAAGCCAACTATGATCTCCAGAAAGAACTCTTCAGCCGCATCGCGGAAGACTACCCGGAGATCCGCAACAAGAAAGAACTCGTCAAAAAGATCTACGAATCCGAGTATTACAATGCCTTGCAGGTTCGGTTTGCCTACTGCGTGACCTGCCATAAAGCGCAGGGCGGGCAGTGGAAGCACGTCTATATCGACACCAGCGGAATCGGCGAAGATGAAGCGCGTATGAGCGACCCTTCCGAACGGCGGGAATACACGCGATGGCTATACACCGCCGTCACAAGAGCTACCGAAAAAATCTATATCTTGCGATAAAAATGCAAAGAAAATGCCTTTTTACTTGCGTATATAGATTTTTTTTTGTAATTTTGCACGCAAAATTGGCTATAACAAACAAAATCTATATAAAATTATGAAATTTAAACCTCTTCATGCATTTATTGCTATCATGGCCGGATGCGTGTTAGCCGGTTGTCATGCAGACGTTGACCTGGCTAACATCGACAAGAAAGCCGAAGTAGAGATGGGTGTAGCCCTACCGATCGGTAGCATCCATGCCAAGATCGGAGATTTCTTAGGCAACGGCAAGGTGAAGAACGTCTTCATCGACAACAAGGGTACGATCTTCTGGCAGGACACATTCCACGTATCGAAAAACTACCACCAGTTGGATCTGGCGGCTTACATCCCGAGTGCCCATTTGAATCTGAACGTGTACGACAAGCTGCCGGCTGCCGTGATGATCGGTACGAACAAGCAGGTAACCGGTACCGGTGACCCTGTGACGCTGGATTTCCCGCTGACGGTGAAGCTGAATGGTATCAACCACCCGGATTCGATCGGTAAAGAGCGTCTGGACAGTGCGTTGATCGAGATTGCCAGCTTCGCTTCCACGATCAAACGTGAGAACGGTCTGCCCTTGCAGTGGGACTGGATCAACCGCGTGACCCTCGATCTGGGCGAACGTGTACACCGTCCTGCGGGCAACACGATGGTCGTTTACGACAAGAACGACCCCAATGCTACCGATTACGGCCAGCGCGTAGAGACGAATGTGAACGACTTCAGTATCGTGCTCATGAAGAACCTCCATCCGGGCAGCCTGCCGGAGTATGTAACCAACGTAGTGGACTCGGTTCAGTTCATGGTGCATTTTACCTTCACTATCCCTGCCGGCATAACGGTTAGTGTACCGGAGGGTTCCGGCTTTGACTACCAGCTCGACGTGCAATTCCTCACCTACAAAGCTATCTGGGGTATGTTCGAGCCGTCGAAAGACATGCACGACGAAGCGATCATCAATCTGGCAGAAAGCTGGGGAGACATCGATTTCCTGACCCGTGCTTCCCTGCCCTTCTCGGAGCCGAAAGTATTTGTGGACATCAAGACACAGGTAGCCGGTGCATTGCGTATCGAGGATGCGTATATCTTCTCTGTCGATCAGCAAGACACGCGTCATTACGCTGCTTTCGGTGCGAGCGAAGCGCGAACCAAGACCATCGACTTCCAGCCGGATCAGTGGCTACCGCTGACCAGCGAGATTGGCGACTCCACTACTAATATGAACGTAGAGTTCAATAATACGCCTGACGGCGGACGCATTGATCGCTTGTTTTTGGGTGTACCGAAACAACTCGGTTACCGGTTTAACGTCAAGTTCAACCAGCAGACTACTCCGCAGATTCGTATCACGCCGAACACAGCTATCAAAGTAAACGCGATAGCTACCCTTCCGCTGATCTTCAACGAGGGCTTGCACCTGGATTATACCGATACCATCAAGGATGTTAAGCTCAGCAAGTACAGCATCGACTCGCTGCTGGCGGAAGTGAATTTCGTGGACACGATGAAGGCGACCGACGTCGTTCTCTTCCTCACGGCGTACAACTCGATTCCGTTTGATGTCAAGGCGGCGATGCGTTGCTACGACGAGGCAGGTAACATGCTGATGGACCCGGAGAACCCGGCTGAGCCGCTGCTCCTCTTCCCGCAAGACACCATCACCCTCGTAGCTCCGCAGTACACCTACACCGGAGGTCACTGGGTACCGAAGGCAGATGGCAAGACCACGATCACCGCTAAGATGTCCAAGAAGAAAATGGACATGCTGCCTCAGATCAAGTCGATCATCTACGCAGCGTATATCGATGATGACTCCTTGGCGGATGAGTACAAGACCAACGATCAATTCAAAGTGAAACTCACCGACGACGAAGGTCTCACGCTGAAGATCGGCTTGACGGCGCATGCGGAAGCAATCATGGACCTGGATAATATCGGTAAGAAATAAGGAGGGCTGAGCTATGAAAACGAAACAATTTATTCTCGCAGCCCTCGTGGCTCTCTTCTCACTTAGCGCAAGTGCGCAACAAGTGACGACGCTCTATTTCTTGGAGAACACCCCGATGCGTCATACTATCAACCCGGCTTTCCAACCCGTGAGCCAGGGTTATATCAACTTCTCTCCGTTAGGATGGATGAGTATGGAGCTGGGCAACAACTCGCTGACGATGAGCGATGTGCTCTTTGTCGATCCGCTAACCGGCAATACCATCACCCCGCTCCACCCCAATGCCGATAAGCAGAAGTTCCTGAAGCAACTTCGCAGCATGACCTACGCCAACGGTAACCTCACTGTCGGTCTCATTAACATGGGATTCCGCATCAAAGAGAACGGCTACCTGACGATCGGTATCAACGAGCGTATTGAGATCGGAGAAACGACGCCTAAGTCCTTCTTTGACTTCACCTTAGGCGGCGGTATGAAAGATCTGACGGGCACCAATGTGCTGGCGCTCTCGGGCTTAGGCATCGGAGCGAACGCCTATACGGAGATCAGCGGTGGTTACAGCCATAAGTTCAACGACCAGTGGACCATCGGTGGTAAACTCAAAGTCCTTTTGGGTCAGGCGTATGTTGGTCTGAATAGCAAGCAGCTGAATATGTACGCCAATACCGAAGTATGGAAATTCGGCGGTACCATGCGTCTGGATGTAGCCGGACCCGTGAACACCGAGTATCTGAGCGAGTACGTGGACGGCAAGACCGGAAAAGAGATCTACGACGCTATCTCCGGAGAAGGCGGTAAAGAGAAGATCGACTTTAACAAACTCGTAGACACCAAGAATCTGGCGAAGATGGCTGTTCCGTCGGGCTACGGTGCTGCCTTGGACTTCGGTTTTACCTGGAAGCCTATTGAGCAGCTTCAGGTCAGCGCTGCCTTGACCGATCTCGGTTTCATCTATTGGAGCAAGAGCAGTCGCTTTGAGTGTGACGTAGATAGCGCCGTTGCGCAGTTCCGCGGAGCCGGAGAGATCGAGTACAGCCATTATCAGGACGAGAATGGTAATTTCTCCACCCAGATGCTGATGGATACCGTAGTCGATAATCTGAAAAAAATGCTCAACGGTATGACGATGAACAAGCGCGGTAATGCGGGTTTTGCACGCATGACTTCTGCGCGCTTGAACGTAGGTCTGGACGCTAATTTCTGGGACAACCGCGTAGGCGTAGGTATCGTTTCGGCAACGAGGCTGTATAACTCTAGGCTGTACGAAGAGATCACTTTCGGTGTCGCTTTCAGACCGGTGAACTGGTTCAATATAGCGGCTTCCTACTCCCTCATGAATAACGGTAAGTACAGCAATATCGGTGCCGGTATCGGATTCATGCCCTACGATGGTATCAACCTCACGCTCGCGATGGATTATATCCCTACGAGCTACGCAGGCATGCCGCGTGAAGGCAAATCGCCGCTGTACGTACTGCCCTATAAAGCAAAGATGGTTAACCTGGCTCTCGGCTTCTCCATCTGCTGGGGTTCCAACCGCCGTGATAAAGACAAAGACGGCGTATGGGATAAGATCGATATGTGTCCCGAGACCCCGCGTGGCGTACAGGTGGACAGCGTAGGTTGCCCGCTGGATGAGGACCACGACGGTGTACCGGATTATCTGGATCACTGCTTAGGTACGCCGGCTGCCGCTATCGGATTTGTGGATTCGGTAGGTTGCGCCCTGGATACCGACGGCGATGGTGTAGAGGACTATAAAGACATGTGTCCGAACACGCCGGAGGCTGCACGCGGAAAAGTGGACAGCGTCGGATGCCCCTTGGATACCGACGGTGACGGTGTACCCGACTACCTCGACGAGTGCCCGGATACGCCGAAAGAGGCTTACGGCATGATCGACGCCAAGGGTTGCCCGATGGATAGCGATGGTGACGGTGTACCCGACTACCTCGACGAGTGTCCCGGCACGCCGGAAGCAGCACACGCTACCGTAGATGAGAAAGGTTGCCCGAAAGATAGCGACGGAGACGGCGTGGCAGACTACCTCGACGAGTGTCCGAACACCCCCGAAGCGGCGCGCGGACACGTGGATAATAAGGGTTGCGAGTTAGATAGCGATGGTGACGAAGTGCCGGATTATAAGGACGAGTGTCCTACGGTAGCCGGATCCAAAGCGAACAAGGGCTGCCCGGAGATCAAACGTGAGGTACGTCAGCTCCTGCAGAAAGCAATGCAAGGTATCGAGTTTGAGACCGGCAAATCGACCATCAAGAAGAAGTCCTTCCCGCTGCTCGACCAGATTGCCAACATCTTCATCGAGAACGCCAACTACGTGATTGAGGTACAGGGTCATACCGATAATGTCGGCAAACCGGACATGAACCTCCGTCTCTCGCAGCAACGTGCGGACGCGGTGAAGAACTACCTCGCTAAGAAAGGCGTAGAAGCAAGCCGCATGACGGCTGTCGGGTACGGTCAGGAAGTACCTATCGCGGACAATAAGACCAAAGCCGGCCGCCAGAAGAACCGCCGCGTAGAGTTTAAGATCAGCTTCGAGGAGGTACATATCGAGACCATCCTCGACCATGCAGACACACCCGCTGAGACTCCCGCGGACAGCACACAAGTTAATCAATAATAACATTTAAATACATTACATTATGGGACGCGCTTTTGAATACAGAAAAGCAACTAAACTAAAACGCTGGGGACACATGTCCCGCACATTTACCAAGTTAGGAAAAGAAATCACTATTGCTGCCCGTGAGGGTGGACCGGATCCGGATTCGAACCCTCGTCTGCGTGCGTTGATCCAACAATGCAAACGCGAGAATATGCCGAAGGATAATATCGACCGCGCTATCAAGAAAGCGACCGATAAGTCGTCCGAGGGCTATAAGGAGATCAACTATGAAGGTTACGGACCGCACGGCATCGCTATCTTCATCGAGACCGCGACCGACAACCACATGCGTACCGTAGCTAACATCCGCTCCTACTTCACCAAGTTCGGCGGTACCCTCGGTACACAGGGCTCCTTGCAGTTTCTCTTCGATCGCAAGGCATGCTTCACCGTCACGATGAAAGACGGTATCGATCTGGACGAACTCGAGCTCGAGCTGATTGACTTCGGCGTAGAGGAACTCGGCGTAGATGAGGAGGAGAACACCATCGTCATCTACTCGGACTTCAACGAGGCGATCAACATGCAGAAATACCTCGAGGAGCAGGGCTTTGAGATCCAGTCCATCGAGTTTGTACGTATCCCCAACGACACCAAGGAGCTCACCGACGAGCAACGCGAGTCCGTTCAGAAACTCATCGACAAGATCGAGGAGGACGAGGATGTACAGAACGTATTCACCAACATGGCTGAATAAATGCTGATAACTGAATGCTGATTTCTGAATACTTTACATTATCTGCCCGTCAGGCTGAGCAGTTTGCTCAGCTTGACGCGCTCTATCGTGATTGGAACGGTAAAATCAACGTGATCTCCCGCAAGGACATCGATAACCTCTACGAGCACCACGTGCTCCACTCTCTGGCGATCGCGAAGCTCTTGCCGTTCCAGCCCGGTAGTACCATTCTCGACGTAGGTACCGGAGGTGGTTTCCCCGGTATCCCTTTAGCTATCCTTTTTCCCGAATGCCGCTTTACCTTGATTGACTCCATCGGAAAGAAGATCAAAGTAGCTACCGAGGTTGCTACTGCCCTCTCTCTGACCAATGTCGTCTGCAAGCAGGAACGCGCAGAGGAGGAGAAACAGAAGTTTGACTTCGTCGTCTCCCGCGCCGTCATGCCCCTGCCCGATCTGGTCAAACTGGTACGGAAGAATATCTCTTCCTCCTATCGTAACGCCGTGCCCAACGGCATCATCGTCCTCAAAGGAGGCGACCTCAAAGAAGAACTGCGACCCTTCAAGGACGCAGAAGTAACGCCTTGCTCCATGTGGTTCAAAGGCGAATGGTTCGAAACAAAACAGGTGATATACCTGCCATTATAAATTTTTGCAACGAGATTATGACCAAGCATTATCTGAACTATCTGACGTCCGTGATGGCGCATCAATGGAACGATGCGGCGCTGACGGATTATAACGAGAATCACGAATATACCTTTGGCGAATTAGCCATCGAGATGCTGCGCCTGCGTGTGCTCTTTGAGCAGCTGGGTATCCAGCCGGGCGATAAGATCGCCCTTGCCGGACGAAACTGCGCAAACTGGGCGGTAGCCTACCTCGCTATCGCCGCGTACGAAGGCGTCTGCGTCAGTATTCTCCAGGACTTCACGGCGGAGGACATCAACCATCTTCTCGACCACTCGGATAGTGAGATGCTCTTTGTCGGACCCTATGTCTGGAAAGAGCTGCAGCACCAGACCATGCCGGCCAAACTGAAGGCGGCTGTCTCCCTGCAGGACTGGTCACCGCTCTACCAAGCTCAAGGCGTCCAAGTGCCTGCCAAAGAAGCGATCGACAAACTCTTCAAAGCCAAATACCCGCAGGGGATCGAACCCGAAGATATCTCCTTCACCGCCGATCCCGACAAGCTCTCCCTCATCAACTATACCTCCGGCTCTACCGGCAGCCCCAAGGGCGTCATGCTCAACGGCCGTTCGCTCAGTAACAACGTCGAGGTCGGCATGAAGATGCTGCCCGTCGATCCGGGACAACGGCTCGTCTCCATGCTCCCCCTCGCGCACATGTTCGGCCAGATATGCGAGCTGCTCTACCCCCTTTGCTCGGGGACACATATCTTCTTCCTCACCAAGAGCCCTACCCCGTCTATCCTGCTCAAGGCGCTCAAGGAAGTACAGCCGTACCTGGTAGTCACCGTGCCGCTGGTCATCGAGAAGATCTACAAGCAGAAACTCGACCCCACGCTCTCCAAATGGGCGATCCGCTCCTTCTGGAACGTGCCCATCATCGGCGACTTCCTCAAGAGCCGCGTCAAGAGCGGACTGAGGAACGCGTTCGGAGGCAAGCTGCGCTACTTCATCTGCGGCGGAGCGGCGATGAACCCCGTCGTGGAGAAATGTCTGATGGATATCCATTTCCCGCTCTCTATCGGCTATGGCATGACCGAGTGCGGTCCGCTCATCGGTGGTAACCCGCCGAAGTACTTCAAAGCCCGCACCGGCGGCGTGCCGGTGATGAATATGCAGGTCAAGATCGATAACCCCAACGACGCCGGTATCGGAGAGATACTCGTCAAGGGAGAGAACGTCATGCTCGGGTATTATAAGAATCCCGATGCTACCAATGCAGCCTTCACCGAAGACGGATGGCTCCGTACCGGCGACCTCGGACGGCTCGATAAGAAGCATAATATCTACATCAAAGGCCGCTGTAAGACCATGTTCCTCGGCGCGTCCGGACAGAATATCTACCCCGAGGAGATCGAGGACAAACTCAATAACCAGGAAGCCGTCGGCGAGTCGCTTATCGTCGAGCGTGAGGGCAAACTGGTCGCACTCGTCTTCCCCGATGAGACGCTTACCAAACGCATGTCCCTCGAGGAGATACAGCTGCTCATGAAGCAGAACCTCGAGAAGCTCAACCATCTCATCCCCTCCTACAGCAAGGTATCGAATATCGAGGTGCAGGACAAACCCTTTGAGAAGACGCCGAAACGCTCCATCAAGCGCTTCCTGTACAAATAACCCGTAACCCGTAACCCCTAACCCCTAACCCCTAACCCATGACCTGGGTCATTTTAGCCTTTGTTTCTGCCCTCTGCTTAGGGTTTTATGATATCAGCAAGAAGGTAGCGCTGCGCGATGGCTCGGTGGTCGATGTCTTGACCGCCAGTATCCTTATCTCCTCCTGCATCCTGCTGATCCCTCTGCTGCTCTCCCGTCTCGCGCCGTCTATGATGGCCGGAACGGCTTTTTACGTGCCTACGCTCGATCTTAGGGGACACCTCCTGACTGTCCTCAAATCGGTCATCGTCCTCAGCTCCTGGCTCTGCGCCTATCTTGCGCTCAAGCATCTGCCTATCTCCGTCGTCAGCCCCTGGCAGGCTACGCGGCCCATGTGGACCCTCATCGGCGCGATGCTCATCTTCGGCGAACGACTCAACCCCTGGCAATGGACCGGCGTCCTCCTCGCCATCGGCAGTATCTTCCTCTTTCAACTTTCTTCTTCCGACTTTCGACTTTCTTCTTTCGACTTTCGACTTTCGACTTTGAGCAGGCCTCGCCTGCGGTCTAACTACTATATCGCTCTCGCCCTCGCGATCATCATCGGTGCCGGCTCCGGGCTCTACGACAAGTATATCATGCGCCTCTACGACCATAACGCCGTGCAGGTCTATTATACGCTCTATCAGGCGGTGATGATGCTCGTCTTCTGCTATATCCACCATCGCCGCCACCCCTCACCCGTAACCCCTACCCCCTCACCTTTCGTCTTTCGACTTTCGACTTTCGACTTTCGACTCTCGACTCTCCTCCCCATTGCCCTCATCTCTGTCTTCCTCGTCATCAGCGATAACGTCTATATGTTAGCCCTGCAGGACCCGGACTCGATGATCGCCGTCGTCTCTACCATTCGACGCGGAGGGACGGTCATCGGCTTTGCCTACGGGCTCATCTTCCTAAAAGAAAAGGACCCTTATAAAAAGGTCCTTTGCATGCTCGGCATCCTCGCCGGTCTCATCTGTTTAGCCTTCGGCTCATAGCAAGTGCCAACTTACTGTGAGTCCCGCCATGACGATACTTACCATCGACATCAGCTTGATGAGGATATTCAGACTCGGGCCGCTCGTGTCTTTGAACGGGTCACCTACGGTGTCGCCTACGACCGTCGCCTTATGGCAATCGCTGCCCTTGCCGCCGAAATGACCTTCCTCCACGTATTTCTTTGCGTTATCCCATGCGCCGCCGGCGTTCGCCATGAAGACGGCTAATACGAATCCCGTTGCCAGACCGCCGATGAGCAGTCCTAACACGCCTGCTACGCCCAGTACCAGACCCGTGATGATCGGTACGATGATCGCGAGGATCGACGGCAGCAGCATCTCGTGTTGCGCACCTTTGGTGGAGATAGCTACGCACCGTGCGTAGTCCGGATCGGCCTTGCCTTCGAGGATCCCCTGGATCGTCTGGAACTGCCGGCGTACTTCCTCTACCATCTTCTGCGCCGCACGGCCTACCGCGTTCATCGTCAGGCCGCAGAAGAGGAACGCCATCATCGAGCCGATGAAAATACCTACCAGCACGATCGGGTTCATCAGATTGACGTTATACGCGTCCATGAAATCTACTAACGTCGCTTTCGCCGCCTCTACCCCGTTCGGCAACGCTTCGCCCGTACGGATCAGCGCGATCTTGATCTCCTCTACATACGATGCCAGGAGAGCTAACGCCGTCAGCGCTGCCGAACCGATAGCAAAACCCTTGCCGGTCGCAGCCGTCGTGTTGCCCAGTGCATCCAGCGCGTCCGTACGCTGTCTGACCTCGGCAGGCAGACCGCTCATCTCCGCGTTTCCGCCGGCGTTATCTGCGATAGGTCCGTACGCGTCCGTAGCCAAGGTGATACCCAAGGTCGAGAGCATACCTACCGCCGCGATGCCGATACCGTACAGACCCATACTCAGGTTCGCCGCGCTGAACTCTACATGGAAGCCGTTCGCGCAGAGATACGCCAAGATGATTGCTACGCCTACCGTGATCACCGGCACCGCCGTCGAGAGCATACCTAAGCCCAGACCGCTGATGATCACCGTCGCCGGACCCGTCTGACTGCTCTCGCTCACTTTCTGCGTGGGCTTATAGCTCTGCGAGGTGTAGTACTCCGTGCTCTGACCGATGATCACGCCGGCGAGCAGTCCCACTACTACCGACAGTCCCACCTGCCACCACAGACTCGTCTCCGTACCGAAGAGCCAGGCGAAGATACCGAACGTTGCTACGGCAATCAGTACCGCCGCCGTATTTGTTCCGATAGCCAATGCCCGCAGCAGCTCTTTCATGCCCGCGTCCTCTTTGGTCTTCACCAGATAGATACCTATTATACTCAGCAGCACGCCGCACGCCGCGATCAGCGACGGAGCCAACACCGCTTTCATCTGCATCCCTTCTACCGCTGCCCCGGCAAAAGCCGACGCACCAAGCGCCATCGTCGCAAGGATCGAACCTGCATAACTCTCATACAGGTCCGCACCCATACCCGCTACGTCACCTACGTTGTCACCTACGTTATCCGCGATCGTCGCAGGGTTACGAGGGTCGTCCTCCGGGATGTTGTACTCGGTCTTGCCCACGAGGTCCGCACCTACGTCAGCAGCCTTTGTGTATATACCGCCGCCTACGCGGGCAAAGAGCGCCTGCGTCGAGGCACCCATACCGAACGTCAGCATCGTCGTCGTGATGGTAATAAGGTCCGCGTCCGCGCCTACGAGCGCGAGCAGACCCGTCTTCTGCAGGATCAGGAACCATCCGGAGATGTCCAATAACGCCAGTCCTACTACTGTCAGACCCATCACCGCACCCGACCGGAATGCTACTTGCAGACCTGCGTTCAGCGTCTGACGAGCCGCATTGGCCGTACGTGCCGACGCGTACGTCGCCGTCTTCATACCGAAGAATCCCGCTAAGCCCGAGAAGAAACCTCCCGTCAGGAAAGCAAACCAGACGATGCCGTTCTGCAGGTTGAAATACGCCATCACGGCAAAGACAACCGCCAATACGACGAACACGATCGTCACTACTTTGTACTGTTGTTTGAGATAAGCCATCGCTCCTTTACGAACGTGTGAAGCGATCTTTTTCATCAGCTCGGTGCCTTCGTCTTTTCCTAACATCCAACGGTAGAAATAATAGGCGAATCCGAGCGCTAAGATCGATGCCGCCAATACGACGTACATCAACGTAGTTACATCACTCATAGATTTGTGTTTTTATGTATTAGATTTTGTGTTTTTCTAATTGCGGCTGCAAAGGTACAAAAAATTTAGCATATGTGCAAATAAATTTGCTTTTTTGCCCCTTTTTTTTCTTTTGCCCCCTTTTTTTGCCCCCTTTTTTTTCTTTTGCCCTTTTTTTTCTTTTGCCCCCTTTTTGAAGCTCGGGGCATAGGCGGTTTAGCCCCTCGCCGGTACTCTCTCCGCGTTCGTGCCGTTCATTCCCGCGTCCCGTCTCGTTATTACGTCGCCCGGTACGCGTCCAATGCGGGTCTTCTGTGTTCGTTACGCCGGATGGTATCCGGCTTCGTATGTTCATTTCCTGGCATTGTATGCCAGTAACCTACATCGTCTATTATGCCGGATATCATCCGGCTTCGGTTCCTTTAAGTTGTTTACCTGCGGTGCCGTGAACCCTCTCCCGCTGGTCTAACTCTCGGCGCTACTCCGCCGAGTTCTTTCCTCGGCATTGTATGCAAAAAAGCAGCGAGGATTACCCTCGCTACCTTTCGTTTTGTCCTTTGCCGCGGAATAGTACTCCGCTTTATTAGCGTTTATGCGCCGCG
>OCVV012879246.1_pt1 | contig 83131 bp, 73 predicted proteins | sample 1539721 | NCBI WGS metagenome assembly OCVV01 (sample SAMN02144230, study PRJEB22623) | gut metagenome | biome: sheep rumen | host: Ovis aries | place: New Zealand
CCCCCTGAAGAGAACAAAAAACATATGGTATAATAAATATGGAAGTGATTATATGGAATTGATTGTTGAGAAAGTTTTGGAAAGAGATATAGATTTATTAATGATTAATAAGTTTATTCATGATCATTCAGTTCTAAATTTATTTTTAAATAAAATTAATAAGAGTGGTTATAGTGTTATAAGTGTTCAACATTCAATGAGTGATTCTGATGGAGAATCTGATATCACAATTATATTAAAAAAAGATAACCATAGAATCGGATTATTGATTGAAGATAAAATAGATGCTGATGCTATGCCTAATCAAAGAGAAAGATATAATATTAGAGGTAGAAAAGGTATTAATGATAATTTATATGATGAATTTTATGTTTTTATGATAGCACCTTGTGATTATTTAAAAAGTAATCTTGAAGCTAAATTATATGAAAACCAAATATCATATGAAGAATTAAAAGAAGTCATGAAGAGTGACATATATGCAGTAGCTCTTATTGATAAAGCAATTGAAGAAAAGAAAAATGGATATATAGTTTTAGAACATACTGGAGTTACATTATTCTGGGAAAAGTATTATGAATATATTAGAAACAATTATCCTAAAATTAAAATTAGAGAAACACATGGCCCTAGAGGAGAAAATGCAATGTGGCCAGATTTATTAACATATTATACTAATGTAAGAATAATTCAAAAATCAGATAGAGGATTTTTAGATTTAACTTTTGCTAATATGGCTAAATATGTTAATGTATTTTATAAGTATGTTTCAAATTTGCTTGATGATGATATGACAGTTGAGAAAACAGGTAAGTCTATGGTTATTAGATTATATTTCCCTAAAATTGATTTTAGAAATGAATTTGAGAATTATACAATTGAATTAAAAAATTGTTTAGATAAAGCAATGAGATTATATGATTTATTAAATAAAATAGATGTTAATGCTATGTATAAAGAAATTGAGGGTTCTAAAGCTGATATAAGATCATTAGAAGATTTTAGAATATTATATCCCACTGGAATAATAGTTAATTATGATTTAAGGGGAACATATAGAAGCTCTACTGATAAAGTTGAGTTAATAGCTGATGCTGTAGATTATCCATATATTCAAAGATATCAAACAGGTGTTAATCCTAGAACAATATTATTTATTATTAAAGATAATACTTTATATAAATTAAAAAGAATAGAGGATAATAATCCTAATTCTAAATATACAATTGATAATTTTGATTTGGTAGTTTCAGAAGATTTTTATAAAGATAAAAAGTTTGTTGATTATAATGGGAAACCTGTAAATGTATTCCCCGAAGAATTACTAGAAATAGTAAATATAGAAAGGTAGTAATATGAAATATAATACTGATAGATTTGTTGAAATGCACGAATTATATTATGAAGTTGCTTTGGCCGAAGTAAAGGATGGCCATAAAAGGAGTCATTGGATGTGGTATATATTTCCACAATTAAAAGGGTTAGGACACAGCCCTAAGTCTGAGTATTATGGATTATCTTGTGTTGAAGAAGTAAAAGAATATATGAGCAATGAATATTTAAGAAATAATACATTGGAGATATGTAATGAATTATTAAAACTAAATGATGATATTGATAATATCTTCGAATATCCAGATAATTTAAAGTTGAAATCGTCAATGACATTATTTGAATATTCGTTACCAAATGAGAAAGTGTTTGGAAATATTATGGATAAGTTCTATAAAGGAGAAAGAGATGAAATAACAATTTCTATGTTAGGAGAATAATAAGATATATGTCAAAAATAGTAGATAGTATAATTGGACATGCTGTTGGAGATGCAATGGGTGTTCCAACAGAGTTTTGTATAAGAGAAAAACTACAGAAACATCCAGTTGTTAAAATGATGGGTTATGGTCAACATCCTGTACCAGCTGGATGCTATAGTGATGATACATCTATGGAACTTGCATTAATAGACTCTTTTATTAATAAAGGTAAATTTGATTATGATGATATAATGACAAATTTTTATTATTGGCTTCATGATTCAAAATTCACAGCAACAGATGAAGTTTTTGATGCTGGAAGAACATGCATTCAAGCGATTATTAATTATACCAAAGGGTTTGAACCTCTTGAGTGTGGTTTAAAAGGCGAAGATAATAATGGAAATGGATCACTGATGAGAATACTTCCGGTAGCTTTATATTCCTATTATAAAAATCTTAAGGATGATGAAATAATAAAATTAACTAATGATATATCATCTCTTACGCATGCTCACGAAATTAGTAGATTAGGTTGTTATATATATGTTAGATATATTATGTTTTTATTAGATGGCCTTTCTAAAATTGAAGCTTATGAAGAAATACAAAAGTTAAAATATAAAAGCTATTCTAAAGAGTCATTAGAAAAGTATTCAAGAATATTAAAAGAAAATATAAAAAAAGTACCATTAGATGATATTTCTTCTAGAGGATATGTTGTTGATACTTTAGAAGCTTCTTTGTGGTGTTTAATGGTACATAATAATTTTGAAGACACAATACTTGAAGCTATTAATCTTGGAAACGATACAGACACGGTCGGAGCTATAACAGGCTCTATGGCGGGAATAATATATGGAATGAACTCTATCCCTAAAGAATGGCTAGATACATTGATAAAGAAAGATTACATTATAGAGTTATCTAAAAAATTTGAAAAGAAAATTACGACTTAATCGTAATTCTTTTTATTTGGCAATTGATTAATTAAATTAGTTACAGTGGTTAATGTACTTTCATATAGATGAGTGTATGTGTTTAATGTTTCTTCTATTTAGTGTGTCCAAGATAATGAGCTACAGCATTAACATTATCACCATTGTTGATTAGTAATGATACACAAGAGTTTAAGCCAACACTAACGACTTGTTTATTAACGGTAAGAGTTTTTCTAATAAGATTTATATTATCCCATGTAAGGCCTCTTAATTCACCTATACGAAGGCCACAATAATATAAAGTTTCAAATAGGGCAATATATCTTAAATCATCTAAATAGACAAGAATTGTTTAAACTCTTCCCATGTATAGAAACTCATTTCTTTTGGCATGCTTCTATATGCTAAGACACAAAATGAAAATCTAGGTTGGGAAAATCACAATATTGGTGGAAATCAAATAGTAATCACTGATTTAGATTTATCAGATTCTTTTAAAAAAATAGAAGAAAAATTTTCAATTACAGCAGAATGGCTTAAAAAGCAATAGCAAGATTATAACAAAGTCTTGTTATTTTTATGTTATAATTGTCTTAGGAGAAAAAGAGTATGGGTAGTAATATCTTTTTAGATGAAATAGAAATATTAAATGAAATTAAATCTAAGTATTATTCATTATTTAATAATAATGATTTTTTAGAATATGATGAAGTATATAAGAATATAAAAGATCTACTACCTAATAAAGAAAAATTTAATTTAAAAAATTTATTCAAATATTCCAGTTATAAAAAATATGAAAAAGTATATAACGAGTTATCAAATGAAATATCTAATTGGAAAATTTTTACAGATAATCATAATAATAAAGTTTTTAGTGAAGAAAAGAGTAATTTTAAAAATATATGTGGACTAGTTGAGAATAAAGAATTAGATGATCAACAAATAGATGCTATTGTAAGAAAAAATAGAAATCAATTAGTTATTGCTGGAGCTGGTTCAGGTAAGACAACAACTATTGTAGGGAAAGTTAAATATTTATTATTAAAGGAAAAGTATAAACCGGAAGATATACTTCTTTTGTCATTTACAAATGCAGCTGCTAGCGAGATGAAAGAAAGAGTAAAAAAAGAAACTAACATTGATCTAGATGTTATGACATTTCATAAACTTGGATTAGAAATTATTAAAAAAAGTTTAGGAAGAAATGTAAAAATATTTGATAAAGATTTATTCCAAGTTGTGAAGAAAGTATTAAATAGAAGTATAAAAAATCCAACATATTTAAATAAATTAATTTATTTTATTGGTAACGCTAGATTTGATGAAAAAGATGAATTTGATTTTACTAATGAAAAAGAATATGAAGCATATTTAATTTCAAATAAACCAACTACATTAACTGGTGAAATTGTTAAGAGTTATGGTGAACTTGAAATAGCTAATTATTTGTTTAGTAATAATATTAAATATGTTTATGAGAAAGAGTATAAGTACAATACAATGACTGATGAATATCAACAATACACACCTGACTTTTATTTACCTGAATATGATATTTATATTGAATACTTTGGAATTGATGAAAATAAAAATGTTGCACCATACTTTAAAGATAAAGATGGAAAAACAGCTAGTGAAATATATAATGAATCAATAAAATGGAAAAGAAAAACTCATAAAGAACATAACACTATCATGATAGAATCATTTTATTATGAAAATAAACAAGGGAAATTATTAAGTAATCTAGAAAGAAGTTTAAAAGCTCATAATGTCAGAATAAATCCAAAGACTGATACTGAAATATGGGATATTATTCAAAACAATAACAAAGGCGTGTTAAATGAAACTTGTAGGGCATTTGAGACTATTATTAACTTAATTAAGAGCGATAACTACTCTTTAGAACAAGTTTATTCTTTGCCAGCAGTATCTTCTTCTAATTTAAATAGAATAACTTTAGATTTAATTAAACCAATATATGAAGCATATCAAAAAGGTCTTATAGCAAATGAATGGATAGATTTTAATGATATGATTAATTTAGCTACTAACAGCATTTTAAATAATTCATTTATTCATAATTACAAATATGTAATAGTAGATGAATATCAAGATATGTCTAATTCTAGATATAGATTATTAAAAGCAATGAGAAATCAAAAGGATTATAAATTATTCTGTGTTGGTGATGATTGGCAAAGTATATATCGTTTTAACGGAAGTGATATTGATCTAATTACTAATTTTGAAAACTATTGGGGTAATACTTATATTAGTTATATTGAGAAAACATATAGATTCACTTCAATGATGTCTATATTGAGTGGAAACTTTATAATGAAAAATCCACATCAATACAAAAAAATAATTAATGCTAAAATGAGTGAAGATTTTGCAGTTAAATTTGTAAATGGTTATACTGAAGAAAATGCAATTAAATTTTTAGAAGATAAGTTAGATAAATTTGAAAAAGATAGCACGGTGTATTTTCTTGGAAGATATTCTATTGACATAGATATATTTAAAGACAATAAAAAATACATTATTAGATATAATAATGCTGAAAATCTGACTGATATAACATATTTGAAAAGAAAAGACTTAAAAATTAAATTCTTAACTGTTCATAAATCTAAGGGATTACAAGCTGATTATGTAATAATAATCAACAATAAAAATTATGGTATGGGATTTCCAAGCAGAATAAATGACTTACCACTAATTAGAATATTGCTAGGTGGTGGATTGGATGATTATCCATTTTCAGAGGAAAGAAGATTATTCTATGTAGCATTAACTAGATCAAGGAAACAGACTATATTATTAACAATAGATAATAATAAATCTATATTTGCTAAAGAGATAGAAGAAGATTATAAGAATTTAATTAAGAGTGATAAGAATCTTATAAGAAATATATATAAGTGTCCTAAGTGTGGATGTAGATTAATCCCAAGAAAAGGACCTTATGGTACATTCTTCGGATGCAGTAATTATCCAAAATGCAAATATATTAAAAAATATTAGGAGATGATAAAATGAAATATTGGAGTTGGGAATTAATAAAAAATATGCTAATTATGATGGCTATTATTGCAGGATTATTAGCGATAGATGTTGCAATAGTTCAACTAAAAAGAAAGGCAAAAGAAAAAATAAGCAAAAAAATTGCTAGTGTTAAAACAAAAGGCGGAGTTTGCCCAAAATGTGGCGGAGAATTAATAATGCGTGAAGGAAAGTATGGATCATTTATTGGGTGTAGTAATTTTCCTAAATGTAGATATACACAAAAGTAAAATACGCAATAAAGAGTGCACTAATTATTAATAATAATTTCACAATTTGGTTATGTTTTATCCAAATATGGTATAATGAATATGGAGGTAATAATATGAAAAAGAAAAATGTAACTTGTGATATTCAATATGAAAACGAAGACTATTTAACAACTCAAATTATTACCTATATTGGGAACAAGAGGTCTTTATTAGGATTTATCGGGGACGCTGTCGATGAGGTAAAGGCAAGGTTAAAAAAAGATAAATTAGATATAGTAGATATTTTTTCCGGCTCTGGAATTGTATCTAGATATTTAAAACAACACTCATCAAAGTTAATTGCTAACGATTTAGAAGAATATGCATATGTTATTAACAAGTGCTATCTAAGTAATAAAAGTGAAATTAATATTGATGAACTAGTATCCTGGTATAATTATTTGAAAGAGCATTTAGACGGAGAACTACAAAAAGGAATAATTTCAGAAATGTATGCTCCAAAAGATATAAATAATATTAAACCTGGGGAAAGATGTTTTTATACAACTAGAAATGCAATGTATATTGATACAGCTAGGAAGCTTATTGATAATATTCCGGAGCAATATAGGCATTTTTTTATAGCCCCACTATTAACAGAAGCATCAATAAAAAATAATACTTCAGGAGTATTTAAAGGGTTTTATAAAAATAGCAAAACTGGAATAGGCCAATTTGGTGGTAATGATGAAAATGCATTATCCAGAATAAAAAGAGATATAGACTTACCATTTCCAGTATTTAGCAATTATGATTGCGAGGTTGAAATATATAAAGAAGATGCAAATGTTCTAATAAAAAAATTAGATTTGGTTGATTTGATATATATGGATCCACCTTATAACCAACACCCTTATGGATCGAATTATTTTATGCTAAATGTTATTAATAAATATGAGAAACCAAAAGAAGTGAGTGCTGTATCTGGCATTCCTAAGGATTGGAATCGTTCAAAGTTTAATCAAGCAAAGGAAGCCTTACAAACATTTGAAGAGTTATGCAAAAATGCAAAAGCTAAGTTTTTATTAATTTCGTTTAATTCTGATGGTTTCATAAAAAAAGAAGATATGATAAAAATGTTATCTAATCTCGGTAAAGTAACAGTTATGGAAAAAAAATATAATACTTTTAGGGGTTCTAGAAATTTAAACAATAGAGATATACATGTAAAAGAGTTTCTATACCTTGTGGAAATAGAAAAGTATAGGAAAGGAGAATAAAATGAGTCAACATAGTTTATTAAGATCAAGAAAAAACCAACATAAGCCAAAAAATACAATTTCAAAAAATGATGATAAAGCAATATATGCAGCAGGTCAAAATGTAATAAAATATTTAAAAAAACGTTTTAATATGGCTACGAATTATCCCAAATATCATTTAGAATTTGAAAAAGAAATAAAAATTGCAGATATGATTGAGTTTATAAAGCAAAGGGGAATCCGAACTGATTTTTATGCATATGATGACAGGAAAATTCAACCAGACGGCGGTGTGATTTATTTAGTGGATGAAATTAAAAATATTAGGTATCCATTAGTTATTGCTGAGGCAAAACAGCAAGGAACTAATGATGAGCGACTTAAAGAAGGAAAGGATAAGCAATCCACCGGTAATGCAATTGAAAGATTAGGAAAAAATCTTACGGCAATTAAGGCATATATGCACTATGAAAATATTACACCATTTGTTTGTTTTGGACATGGATGTGATTTTGCGGAGAATGAAAAGACAGTGTTAACAAAGGTATGGGTATTAAATGAATTTTACGATATAAATAGAATATTTGTAAATAAAAGGGATAATGATAGAGATCATGGAGGTTTTTCTCCCGTCTCTATGTATTTTAGAGCAGAACCTTGGACAGAAGAAGAAATGTTTAATATTATGAAAGAAATAGCAGAATACTCATTTAGATATTGGATGTTTTAAGTTTAAGGATATATTAATATATCCTTTTTTAATTAATATATGTTTATTAGTAAAAAACATTAAAAGCAATGTAGTAAAATATTAAATAACTATGTTATGTTGCTAAAATAAATGGAGGAAATATGGAAGATAGGGAATATGATCATATACGAAATTATATAGTAAGGTGTATAAATGATAAAGATGATGAAACGAGATTGTTAATATCTGACTTTGCGATTCTTTGGAATTTGTATGAAGATGAACTTTATAATAAGTCACATAGCATTAAAAAAATTCCAAATGTTTTAAGTAACTTGAACATAGGTAATGACGGGGAAAAGATAATACAACTATATAATAAGTTAGTAATATACATAAGTAATAAAATGGAATTTAAATATGATAGTATCGTACGAAACTATAATATATTAATTAAAAAGCCGATTATTAAAAATGGTGAAGTACAATACTATGATGCAGCTAAAACTAGAATAATGTATACACCTGGTGAAATTAAAGAAGATATTTTAAAAAGAATAATGCATGGTGAAGATTTAAAAGATAGATTGTATTTTTTACTTGTAATAACAGCAAGAGTTAGAAATAATATGTTTCATGGTGAAAAAGATATTAGCAATTTAAAAAATCAAAAAGAATTATTTAAAATATGTAATGAAACCTTGAAACTTGTCTTGGACATGAGGCGTAATAATATATGAGAATTAATGATGATGAGTTACCACATGCCTGCCAAACCGCAATAATTGAAGCAAAAAACTGGAATAAAGCCGCAGAAATATTAATCCCATATAATAGATTTGAGTCGCAAATATGTGTAATGTTACTTTATTCAATAGAGTTGTATTTAAAAGCCATATTAATGAACAAAGGTACTAATGTTACAGATAAGAGATTTAAGAGTGATTATAGCCATGATATTTATAAGTTATATAATTTATTAAAAGAAGAAGAAAAAGAAATAATAAGAAAAGGCGTACAAATAGATAAATGTATTTATTTAGGAATAATCCCAATAAAAGTGGAATTTAATGATTTTGATCATGAACTCAAGTATGTATCAAAAGGTTTTATTGATTATAGATATGAATACGAGTCTTTTTGCAATGGGCAATATATTTTAACATTAACTGACTTTATTATAAGTATTAATAACAATGCTAAAAAATTAGCTTTTATGTTAATTGGTGATAAATATGATATTTGAATTATATAGTTATGAAAATAAAATACCTTTGAAAAAGCGTTATGAAATGCTTGAAATATTAGTATCTTTTTATGATGATTTAATGTCTTTTTTGAAATAAATATTATATAATTAGAATATGAGAAGATTGTTTATTATATTATTTATATTGTTATTGTTAACTAGTTGTGGCGAATCTGACACGTTTGAAGATTATGATTATGAATATCATGCTCCTGAAATAGTTGATCCTATTATTGAATATGATTGTTTATTTGGGGAATTAAATTATCTTAATCAATGTGTAGATACTATGTCATTTCCAGCTATGATTGGATATGAATGTCCTAGTGGATATTATGGTTATGTTACATCTCCATCATGTACTAAGAGTGGTGGAATGTTTTCACTAAATTGTGGGCCAGGACAAGTTGAAGTAAATGGTGTTTGCTATAAACAATATATAAATGCTCGTCAATATTATTATTGTACAAGTGGTGAATTAAGAGGAAGCAAGTGTGTTCAAGAAAATATATTTACTCCAAATATAAAATATAAGTGTGAAGATGGTTTTTATTTAAATATAAATAATAAATGTCAAAAGGATTAGTGAATTATGAAAAAAGTATTATTAGTATTATTTATGGTTTTAATATTATGTGGTTGTGGTAAGGAAGAGGAAAATCATGATTTTGATGAAATTGAATATATTATTCCTGATGAGTTTGAAGAAACTGATGGTTCTATATATTCTAAATCATATTATTATCGTGATGATGATGCATATTGTTATATATATGTTAGACCAGATGAAAAAGATCTTTATAATGAAGATAAAGAAGTGTGGTTTAAAGGTAATATTAGATTGAGTTTAAATGATAAAGTTAGTGATTTAAAAGAATTAGATGTTAATGGTAAAAAAGTATTATTTGTTGAAAAAGATAGTAATGGAGATATTACTAAATATTATGCTTTTGAATCTTCAAATAATTATTATTTATTAGAATATGAAATAAATAGATATAATGATGAAAATGAAACATATAAAAATAGTCCTTGTTATACTCTTGTTGATGAAGTAATTAATAGTGTTAAAACTAAATAAAAATGAGATTAATTAATCTCATTTTTATTTTCTTTTTCTTGTTAATTCTTTTTCTTTCTTTTCATCCATTTGTGCTTTTAAATCATCTAATTCTTGTTGTAAAGCTTCTTTCTTTTCTCTAATAGCTTTTAATCTAGGATTTTCTTCTTCAATCATATAATCTAATATTTGTTTTAAATTATTAATTTGTGTTTTAGTTTGTGGATTTTCATCATTTACTTTATCTAAACTATTAATAAGTCTATAAATGTCTTCTATTGTAACATTTCCATCTTTTCTAATAACTTGTAATTTATTATCAACATTTTTAGTATATATTGCTCCTGAATTAAAGATAAAAACGTAATCTGCTCCAATTTCTTCACGTACTTTAGATGCTTTTTCTACTTCTTTTTTACTTGAAGTTATTAATTCTTTTACTTCAGCACGTTCTGAACTTTCAATAGTACATTTTAATGCATTAAATAAAGTTGGTTTTTCTTCAAATTTCTTTTGTAAATCATCATCCATTCTTTCAATAGCATCAACAGCATATAATTGATCTATTATTGTACCTGCTTGTGCATTATAGTCAGCTGATAGTTTTAAAGCATATAATATATTAAAAAATGGTATATAGTTTAATACTTTTAATGATTTTTGTTGTTCTGGAGTAGATATACTATCTGCAAATTCTGATAGTCTTTTTGATTTAATATAACAACCATTACTACAAACATCTTTAAATAATTTCATAGCTATTGTTGCTCTCATAAATAAATTTAATAAAATTGTACTTCCCCAGAAAAATAAAAATTCTTTCATATATTTTTCCCCCCTTTGAAAAACGCTCGTTATTATACCATAATATGGAATAGTAGTCAATTTTAGATATTATTATTTTTTGGTGTCAAATATATGGAATAGTATTTATGAATTATGGTAAAATAAATATATATAGTGGAGAGTATTATGAAAGAAAATGAAGATATACATAGTATTGTTTTAGATATTAGTAATGAAGAAATATCTGAAGAGAGATTAGATAGATTAAAAGAAGTATCTAAAAATGATGTAGATGTATTTGTTATTAATTATGATATTAAAGATGAAAATGGTAATGTTGTTAGTTTATCTAAAGAAGAAATTGATAAGTTAAATATCAATGGTATGATTATGGATGAAAAAACAGAAATAACTGATGCGAATGGTAATAAATATGTTATTGATGCAACTTATTATACATTTGATGAGAATGGTAATTTAATAAAATCTAAAAAAGATGATTTTTCTAAAAAATTTAAAAAACATAATACAGTATTAGATGCTGGAAGAGAAAGTTTATTTGATATAGCTAGTGGTGAATTAATTTCATCTAATTTTGATTTTGTTCATGACTCTATGAATGATTTAATTGGTAAATTAAATATTGGTGAAAGATTAAAATATATTAAAGAAGGTAATGAAGCTGGACTTATTGGATCTATATATGATGTAAATGATTATTATAAAGGAATTAATAGTGAATTATTTTCTAAATTATTTGGTGATGCGAATGCTATTTCTACAATAGCTGATGCTTATAATGGAATTGATGTTAAAGGTGCTGATGTAGCATCAGGTTTATCTAGTGGAGGATGGTATTCTGATGATTCTGGATATAGTGGTGGTGGAAGTTATTCTCCTTCACAACATCCTGGTGGAACTACAATAGATACAGCTGAACTTAGTGCCCAAACAAAATCAGTTATTGATTCAATAAAAAGTGAAGCAACTTCAGGAAAATATGATAAGTTAACAACTTTTCTTGGCACTAATTTAGAAGCAGGAAAGATTGGAACAATTAGTGTTGGATCTTTAGATAGTGCAGTTAAATCTGTAATTCCTTCTTTAAGTGAAGATGCTGCTTCTGCTAAAAGTGCACTTTCAGATTTAAATGCATTTGTAGGTCAAATTGGTGCATCTGAACAATTATCAGGTCCATCATGGGATAAAGTTAAAGCAGACTTAGCAACATATCAATCTTTACTTGGAGTAAGTATTGAAGCATCTGAATTTTTAAGTAGTGTAATTCAAACAGCACAACAAATGATATCAGATTTCTTATCTCCAGATACATCTTTAGATGATAGTGTTCTTCCAGAATTAGAAAGTAAACTTACAGAAGTAAATACTCAAATACAACAACTAACTCAACAAGTTGCTAACATGAAAGCAAGTCAACATGAAGTTTGTGATTATGATGAAAATAATGAACCATATAATTGTCATGAAGAACCTTCTGATGCAGATATAGCAGCAGTAGAAGCAACACTTGCTGATTATGAAAGTCAAAGAGAAGAATTAGAAACAGAAATTCAAAGAATACATGATTTTGCAGCTCTTGTTAATAAAGCACAAGCTATGATTAATGATGCTGTTAGCCAAGTTAAAAATGCATTTGAAAATCCTGTTAAAGGAACAGATGGTAATGAAACATTTAGTTCTAACTTTAATTTAGATTTATCTAAATATGGAATTGATCCAGAATCTTCTGGTAGATATTTAGCTGCATATAATGAAGCAAAAGCTGGAAGAAAAGAAGCAGAGAAACCAATTGAAATAACTGAAGATAGATCTAAAACAATTAATCCATTATTATCTGATGTTCCTGGTGATACTAAAGTTGGAAAATATACTGCTGATGAAATTAGAGCGATGTCTGATCAAGAAATTAAAAATCTATCAAGAGATGAGTTTATTGAACTTGTTGGTTCAGCAGCACAAATTGTATATAAAGAAAGGGGAGGAGTTCTTCCAAGTATCACAATAGCACAAGCTTTATATGAAACAGGAGATGGAGAATCATTCCCTGATGGCTCATCTAACTTATATGGCTTAATTGGTTATCCAAGTGATCATAAACAGGGAACAGGAGGTTTAAGATATTTTGATGATATTTTAGAATCAACTTTATATCATGCTACATATTTTGAACACTATGAAAATAAATGTTATCAAAGATTCATGCAAGCATGTAGAGATAATGATCCTTTAAAAGCAGCAGATTATATATCTGCATATGACTTAGGACATGAATCTTATATAACAGCAGTTAAAGATAAAATTAATAGATATGATTTAACTAGATTTGACCCTGCACAATAAAAGGGAGTTTTAAATGAAAGAAAAAGCTTTAAAAATTATTGATGATTTAAAAAAATATAATGAATTATATGTTATAGGTCATAATAATATTGATTGTGATTCATATTTTTCTAGTTATTTATTTTATAAAATAATAAGTTCTTTTGGTATTAATATTCATTTTTGTATGTTAGATGATTATGCTATTTTAGAAGATGATAAAAAGATAATAGAGGAGTTTAGTCCTGAAAAACCTGTTATTCTTAAGAGAAGTGAACTTGGTGATAAGACATTTGTATTTGTTGATCATAATGATCCTGATCAATCTCTTAAAGGTGAATATAATGTAGTGCTTAGTATTGATCATCATATAGTAACTAATAAAGTTAAAAATACTTATTCTATTGAATATACAAGTACTGGGTTATTCTTATATGATTTATTTAAAGATGTTTATGAATTTGATCAATCTTTAAAAGATTTAATAGCATTTACTGTTATGACTGATTCATGTTATTTAACAACATCTAGATTTAAACCTAGTGATAAAGTATTATTTGATGAACTATCTTTTTCTTATGATATTAATGAAACTAGAAAGAAATATTTTAAAACAACTGATTTTAATTTAGATATGGATTTTAATATTAAAAATAATCATAAAGTTTATCATATTGAAGATTTAGAAATAAATAGAGTAATGATTAAAGGATATGATAGTGATAAGAAATATTTAGAATCTTATTTAAATAGAAGTAATGAACTATATGATAATAATTTATTCATATGGAATGATTTTGAAAATATGTTAACTTATGTATATTTTAGAGGTGAATTATTACATACATATGATCATATAGTTACTAGTAGTATATTAATTACTAAAGAATTAATTAGTGAAATAAAGGTTAGGAAATTAGTATGAATGGTTTAGCAGTTTTAATGTTAATATTTGGAGTATTAATTGTATTATGTGGTTTATGGTTATATACAGGACATAATGGTGATTTTACAAGATTATTATTATGGAAATCACATAAAGAAAATTTTTCTAAAGAAGAATTAAGATTTATTGGTAAATGGACTATTCTTAGTAGTTTAATTCCATTTATTATTGCAGTAGTTAGTATAATATTTGATATAAACTAGATGAACATCTAGTTTTTATATGATATAATTTTATTATGAATATAGAAGATTATAAAGAATTTGTTAAAGAAAAACATAAGGGTCAAAAAAGAAAACAAGGTACTGAATATTATACTCATCCTTTTAGAGTATCTGAATTATTAAAATTAAAAGGTTTTGATGAAAAATATCAAATATGTGGACTTTTTCATGACTTACTTGAAGATACTAATACTACATATGAGGAGTTAGTTAATATAAGTAGTAAAGAGATTGCTGATGCGACTAAATTAGTTACTAAAGAAAAGGGATATAATATGGAAGATTATATTTCTAGAATTAAAAATAATGATATTGCTCATATGGTTAAACTTGCTGATAGGATACATAATTTAGATGAAGCTATTTATGCAGATGTTTCTTTTCAAAATAAATATATTAAGGAAACTGAAGATTATTATGTTTCTTTAGCAAAAGATACTGTATTTGAAAAAGATTTGAATGATGTATTAGAAAGATTAAAAGGGTATAAAAATAATAAATAACAATGATAAAAAATAGTTGACTAGTTCAAAGTTTGTGATAAAATATGGGGCTGAAAGGAGCTTTTATGAAAAAAATATTATTTTTTAGTTTACTTATAGTATCATTATTATTTGTAACTGGATGTAATAAAGAAAAACTACCTGAAGAAGTAGCTAATGTAGGAGGATGGAAAATTAACGATGAATTACCTTTAACAACTATTCCAAAAGATGCAGTTGATGCATTTAATGCTGCTGCTGAAAAGTATACTGATATGGTATTAAAACCAGTAGATTTACTAGGAACACAAGTAGTATCAGGAACTAATTATATGTTTTTATGTAAAGGTACTAAAGATTCAAAGTCTTCTTATAATGTAGTAATTGTTTATAAAGATTTAAAAAATAAATCAGAAATTACTAAAGTTAGTGAATTTAAATTAGAAGACTATGTAAGTAAAGATATAGAAAGTAAACAAGAAGAATTATCTGGTGGATGGACAATCTTTACTGATGTAGGTGAATCAAAACTTACTAAAGAAGAACAAGAAATATTTGATTCTGTTACAGAAAAATTATTAGGAGTTAATTATAAACCAGTTGCTAATCTTGGAACTCAATTGGTAGCAGGAACAAATTATGCTTTCTTAGTAGTTGGTCAAACTGTTACAGAAAAACCAGTTAATACAGTTAGTATATTTACTGTATATGTAAATTTAAAAGGTGAAAAAGAATTAACTTCTATTGCTAATATTAATTTAGCTGATTTTAATAAATAAAAGGTGAAAAAATATTCACCTTTTTATTTTATTATGTTATTATAAATAACTATCAGGAGGATATTATGGCAAAAGAAGTTAAAAAAGAAGAACCAATAGATGTTAAAAAATTAGAAAAAAATCTTAAAAAATATGTAGATGATGCGATTAGTGATGAAATGGATAAAACTAGTAGAAAATTTTTAAGAGAGAAAAATAGAAAAATATTTTATAAAAATATAGTTATATTAATATTAATAGCTATTATTGGATTACTAGTTTATTTATTATATAAAGAAGATTATTTTGATAAATATTTTTGTGATAAGTGTGAAGAGACTGTAGTTGTTGAAAATAATGAAACTGTTGTTAATGAAAATGAAACAGTTAAAGAACCAACTTTAGATGAATTAATAGATAAATATTCTTATCTTTTAGATAATATTAATATTAATGAAGAATCAATTTATTTAAAAGATTATTATGATGGTAAATTAACTAGTGAGTTAAAAAATTATTTATCTCTTAATAATATGAATTTTAAAAATTTTGAAATTGAAGAAGATTATAATTTAATAAATGAATCTGATATTAAAACATCTTATAATAAAATATTTAATAGTGAATATGAGAATACTAGTTTTGATTATAATGGTCAAAAGATTAGATATTTTAGTAAATTAGCTTCTTATGTTACTGATAGTATTCTTAATAAAAATGAATCTAATATTAAAAGAGAAATTATTAATATAGATGTTAAAGATAATAAAGTAATAATTTATACTATTGAAGGATTAGTTAAAGATAATAAATTATATAGTATTTCTAATGTTGAAATAGGCGATTATAAAAAGAATAGTTTAAATTATTATAAAGATAAACTTAATACATTAGAATATATATTTATTGATGGTTTATTAGACCAAATAAAAAGGAATGATTAATTCCTTTTTTTATTATTTGAAAAAACTATCTATGCTTTCTATTTGACTTTGTAAATAATCTCCAGATACAGTAATTTTATCTTCAAGAGATTTTAATTTATCTAATTGTTCTTTATATTGTTTTAAGAAAGCATATGCTTTAAAGAATAGTATAACTAAAATTATTAATCCAACAAGATCAATACCTAATTTTATCCATTTAGCTATTTGTCTTTTCTTTTCAGCTTTTTCTAATTTAACAACTCTTTCATTTAAATTTTTTATTTCTTCTTCATAATTCATAATACAATCCTCTTTAATAAATATATTATAGCATAACAATAGTTTAATGTGCTATAATCTATTTATAGTAGGTGATATAAATGAACGAAGTAGAAACTGAACCATTAACTGAACCAGAAAAAAAGCCTGAAAAGAAAAAGGGTGGTCCTTTAGGAACAATTTTAGCTATTATTTTTATTGCTATTGTAGTTGTTGGTTTTCCATATTTAGTTTTTAATTGGGATATGTTTAAAAATAATGTTGATGAATTATATACTAAAGTAACTGGAAAGTTTTTTAATGTAAGTGGACCAACTAGTGATGAAGTTATTAAAAAACGTATTGAAAAATATGTTGGTGGATATAAAGATGAAAAAGAAAATGATTATGGATATTTATTTTTAAGAGATGATTCAACATTTGCTTTTGATACAACATTAACTGATTGTAATAATCCCTCTGTTGGAACATATACAATTAATGGAAAGAATATTACATTTAAAACAGTTATTAAATATGGATGTGGTGATTGTTTTAGTACAACAGATATAAAAGAATATCAAGGCACTATTGATGAAGAAAATAATAGTATATCTATAGTAGATGAACAATATAAAAATGGACTTGCTATATCTGAAGAATATACATTTAAAAAGACTGATGGATTTGCTGAAGGAGAAGTAGAAAGAAAAAGATTTATCCTTGAACCTATAAATAATGGTAAACCAGAAGATAGTAATCAAATGTGGATAGATTGTTCAAGATAACAAAAAAATGCAAAATATTTAAAAAATCACTTGAAAAATAAGAAAAAGTATTATATAATCAATGACGTTGAAGTGACCAAAGACAGTAAGTACAAAAATAAATCTTACCGAGGAAACAATTTATAATACAAGATTATAACGTTTCCTTGTCATGAGGAAACTTTTTAATTATAAGAAAGGAGACTTATATGGCAAGTAAAGAAATTCTTAAACAAAAAGAAGCTGTAGTAAAAGAAATAACTGAAAAACTTGAAAATTCTAAAACATTCTTGTTATTAAATTATCAAGGTTTAACAGTTAGTGAAATTGCTGAGTTAAGAAATAGTTTAAGAGATGTTAATTCTGATATTAAAGTTTATAAAAATACTCTTATGAATTTAGCATTAAAGAATAAGAAGATTGAATTAAACGATTATATGTCAGGACCTAATGCTTATTTATTCTCTGATTCAATTATTGAACCAATCAAGGTTGTTAGTAAGTTTGCTAAAGAACATCCAGCTTTAGAAGTAAGAGTTGGATACATTGATAATGAACTTGTTGATGTTAATACAATTAATCAATATGCAACTATTCCAAGTATGGAAGGATTACTTACAATGTTTGCTGGTGGTTTAATTGAACATGTAAGAAATTTAAGTATTGGACTTAATTTATATGCTGAAAAGTTAGAAAAAGGAGGGAATAACTAATGGCAAAAATTGAAAACAAAGATATTATCGAAGCTTTAAAAGAAAAAACTATTCTTGAAGTTAAAGAATTAGTTGATATGATGAAAGAAGAATTTGGTGTTGATCCAAGTGCTGTAGCTGTTGCTGCTGCTCCTGCTGCAGCTGCTGAAGATACTGGTGCTGATGCTGGTGTTAAAACAGTTGTATTAAAAGATTCTGGTGCTCAAAAATTACAAGTTATTAAAGTAATTAGAGAAGTAACTGGATTAGGTCTTAAAGAAGCTAAAGATATCGCTGATGCTGGTGGAAACGTTAAAGAAGGAATTCCTGCTGCTGAAGCTGATGAATTAAAAGCTAAATTAGAAGAAGCTGGCGCTACTGTAGAATTAGCTTAATCTAATAACTAAAATAATAACCCTTTTATTTACAAAGGGTTTTTTGCGTTATAAGGACGCAGTAAAAATAATACGAAGAAAGGGGAACTATATTTAATGAGTCATTATTTTACAAACGATAAAAATTTGGTTAGTAATGTTAAAGAACTCGTATATAAATATAGTTCCTTTTCGTTTGTATTTTTATCAGATAATGGTGTGTTTTCTAAGAAATATATTGATTATGGAAGCAAACTATTATTAGAAACTTATTTAAGTGTTGAAGAAAGACCCTTAAGAGTACTAGATGTAGGATGCGGGTATGGTTTTATTGGAACAGTAATATCTGTTGTTAATAAATCATATGTTGATATGATAGATATCAATAAAAGAGCAGTACATTTAGCAAAAAGAAATACTAAAAAATTAAAAGAATTCAATGGTAATATTTTCGAAAGTGATGCTTATAGTGAAGTTAAAGACAAATATGATGTTGTTATAACTAATCCACCAATTAGAGTAGGTAAAGCTAAAGTATTAGAAATATTACTTGGTGCTTTTGATCATATGAATGAAAATGGAACATTATATTTTGTAATTCGTAAAGATCAAGGTGCACTATCAATAGCAAAAATAATAAAAGAAAACAAATGTGAAATTGAAACGATTAGCAAAGAAAAAGGTTACTTTATATATAAAGTAAGAAAAAATTAATTTTTAAAAAACACTGTTGACATATTGAAAACATATGTGCTAAAATTATAAATTGCAGTACATTTGTTTTATTATTAAAATTTGTGTTCTTTAAAAATTTAGGATTGGGGTGAAATAGTGGCATACAAAACTGTTAAATTTGGTGACCATAGAGAAAGAAGAAGTTTCTCAACAAAGCGTAGTACGCTAGAACTTTCTAATCTTTTAGAAGTTCAAAAAGATTCATTTGACTTATTTTTAAAGGAAGGTATTAGAGAAGTATTTGATGACATTTTCCCAGTAGAAAGCTTTTCAGGATCACTATCATTAGAATTTGGTGATTATTATTTTGATGAGCCAAAATATTCTGTTAAGGAAAGTCGTGAAAGAAAAGTTACTTATGCAGCTCCTTTAAAAGTCAAAGCTAGACTATTTATAAATGAGACTGGAGAAGTAAAAGAACAAGAAGTATTCTTAGGTGATATGCCATTAATGACTGATACTGCATCATTTATTATAAATGGAGCAGAAAGAGTTATTAATAGTCAACTTGTTATGGGACCATCTTGCTATTACAAAAATGAAGTAGATAAGAGTGGTAGAAATATCATTTCAAGTGAAGTAAGACCTAATAAAGGAACTTGGCTAGAATATGAATTAGATGCCAGGGGTATTTTGTATGTAAGAATTGATAGAACTAGAAAAGTTACAGTTACTACATTATTACGTGCATTAGGACTTTCATCTAATGAAGAAATACTTGAATTATTTGGTCAAGATGAATATTTAATTAATACTTTAGAAAAAGATTCTACTAAGAATACTGATGAAGCATTAATTGAAATATATGAAAAATTAAGACCAGGTGAACCAGCTACTTTAGATTCAGCTAAAAACCAATTAATCGTTAGATTCTTTGATAAATTTAGATATGATTTAGGTAAAGTTGGTAGATATAAATTCAATAAGAAATTAAACGTATTAGATAGATTAATTAACAATAAAATAGCTCAAGATATTAAAGATGGTAATAAAGTAGTTGTTAAAAAAGGAACAGTTATTACTAAAGATATCTTAGAAGAAATTAAACCATTATTCCAAAATGGATATGGTGTAAAAGAAGTGACTATTAACGAAGAACTTGACACATATAATAAAATTCAAGAAGTTTTAGTATATGCTAATGATGATTCAGATAAAATCATTAAAGTTATCGGTAATGATCAAACAATTGATACTAAGAGATTAACTATTTCTGATGTATATGCTTCATTATCATATTATATTTGCTTATTATATGGTATTGGTAAATATGATGAAATAGATCACTTAGGAAATAGACGTGTAAGACAAGTTGGTGAAACAATCCAAAATCAATTTAGAATTGGTATTGCACGTATGGAAAGACAAATTAGAGATAAGATGTCTACTCAAGAAATAGATGCAGTTACACCAAAATCATTAATTAATATTAGACCTGTAACAGCAGCATTAAAAGAATTCTTTGGAAGTTCTCAACTTTCAAAATTCATGGATCAAATTAATCCACTTGCTGAATTAAATGATAAGAGAAGACTTAGTGCTCTTGGACCTGGTGGTTTATCAAGAGAAAGAGCTGGTATGGAAGTTCGTGACGTTAATCCATCACACTATGGTAGAATTTGTCCAATTGAAACACCAGAAGGTCAAAACATTGGTTTAATTACATCACTTGCATCATATGCAAGAGTAAATGAATATGGATTTATTACAACTCCATATAGAAAAGTAGTTAATAATACTGTTACTGATGAAATAGTATATATGACTGCTGATGAAGAAGAAGATTACTATATTAGCCCAGCTACTATTAATGTAGATAAAAATGGGGTAATTACAGATGAACAAGTACCAGTTAGATTTAATAAAGATAACTTAATTGTTACACCTGATAAAGTAGATTATATTGATGTTTCACCATCACAAATCGTATCTGTTACAACAAGTATGATTCCATTCATGGAACATGACGATGCTAACAGAACATTAATGGGTGCAAACATGCAAAGACAAGCTGTACCACTAATGATTACAGAAGCTCCTATTGTAGGAACTGGTGTTGAAGCTGCAATTGCTAGAGATAGCGGATGTTCAGTAGTTAGTGATATAGATGGTGTTATTGAATATGTTGATGCTAAGAAAATTATCGTAGCTAACTCTAAAGAAAAGAGAGTATATGAATTAATTAGTTATCAAAGAAGTAATGCAGAAACTTGTTATAATCAAAGACCTATTGTTAAAAAAGGTGAAAAAGTTCATAAAGGTGAAATCATTGCTGATGGACCTTCTACTGACCAAGGAGAAATTGCTTTAGGTAAAAACTTAGTAGTAGCATTCATGACTTATAATGGTTATAACTATGAAGATGCTGTTATCCTAAATGAAAGAATAGTTAAAGATGATGTTCTTACATCTATCCATTTAGAAATGAAAGAAATTGAATGTCGTGATACAAAATTAGGACCAGAAGAATTTACAAGAGACATTCCAAATATTTCAGAAGAAGCTCGTAAGAACTTAGATGAAAATGGTATTGTAAGAATCGGTACTGAAGTTAAAGAAAATGATATTCTTGTTGGAAAAGTTACTCCAAAAGGAATGCAAGAATTATCTTCAGAAGAAAAATTATTACATGCAATCTTTGGTGAAAAAACAAGAGAAGTTAGAGATACTTCACTAAGAGTTTCACATGGATGCTCAGGAATTGTACATGATGTACAAATATTTACTAAAGAAAACTCTGATGAATTACCAGCAGGTGTTTCAAAAATAGTAAGAGTTTACTTAGTTAAGAAGAGAAAGATTCAAGTTGGAGATAAAATGGCTGGTCGTCATGGTAACAAAGGTGTTTGTTCACTTATCTTACCTGAAGAAGATATGCCATATTTACCAGATGGTACTCCAGTAGATATTATATTAAACCCACTAGGTGTTCCTTCTCGTATGAACTTAGGACAAATCCTAGAATTACACTTAGGAATGGCTGGTAAGAAATTAGGCGTTCATTATGCAACACCAATATTCAATAGTGCTACTGAAGAAGACATTATTGAACAAACTAAAGAAGCTGGACTTGATCCTGATTATAAATCTTGGGTTTATGATGGACGTACTGGTGAAAGATTTGATAAACGTGTAGCTGTTGGTGTTATGTACATGATAAGACTTGTACATATGGTTGATGATAAGATTCATGCTCGTGCAACTGGACCTTACTCATTAGTTACTCAACAACCACTTGGTGGTAAAGCTCAATTCGGTGGTCAAAGATTTGGAGAAATGGAAGTTTGGGCATTATATGCATATGGTGCTGCTCATATCTTACAAGAAGTTCTTACTGTTAAATCAGATGATGTAGTAGGACGTGTAAGAGTATATGAAGCACTTGTTAAAGGTAAACCTGTTCCAAGTCCAGGTATTCCAGAATCATTTAGAGTATTAATTAAAGAATTCCAAGCTTTAGGATTAGATATTCAAATGATAGATAACAAAGGAGAATTAAGAAATATCAAAGATCTTGAAAGAGAAGAAGATAAAGAAGATACTCCAGTATCAATTGAAGAAATAGGAAAACCTGAAGAACCAGAGACTGATGAAAGCGAATATGAAGACGTTCAACCTGATGAAGAATTAGATGATGAAGATTATTCAGATATTGAGGATTTCGATCCTGACGATGATGATCTAGATTACGAAGAAGAATATGGACTTGATGATAATTTTGAAGATGAATATGAAAGGGGTGAAGAATAATGATAGATGTTAATGAATTTGAAGGAATTCGTATAGGTATTGCTTCTCCTGAAAAGATTCTTGAATGGTCATATGGTGAAGTTAAAAAACCTGAAACAATCAATTATAGAACTTTAAACCCTGAAAGAGATGGACTTTTCTGTGAAAAAATCTTCGGTCCAACAAAAGACTTTGAATGTACTTGTAAAAAGTATAAAAGATTAAGATATAAAAATGTTATTTGTGATAGATGTGGTGTAGAAGTTACTCGTGCTAAAGTTAGACGTGAGAGAATGGGACATATCAAATTAGCTAGTCCTGTTTCTCACATCTGGTATGCTAAAGGAGTACCTCCAAAAATGGGTCTAGTTTTAGATATTTCACCTCGTGAATTAGAAGAAGTATTATATTTCGTAAGTTATATAGTATTAGATCCAGGAACTGCTCCACTTGCTAAAAAGCAAACATTATCTGATAAAGAATACAGAGCATATTATGAAAAATATGGTGATGAATTCAGAGTAGGAATGGGTGCTGAAGCAGTTAAAGAATTATTACAAGAAGTTGATCTTGAAAAAGAAGTAGAAGCTTTAAAGAAAGAAGTAGATAAAGCACAAGGTCAAAAGAAATTAAGATTAATTAAGAGATTAGATTGCTTACAAGCATTCTTAGATAGTGGTAATAGACCTGAATGGATGATCTTAGATGTTCTTCCTGTATTACCACCAGATTTAAGACCAATGATTCAACTTCCTGGTGGAAGATTTGCAACTTCTGATTTAAATGATTTATATAGAAGAATTATTAATAGAAATAATCGTCTTAAAAAATTAATTGAATTAGAAGCACCAACAATCATTGTTCAAAATGAAAAACGTATGCTTCAAGAAGCAGTAGATGCATTAATCGATAACGGAAGACGTGGAAGAAGTGTTCAAGGTGTAGGTAATAGACCTCTTAAATCATTATCTTCTATGTTAAAAGGAAAACAAGGTAGATTTAGACAAAACTTACTAGGTAAACGTGTTGATTACTCAGGACGTAGTGTTATCGTAGTAGGACCAAATCTAAAAATGTATCAATGTGGTGTTCCAAAAGATATGGCTTTAGAATTATTCAAACCATATGTTATGCAACAATTAGTTGAAAGAGGAATTGCTCACAATATTAAAGCTGCTAAGAAGATTATAGATGTTCAAGATGAAAGAGTATGGGATGTAGTTGAAGATGTTATTCGTGAACATCCAGTATTATTAAACCGTGCTCCAACTCTACATAGACTTTCAATTCAAGCATTCGAACCAGTACTTGTATCTGGTAAAGCTTTAAGATTACACCCACTTGTATGTTCTGGATTTAACGCAGACTTCGATGGTGACCAAATGGCTATTCACATTCCAATTAGTGAAGAAGCTCAAGCTGAAGCTAGATTATTAATGTTAGGTGCTAATAACATTTTAGACCCTAAAGATGGTAAACCAATTGTTACTCCATCACAAGATATGGTTTTAGGTAATTATTATATTACTTTAGAACTTCCTGGTGAAGAAAATGAAGGTAAAGCATTTAAAGATCCAAATGAAGCTTTAATGGCATATGAAAGAAGAGAAATTACTCTTCATACAAGAATTTGTATTCCAACAAAAGCATTTAAACATAAGATTTGGACAGATGAACAAAAAGAAAAATATTTAGTAACTACTGCTGGTAAAATTATATTTAATGAAATTTTCCCAGATACTTATCCATATATTAATGAAGGAAGCAAAGAAAATATTGAGTTTATGACTCCAGATAAGTTCTTTATTGAAAGAGGACAAAACTTACCAGAAGTTGTAGCAAGTATGCCAGTAATTCCTGCATTAGTTAAAAAGGATTTAGGAAAAATAATTGCTCAAATATTTAAGAGATATAAGACTACTGAAACTTCAATATTCTTAGATAAATTAAAAGATTTAGGTTTCAAATATAGTACTAAGTCTGGTATTACAATATCACTTTCTGATATTCCAATTAACCATGAAAAAGATAGTATTATTGCTGAAACAAGAGAAACTATTGAAAAGATTAATAAACAATTTAAACGTGGTCTTATAACTGATGAAGAAAGACATAATAAAGTTATTAAATTATGGACAGATGCAACTACTAATGTTCAAGGAAAATTAGGAGACATCTTAAAAGAAGATGTTGAAAATCCACTTTCAATGATTATTAATTCTGGAGCCAGAGGTTCTGCTAACCAATTAGGACAACTAGCTGGTATGCGTGGTATTATGGCTAAACCAGATGGTGGTCAAGTAGAAATTCCAATCCTAGCATCATTTAGAGAAGGATTAGACGTTCAAGAATTCTTCTTATCAACACACGGTTCTAGAAAAGGTACAGCAGATACAGCTCTTAAGACTGCAGATGCTGGATACTTAACAAGACGTTTAGTTGATGTAGTACAAGATATAATTGTAAAAGAAGAAGATTGTGGAACTATCCAAGGAATTGAAGTAGAAGCATTCATAGATGAAAAGAGTGGAAACGTAATTGAATCATTTAGAGATAGAATAGTAGGACGTTATTCAAATCAAAAAGTTATACATCCTGAAACAAAAGAAGTTCTTGTTGATAAAGGTGCATTAATTACTGAAAGAATAGCTGATAAAATTATCGCTGCTGGAATCTCTAAGATGGAAATCAGAAGCGTTCTTACATGTAAATGCGCTAATGGAATTTGCCAAAAATGTTATGGTCTTAACTTAGCAACTGGAAATGTTGTTGAAGTTGGAGAAGCAACAGGTATTATGGCTGCTCAATCAATTGGTGAACCAGGTACTCAGTTAACAATGCGTACATTCCACACTGGTGGTGTTGCATCAGCTGCTGATATCACTCAAGGTCTTCCAAGAGTTGAAGAGTTATTCGAAGCAAGAATTCCAAAAGCAAAAGCAACAATTGCTGAAATCGATGGTAAGATTACTAAGATTACAGATGATAAAAATGGTAGATTTAAAATTTACATTACAAATGATATTGAAACAAGAGAACATGTTACTCAATATAATGCTAAACTAAAAGTTGAAAAAGGTGACCAAGTAGTAGCAGGACAAGCACTTACTGAAGGAAGTATTAGTCCAAAAGAATTACTTGCTGTAACTGACCCAACTACAGTTGAACAATATATCTTAAAAGAAATACAAAATGTATATAAGAGTCAAGGTGTTGATGTTTCAGATAAGCATGTTGAAACAGTTGTTAGAAGAATGATTACTAAAGTTAAAGTTGTAGATCCAGGAGATACTAACTTAGTTGAAGGAGTAAATGTTCCATTAAGAGAATTTGCTGAAATCAATAAGCCAGTTATCTTAAGTGGTGGCGTACCAGCAACAGGAAAACCTGTAATGTTAGGTATTACAAAAGCATCTTTAGAAACAGATTCATTCTTATCAGCTGCATCATTCCAAGAAACAACAAGAATATTAACAGATGCTGCTACTCGTGGTAAAGTTGATATGTTAAACGGATTAAAAGAAAACGTTATTCTTGGTAAGTTAATTCCTGCTGGTACTGGTGCAAAACAATATAACAATATTGAAGTTATGCTAAAAAATGAACTTTTAGATGATGACGCTGCAGAAGTATTAGAAGAAAAATTCTTAACAGATGATGCAAATGAAGAAACTGTTAAAGGAGCTTTAGAATAATATAAAAGTACTCATTAATTGAGTACTTTTTTTATTGATAAAATAATGTTAAAATGATAACAGGTGATATGATGCTAAATCGTATTAAAAATAGTATAAGCAATATAAGAAGAAATGAATCCAACATTAAATGGTGAATTTGGTGAAGATCAAACTCAAGAAGAAAGAGAAATAACTGAAGTAGAAAAATTTGGAATAAATACGTTCCAATTATGATATAATATGGTGGTGAAATTATGTTTAAGAAATTGAAAAAGATTAAAAACTTAGCAATTATATTTATATCAATATTTTTGATATTTGTAATTGCATCAAATGTGTTTTTAATAGTAACTAATATAAGATTAGGAGAGAAATTAGAAGCTTTCACAAATGAATATTCTTATTGTAGAAATAATGCAATTGACTAAAAGGAGTTAAACTATGTTTGAAAATTTAAGCGAAAGATTACAAAAAGTAGTTAGTAATATTAAATCTAGAGGTGTAATAAACGAAGAAAATATTAGCGATATTGTTCGTGAAATAAGATTATGTTTATTAGAAGCAGACGTTAATGTTAAAATAGTTAGAGAATTCATAGATAAAGTAAAAGAAAAAGCACTTGGTGAAGAAGTAAGAAAAAGTATTAAACCAGGTGATATGTTTGTTAAAATACTTAAAGATGAATTAGTTGATTTGTTAGGCAGAGATGCTGCTCCTTTAGAATTAAACAAGAAACCAACAATTGTTATGATAGTTGGTCTTCAGGGTGGTGGAAAAACTACTACTATTGGTAAAATAGGTAATATGGTTAGAAAAAAACATGCTAAAAAACCTATGTTTATAGCATGCGATGTTTATAGGCCAGCAGCTATTGATCAATTAAAATCTATTGGAAAACAACTTAATATTGAAGTATATGATGAAGGAAAAGGCAATCCCGTAGAAATAGCTAAAAATGGTATAAATTATGCTAAAGAAAACGGATATGATTATATACTTATAGATACAGCAGGTCGTTTACAAATAGATGAAGCTTTAATGAATGAGCTTGTTAATATTGAAAATGAAGTTAAACCAAATGAAGAATTACTTGTTATAGATGCTATGATGGGACAAGATGCTATTAATGTAATTACTGGATTTAATGATAAGCTACATTTGACTGGTTGCGTTCTTACTAAGATGGATGGAGACACTAAAGGTGGTGTTGCTCTTTCACTTAGACATCTTACTAACATTCCAATTAAATTAATTGGTGATTCAGAAAAATTAGATGGATTAAGTGAATTTTATCCAGAAAGAATAGCACAAAGAATTCTTGGTATGGGTGACTTAATGTCTATTATAGAAAAGACTGAAGCAGAACTTGATACTGATGAAATGATGAGTACTGCTAAAAAAATGCAAAGAGGTAAATTTGATTTAGAAGATTTCTTATCAACTTATAAACAAATTAAAAAATTAGGGCCTCTAGAAAATCTAATTAAATTAATTCCTGGTGCTAGTAAAATGGGTCTTAATGATGTAAAAATTGATCCTAAAGTTATGGCTAGAACTGAGGCAATTGTTTTATCAATGACACCTGAAGAAAGAAAAAATCCAGATATAATAAAAGCAACAAGAAAACAAAGAATTGCTTCAGGATGTGGACAAAAAGTTGAAGATGTTAATAGATTACTAAAACAATTTGAACAAATGAAAACAATGATGAAACAAATGAAAAATATGAAATTCTAAGATTAGTTTTAAAAACTAATCTTCTTTTATTGTTCGTGAAAAAAAGTTGTGCTATACTATAAATTAGAGGATAGGTGGTAGATTTGAAAAAGTTAGGCGTATTGATAATAATCGCAGTAATCATATCATTATTTTTGTTATCTGGAAGTGAACCTGGGTCTGGTATATTTAAATTTAAAGACAAAAATTTTTACTTACTTTCTAATCCAGATAATAAAGATGTAGAAAAAGATTTGATGGCTTTTGCCAAGAAAAACAAAATAAAATTACATATTGATTATGCAGATGATCTAGAGGCTGTTGATATTCTTGAAGGTGGAAATAAAGATTATGATGCAATATGGTTATCAAATTCAGTTTGGGTATACATGTTAAATAATGTAAAAGTAACAGATTCAAAATCAATTAACATAAATCCAGTTGTTTTTGGTATCAAAAAAACAAAAGCAAAAAATTTAGGTTTTACATCTGGAGAAGTATATAACAAAGATATTATCAAAGCAATTCAAGAAGGAAAATTAAAATATGTTATGACATCAGTTACTAAGACAAATACTGGTTTAATTTCATATTTAGGATTTTTAAATGCACTAGCTGGATCTCCAGAAATATTAACAAGTGAAATGTTAAAAAATCCAACTCTAGAAAAAGATTTAAAAGCACTATTTTCTGGTGTAGAAAGAGTTAGTGGTAGTGATTCATTCTTGGAAGATATGTTTTTAAATTCAAGTGCTTATGATGCAGTTATCGCAACAGAATCTTCTTTAATTAGAATTAATAAACAATTAGAGGATCAAAACAAAGATCCGTTATATCTAATTTATCCTGTTGATGGAGTTGCTGTTAATGATAGCCCATTTGCATATTTAGATTTTGGACAAGATAAGAAAGAAAACTTCTTATTATTACAATCATTCTTATTAGGATTAGATGAACAATTAGCATTAGAAAAACTAGGTAAGAGAACTTGGTATGGTGGAGTAAATGCTAATGCTGATTCAGTAACATTTAATAAGAGATGGGGTATTGATACAACAAAATATTTAAATGCTACTAAATATCCATCACAAGAAGTTATGAATGATGCAATTATATTCTATATTGATGCTTTAAGAAAACCATCTGCTGTAGCATTCTGCTTAGACTTTAGTGGAAGTATGTCTGGTGAAGGAGAAACTCAATTAAAAGAAGCAATGGATTATATTTTAGATTTTAATAAAGCAAAAGAGGAATTTATTCAATTTTCTAGACAAGATAAAATATTTGTTTTACCATTTGCAGGAGAAGTTAAAAATGTATGGCAAACTTTTGATGGAAGAACTACAGGAGAATTAATAAGTAATATTAATGGATTATATCCATCTGGTGGAACAAATATTTATGGATGTGCTCAGTCAGCATTACAAATGCTTGGAACATATGGAAATGAATATACAAAAACAGTTATATTAATGACAGATGGTGAATCAAATGGAGGTAGCTATTCATCATTAGAAAGAGATTATAGAAAATACGCTGGAGTACCAATTTATAGTATTATGTTCGGTTCTGCTAGAGAATCTGAATTAGAAGATATAGCTGAATTAACAAATGCAAAAGTATTCGATGGAAGATCTAATTTAATAGGCGCATTTAAAGAAGTTAGGAGTTATAACTAATGATAGGCTTTCAAAAAAGATATGTTTATGCAGTTATTCCTGGCGCTATAGTTTTTATAGTATTATATCTATTTTTAGATTTCTATCTTTGGATATCTTTGCTTCTAGCAGCTGTTGCATATTGTGCAGGAATATTCCTATTTAAAGGAAAAGACTTAAGAATATATGATCCTCAAGCATTAGCAAGGTATCAATTTGATTTATCAAGATTAAATAGTTATAAGGAAAGAATAAAAGATAAACAAATTAGAGATAAGTTATCAAGTATCGTTGATGTTTGTCAGAACTTAACTAAATACTTAGAAACAAAACCTGCAAATGCAACACCTATATATAATTCATTAGATTATTATTTAACATTTGCAACTAAGAATATGGTTGAATATATGAAGATTGAAAAAATAAAAGATAAATCATTTACAGAAAATCAATTAATATTAAAAATGAATGTATATTTAAAAGAAATAGATCAAGAATGCAATAAACTTTATAAAGAAGTTTTAAAAAATAAAGATAAACAAATTAATTATGAAATGAAAAAATTTGAAATGTTGTCAACTTTTGAAGAAGATGAAGGAAGTGAAAGAAAATGAAAAAAGAAAAAATTATTTCAATAGTAATTGGAGTAGTAATATTAGTTGTAGTTATTTTAATAGCTGTTGCTGTAAAAAATAAATCAGCATTTGTTAACAACACAATTGAAATAACTGGAGCAGTAGGTGGTGGAAAAGAAAATCTACTTGCTGATGAAGAAATCAACGAAATATTTGCTAAAAAATATGGATTTAGATTTACTCAAGATTCATGGAGTAACGGAAAAACTGTTAAGGTTGATGTAAGAAGAGAAAATGGCGATCCTTATGATTTAATATTCTTCTCTGATAGAAGATATTATGAGGAATATCAAACAGATCCAGATCCATTATTACAAGAAGCTAACAGATATAGAGTTTTAGGTGGCGATTATGTACTTAATACACCAATAGTTATGTATAGTTGGAAGCCAGTAGTAGAAGCTTTCATTAAAGAAGATATTGTTACACAAGAAGATGGTGTATATTACATTACTAATATGAAAAAATTAATGGATTATATTTTAGAAGGAAAGAAATGGTCTGATTTAGGTCTTAACATATATGGTTCAATTAATATTGGTTCAGTTGACCCAGTAACTTCATCTCCTGGAGCAACATATTATGGACTATTATTAGCAACATTAACAGATCAAAATTTAACTGATGAATCAATTGGCAAAGCATTACCAAAATTAAAAGAATTCTATGAAAAGAGTGGTTATATGAATAACACTCCAGCTGATTTATTCTCATTCTTCTTAAAAACAGGTATGGGAACTAAACCAATCATAGTTGATTATGAAAAAAGTTTAATTGATTTTGCAAATGCTAATCCAGCAGGATGGAAACAAGTGGAAAAAGATGTTGTAATTCTTTACCCAGCACCAACTATTTGGAACTCTCACTGTATTGCAGCATTATCTGAAAATGGTAAGAAATTAATTGAAGCTTTCAATGATCAAGATGTTAGTCAAATTGCATGGTCAAAATATGGCTTTAGAGTAGGTGTTTCTGGTGGAAACTATGATGTTAAAAAAGTTGGTATTAAAGGTATACCAAGTAGCATTGAAAAGGTAACAGAAGGTTTAACTAGAATGGAATACTATGATCGTGTTATTAATTGTTTATCTGGAAAAGATGCATGTAATTAAAAACTAGTTTTAAAACTAGTTTTTTTATTTAATTTATTGTAGAATGATTAGTAGGTGATTTCTATGGAAAGATTACAAAAATATTTAAGTGCGTGTGGAGTGGCTTCAAGAAGAAAAAGTGAAGAATTAATCCTAGCAGGAAAAGTTAAAGTAAATGGAGAAATAATAACTGAATTAGGTTTTAAAGTAAATGATAAAGATGAAGTAAGTGTTGAAGATAACGTAATTTTAAAAGAAGAAAAAGATTATTATTTATTATATAAACCAGAAAAAGTAATTTGTTCTGTTCATGATGAAAAGGGTAGAACAACAGTTATTGATTTAATAGATACAAAAGAAAAAGTCTTTCCAGTAGGAAGACTAGATTATGATACTAGTGGATTATTATTGATTACTAACGATGGAGAATTAACAAATAAACTAACACATCCAAAAGGTAATGTATTTAAAACATATTTAGCTAAAGTAGATGGACTTGTTAATAGTAAAGAAATTCATGAATTATCAAAAGGCGTTATTCTTGATGGAGTAAAGACTAAAAAAGCTATCGTTAAACTTAAAAAATATGATAAAAAGAATAATAAATCATATGTTGAAATTACTATAACAGAAGGCAGAAATCATCAAGTAAAAAATATGTTCAATTTATTTAATCATAAAGTATTAAAACTAAAAAGAACAAATTATGCTTTTTTAGATTTAACTGGTTTAAAGATAGGTGAATATAGAAAATTATCTATAAAAGAAGTTAAACAATTATATAGTTTAGTAAATAAAAAATAAGTTTGATTTTCAAACTTATTTTTCTTCTTCAATAACAATTGCTCCAGCTGGGCAAGATTCAATAATATTTAATAAATCTTTCTTGTCTTCTTCATCAACTTCTTCTTGCTTTACTGAACTTAATCCTTGATCATTAATTTCAAAATATTTATCATTTGCATTAACACAAAGTCCACAGCCTAAGCATCCTTCATTAACCTTTAATTTTTCCATTTTTTAATCTCCTCTTAAAACAATTATATATCAAAAAATGCAAAAAATCTATAACATATCTTTTATTGAAAATAAAAAACGTTTATGATAAAATTATAGTGGTGATACTATGAGTACATCTAGGATGGAAAAGTACGAAAAAGAATATGAAAATATGAGTCGTACTAAGAAAAATCAGAGTATTTATAATTCAACTGATATGGGTGAATTATCAAGATTAAAAACTAACACTAATGTTAGTGTTATTTCTGATGCTCAAAAAGAAATAGATATTGAAAAAATAAAGAAATATTTAAGTACATTAGATAATGATGAAAAAGAAAGTAGAAGAGTATCACTAGAGTTACCAAAAGAAGAACCTCAAGTAGTGGAAAGATTAGAAGAAAAAGATTATGATATTAACTCAGTTCTAGAAAGAGCAAGGGGTAATAGAGAAGTAGATTATGAAGAGAATAGATATAGAAAAATAAATAATTCTCAAACGCAAATAGATATTTTAAAGAGTATAAAAATAAAAGAACAAGCTGCTGAAGAGGAAGATCCAGATATAACTGGACCAATAGATGAATTAAATACTGAAGAAAAAACTATTGTTGAATTAATTCAAGATATTCAAAGCCATGGAAGCAAAAAGAAAGACTTATTTGAAGATTTGATGGGTAATGAAGAAGAAGAGACAGTAGTAATGGGAATGGCAGATAAGGAAGATGAGTTGAGAGATACATTATTGAGTATTACTCAAGACTTAGAAGATGCTATTATTCCTGGTAATGATTTTACACAAGAAATTAACATTGAAAAAGAAAATATAAAGAATGCAAAAGTTGAAGAAGATTTAGAGGATATAGAAGATTTGGAAGATATTGAAGAAGATTCTGAAGAAGATGAGGAAAATTTAGAAGAAACAAATGATTATACTAATACAAATACTAATTTAGAAGATGCATTAACTCAAACTTCACCAAAGATATCTACTATAGATAAATCCTTTTATACCAATTCAATGACATTTAATAAATCAGATTTTGAAGGATTTGAAGATTTAGAAAAAGACACATCAAGTTCATTTTCTAAGATAGCAATTGTAGTAACAATTATTATGTTATTAGTTACAGTATTTTTAATATTAAACTTTATCCTAGATTGGAACATATTTTAGTTGATTATTAGATATAATCAACTTTTGTGTTATAATAAGCAGTGAGGGTGGAATTATGGAAAAGATAATTGAAGTAGAAGGGAAAAAATATAAATTAATAAAAGATTATAGAGATGGATTCGATGAAGAAATGTTTAAAGAAAAATATACATCCTTCTTTGAAGAATATGATTATATTGTGGGAGATATAGCTTATTCAAAATTAAGATTAAAAGGTTTTAATGATAAAGATAATAAGAATTTTAATAAAATAAATGATTATAAAAATGTTGATAAATATATAAAAGAAAATTGTGCTTATGGGTGCAAATATTTTATATTAAAAAAAGAGGAATAAAATCACGAATTAATTGATATTATTATTGCATTGTGATATTATTATAATGAGAAATGATAGAGAGGAAGTGGCTTATGAATAAGATATCTGTAAAAAATATGGATGGAACAATGGAAGAAGTTGATTTAATTAATGCATTTAAATTAAATGATATTAATAAGAGTTTTGTTATTCTATCTAAAGGTGAAAAGATAGCTGATGGAATGAGTAAAATATATATTTCTGAATTTGTTGAAAGTGAGCCAGGTGTTTATAGCTTAATAGGAATTAAAGATGATCAAATGTGGAGTAAAGTAAAAGAAGCTATGAAACAAATTGTTGAAAGTTAGGTGAGACATCATGGAAATGGAAGGACAATTAGAAAAATTATTGCAAGGGCAAGTAGTTGCTACTGCTGATTATACAAATGCTAGAAAAGCAATTGGTGTTAGTGATGAACATCTTCAAGGAGATCCTTGTCCACTTGGAAAACAAGGTGCTTTTAAAAAGGCTGAAACTATTGAAACTTTTGATGCAGTGGGAGAAAAGCCAGCCGAAGGTGTAACTGAAACTTTAGATTTCACTGCTGGACCTGCTTCAACACCAGAGCCAACTTCAAATATTACATTAGGACCAGCACCAGAACCAACTCCAGAAGCTGAACCAGCTGGACCAAAATTTATTTTACCTGAGGCTCCAGTAAGTGATATTGCTACAGGAAATCCTGTTCAAGTTGAGCCATTGGATGCCTTACAAACAATGATACCTGATAGACCAGCAGAAGTAGTTACAGAGCCTGTAGTTGAAGAAGTTCCTACTGAAATGGCATTACCAGTAATGGATAATCAAGTTGTTGCAGAAGCACCAACAAGTGTTGATGAAAGCTTATTTGTTAATACTCCTGGAACTCCGGAGCCAACACCAACTGAATTGCCACAAAGTGCACCAGCAGCTTCTAGTGAAGCTAAAGTTGATCCAAATATGTTAAATGAAACAATAGTTAAAGCATTAGATCAATTAAAAGAAAGATTAAAAGCTGTTGTTGATGAAGAAGTTGAAAAATATAAAGCTGATTTATTAGGTGCAACTGAAAAGAAAGAAGAAAATGTTGAAACTGCTTTACAAGCTCCATTAGGGATGGAAACTCCAGCTGCAGTAGATGCTCCAGCCGAAGATAGTTTAATGGCAGCTGCATTAGATCAAATAAATAATATCTCAGAAGTACCTGAGTTAGATGTTCCAACATTATAATAAAAAATGACTAGTTTACATAAACTAGTTTTTTATTTGCGTTGAAATATGTTATAATTTGAGTGTGATTGATATGAAAAAGTATAAAGTTGGAGATATAGTTTGTGGAAATATAACAGGAATAACTGATTATGGTATTTTTGTTAAATTAGAAGATGGTTATACAGGTATGGTACATATATCTGAAATTTCTGATATGTACATAAGTAGCTTAGAAAGAATGTACGTACTAGAAGAAACAATAGAGTCTAAAATATTAGAAATAGACGAAGAGAAAAAACAAGTAAAACTATCATCTAAAGAGTTCAATGCAAAATCTAATAAGAGAAAGAAAATAAGAGAAGAAGGTAGAGGCTTTGAACCACTAAAAGAAAACTTAGATACTTGGGTTAAAGAAAAATTAGAAGAATTAAAAAAATCATCAAAAACACCATAAAAGTTGCATTTTTTCTTGACATAAAGGGCAATAAATGGTATATTTAATATCGCAAAAGCAAAAAATATGGGCGATTAGCTCAGTTGGTTAGAGCATCTGCCTTACAAGCAGGGGGTCGGGAGTTCGAGTCTCTCATCGCCCACCATATTTTTTTTATTTAATGCCGAAATAGCTCAATTGGTAGAGCAACTGACTTGTAATCAGTAGGTTACGGGTTCGATTCCTGTTTTCGGCACCAGTATGGAGAGTTAGCGAAGTGGCTAAACGCGGCAGACTGTAAATCTGTTCCTTCGGGTTCCGTGGTTCGAATCCACGACTCTCCACCACTTGTTAATTGCCTCGTAGCCAAGTGGTAAGGCACAAGACTTTGACTCTTGCATTCCGTTGGTTCGAATCCAACCGAGGCAACCACTTTTTTATAAATGTCTCGCTAGCTCAGCCGGTAGAGCACTTGACTTTTAATCAAGGGGTCTGGGGTTCAAATCCCCAGCGAGACACCATTTTATATAATGTGCCTCAGTGGCGGAATAGGTAGACGCACAGGACTTAAAATCCTGCGGGTGTAAAAGCCCGTGCCGGTTCGACTCCGGCCTGGGGCACCATTATTTAATTTATTTGGAGGAATACCCAAGTCTGGTTGAAGGGACCGGTCTTGAAAACCGGGAGGTCGAGAAATCGGCGCAGGGGTTCGAATCCCTTTTCCTCCGCCACGTATTTTAAGATCGCGAGATAGAGCAGTCTGGTAGCTCGTTGGGCTCATAACCCAAAGGTCGGAGGTCCAAATCCTCCTCTCGCAACCATGGTTCGTTGGTGTAGTGGTTATCACGCTCGCCTGTCACGCGAGAGATCACGGGTTCAAGTCCCGTACGAACCGCCATTTTTTATGGCTTCATAGCTCAGTTGGCAGAGCACAAGACTGAAAATCTTGGTGTCGTTGGTTCGATTCCAACTGAAGCCACCATTTTTTTACAAAAGATAGGGACTCAAGAGATGCACTCATAGCTCAACTGGATAGAGCATTTGACTACGGATCAAAGGGTTGGGGGTTCGAATCCTCTTGAGTGCACCATAAAATCGGGAAGTGGCTCAACTTGGTAGAGCATTTGGTTTGGGACCAAGGGGTTGCAGGTTCAAATCCTGTCTTCCCGACCATGAAGTAAATAAGTTCTTAGAAATAAGAACTTTTTTTATGCCCCCAACTAAAAAATGTCTTAGTACTACAGGCGATAATAGTTCATTCACCAACTCTAATATATTTGAAAAAATAGTTTATTCAAATTAGATTTATCTATGTCAAATGAAACACCATGATCGTGAACTTGACCTTGTCTTTTTTCACTATTATAAATATCCATAGAAAACGTAATGCTTATTATTCCTTTTTCAATTAAATTCAGAAAGTTATAAAAGTTAGAATATTTATAAATATCATATCTATAATATTTATAGTAGTTTATTCCGTTTTTATGTGTAGCCCATACTTGAACAAAAGCTAGACATTTAAGTTTTCTTAAAACAGCATTTTCAACATTTTCAAAAGTCCAGAAAATTGAATTATCAATTAATCTATAATTATCATTATAAACTAACAATAGAATTTTCTGCTCCTTATAGTCAATTCCGATTGAAAAGTAATAGAATAGCCCGGATTTGGTTATTTTATTAGCAAAAATAGTACAATTAAATGATTTGGTTGCACGTTTTCCCGGATTATAATGCCCGTATTTTTCTAGTATTTTTTTACTATCAAAAAAGTCATTACAGTTAGGAGATAGTTTAAATAAATGAATTGGTTTGTTGGAATATGCAAGTTTAGTTTTAATTTCAATAACGTTTTGAAAATCTGGATAGGGAAAATTATCAATTTCTTTACCCAATAGTTTTTCAAAAGTCAATCCAATGCCACTACTATCATTGTTAATTGCTTTAACATACCCTAAGTTGCGTATCTTACCAAATTTATAAATAAAGTTTCTGATTTCTTTTTCCATTTTTTAACTATATCTAAAACATGATTTTAGTGCAAATCACAAAAAATAGTTTTTTAAAAATTAAATTATAAAAATAGCATAAATGTTTAATAATTATAATGGTTAATTATCATTGATAATTAGTCAATAGCGCTAATATTATTAGTGTTTTTAAAATAATAGTAAAATTAATAATATATGTGTTATAAAAATAGAAGTAAAACTTCTATTTTTTCATTTATATATGATATAATTTATTGTAGAGGTTTTATATATGAATAATTCAATCTATGACTATATTTATTATTATAAGAATAAAAGTATCAAAGAAAATGAATGGAATGATATTGATACTTTGATTTGCAATGTACTTATATATTTACCCATGAACAATTTTAATGAGGAAAGAAAACTGAGCGAATTAAAAGTCAAAGAAGACGATATTCATGGAGTAATGATAAAAGGTGCTTATAAGATACTTAACTCCATCAAAGATTCTGTTCGTTATGAAAAAATGACTTTAAAGAACTTTATTATTATTAAAAATAAATCTACACAATTTGGGGCATGCGTTTTTAAAATAGGTAGAAAAAAAATAATTTCTTTTAAAGGTACAGATGGTTCATTAATTGGATGGATGGAAAATTTTAGATTAGGTTATGAATATCCTACAAACACACATATTTTAGGGATCGATTATTTAAAAAAGAATATTAATTTCTTAGATAAAGATGTAATAGTTACTGGTCATTCTAAAGGTGGCAATTTAGCTATCGTTGCCACTATGGAACAAAATGCATTTATAAGAAGTAAAATAAAAAGGATAATTAATTACGATGGCCCGGGATTAAGAGAAGAAGAATTTAATTCAAATAAATTTAATAATATTAAATATAAATTAACGAATTATCTGCCTACAGGAAGTGTAGTAGGTGCACTAATGTATAACATAGAGTATAATGTTGTGAAGACAAATGCCATTGCATTTGATGAACACTTCTTAGTTAACTGGGGTGTGTTTGGAGAATATTTTTTAGAAGGCAAACTTAGTACTATTAGTAAAAATCTTAATGATAGATCTATTAATGGACTATTAAATTTAGATCCTGAAAAAATGAAATCTGCTTTTGAAGAAGTTTTTAAAAATATAGAAAAAGATTATAGCAGTGATGTTAAATTTACTAGTCAAGATGTTATGGCAGTATATAATAGTATGAAAAAGATTGATAAGAATGTAGCAGGGTATTTAAAAGAAATAATATTTGCTATGGTTTCTAAACCAAAAAAATAAAAAAGATATTAAAGTGATTTAGCACTTAATATCTTTTTCTTTTCTTCTAATTCTTCACTTGATAAATCAAATCCATAGTATAGTCTTTCATCACTAGATAAATCTAGTCCTCTATAATAAAAAGCTCTATTAGGATATCCTAAATTAAATAAGAATTTAATACTTGGCCCTTCAGGACTATTTTTATATGATTGCAACATTACTTTATACAAATAATATTCTTCTAATCTATATATTATACTTAAATCTTTTCTAACACTTTCTAGCATTTGTAATATTTTCTCAGTTGAGTGAATTTCCGCAAAACGCTCAATTATAGATCTGTTATAATTTAAATTATAGAATATTTTAGCTTTAATTAATTCAATTGTCCTTGGAATTCCTGTCTCAATTTTTTCAATTGCATCATAATAGATAGATAATTCTTGTAAGTTTTTAACGAAATGAATTTCATCTGCAATTAATTGTTGCTCTACGGATTTGTTTTTTTCATAGTAATATTTTTCTTGAAGTGCATGTTCAAGTTCATGCATGCAAGTATGCAATATTTCTAAATTCATTCTAAAAAATTTATAGAATGGAGGCAAATTTTGTTCAACTTTTGCATTTATACAATATTTTCCATTCAATAAACCACTATTCATATGATTAAGAAGTATGTGAACTGTATCATCCAAAAAGTACCCACGTTCTATTCCAAAATCTTTATTAATAGCATGTTTAACATCTAAATTATATTCACTAATTAATATATCTAGTATTCTTGATACTGCTTGTTCATCAAATAGTATAGTTCTATTACTATAATCGTATAACATATCTAATATGTTTTTCATATTATAACCCCCTTAAACAAATTGGGTAAATTGTATCACAAATACATTAATAAGTCAAAAATTACCTTGTTTATATTATTATAATATATTAAAATATTAGTGGTGATAACATGGTTAATGAAATACTAAATAATTTAGAATTTTTGCAAGATAAAGAATTATTAAAAAGCAATATAGATAAAGATATGAATGAGGTTTTTAATAATTTATTGGATGACATTATGAAAAGATGGATAAATAAATATCCTATGTTTGAACCTTTTAGTGGATTAATATCTATTAGAATAAATGATGAAGATTATTATATACCATTTGGTAAAAATAAATATGATAAAGAAACAATTTTTGATATAGCTTCTATGAGTAAAGTATATACTGAGATGATTTTGTTTAGTGTTTTGAATGACTATAATCTAACATTAGATACTAAAGTTAAGGACATATGTAGTTTGTATAAAGAAGATATTTCTGAGTTGACTTTAATGGACTTAATTAGCTTCAATAATGAGTATAGGACTGAAAAAGATATAAGAGAGTGTCATAATAAAAAAGAAGCCCTAGAAGCACTTAGAACTGCTTATTTAGTGCCTTCATTAAAGGGAATATATAAATATACTGATATACCTTTAATGATATTAGCTGATGTATTGGAAGACTATACTAGAATGAGTTATAAAAAATTATTTAATAAATATATAATAGACAAATATAATTTAAGAAATACTTATTTAGACATAGATAGTGATAAATATGTGACTATTAATAAAAATCTAACAAATGATCCTAAAGCTAATATAATGGGTGGATATCATGGCCATTGTGGAGTTAAGTCAACAAGTGAAGATTTTAATAAATTTCTATCTCAGGTATTAGACTGCAAATATAATGACTTATTAATTACACCATCTAAAACAACAACTTTAGAAGGAGAAACTAGAGTAGAAAAAGCTCTTGTTGGTAATTTTAATTTACCAAATAAGAAAGAATTGGGGTTATCAACTTCATACGTAACTAAAGAAGGCTTTGCTATTCAAGGAAGTGTTAGGTGTCATGGTGAGTCGTGTAATTTTTATATAGATGGTAAAGAATATAGAGTTACATCTTCAATATTTATAGATCTATATACACAATATAAATCATTAAAAGAACTTGAAAGTCAAACAGGAAAAATATATACTAAAATATATAATGTAGATGATTATGGAGAATTAATAATGTGTGATGTAAGAGACGTTATTAAATATACGGAAGAATATAAAGAACTAACTAATGCAGTTGGTATTTGTAGAACAATAGCATTATATAATTATTTAAAGAAAGAAGGAGAATAATATGAAAAAGAAAAATCTTATCGAGGCAATAGTATCAACAATTTTATTTATTGTATATACAGTCTTATTGATAAAAGTAGATGTTAAGCCAATTGGACCTAATGGATCTAGTGTTGGTTTTGCTAAAATGAATGGGTGGTTTAGAGATTTAATTGGTCAAAATAATTTTATGTATAAATTAAGCGAATTTTTAGGAATAGTAATCCTTATGTTAGTATTTATTTATGCATGCATTGGTTTATATCAATTAGTTAAAAGAAAGAGTTTATTTAAAATAGATAGAGAAATTATTATTTTAGGATGCTTTTATGTAGTAGTATTTGCATTATATATTTTATTTGATAAAGTTGCTATTAACTATAGACCAATTCTTATTGATGGAGAATTAGAACCATCATTTCCATCATCACATACAATGTTAGCTTTATGTGTAGGACTATCGTCATTAATAGTTAGTAAATCATACTTTAACAAAAAGTATATTCAATATTTTGATATTGTAACATGCGTTTTAACTGCTTTAGTTTTAGCAGGTAGATTATTAAGTGGGGTGCATTGGTTAAGTGATATCTTTGGCGGCGTATTATTATCATGTGCATTACTTGCAATTTTCAAAACTATTTATGAAAGAGAGTGATAGATATGTTTGAATATAATCCAAACCAAGAATTATTAGATTATTTAGGAACTGCTATGCTAGAGTTTCCTGCTGCTCAAGCAGATTTAATAGCTTTCCAAATACAACAACAAAATCAACAACAAGTTGGTTTATATAATGATGATTTATCTGAAGATGAATCAGATGATTACACATTAAAATTAACAAGATAAGAGGATATTTAAATGATACATACTTTAGGATTATACTTTTTAGCTTTTATGACATATTCATTTATTGGATGGTTAATAGAAGTTATATTAACAATAATAGAAGATAAAAAATTAGTAAATAGAGGTTTCTTTGTTGGACCATATTGTCCAATATATGGATGCGGTGGAGTATTAGCAACATTAATTCTTAGTAAATATAGTGAAGATTTATTGGTACTATTTATATTAGGCATAGTAATCTTTTCAATATTAGAATACTTCACAAGCTATGTTCTAGAAAAAATATTTCATGCTAGATGGTGGGATTATAGTAATTATAAAATTAATCTAAATGGAAGAATTTGCTTAGTAGGAATGCTATTTTTTGGAATATTAGGTGTTGTTGTAATTAGATTTGTTAATCCGGTTTTATTTGGATTTTTGAACAATCTAAATGATAAAACATTTGATATATTATTTATTTCATTAGCACTTATTTTTATAGCGGATATGATATTCTCATTTAATATTTTGGATGGAATTGGAAAAGAAAATAAATTAGTTGAGAGTGATAATACAGAAGAGATTAATAAGATTGTTATTAACAAAATAATTAATTTAGGGTGGGGGTATAAGAGAATTATAAAGGCCTTCCCAAATATTAGAATTATTTTAAATAATGCTAAGAATAAAATAGGTGGAAACATTAAAGAATTTAATTTTAAACAAAGAAGACTTAAAGAAAAAGGCGATAAGAAATTAGAACATTTAGAAGAAAAACATCAAACTAGAATTAATAAATTAATAGCTAAATATAATAAGAAAATTATTGACGCAGGTAAAGACAAGTAAATGTAAGAAAGGTTTACTTTTCTTTTTTTATATAGTAAAATTAATGTACTGAAAGAGTGATAAAAATATGATGGATAGAGAATTTATAGACATTGTAGAAGATATATTAAGTAATAAAGAATATCAAAAGTTAGATCATGAATATCATCATGGCACTACTAGATTGAACCATTCAATTAGAGTTGCTAAGAGAACTTATTTAGCTACTAAAAAAAGAGGTTTGGATTATAAAGCTGCTACAAGAGCTGCACTTCTTCATGATTTCTTTACTGAGGATCAAATTAAATCTAAGATGCTAAAAGTTGCTTATGAGCATCCAATCAGAGCATATGAAAATGCATCTAAATATTATTCGTTGAGTAAGAAAGAGGGTAACATAATTAGAAGTCATATGTTCCCACTATCAAAAGAATTTCCAAAAAGTAGAGAAGCAATAATAGTAACTTTATCAGACAAAAAAATAGCATGCATAGAGTATGCTAAATATAAATTTAATCCTAAAAACTTAAAGCATTTGGTTTCTTTTACTAAGTAATAAAAGTATGTTATAATTAAATTATAATGTGGATGTGGTAATATGGTTAAATTATCAAATAGAGTTTCATATATATCAATATTTGTAATTTTATTTGTTTTAATTGCCATATTTTTTATTGGTAGAAATATATACTTTTTAAATAATAATTTGGAACTAGAAGCAGTATTTTATATGTATGAAAAAAGTGGAGAACAGTATAAAGTTTCATATCTATATGAACACAAGAATAAGACATATTTTTTCAGTGAAATGGATGATAGTAAACCAAAACCAGCATCTAAAAAGATTATTTATTGTAATAAAAATAATATTAAGAGATGTGTTACTAACAAAGAAATTTATATAAAAGAGATAATTATTTCAATTTTTTTATTAATTCCTATACTTATTTTTATGATTATTTTTGGCCTAAAAAAAGGGAAAAATTGACACTTATGTATCGAAAATGATACATAAAATTTACATGTATTCTTTTACATGTAAATAAAATGACAAACACATACTATATATATTATTATATATATATATATATAATATTAATGTACATTAATGTATAGCTGAAACATGTTACTTTTAACCATGTATAGTAATCATTTGAAGGGAAAAAATCAGTTTACACAGTGTATCATATTTGATACACTTGTTTTATTTTCGAATCAAAAAAACTTTTTAAAAAAAAGCCTTGACAACCCATTTTTTCTGAATATAATATTGTCTCGCATGTAAGGGGGAATAGGTCATGCTTAAGAAATTATTAGCAATAGTAGTTATTGCAACAGTATTCTTTTTCAACTTCTCATATGTAGTTGCAGAAGAAAATATTATGGAAGGAGAAACTAAGGCAGAAGAATCTGTAGTAGTTGCCGTTAGCGAAAATGTTCAACCTGAACAAACTGTAGTTCCTGAAGAAACAGTTAATCAAGTTGATACTGAGAAGGTTAGCGATGTACCAGCTGTAGAAGAAACAGTTGCTGAAGAACCAGTTGTTGTTGAAACACCAGTAGTTGATGGAAATGAAACTGCAGAAGCACAAACTTTAGAAGAACCAGTTGTTGAAGAACCAGCTCCAGTTATTAAAGCAACAAGAGCTGCTGCTCATGTATTAACAATTAATTTTGTAGATACAAGAACAAACACAACAACTACTAAGACTTATAAAAGTAATTCAACTAATACAAGAGTTGCTACATGGTCATATGTAGGATTAGAATCAATTGGTATGAATTATGTAAATGATTCTGAAACAAATTACAAATATTCATTCTTAGGTTGGTTTACTACTGATGATCAACAAGTTAATAACGTTGAGGAAACTTCATTATTAGATGGTCTATTAGGTATTAAGAAAACATATAAAGGAACAACACAACCAACTACATTAGATATTACAGTTGGTGAATTAACTGAAGATATTGAAATTACATTGTCTTCAAAATGGCAATCAAATTATATGGCATCAGTTACATTACATATTTATGATACTAGACCTGCTAACAATAATAAGGAAATAACAATTAAGAATCCTACTAAAGTTATTAATACTAATACAAATGGTTCATTACAAAGAGTAGATTTAGATCAAGTATTTCCTGCAGATGCAACATATACAGCATTTGCTTATAATGAAATGAAGACTAAAGAAAAAAATGGAGCACTAGAATATAAATTTGTAGGATGGAAAGATTCTAATGGAAATATTATTGGTAGTGAAGGATATGAATTTCCAGATGAATGGAAAACAGTTCTAGATAGTTATGAATTAAAAGATGAAAGAATTTCTAATGTTGATAAAAAGCAAAATTTATATTTAACTCTTAAGAAGATATTAGAAGTTACTGCTACATCAGATGTAGACATTAATATATATTCAGTTTGGGAAGAATTCACAACAGCTAATTTAACTCATATATATGAAGATGAAGTATCAACAGGTAGTGGTAGTTGGTCAAGCAAAACAGGTGGTGTAGTTGAATATACACACACATTCACTAATCCAGAAGATAAAACACCAAAAGAGGATTACAATTTCCTATATTGGCAATTTGAATTAAATGATGGTGAAGAAGACGATCAAGTAGACGTTAATAAAAAATATTGTGAAGGTGAAGATTGTGCAAATGCAGAATTCACATATAGCTTAAAGAACAAACCAAGTAAATGGGAAGGAACAGTTTATTCTTATGCTTGGTGGCAAGCAAGCGTTACATTAAATTTATATGATGGTAAAGATTTATTAGGAACAGCTAAAACATTTGATAAGGTTAGCGTAAGTGATGTTTTAGAAAAAGATCCTGAAAAAGTTGGTTATAGATTCCTAGGATGGTTAGATTCAGAAGGAAACAAAGCAACTAAGACTTCATTTGAAGCAGATGTACCATCTAAAAACCCAGAAGTACGTTCTTATAATTTATATGCTTCTTGGGAAAGAATTATGAGAGATATAGTAGTTACTAAGGAATGGGATGACAGTGATAATAATGATAAAGTTAGACCAGATAGTGTAACAGTATATTTAAAGAATGGCGATGAAACAGTTGAAACTGTTGAATTAAGCGAAGATAATAAATGGACTTATACATTTAATGTTCCACAATTTGATGAAAAAGCTGAAATAGCTTATACAGTTGAAGAAAAAGAAGTAGAAGGATATACTACTGAAATTAATGGAACATTAGAAGATGGATTTGTTATTACAAATACTCATGATGTTGAAACAGTTAAGGTTAGTGTTACAAAAGTATGGGATGATAAAGATAACTATAATGGTATGAGACCAGAAACAGTTATGGTTGTATTATTAGCAAATGGAGAAGAAGTTGATTCAACTTTACTAAGTGAAGAAAATGGATGGACTTATACATTTGAAGCTGCTAAGAATGCAGATGGAAAAGAAATTGAATATACAATCAAAGAAGTTGAAGTTGAGAATTATTGGGTTGAAGTAGAAGGAAATATGACAGATGGATTTACAATTACTAACACTTACTTCGGTGAAGGTGGTAATGATGATCCAATTCCAGAACCAGAACCTGAAACAACTCCAAGTTCAAATCCAAAAACTGGAGATAGTATATATACATATATAGCAATGTTATTAATTAGTTTAATTGGATTAGTTAAAACAACATTTGCTTATAGAAAAAATAACTAACTTATAGTTCAAAACTATAAGTTTTTTATTTGTGATATAATTATTTTGAGAGTGATAATTATGACAAAAAACTTATATACAGAAAGATTGGATTTAAAAATTCCAACCATTAAAGAACAAAAAAGATTATGGGAAATATTAATAAATGAAGATGTTAATAAATATTATTTTCCAACACCAGATAGAATATTTAATAAAAATAATTTTAAAAAAGATAATATAAATGATTTAAAAAAAGCACGAAATATTTTTATGGAACAGTTATTAGATTGGAATAGACAAGAACCATTTTATGAAAAAAAGATAGAAAGTATTCAGCTTCAAGAAGATTCTCAAAAGTATACTTGGAGTATATTTTTGAAAGATACAAATATAGTAATAGGACAAATAACTTGCCAATCAAAAGATGAAAAAAATGAATTAATTAGAGATGTAGGTTGGTATATAGATCCAAAATATCAAGGTCATGGATATGCATCTGAAGCAGCATTTACAATGTTAGATTATATGTTTAATGAAGTAGGTATAGAAGAAATAAAAACTAGTGCTGCAAAGATAAATATTGGTTCATGGAAGATAATGGAGAAGTTAGGATTTGAATATATTGGTGATAAAAAATCAACATACTTTGATGGTGATGAAATACTAATTTCTAAAGAATATTTTTGTAATAAAAAGATGTTTAATGACAATAAAAAATAGGAATCAAATTCCTATTTTTTTATGATTAATTTTTAATTTTATTTTTATAAATTACATTAATATCAACAGCTCCACTTATGCCTGAAACTTTACCTCTAGATGTTGCTTGCCACATCATATATTCTTTTTTGAAGTCATTATTTGATGTGTAATATGCAAGCCAAGTATTGTTGTGAACATCCCATAATTTGTTTAAATAATATGCACTAGAATATAACATTGTATTATATCCATGCTTTCCTAATTCTTCTTTAAATGTTAAATATAGATCATTTAAATCTTTAAAACTTAAATTATATTTGTTAAAACTTCCCCAATTTTCCCAGTCAAATGCAATAGGTAATTCTAGTGTTTGACCTTCTAAATTTTTAACTATAAATTCAGCTTGCTCTTTAACATCTTCTTTAGTTTTAGCATATGAATAGAAGTAAACTCCAACAGGAATTTTTTGTTCTTTGAAGCCTTTTAAGTTTGCTTTAAACTTACTATCAAGTTTTAATTTACCACTTGAAGGACCATATCCTAATCTAATAATAGCAGCTTCAACGCCATCTTTTTTTACTTTAGAAAAGTTAATATCACCTTGCCAAACACTAACATCTACAGCTATCATTGTGTTCTCATTTTTGTACTTATCAATGTAATTTTGAACATCAATTTTTGGTTTTGAAGATGAGCTAGATGATGAAGAAGATGACTTAGGTTTTTTCTTAACAATAAGTTTAAAATCTTTAGATTCTTCATTACCACTGTCATCCCTAGCAATGTATTTTACCTTATATTCACCAACTTTATTTAGGTCAAAATTTCCTTCAATATGACAGTCAGGTTTAGATGTTTGATTGTCTCCACAAAGGTATTTATTGACAACTTTTTCTTCACTTGAACCAGTATAAACAGTGACACTACTACCACCTAAAATTAGAGGCTTAACATTATCAACAACACTATATTTTATTTCATAATTTTCAAAATTATAAGTGTTATCTCCAAGTGTAATTGTGTCCAAAGTTTCATTAGTTTCGATACCAGTAAGGTCTCTCAAATATACCTTATCATTAAAGTTATAAGACAAATTTTCAAGTGTAATTATTTCTTTTTTAGTATCAATTTTTGCCTCATTTTTTTCACTTTCAACAGTCTCATTTTGATCAATTTTTGGAGTTTGCTTTAATACCAAAATGTATAAAAAATAACACCCTGTGAACACTAAAAAAACTAATATAATTGTAATAATATTTTTCTTCATAATATAGTTATATCACTTTTTAAAAACAATTAGAAGACAAACATTAAAAAAATTACCTTGACAAAAAAGAAAATATGAATATAATAAATTACAAACGCGCAGTGTTTAGGGGGAATTTGGTTATGAAGAAAAGACTATTTATAGGCGTAATTTTAACTTTTTTTATCTTCTTCGGAATAGTAAATTTTGTTAAAGCTGAAGAAGTAGAATCTACAGAAAGTGAGGATAAACAAGCAGTAGTTGTTACTGATAATGCAACACCAGTTGCTCAAAGTGATAGCTCGGTTGAGGAGCCACAAGAGTCACAACCAGCACCAGAAAATGTGCCACAAGAGCCATCTACTGAAACTATCAGTAATAGTAATGATAGTGAACTCAGCGGTGATAATAATGCTGATTCACAAGAGGTTGTTATTCCAAACAATACTAATACTTTAGAAGGAAATAGTACTCAAGTAGATAACAATAATAATGATAATGAAAGTACTGGTAGCAATGACATTGTTAGTGATACAAATGTAAATGTTGATCCAACAAAAATAACAACATTAGCTAGCGGTGATAATAATATAAATAATGAAAGCGATGAAGTTGTTGATGAACCAATTCAAACAAGAGAGGTTACCACAACAACAATTAATAGAGATTATAAAATTGAATCAGGAGAAGGAAAGAGTGTTACACTTTCAAAAATATTTGAAGACTTATCAATCGATATTAATCTTGCAGATGTAACAAATGTTGAAAGTAGTAGTCCAACACAAATTGTTGTTACTTCAACTTCTGGTGATTGGACAATCTCAAGTCCAAGTGTATTTTTAACACAAGAGACATTAACAGTTGAAACAGAAGGAACAAGATATGTTATAAGATTAACAGATACAACAGTTCCAGATCATAGTAAAGAATTAATTGATAATGGTGATGGAACTTATACATTAGAATTAACAATTACAGGTGAAGCTGAAAAGCAACCAAACAATGTTAACGTTATAGTTATATTAGATGTATCTGGTAGTATGGATACAACAGCAACAACAGAAACAACATACACACCAACAACAGGAAATGGTAACAATCTATATGGACTAGTAAATAATGAATACGTAGCATTAACTAGAACAGGTAGAGGAGCTAATAGTAGATATTGGTATAATTATCCTAACTGGATAGAATACACAGGACAAAGATATACAAGACAAAATGCTAATAATAGTAGATTAGATGAAGCACAAGATGCAGTAAATAGTTTAGCTGAAGCTTTACTAGCAAACAACGGAAAAGATGGTAACCCAGTAGACACTGTTGAGATATCATTAATAACTTTCTCAAATGGAGCAGACATTGCTCAAACACCAACAACAGATTTTGCAACATTCCAATCAACAGTAAATGCATTAGATGCTGATGGTGGTACAAACTGGGAAGCAGCATTAAAGAAAGTATCAAATGTTAACTTTGGTGAAGGAGACAATGATCCAGTATATGTAATATTTGTATCAGATGGAGCTCCAACATTTAGAGACACAAGAGATGGACATAATGATTGGAATGGAGATTATGGTGCATATGGTACTGGTTATGAACAACAACCAAATATGCAACGTAGTTATGACAATGCTATAGATGATGCTACAAATGTAGTAACAGCTATAGGTTCTAAAAATTTCTATACAATATTTGCTTACGGTGGAGAAACTGGAGCAAATTATATGACTAGCTTAACAACTGAGTCAGGTGGTGTAGCAGCAAACAATTATACAGCTGCAAACACTGCAGGTTTACAAGAAGCATTTAATTCAATCTTAACAGCAATCGAAATGGCAGGTTTCGGAAATGTAGGATTAGATGATGGAACAACAAGTTATGTTGAACATACAAATTATGAAACTACATCTGATGTTAGTCAATTACTAGTAGTAGATGAAAGTTCATATAAATATTATAAGATTAAAAATGGGGTACAAGAAGAATGGACTGATGCACCAAGCGCATCATTAGATGATAAAGGACATGTAGTTTGGAATTTATCTGAAGAAGGTGTTCTTGAAAATGGAGTTACTTATAAAGTTACATTTAGAGTATGGCCAAGCCAAGAAACATTAGATTTAATTGCAGACTTAAAAAATGATCCATCTTTATATAATAGTTTAGATGGAAACATTACAAAATATTTAGTAGAAGATGGTAATGGTGGATATACTTTATTAACAAATACAGTAGCATCATTAACATTTACAGATACAAGAGATGATAATCCTCAAGAAACAACAGCAACTTATTCAAACCCAGAGCCAGTTAAAACAATGGCAACAGAATTATTATCTATTACAAAAGAATGGGATAATGATATTGATGATAAAGATAAATCACCAGTAACATTAAAAGTTTTAAAAGATGGTGAAGATTGGGAAACAATTTCATTAGGTGGAGATAAATGGACAGACAGTCGTTATATATCAATTGGTATTATGACTGTTGATGAAAATGGACAAGTTACAATTTTAGATTCAGGACATGATTTCTCATTTGGAGAATTAGGTTCAGATGTTTATAACTGGGAGTTAAAAGCACAAACTGTTCACCCAATGTTAGTTAATGGAAAATTAGTAATATTAATATATGATGGAACAACAGCACCAACTTCAGGAACTGAAGGTGTTGATTGGTTCAAAATTAATGTAGGAACAGCAGAAAATCCTTCTTATAAATATTATCTAAAAGGTGAGGAAACTCAAACAGCAAGTTTAACTGCTACAAATGAACGTAGAAGTTGGATCGATATTACAAAGGCTGTTGAGTACGATCCACAATCTGCACACTTTGATGATCAAACATTTACTTTTGAAATAACAGTTCAAGATAAAGAAGCACAAGATGTTTGGTTCTCAATTAAAGAAACAAAAGATAAAGATTCAAGATTTATTACAGCTGCTGATGGACTAGTTGTAACTGAAGCACAAAAAGAAAATGGAACAGAATATTATTTTGTTCCAAGTGGAAGAACTTTTACAGTAAGTATGAAAGCTGGATGGAACTTACGTATTATAAACTTACTAAAAGGTACAACATATACTATCAATGAAATTAACATTGATCCAAAATTTGAATTTAAAAATATTTCATATAATAATACTACTTATGTAGATGAAAATGGAACAACTGTAAGTTATGTTCCAACAATATCTAGTAAAACTGTTAGCGGAGAAATAAAGAGCGCTAACGTAGCATATGAATATACATATACTAATAAGAACGTATTAACAGAAATAGTTGTTACAAAAATTTGGGATGATGGAGATAATCAAAATCGTCCAGATACAATAACACTACATTTATATAATGGTACAAAAGAAGTTTCACAACCAACTACTTATACAGTTGATACAAAAACTGGAAATTGGGTATATACTTATGTAGAATTACCAGTATATGATGCAAATGGTAATAAAATAACTTATACTTTAGGATATTCTAATGTACAAGGTGAAGATAAAGTTGATGGATATTTAGATCCAGTTATTACTGGTGATGCTATTAATGGATATTTTGTAACTAATACTTTAGCAGCAAATGTAAAAGTTGTAAAAGTATGGTCAGATGCAAATAACCAAGATGGTAAGAGAAAAGATGTTAATGCAGTAGTAACATTACTAGCTAATGGAGAAGATGCTGGAGAGCAATCTCAAAATGTTGGAATAACAAATGATTGGTCATATACATGGACTAACTTACCAGCATATATAAATGGTGTAGCAGTTGTTTACACAGTAAATGAAACAATGGCTGACGGAAGTGAATATACATTTATTCCAGGAGAAGCTTTCTCAGCAACAACAGATGTTAATGGAACAATAACTATTACAAATAGCTATGAACCAAAAACAATATCTGTAATAGTAACAAAAGTATGGAATGATGCAAGTAACCAAGATGGTAAGAGAAAAAATGTAGGAGCAACAGCTCAATTATTAGCAAATGGAGTTGATGCTGGAAAAGAAACAGCAACTGTAGGAACAGCAGATGGTTGGTCATATACATGGACTAACTTACCAGTATATGCAAATGGTGTTGCAATTGTTTATACAGTAAATGAAACAATGGCTGACGGAAGTGAATACTTATTTGATGGAAGTACTTCATTTACAGCAGCAGAAGAAACAAATGGAACAATAACTATTACAAATAGCTATGAACCAAAAACAATTAACATTACAGTAGCAAAAGTATGGTCAGATGCAAATAACCAAGATGGTAAGAGAACTAACGTTGGCGGAGTAGCAACATTACTAGCTAACGGAGAAGATGCAGGAAAAGAAACTGCACAAGTAGGAACAACAAATAATTGGACTTATACATGGACTAACTTACCAGTATATGCAGATGGAGTAGCAATTGTTTATACAGTAAATGAAACAATGGCTAATACAAGCGAATATACATTTGAAGGAAGCACTTCATATGAAGCTACTGAAGATACAAATGGAACAATAACTATTACAAATAGTTATGAACCAAAAACAATAAATGTTACAGTAACAAAAGTATGGTTAGATGAAAGTAACCAAGATGGTAAGAGAAAGAGTGTAGGAGCAACAGCTCAATTATTAGCAAATGGAGTTGATGCAGGACAACAAACTCAAAATGTTGGAATAACAGATAATTGGTCATATACATGGACTAACTTACCAGTATATGCAAATGGTGTTGCTATCGTTTATACAGTAAATGAAACAATGGCTGACGGAAGTGAATACTCATTTGATGGAAGTACTTCATTTACAGCAGCAGAAGAAACAAATGGAACAATAACTATCACAAATAGTTATGAACCAAAAACAATAAATGTTACAGTAACAAAAGTATGGAATGATACAAATAACCAAGATGGTAAGAGAAAAGATGTTAATGCAGTAGTAACATTATTAGCTAATGGAGAAGATGCTGGAGAACAATCTCAAAACGTAGGAATCACTAATGATTGGTCATATACATGGACAAATTTACCAGTATATGCAAACGGAGTAGCAATTGTTTATACAGTAAATGAAACTATGGCTGATGGAAGTGAATATACAATAGGTAGAATCACAAGTTATACAGCAAGTGAAGATACAAACGGAACTATTACAGTAACAAATAATTATAATGTTAAAACAACACAAGTTACAGTAACAAAAGTATGGAATGATGCAGATAACCAAGATGGTAAGAGAAAAAATGTAGGAGCAACAGCAATCTTATTAGCTAATGGAGTAGATGCTGGTGAAGAAGTTCAAACTGTTAGTACAGAAGATGGTTGGACATATACATGGACAAACTTACCAGTATATGCAAATGGTGTTGCAATTGTTTATACAGTTAACGAAACAATGGCTGATGGAAGTGAATATACATTTGAAGGAAGCACTTCATATGAAGCTACTGAAGATACAAATGGAACAATAACTATCACAAATAGTTATGAACCAAAAACAATTAACATTACAGTAACAAAAGTATGGGATGATGCAAATAACCAAGATGGTAAGAGAACTAACGTTGGCGGAGTAGCAACATTATTAGCTAATGGAGAAGATGCTGGAGAACAATCTCAAAACGTAGGAATCACTAATGATTGGTCATATACATGGACTAACTTACCAGTGTATGCAAACGGAGTAGCAATTGTTTATACAGTAAATGAAACTATGGCTGATGGAAGTGAATATACATTTGAAGGAAGCACTTCATATGAAGCTACTGAAGAAACAAATGGAACAATAACTATTACTAATAGTTATGAACCAAAGACAACAAGCATCACTGTTACAAAAGTATGGGATGATGCAAGTAATCAAGATGGTAAGAGAAAAGATGTAGGAGCAACAGTAACATTATTAGCTAATGGTACTGATGCTGGAGAACAATCTCAAAGAGTATCAACTGAAGACGGTTGGTCATATACATGGACTAACTTACCAGTATACGCAAATGGTGTTGCTATCGTTTATACAGTAAACGAAACAATGTCTGATAATAGTGAATATACAATTGATGAAATTACAAGTTTCACAGCAAATGAAGAAGAAAATGGAACAATAACTGTAACTAACAGTTATGAACCAAAGACAACAAGTATTACTGTTACAAAAGTATGGGATGATGCAAGTAACCAAGATGGTAAGAGAAAAAATGTAGGAGCAACAGTAACATTATTAGCTGATGGACAAGATGCTGGAAAAGAAACAGCAACTGTAGGAACAGCAGATGATTGGTCTTATACATGGACTAACTTACCAGTATATGCAAACGGAGTAGCAATTGTTTATACAGTAAATGAAACAATGTCTGATGGTAGCAAATACACAATTGATGAAATTACAAGCTTCACAGCAAGTGAAGAAGAAAATGGAACAATAACTATAACAAATAGTTATGAACCAGAAAAAGTTGATGTAACTGTAACTAAGGTTTGGGATGACAAAGATGATCAAGATGGAATCAGACCAGAATCATTAGTAGTTACATTAAGTGATGGTACTGAGGTAACATTAACAGCAGCAGATAAATGGACTGCTACAGTTGAAGGATTACCAAAGTATAAAGATGGAGAAGAAATTAAATATACATGGACTGAAGGTGAATTACCTGAAGGATATACAATGACTTCTAATACTACTGAAGGATTAGTAACAACTATTACTAATACTCATGAAGTAGAAAAAGCTGATGTAACAGTAACTAAAGTTTGGGAAGATAATAATAACCAAGATGGAATTAGACCAGAAGAAATTGAAGTAACATTATATGCTAATGGTGAAAAAGTAGAAACAGTTAAATTAAATGAATCAAATGATTGGTCATATACATTTGAAAAATTAGATGTTAAAGCTAATGGAAAAGATATTGAATATACTGTTTCTGAAGTTAGCGTAGATGGCTATACAACAACTATTGATGGTTTAACAATCACTAATACTCATGAAACTAAGACAAGAGAAGTTACAGTATCAAAAGTATGGGATGATAAAGATAACTATGAAGGTTTAAGACCAGCAAGTGTAACTATTATCTTAAAAGCTGACGGAGAAGAAGTTAATTCAGTTGAATTAAATGAATCAAATAATTGGACATATACATGGACTGAATTAGATTACTATAAAGATGGATCTGTAATTACATATACAGTTGAAGAAAATGAAGTACCTGAATATTACACAGAAATTACTGGTGATATGGATGAAGGATTTGTAGTTACAAATACTCACTTTGGATCAGGTGGAGATGTACCTCCTTCTGACAATCCAAAAACAGCTGACAATGTAGTTACTTATATAGCTATGATGTTAATTAGTTTATTAGGATTAATTAGATTATCATATGCATATATCAAAAATAATTAAAAGAAACATTTAATGTTTCTTTTTTTATGTTATAATAATGGTACATAGGTGATATCATGGGGAGAACAATGTTTTTGGTTATTAAAAGAATATTTGATATTATTATTTCAATTATAGGAGTTCTTTTTTTAATTATATTAACAATAGTATTTAGAATATTGTTCTTTTTAACTGGTGATTTTCATAGGATGTTCTATACTCAAGAAAGAATTGGTAAGAATGGAAAGAAGTTTAAACTTTATAAATTTAGAACAATGTGTATTAATTCTGAAGAAGTATTAAATGATTTATTAAAGGATCCTAAAACAAGAAAAAAATGGGAAGAGCATTATAAATTAGATAATGACCCTAGAGTTACTAAAGTAGGAAAAATATTAAGAAAAACATCATTAGATGAAATACCACAAGTTATTAATATTTTGATTGGAGATATGTCTTTAATTGGACCAAGACCTATTACTTTGGGAGAGGTATTAGAATATAAAAAAGACAAAGATAAATTATTAAGTGTTAAGCCAGGATTAACTGGTTGGTGGGGAGTTAATGGTAGAAGTAATACTACTAAAAAAGAAAGAATGAAACTTGAGTTATATTATGTAGACCACATGAGTTTGAAGTTAGATATAAAAATATTTTTTATGACTTTCTTAAAGGTGTTCATTGGTGATGGCGCTCAGTAGTATTGAAAAAAAAGCTTATTTAAATTATAATTAAAATAGAGGTGTTGAACATGGATTTAAAATCTAGAAATATTATTCTTGCAATATGTGGAGTTGCTATACTAGGTTGTGTAGCATATTTATTAGTTGATTTTAATATTATAAATTTTGGAGATGAAAAAGAGGATAATCCTCCTGTAGTTAATGAAACAGTTACTCCAGCTCCAGAACCACAACCAGAGGCAAGTAAACTAACTATATTTGATGAAAATTCAAATAGTAGACCATATGCAATTATTATTAATAATCAACCAGGTGCTATTAAAGCTCAAACTGGACTTAATGATGCATATTTAATTTATGAGTTCCCAATTGAAGGTGGTATGTCTAGAAGTATGGCATTATTTAAAGATAAAGAAACTGCTCAAATAGGAACAGTTAGAAGTGCTAGACAATATCATCCATATTTTGCAATTGAAAATGATGCAATATTCGTTCACTGGGGAACTAATCATCCAGCAGCAGATGTTCTTGGAAGTGTTAAAATTAATCATATAGATGCTAATTCACATGGAGGACCATTCTTTAGAAAGAATCCATTTAAGTTAGCAACAGAACATACTGGATATACAAGTTTACCTAAATTAAAATCTTTTGCAGAAAAGAAAAAATGGAGATTAACAACTGAAGTAAAACCTCCAATTAAATATTCATATACTAATGTTGATTTATCAACTATGGAAGGTGCTAAGGCAGCCAATACAGTTGAATTAAAATATTCTGGAAGTTATAAATTAAAATATACATATAATGCATCAACTGGTTTATATGAAAGAATTTATAATGGTAAAGATCATAAGGATTATATTACAGGAGAAAAATTCACTGCTAAGAATATTATCGTAGCATATGTAGGTATTGGAAGTGTTAAAGGTTATACTGATACAGCTGGTACTAATTATTTAGATATGACTGTTACCGGTAGTGGAAAAGGTTGGTATATTACAAATGGATATGCTAGAGAAATAACATGGACTAAAGAATCAAAAACTGGTCAATCAGTTTATAAATATACTGATGGAACAGAAATTAATGTTAATGATGGAAGAACATATATTAACTTCTTCAATAAATCAAAAACAGTATCAATAAAATAAGCTATTTATATAGCTTATTTTTTTATGATTGCGTTAGTGAAAATATATGACTAAGATGTTAAATATTAGCCTTTTATTTCATTTTTATTAATACTTTGTTATAATAATTGTACTAGGTGGAAAACTATGAAAAGTATTAAAATTATAGTAGCAACTCACAAAGAATATCAAATGCCTAATGATGAACTATATTTACCATTACATGTTGGTGCTTATGGTAAAGAAAGTATTGGGTATAAAAGAGATGATGAAGGTGATAATATTTCTAGTAAGAATCCAAAATTCTGTGAACTTACTGGTCTTTATTATGCTTGGAAAAATGTTAGTGCTGATTATATAGGACTTGTTCATTATAGAAGATATTTAACTTTAAATAGAGTTAAAGAAGATAAATTTAACAATATATTAACAAAAAAGCAAGCTCAAGAATTAATAAAAGATAATGATATTATATTACCTAATATGAGAAACTATTATATTGAAAACTTATATGATCATTATAAACATACTATGTATGTGGAACCTCTTGATGAGACAAGAAAGATTATTAAGAAAAAGTATCCTGAGTATTTAAAAGAATTTGATAGATTACATGAAAGAAAAACTGCTCATATGTTTAATATGTTTATTATGAGAAAAGATATTCTTAATGATTATTGTACATGGTTATTTGATATTTTATTTGAACTTGAAAAGAAATTTAAAAATAAAAAATATGATGCTTTTCATTCAAGATTTTATGGAAGAATATCAGAATTATTATTAGATGTTTATATAAATACAAATAATTTAAAATATAAAGAAATATATTTTATGGATATGGAAAAAGTTAATTGGGCTAAGAAAGGAACTAGTTTTTTAAAAGCTAAGTTTTTAGGTAAAAAATATGATAAAAGCTTTTAATAAAAAGATTCTTGCAGTAGTAGTAACATATAATAGAAAAGAATTATTATGTGAATGTTTAGAAGCATTATTACATCAAGAATGTTCATTTTTAGATATTTTAATTGTTGATAATGCTAGTACTGATGGAACATATGATTATATTGAAAAGTATTTAAAAGATAAAAGAGTTATTTATGAAAACACAGGTTCTAATATAGGTGGAGCAGGTGGTTTTAATTATGGAATGAAACTTGGCGTTAAATTAGGATATGATTATATATGGTTAATGGATGACGATACTATTGTTAAAAAAGATTCATTAACTAAGTTATTAGAAGCTGATAATTATTTAAAAGGTGATTATGGTTTCTTATCTAGTAAAGCATTATGGACTGATGGAAATATATGTAGAATGAACAAACAAAAATTAAAGAAATGTTCTAAGAATTCTAAATATCAAGAAATATATTTCGCATCATTTGTATCATTCTTTGTAAAAACATCTGTTATAAAAGAAGTTGGCCTTCCAATTAAAGAATTCTTTATTTGGGCAGATGATTGTGAATATTCATATCGTATACAAAAGAAATATAATTGCTACTTAATTAATGATAGTGAAGTAGTTCATAAAACAAGTAATAATATTGGTTCTAATATAGCACTTGATGATGAAAGAATTGATAGATATAAATATGCTTTTAGAAATGAAGCATATATTGCTCGTCAAAAAGGATTTTTTGGTATATTATATCAATTAGCAAAAAATTGTTATAAAATATTAAAAGTTATTTTTAGATCTAAAAAATATAAATTTAAAAAAATAAAATTAATTATTCATAATACTATTGAAGGATTATTTAGATTTAATCCTAAAGTTGAATATATTAGAGACAAAAGAAATGTATTGGAAGTTTTTGCTGAACCATTTTCTAATGGTGGACAAGAATCATTTATAATGAATATATATAGAAATATTAACAAGAATACTATTCACATGGATTTTTATACACCATATTATTGTGATAATGAAAATTATAAAAAAGAAATAGAACATTTTGGTGGAAAGATTTATACAGGTAATGGTAGATTTACTGATAATAATGGCAATAAGAAAGATTTTGTTAGAAACTTAAAATCATTTTTAAAAGATCATAAATATGAAATAGTACATATTCATTCAGGAAGTATATTTTCATTATTCTTCGGCGCTAAAATAGCTAAGAAGAGTGGAGTTGAAAGCGTAATTATTCATTCACATTGTGGTGGATTTGATAATTTGAAATATAGGGTTATTAAAAAATATACATCTATGTTTATGAAAAAATATGTTGATTATTATTTTGCTTGTTCAAACTTAGCAGCTGAATGGAAATTTCCTAAAAGAATAATTAAAAATAATGAATATATTTTAATAAATAATGGAATTAATACTAAAAAGATGTTTTATAATCCAGTTATTAGAGACGAATATAGACATAAACATGATTTAAAAAAGAATACTGTATTTATTCATGTTGGTAGATTTTCTATTCAAAAGAATCATTTATTTTTAATAGATATATTTAATGAAATACATAAGATAGATAAAAATACTATTTTATTATTAGTTGGTTCAGGTGAAAAACAAGATGAGGTTAAAGAAAAAGTTGAATCTTTAGGATTAGACTCTTGTGTTAAGTTTCTAGGAATAAGAAGCGATATAAATGAGTTATTAAATGCTAGTGATGCATTTATATTACCATCTTTATTTGAAGGACTTCCAGTAGTTGGAGTAGAAGCACAAGCAACAGGATTACCTGTATTTACTTCAACTGAAGTTACGAGAGAATTACCAATAAAAGATTTATCTTTCTATTATAGTTTAGAAGATAAACCAAGCACGTGGGCTAAAAAAATATTAAAGGAAATTAAAATATTTAAAAGACGTAATACTACAGAAGAGTTAATTAATAAATCTTATGATATTAAAGATTCTGCTAAAAAATTACAAGATTTATATTTGAGGATGAAATAATGAATAAGGAAAAGAAAGAAAATTTATTTATAATAGCATTTGATATATTTTTAGTTGGTATATTATTAAATTCTACTAAATTTAATGTAATAGAACCAGCTATTAAAATGATACATATAATTCAAATAATTGGTACTGTTTTAGCAATGGTTAAAATTATAATAGATGTTATAGATATATTTAAATCTAAAAAGAAAATAAAAATTAATTATTTATATTTATTATTTTTCATATCGACATTGATTATATTTTATATAACTAAATCTAAAACAATAGTTTATTTTGATGTATTTATTCTAGCTGCTAAAGATGTTGATTTTAATAGAATACTTAGATCAACATTTAGAACACTTATTGTTACATTTATATTTGTATTATGCAGTTGTTTCTTTGGATTAATAGAAGATTTAACTGTAGATAGAGTAGATATCATAAGACATTCCTATGGATGGAATTCTCCAAATTGTTTCATACTTACAGTATTTGAAATGATAACATTGTATTTGTATCTTAATAGAAAAAAATTAAATCTTATGAGATTTTGTATATGTTTTATAGCATTATTTACTACATATTATTTTACTAATTCTAGAATGGGATTCTTATCTGGATTACTTTTAATATTTATATTTATGTTACTTAGATACACTAAGTTTTCTAAATTATATGATATCTTTAAATATTTAATATATGCTCTTCCAACGTTGTTAATTGTTCTATATTTAGGATTAACATTTGCATTTCAAAAATATAATTTATATGAATTAGATGATAAATTAACAGGTAGATTATTTTATAGTAGTAATGCTATTGAAGAATATAAAATAAAACCATTTGGAACTAAAATAGATTTTGTTGGACAACAACTAGAAGAAGAATATACTGAAGGAAGAGTATATAATTATGTAGATAATTCATATTTAAAAACATTATTAAATTATGGAGTTATTTTTACAATATATTTATTAATATTTCTATTTTTATTAAATAGATATGCCTATAAAAGAAAGAATTATTATTTGTTAACAATATTAGTTATAAGTGAATTATATTGTTTCTTTGATAGTTGGTTAATTGGAATAGAATTTAATCCATTCTTATTATTACTAGCTAGTTATATTTATCCAATATGTTATAAAAAAGAAAAACTTGAAATAAAATCAAAAAATAAAAAAATATTATCTATTAGTGTAGCAGCATATAATCTTGGTGATATGATTAAACAATGTTTAGATTCATTCGTTAAAAGTGATGTACTAGATTATTTAGAAATAATAGTAACAGATGATGGTAGTAAAGATAATACTGCTGAGATAGTAAATGAATATGTTAATAAATATCCAGATAGTATTAAACTTGTTAAACAAAGAAATCAAGGACCAGGGTCAACAGTTAATAGTGGTATAAAACATGCTACTGGGAAATATTTTAGAATGGTTGATGGTGATGATAGAGTAGTAACATCTAATTTGAAAGAATTAATTACATATTTAGATAATACTAATGTTGATATGATTATTAATGATTATGATTATTTAGATCATAAAGCAGAAAAGATTATTGGTACTTCAGAACATTTAGAAATTGAATCATATAAAGAATATCAATTTGAAGATATATGTGATCAAATTTATTTAGAGATGCATAATGTTATTTATAAAACAGATTTATTAAAGAGTAAAAAGATAACATTAGATAATGGTTTTTATACAGATGTACAATATTTGTTATATCCAATACCTTATGTAAAAACATGTGTATATATTGATAAAAGTATTTATGTTTATAGAATTAATCAATCTAATCAATCAGTTAGTTTAAAAAGCTTACAAAAGAATATAGATACTCATAATCAAAGATTAAATAATTTGATAGAATTTTATAAAGAAAATAAAAAGAGATTATCAGATAATAAAAAATATCATGTTCTTAGAAGAATAACTAATTTTGCTGATAATCAATTAGCTATATTATTAACATTTGATATAGATAATAAACAAATTAAAAAAATTAAAGATTATAATGAATCATTATCTAAAAATGAAGATATCTTCAAATTATATTCTAAAGGAAAGAAATATAAATTATTGGATAAGAGTAATTATAAATTAATTAATTTATTACATAAAATGGTTTTAAGAAAAATAAAATAATTGCATTGATTTTTTAATCAATGCTTTTTTATGTTATAATTATTAAGAAGATAGGTGATAATGTGAACTATTACTTTAATTATTCATATTTAGAAAAAAAGATTATTGAAAAATATAATGCTAAAACATTATTAAAAGCAATTAATGACTTTAGCAAAGATTTACATAGTAATCAATATAGAATAAGAGATATAATTATTAACCATAAAGTGTGTTTTAATGAGAATGAAATAAATACATCAATAGAACTATTAAAATTAAAACCTGAGGAAGTTATTAAATGTTTCTTTAATATAGAAAAATCATTTAAAACAAAAAGGGAATTACTTAATTATATTAATGAAGAAAAGCAAGATTAAACCTTGCTTTTTTTATGAAAAAAAACTATAATTTATTATAGGAGAATAGGAGGGAAATTTATGAATGTAGATACTAAATTATTTGCTAGTATTGGTTTCCCAACATGTTCTGTTTTCTTTTTGTTATTTATAGTTTTAATGTATGCAAATAAAAAGAAATATCAAAGTACTGAGAATTCTATATTTAAGATATTGCTTTTTATGTCTTTTATTTGTATTATATCTGAATACGTTTATGTATCATTTTTATATTATCGTGTTAAAGTTGAATTGCAAATATTCTCTTGTCAATTTTTCTTAGTATGCATGAATACATGGATTAGTTTCTTTATGGCATATGTATATGCATTAGTAACAAAAAAGTATGATGATGAAGTTAAAAAAATTAAAAGAAAGCGTTTTTTTATTTCACTAATAGTATTTGAGGTTATAAATACTTTATTAATTTTTATGTTGAGTATTGTTATTGGAGATACAGGAAGTTATGCTTATAACTTTGTAGGTAATGCACCGTATGTAGTTTATGTTTGGGGTGGACTTGCTATTACTCTTGCTTTATATGCTTTAATATTTAAAAGTGAAATTGTTAAAAAGAATCAAAAACTTACTGTTATGGCAGCAATTATATTTATAGCAGTTACATTATTAATACAATTCTTATTTCCACAATTTGATTATAATATTCAAAACTTTCAATTTACATTACTATTATTAGCTCTTTATTTAACATTAGAAAATCAAGATAATAAATTATTAAGTGAACATGAAGAACAAAAGAAACAAGCTGAGGAAGCAAATAAACAACAAACAGAGTTTTTAACAAGTATGTCACATGAGATAAGAACACCTATGAATGCAATAATTGGATTTAGTGATGCTTTGATAACTGAAGGTGCTAAAAATGAAACTGCTGTTAAAAGTGATGTTAAAAATATACATAGTGCAGCGATTAATCTATTAAATCTTATTAACAATATTTTAGATTTATCTAGAGTAGAATCAAATAAAGAAACTGTTATTGAAAAAGAATATGATTTAGATACATTTATTGTCAATTTAGATTTAAGTATTAAAAAGAGACTTGAAAATATATCAGTTAAATATAATATTGAAGTAGATCCTAATTTGCCAAAAAGATTATCTGGTGATTCAATTAAAATTAATAAAATTATATATAATTTAGTTTCTAATATAATTCATTATACTAATGAGGGAAGTTTTGATTTAAAAATACTAAATAAGAAAAATGAAAATAATGAATTTGTATTATTATTTAATATAACTAGTAATGGTAGTGCAATTGATGAAGATGAATATAACAAGTATTATTTACAAGAATATAATAGTAATAATATTAACAGCATTATTTTAGAATTAAATATAGCTAAATTATATGCTAAGATGCTTGATAGTAATGTAGTTATTACAAATCAAGATAGATTTAATATTGGATATTCATTTGAAATTGTTGAGCAAGTTATAGTGCCAACACCAATTGGTGATATAACAAATATGTTAACTAATGATGATAATGTAACAGCTAAAGATTTTTCACATAAGAAAATACTTGTTGTTGATGATAACACAATAAATATTAAATTAATAGAAAGATTTTTAAAAGAATTAAATATTGTTGTTGAATCAGTTACAAGTGGTAATGACTGTATTACTAAAGTTATGAATAACACATATGATTTAATATTTTTAGATCATATGATGCCTGTTAAAGATGGAATTCAAACTTTAAAAGAATTACATGATAAAAAATCAAATATACCACCTACAGTAGCATTAACAGCAAATTCATTTGCTGGAATAAAAGATTATTATATTAGTGAAGGTTTTGTAGATTATTTAGCAAAACCAGTAGGTAGAGGAGATTTAATAAAAGTATTAAATAAATATTTATAGAAAGGAAATAGATTATGATACCTAGAGTAATATTAACAATTGGTAGTTTATTATTTTTAGTATTATTAATGATATCTTATTATTCTAAGACATTTAAATTAAAATTAAGCAATAAGATATATAGACATTTAATGATAGTAATCTTTACTTTATTATTATCAGAGTTTTTGTATGCTGCATTCTTAGAAATTTTTGATAATCAAATATATTTTAAAATAATGATGAGATTCCATTGGTTAGTAGCATTCTTTGTATTCTTATATATCTATTATTATGTATGTACTATCGCTAATAATTATAATTATAGCAATATAATTGAATTAGTAAAAAAAGATAAAAGATGTAAAATAATATCTATTTATACTATTATTCATATTATTGTATTTATGTTTTTCCCATTTAGTGAAATGACAAAAGAAACATTTAATTTTATTCCTGGAACAGCAGCACATATAACTATTTTGTATTTTGCAGTAGTAATTGTATTCTCTTCAATAGAAATATTACAAAAAAATACTCCTGTAGTTCTTAAGAAAACTATTATATTTGCAATATTCTTTGCAGTTATAGTTACTTTATTGCAAATAGGTTATAGTGGATATTCATTCTATGGAGTACTTGCAACTTTAGTTGTATTTATATTCTATTTCCAATTAGAAAATCCAGATTTAAGATTAATTGAAGATACTGATGAACTAAGAGATTTAACAGAAAGAAGTAGTAAAGCAAAGAGCGAATTTCTATCAAATATGTCTCATGAAATTAGATCACCAATGAATGCTATTATTGGATTTAGTGAAACTATATTAGAAGAAGATACTTTTGATAGTAATAAAGTATTAAATGATATTATTCATATTAAGTCATCAAGTAAAACGCTTTTAGATATTATCAATAATATCCTTGATATTTCTAAAATTGAAACTGGTAGTGATACTATTGAAAATAGAAATTATAATTTAAAAGAATTAGTATTAGATTGGATGGGAATTGTTGAAGCAAGATTAGAGGGCAAAAATATTAAATTCTTATTAGATATTGATAGAAACTTACCAAGTAAATATTTTGGTGATTCAACTAAATTATTCCAAGTAGTATTAAATGTTTTAACAAATTCAGTTAAATATACTGAAGTAGGTAAAATAAAAATGCAATTAATTGGTGAAAGAATTAACAATGAAACAATTAATTTGAAATTTAGTATTTCTGATACAGGTTTTGGAATCAAAAAAGAAGATTATGATAAAGTATTTCAAAAGTTTTCAAGATTAGACCAAGCTAAAACAAATGAAATAGAAGGAACAGGATTGGGGCTTGCATTAACAAAAAGATATGTTGAGTTAATGAATGGTAAGATTGATTTTGAAAGTGAATATATGGTTGGAACAACATTTAATCTTGAAATTCCTCAAAAGATTATTGATGAGACTCCAATTGGAAATATTAGTACTACTATAGATAATGCAGATGCTAAACAAATATTAGATTGTAGTGGATTAAAAGTATTAGTTGTTGATGATGATGTTTTAGATTTAAAAGTTACTAAGAGATTGTTAGATACATACAAATTAAATGTTGAAACTACTAATAGTCCAAATGAATGTATTTATAAAATTAAAGCTGGCGAACACTATGATTTAATATTTGTAGATCATTTAATGAAAGAGATGGATGGTATAGAATTATTAAAAGCATTAAAAGGATTACAAGGATTTGATGTACCACCAATTATTATGTTAACAGCTAATGCGTTATCAGGTGTAAGAGAATACTATTTAAAAGAAGGATTTGATGAGTATTTATCTAAACCAATAGATATTAATGAATTAGATAAAATAATTAATGTATTTTTAAGAAAACAATAGTGTATCTATTGTTTTTTTGTTATAATTTATCTTGGAGTTGAGGTCATGGGAAAAGTATATTTAAGAAAAGAAGTATTAGAAAGAGCAATTATTGATTATTATAGTCAAACAACAACTAATCCATTAGATGTAGATATTAAATTAAGCATTTATGAAGATGAAATTAATATAGCTATTGATTTATTAGAATATAAAGGTGAGGGCAAATTAGTTTGTTGTGAATCAAGACCATTAACAATGGAAGATTTAGAAAAAGTATTATTACATTATTTAAAAAATAGTGAAAATTCTTATGAAAGTTTTAAATATATGGGTGGTATTAGAAGAGTTGGATATTTTATGTTAGAAGATACTCCTATATTTGAAGGAATAGAAATAACTGTTAAAAATAAAGGTTTTAGTAGAAAATTAAGACAAAAATAGTTTACAAATGAAAACTTGTTTGCTATAATCAATTTCAACAGGCAGATTTAACACATAGATTTTTGAAAATTTATTTCATAATTATTATGTGTTTTTTTGTTTGTTAAAGAAAGGAGTGGATGATGTCGTACATCAGTGTTGATGGCATAAGCAAAACCTTTAAAGTTGCCAAAAGAAATAGTGGATTAAAAGCAGCTTTGAAGTCTTTTTTCAAAAGAGATTATGTTATCGTTGACGCAGTCAAGGATATATCATTTCAAATTGAAAAAGGTGAAATTGTTGGTTATATAGGTCCAAATGGTGCTGGAAAAAGTACTACTATTAAAATGTTAAGTGGGATTTTATTACCAACCGCTGGAAACATAAAAGTTAATAATCTGGATCCTTTTAAGGATAGGAAAAAATATGTTTCTAAAATAGGTGTTGTATTCGGGCAACGTAGTCAGTTAGCTTGGGATATACCTGCGGAGGATACTTTTGACTTGTTAAAAGACATCTATAAATTAGATGAAAAAGAGTATCAAAAAACTAAACAGGAATTAATAGAATTACTAAATATTTCTGAGGTTATTAAAAAACCTGTAAGATCTCTGAGTTTAGGACAACGAATGAGATGTGAAATAGCAGCATCACTAATTCATAGACCTAGTATTCTATTTTTAGATGAACCTACAATTGGATTAGATGCTGTGAGTAAAAAGGTAATTAGGGACTTTATTCTCAAAATAAATAAAGAGAGAAAAGTAACAGTTATTTTGACTACCCATGATATGCAAGATATAGCATCCTTAGCTAAAAGAATTATTTTAATTGGTAAAGGGCAAATCTTATACGACGGATCACTTGAAAAACTAAGATCTAAGTATGGTAGTTATAAGAATGTCATAGTCAACACAAAACAAACTATTAAAGAAATTAAAATGAAGGGAGTTCTTAGTAAAAAGAAAATAGATGGTGGATATAACTTCATAATAGATTCTAATTTGATAACTGTTTCTAAATTTATTAATCATTTAACTAGTAAATACCAAGTGGATGATATAGATATAGAACAAGAACAAATAGATGATGTAATTTTAAAATTATATCAATATTATGAAATATGAAAGCTTACTTAAATTATTTTAAGTTAAGAGTAATAACAAATTTACAATATAGAAGTGCTGCTTTAGCAGGAGTAGCTACTCAATTATTCTTTGGATTCTTATTTATAATGTTATATTTAGCATTATATGAATCTAACACTGGAGTTAAATCTCCAATGGATTGGAATACATTAGTATCTTATTTATGGCTACAACAAGCTTTTTTTGCTATAACATATCCTTATCTAAAAGATAATGAATTAATTAGTATGATAAGTAATGGAAATTTGGCTTATGAACTCATAAGACCACAAAATTTCTATCTTAAATTTTATACTAAGATGTTAGCAGAAAGAATTGTATCAACACTTCTTAGATGTTTACCAATTATTATAATTGGTATGTTATTACCTTATCCATATAAGTTATGTTTACCTCCGACATTAGATAATTTTCTGATGTTTATTTTCTCACTAGTTCTATCTTGTTTATTAGTAACATCATTATCATTAATAGTTCATATTATTACAATGTTTACAATTGATTCTAGAGGAATTACAAGCGCATATTCAATGATAGCTGAAGTTTTTATGGGATTAGTTATTCCAATACCTTTCTTCCCATTATGGATGAAGAAAATAGCGTATGTATTACCATTTAGATTCATAGGAGATTTTCCATATAGAATTTATTCTGGTAGTATAGGCCTTTCAGAGGGAAAAACACTTCTAATTGGAAGTTTTATATGGATGACTATAAGTATTACATTTGGTTATTTATTATCAAAATATGCTCTTAAAAAGGCGGTTATTCAAGGTGGTTAAACTTTATATTGAAAGTTTTAAAAACAATATAAAAAGCCAAGTAGAATATAAAGCATCTTTTATAATGAATTCCATAAGTCAATTTTTTGTATTTTTTACATATTATTTTATTATCATAGCTTTATTTGATAAGTTTGATAATATAAAAGGTTTTAATGTTTATGAAATATTACTATGTTTTTCAATAATTCATTTTGGTTATGCAATTACTGAAACATTTTTTAGAGGTATTGATAAGTTTGAAGATCTAATTATAGATGGAAGTCTAGATAGATTTTTAGTCAGACCTCAAGGAATATTATTTCAAGTAATGTGTTCTAAAATAGATTTTATTAAAATATTTAGAGTATTACAGTCATTAATTGTAATGGCAATAGCATTAATCAATCTAGATATAGTATGGAATATAAATAAAGTTGTAGTATTATTATTAATGATGATTGCTTCAGTTTTAATATTTTTTGGGTTGTTTGTGTTAACTGCATCTTATTGTTTTATTACTATACAAGGATTAGAAGTTAAGAACTTATTTACAGATGGTGGGAAGAATTTAGCACAATATCCAATTTCTATTTATAGAAAAGGAGTTGTCTTCTTCTTTACATTTATAATTCCATATGGTTTTATAAATTACTATCCATTACTATATTTTATTGATAAATCTGAAAACATATTATACATGTTTTCACCACTATTAGTATTGGTATTTTTAATACCATGTCTGTTATCATTTAAAATAGGTATGAAGCGCTATAATAGTGCAGGTTCTTAGTAAAAAAAGAGTTGTGTAAACAACTCTTTTTAAATGAAAAAAATATTTATAAGATGATATAATATAATAGAGGTGTCATATGGAAGAAGAGAATAAAACGAGAAAATCTTTAATAATAATTATATGTATATTATCAGTAATTGTTATTTCTTTAGGAGCATTTATTGGAATAAAAGAATTTTCTAAAAAGGATAATCCTACTGATAATAAAGTTGATGATGAAGGAGAAAAAACTAATTCACTAGTAGGTAATTATATTGCTCAAACAGATGATGGAAAATATTTCTTATATATAAGAGATAATAAAATATTTAGATTAGCTCAAGCTAATTCAGTTGTTACATCAGTCGGAACATATGAAGTTGATGATGAAGATATTACTTTTAGTGAAAAGGTTAAATATGGAAATGATGATGGATGTGTTCTATGTTATTATACTAATCATGAAATGACTAAAGATTATGAAATGAAACTTGATGGTAACAAATTAATTTATAATGATTATATTTTTGAAAAATCAAATAGTATTCATGAATTAGAACAAGATTTAGCATGGTATTCATTAAATCCAACTGAAAATAATAATCCTGAAGATGTTATTGATGAATGGGATGGATATGGTTGGGATCATTGCGATGGAGTTAATAAAGAATACTACCAATATAGAAGTTTATTTAAAGAAACATCCAATTTAGTAATAGATTATGATATAAAAACTGCTAAAAAAGATATTCCATTTAAAACAGTTTATGATTTAGTAATAGCTGAATCAACAAAAAATAAAAAATCTAGTAATGTTAATTTATATGATTATGTAGGTGGAGTAAAAATGCTTAATGATGAATATGCATATGTTAATTATGATGTAGCATTTTATAATTTACCAAAAGATGTTTATGATAAAAATGTTGAACAATTAAAACAAGATAAATTAGAAAAAGTATATAATTGTAAACAAGATGAATGTTCTTTAAAAGCAACAACTGGTTATGAAACTATAAGTAAATATTTAGTTAAAAATTCATTTTATTATTATATATTAAAAGATGGTAAAAAAGTTGAAACAAGAACCATCATGGATAGTAATTATGTTAAAAATCAAATACCTGATGAATGGTTATCTTTAGGAAATTATAAAACTAAAGATGCTATGTATAAAGATGTATTAATGATGGTTAATGAAGCTAATAAATATGATAATTATTTAGTAGTTTATGATACTGGGAATGATATTAAACTTAGATATAAAGGTAAAACAAAATCTCTAGCAGATTCAAGTAATTATTCAGAAGAAGCTAAAAAGTTATATTCTAAAAATGAAATTATTTCAAAGGCAGATTATTTTACAACGGTGTCAAAAAAGGCCACAATAAATAAAAAAGAGGTAACATTAAGCATAAAATTTTATCGTTTAAAAGAATATGATAAAGAATTAAATGAATACAATCAAAGGTATTATTATGATGTTTTCTTTAATGATAAGAAAGTAATAAATGCAGAGAAAAATGAAGTATACGAATTATTCTATGATGACTGTGATGAAGATGATTGTAGTTCTCCAGGTGTTGAAACTATTATTAAAGATGTCAAAGTGATAGTTGATAATAATAAAAAAGAATATGTTATATTAGATGTATTTGGTTTTTCTCCAATTGGAGGAGAAGAATTATTTATTATAAATAGTGATGGAAAATTAATATTGGATATGGAAGCTTCAGTAAATTATGGATTTGCTACATTTACAGGTGATGGAAGTGGTAAATATATTTATAAAGATGATTATGAGTCATTTCATTTGTGGGAAATCAAGAATGATAAAATCTATTATATAGAGCTTGAAGATGAAGACACTTGTGATAAAGTTAGATTTTATGAGCATGTTGTTACTATAAATGATGGAAAGGTTTCAGACAAAAAGACTAATAGTATATTTAAAGGAAATAGTCTTTCTGGTGGATGCCCAGAGAGAATTTATGTAAAAGCATATTAATTAAACAAAAAGGGTATAATGTTCTAGGACATATACCTTTTTTATGTTAAAATATATTTGAGGTATTTAATATGGTATGGTTAATTATTGAACTTTTAGTTATATTTCTTTTATTAGGTGGAATAGTAATATTTATAATTTTTATTACTAAGAGAGTTAGAGAGTTTTTGCAGACATATTTTCATGCTAATACTTTAAAAGAAGCTATTGAAAATAGTAAGATTGAAGATGAAAATACTCATAAATCTATTTCTTCTATGGAAAGTATTTATTTAGATAAAATAGATCGTGATTTTCCTGATTTAAATCTTAATGAATTAAAAAGCAAAGCAGAAGCAAATATTATTAATGTATTAGATACAGTAGAATCTAAAAATATAGATAACTTAAAAAATAAAAATGAAAAAATAGTTGCATATACTCAACATAAAATAGATGATTTAAAAGACAAAAAAGTTGATATAGATAATATTAATATACATAAAACATTATTAAATAAATATGAGGTAAATGGTGGTATAGCTACTATTACATTTGCATCTTCTCTTGAATATTTTTATAAAAAGGGAAGTGAAGTAGGTCATAAAATACAAACTAGATTTAAAACAGAATTTATATATATTATTGATGCTAGTAAATTAAAAAACAATGTTAAAGGATTAGGATTAAATTGTCCTAATTGTGGTGCTCCTGTTAAAACGTTAGGGCATAAACATTGCGAATATTGTAATTCTGGTGTGATAGAAATAGTTAAAAAAGTTTGGGTTATTAATAATATAAAAGAGTATTAAAAAAGAGATTTAATAATCTCTTTTTTGTTTGAATAAGAATGTTAATGCAGCTGCATCAGAACTTACAAAACATAATTCTGGATTCTCTGAATTTGTTTCAAATGTTACATCATATATTTTACCTTCATATGTAGCAACATATGTTACAAATCTTGGAGAAGAGTCAGGTGATTTAACCATTATCCAATCATAATTCTTTATCTTTATGTTTTTGTATTCTAGAAAACTATTATTTATTTTATTATTTAAATAATCAGTAGGACTATAATTATAATCTACAGAATCTACATATTTAGTAATAACATTGCAACTAAGAACATTATTTGTAAATGTAGCATTTTCTTCATATACTTCAGTAGTAGCAGTATATCCTTTAGGAAATACTATATATAAGTCACCTACAGCATTTGTTTCAGTGTTATCTCTAATGCTATCTTTAATTTGATTTAAACTATCTTTACTTTTATCTAATCTATCTTTAGCAAATTCATATATAGAACCACCAGCTGTTTTAAGACCAGATAATACAAGAGCACCATTAACTATAACTGCAACAATAATAACTCCTATTACTACCATTAAAGCTATTTGAGAAACACCACCTTTATAAGCAACATCAGGAATTAAATCCTCATCACTTTTATCAGGATTGTTTGCTTTAATAATATCTATTTCTTTAAGTGCTTTATCTAAATAAATATCTTTAAATTTAATACCAAGTACTAATGAAATCATTAATTCAACCACTAAAGCAATAGTAGCATTTGGTATTAGCATACCAGGTAAAGCATAAAGAATAAGTGTAATTACTCCTAGTACCCACATCTTTCTATAGAACATATAAAATGGTCCAAAGAAGAATGAACACCATGAAAATCCATTTTTCATTTTAGCAACATTTTTACCTATATATTCATTTAATAATAAGAAATCTTCATCATGTTTAAATAGGTTAGGACCATAGTGTTTTTTAGATACAAATCTTTTTGGCCTAATATCTTCATTTTTTTCAACTGTGTTTTCAATAATTTCTTTTTCTTCTAAAATATTAACACCACAGTTAGAACAAACTGTTTCTCCTTGATCTAATTTTTTTCCACAATTGGGACAAGTATTCATAAAACCTCCTTATCTAGACAATACAGGACTATCTGTTAGAGATGTATATCTAGAGTTTGATATAGTATTGGCATAAATACCAGGTATATCAGCTTCAATTTCATCATCTATATCATATCCCTTTAATTTTAAGGATATTTTTATACAATTTAATAAATCAGAATGTTTAATTTTCATTACTGTTTCTCTAAAATTAATTTTAGAATTACCTAAATGTCTAGTAAATCCAGTAGGATCACCATAAGACATATATTTTCTTATAGCTTTTTCTAAATATTCAGCATCATATTTTTCAACAGTTGCTAAACAAGATTCATCTAATTCTAAAGCTAATTGATTTTCAAACAAGATATTAACAAATTGAGTTATTTTACCAGATTCATCTTTTGCTATTAATTTAGGATATATAAAATTAGGCAATGCATATTTAATTATTTGCATAATATCTTTAGATGTTAAATTATTTCTAATTTTATCTCTTAATTTTAAACCATCGCCATTAGAAAACTTACTAAAATCATCATCAAGAACAGCACTTTCTAAAGCAGCTCTTACTTGTATAATACCATATTTTAAATATGTTGCTTTTAAAGCATCAACAAGTAAATATGTTTTTTGTTCTAAAGATAAATTAGATTTTTCAATTCTTTTTTCTTTAGGTTTAAATTCACTTCTACCAGTATAAGCATTTTCAAATGCTTCAACTAAATCTTTATCAGTACAGAAAGTTCTAATATAATTTCTAAAATCATCAACACTAGGTTTAATATTAGAATCAATACATTTATTAATATAATTACTTATATAAATAGATATATCAGTAGTAAAACTATTACCATGTTCATTTATAACACCAACACCATTAATAGTTGGAATAAAAGGCATATTTACATTTAAACCAGATTTAATATATTTATTACTATTAATATATTCAATTATTTTTTCAAGTGATTTAGTATCATTTTTACCTAATCTAATAATTACATTATCAAGTCTTGCTTCACAAGATACTTGTGATATATGAAATATATTTTGTTCTTCTATAAATGAAAACAATTCACTAACAGCTCTATACATATGAGGAGCATTTATAGAAACATATAGTTTAATATAATCTTTTCCAAGTGGTAATTTATTAGTAAATTGAAACCAATATGGATTAGTTAAATCATCACAAAAAGCATTAATATTTCTTTTATATGAAAAGTCTCTAGACCATTTTTCAAAAAATTGTCTATTGCTTTTGCCACGTCCATTACCATCTAATTCATTTTTAGGTAGTAAGCCATAACGTAATTGATTATATATAACATTTTTATTAATTTTTATATTTGAATTTTGTTTGGGAATTTGATAAATACGGTCTAGAAAAGCTTGCATTTCATTTTTTCTAGAAGAATCATAAAATAGGCTATTCATTGTCTCCTCCAAAGATATCTAAAGATGTTTTATCATTTAGTTCTTCTTCATCAATAGGATTTACAACAACTGTTTTTTCTAAATTCTCATTATTTATAACAATTCCAGTTTCTTTAGAATCAACTTCATCATCGATAAAAATTTCTTCTTCATTAAGCATAACTTTTTGAATTGCCATATTTATCATCTCCTATTATACATTATACAAAATAATAAAATATTTTTAAATATATAATTGTATTTTTTTAATAAAAAATTTGCTATAATTAATACATGATAGAGAGGTAAAAAAATGAGTGAAACTACAAGAAGTGATAGAGATTATATTGTAAGCAATGCTAGTTCAATATCAAGTAGTGTAACATCAGCAAGTGTTAATGGTGGTGTTTCATCAGTTAGTTTTAATTCTACTTCTAAATGTCCATCTATGGAACCAGGAGTAGTAGAGACACTTTTAGGTTCTTGTAAAGAGTTATTTAGAAGAATAGCTGATGAAGCAACAACAGTATCTAAAGTTGGTGATGGATTTGTAAAACTTGATAATGTTATGGCTGGTCACGCAAGCAGTTTAAATATGGATATAAAATCCAAATGTTATGAAGTTGGAAGCGTAGCTTTGGCAGAGGATAAAGACTCAGATGTTCCATCAAATGATGAAATTAGAAAAGAAATTGAAGGTATCCTAGCTGAAAAAGGTTCTGATTGGAAATTAAAAGATAGGTCAAAAGAAAAAGAAAATGATGACGATGACAGAGATTATGGATATACAGGAGGTCGTTCTGGAGGCTATTCAGCAGGATCATCAGCACCAAGTAGTTCTACACCTGAAAAAACAACTAATCCAGTGCCAGCAGAAGCATTTACTGAACCAGTAACACAACCACAAGGAGATGTTATTGAAGATAGCCCAGTATTAGGTGGTGGGGAACAAAAAGAACCACAAAAACCAAAACCAGAAATTATAACAATACCTCCACAACAAGCAGTTCCATTATCTGCAAAAACAGAAACAAAGCCAACAGTAAAACCTGTTAAAAAATATATAAATGGCACAGATACTTATGAACCAGTTCAACAAGAAACAACTCAAACACCAGTAGATGAACCATTTATAGAGGAAACACCAGAAATAATCGAAGAACCAATTATTGAAGATTATAATGAACCTGCATTAGAAATACCTGAAGATAAATTAGTTGTTGAACAAATTAATTCAGAACAAATAAATATTGCTGAAGAACCAACTGCTAATAAATCAGGAAATGGACTTAAAACTGCAGCAGCAGTAATTGGTGTTGGAGCAGCATTAGGTGCAGCAGGATATGGTGTTAGTAAAGTATTGAAAGAAAAAGAAGAACAAGATGAAAGTGATGATTATGGATGGGAGAGTGAAGTATGACAAAAGTATATAGTTCAGATTTAGCACAAGCTAACTCTTCAGCAATGATAACTCAACTTGAATCAACAGCTAACTCATCTGCAGAAGCATCATCTAAAATAAGCAGCTTTATTAGTGGATCACAAAGTATCCTTATGGGTAAAGGATATGATGCGATGAGAGCTAAAATGAGTGTTTATTTAGATGCATTAAATAAATCAAAAACATTATGTGATAACTTATCAAATAATATAAGAGCAGCTAATAATATAATGTTAACTTTTATGGAAGGTTATTCATTTTTAGATAATTCATTAATTCCTGATATAGAGAATTCTATTGAAGATATAAAATCATTTATAGGGTGGTTGGAGTCATATACAACAACGACTACAACTGATCCTGCTACTGGAAAAACAACTACAAGTCAAGTTAGAAATGGTACAGATGCTGAAATAGCACACTGGAAAGGTATTCTAGCTGAGTTAGAAAAGAAATTAGAAAAATTAAAGCAATTAGATCCTACAGACTCATCTGCTTTTGCATTATTAACAGATGTTACAGATGATATTAGGAATTTTGCTAAAGCATTATATGAATTAAAATTACCAAATTATGATGGTACTATTCCAGATGATATGAACTCAGCAGAGTTTAAAGAATTATTAAGTGAAGTAGGAGTAGCAAATAAACCAGTATTTTATTGTCAAAAAGGATGGTATGATGAACAAGGTAAACTTCATAGATGGAAAACATCATGGGGTAAAAGTATTGCTTCAAGTGGATGTGGACCAACTTCTATGGCATCAATACTTGCTACTATGTTAGGAGATACATCAATAACACCATCAACTATTGCTAATATGATGAATTATAATGACAACGTTGGTGGAACATATGTATTTAAAGCATGTAAAAAATATGGACTTGATTATGATTACCATATTGGACTAGGAAAAAATAACATGAACGAATTCTTAAGCAATGGTGGTAAGATGATTGTAGCAGTTAATAATGGAGGTCACTATATAGCAGTTTTAGGATATAATCCTGAAACAGGTAAATATACAGTATGTGATCCAAATAATCCTAAGAAGAGAACATGGAGTTATAATGAAATAGCTGCAGGGCATACAATGGTATTCCATATTGCTCCTAAAGGCAAAACAGTACAAGAATGTATATAAAAAGAATGGTTGCAAAAATCATTCTTTTTTTATATAATATTTCTTGCGCTTAGGAGGACATTATGGAACAAGAATATGATGTTAAATATGCAGTAGCAGTAGTAAATAAACCAGGAAAGGTTTCTTTTTATCCACAAGGTGAAGATAGATTAGTGGGTTATATAGTAAGCAAAGTATTAGTTATAAGAGAAGAAGAAAAATATAGTAAAGGCGTTGGATATACAGTATATGATGTATTATTACCATATGTAGATATAAGCAATAGAAGAGAAGAACCAATATTTAGTAAAGAAGGTAATCCAGTAAATACAACAAGAGTTTATAGATTATATGATAGTTATGAAGAAGCAGCAAAAGAAAGAGATGAATTAAATAAAAAATTAAAGTTTGCTACTGTTTCTAAAAAAATATATAATGGTTGTTCAAGTAAAAACGTAGAAAATGCATTTTTTGATTACAATGCTCAAATGAAAGAATGCAATAATATAGAATCTGTTATAAAAATCCGTTGTGAGGATTTAAAGACTAAATCAAGGGTTTTAACTCAATAAAAAAGTACTTCAGTTGAAGTACTTTTATTCTTTTACAATATCTGTAACTATAGTAGTAGTTTCAGTTAAATATTTATTAATTCTTCTTGCTAATATTAGAGTAATAATAGAATTAATACATAATGTAGCACCTTCTAATCTAGTCATTATTTTAGCTAAGAATAATGGATTTATTATAACAAGAATACCTAATATAAATATTATTATTATAAATGAGAAATAAATCCACCAAGATGTTGTTTTATTTTTTCTATATTTTAATAAATTCATAAAGTTCATAATAGAATAAAGTATTAATATAATTCCTACAAAAACATTTATAAGTCTTATAATTAATGTAGGATCAATAAATATATAAATAGAAGCAGCTATTAAAGCAATACCAAATAATATGTAAAATATATCAGCGCTTGTTTCTATTCCTTTATTTTGAATAATTCTTATAAAACTACCAAGTCCTACTAACATAAATATACTTGCTATTAGATATCCTCCAATACTTAATGATTCAATAGGAAATATTAATAATAATAATCCTAATGCAAAGAATATTAATGTATTAACAATACTATTCCATTTAATTGCTTTTAATGCGTTCATAAGCCCTCCTAATTACTAATTAAATTATATAATAAAAATAGTTAATTGTAAATTTTATAAAAAAACATTCTTTTTTAAGAATGTTTTATTGTATCATGAATAATAAAGTTTCTTGTGTATATGCAGCACCTATTGAAGAACCATGAGTATGTCCTTGCAAATTAACAAATGTTGCATTTCCTCCAGCGCTTTGTATTCTAGAAACGTTACGTCTCATTTCACTATTATAACGTGCTTCAGCAGTACCAGATGTACCAGCAAAAGCTTTTACTTTAGTTCCAACAAAGTTACTTGGATTAATTGAATATGATCCACAACTAACAGGAACAGCTGCAAAGAAAAATCCTGGATAATTATTAACCATATGCCATGTTCCTATAGAACCTCTTGAATGTCCTGTAATAGATATTTTAGTTTTATCACAACTATATTTTTGACAAACAGTATCAATTATACTTTTAAGTTCTCCAAGCCTTCCACTTGTTTCTGCCCACATTCCACCAGCAGGAGCAACAATTATAAATGGGAAATTATTTCCAAAATGCTTTTTAGCTGCTGAATATAATGGGGAATTAGGTGCCCCAGAATTACCACCATCACCATGTAGATACATAATAAGTGGCATATTAGTAGTGGCTTTTTCAGGAATATTAACATAATAAGTTAGATTGCCACTAGAAGCTTGATGTGTTCCAGGAGTCTCATTAATTGGCATTCCTTTGCCAGCTTCTTCTAATAACTTTTCTAATTCTTTTTTAACTTCAGGATCATTAACTTCTTTAATTGCTTTTTGTATTTGCTCATATTGCTTAGTATCAGTTGATGTTTTAAGTCCATTTATAGCTTCTTTAATTTTAATATATCCATATACTGTATTTAATTCATTTTCTAATTTAGTTTTTTGTGCTGAATTAGGCATTCCATTAACAAGACTTCTAGCAGCACTATAATCACTCATATTAAGAGATTTTTTAGCTTGCGCTATTAATTCTTCAGATTCTTTAGCGGCAGCATTTATAATATTTCCCATAGTAGCATTTTTAATACAATAAAATGGTGTATCAGGTTCAGGGTTAGATAATTGTAAACCTATACTAACAAATGTAGGTATTAAAAATACAAGTACTGCTGCTAATGCATTTCTAATAACACTTTTATTTGCTTTAGCAAGTAAATCCTCATCTTTTTTAGTAATAGCAGACATATATCTAATACTAATAACAAGTATTAATATAATAGGCACAGCTATTTTTATAACATCTATAACAATTTTTGCATATCTAATAATATTTAATATGTTTGAATTATCACATATATTCAAAATCATTTATATCACCAAAGTAATTATAACAAAATTATTCAAATTATTGAAGAGAAGTTATATTTTATGTTAAAATATAATAGAAGGTGAATAGCAAATGAATAAACTATTAAAAAAGATTGTTAATGGAGAATTTATAAATGTTATATATAATGGTGATATTTATCTTTTAGTTGACGAATTTGTTTGTGAAAAGAAACATATTATTTATTTTAATAGTTTAGATAAAGATTTATTTTGCTACAAAAAAAGTAATGGATATGAAATAATTAAAGAACCAGAATTAATAGAAAAAGTAAGAGAAGAAAATGGTTTATATAAAGATGAATATCTATATCGTAATAAATTTAATCAAATTTCAGATGAAAAAAAGAGTGTAATAGAAATAACTGGTGGAGAAAGACAATTATTAATTGAACAATTCTTAGATAGATTTAATAGTAAAATACCAAGAGATGTTCTAAAAAATAAATTAAATGATTTAAAAATTAAGAGAATTAATAAACTAAAATATTTAGGTATTAAGGGAAATTCTTCAGCATATCATATTAGAAGCAATACTATGCTTTTAAGAGAAAATGAAAAAGAAAGTACTATTTTTCATGAATTTTTACATGCTTTAACAGGAAAAGATAGTTTTGCATATAATAGTTTACTTGGTATAGGACTTTTAGAAGGTATAGTAGAGAATGCTACAATGGAAGTTTATCAAAAAAATATATCTAGTAATTATAATGGATATGAGTTTAATTTTGATACTAAAGGAACATATATTGAAAATGCATGCTGTGCATCTCAAATTGGATTTATATTAGGTGAGTCATTAATAGATAGTGTTATTAATAAAGACTCTAAATTTGTTGAAAAATTCTATAGAAAATATGGCTTAAATACATATTTAATTTTAAGATATAAATTAAATAAAATGTGTAGAAATTGTAGAAAACAAAAAGATAATAGTGAATTATTAGATCAAGTACAAGATTTATTATTACGTAGTGTATTTGATAAGGAATTTGAAGGAATAACTGATGAAAAATCAGCATATAAATATTTTGAAAGTTTAAATTCATTTGGGCTTTTTAGAGCAAGAAGAGATAAAAATGATTATTTATTAAGAGATTATTTTAATCAAAAGAAATTTGAATGTTCTAAAAAATTAAAAATTGATTTAAGTAATGCTAAATATGAACCAGTTCAATTTAAAAATAAATATTTACCAAGTGAATATGAAATAAGAATATTAAAAGATATTAGTTCTTATTTAAGTGGTAACTATAAACCAGGAGATGTTATAAATATTTATAAATTGCAAGAAGAGGGAAGATGTTTTGGAGTTTTCTATAAAAATGGTGAATTATTATTTACAAAAGAATATGATTTAAATGGTTCAAGAAAAGTTAATACTGTATTTGATATTAAAGATCTTGAAGAATTATTTGTTGTAAAAGAGAAAGAAAAAACATTATGAAAGATAAAATAAGAGAAAAGCATTTAAATATAATATTTTGCTTTTGTGCAATTCTATATATTTTTAGTGTGGTTTTTCATACATATTATGAAGATAGTTTTTTATCTGGATTAATAAACTTTATTTCTTTTCCACTTTTATATCCATTACTTTTATTTACTATAGGAACAGTCATTTATGATAAAGAATATGATAAAAATGATTTGTTAATAAAAGCAAGAAATTATTTTGTAATAGGCTTAATAATAAATGTAATAATGTTTATATGTATATCTTTTACAAAATCAAAAATAGATTTATTTTTACTTGCTAATACAAATATATTTATTTATGTAGGATTTGTATGTTTGCTAATGCAAGTATTTAAGAATTTAAATTTAGATGGTAAAACTGTATGGGGAATAGGATTTATATTTTCAATAACAAATCTATTATTATCAATTTGGTTAATGGATGAATTTCAAAATACAATTCTTAATTATTTAATTTCAAATTATATTACAACAACATCTTTTCCATTATTAGCATTTATGATATTCCCATGTTCTGGATATGCATTTAGAGAATTAACATTAGAATCTGAAAAGAAACAATATGCAAAAAATATGATAATAGGTATTTTAGGATTTGATTTCTTTATATATCTTTTAGCAAAATTAAGTGATGCTGATACTTTAACATTTTTTACTGATATAAAGTTTTTCTATAATATGGATGTTATATATTCATTTGCATTAATATTATTATGTGTAGCATTATATAGTTTCTTATATTTAATAGCACCAAAATTTAAAAAGAAAATATATGAATATATTAAGTTTATATCTGATAATTTAGTAATGATAGCTATTGTTAGTAATTTATTAATTTATATTTTATTATTACTTGT